>VOFB01002329.1_pt1 | contig 64121 bp, 89 predicted proteins | sample 5384141 | NCBI WGS metagenome assembly VOFB01 (sample SAMN12384721, study PRJNA508395) | human gut metagenome | isolation source: healthy gut A | host: Homo sapiens
AAGCAAAAGGTGATTAGGAGTTAAAACTTATTGTGTTGCAAAACAGAGCCAAAGATAAAGCCTCCAGATTTGAGTGAAAGAGACTGCTAAAGCCTTTATGCACTCACAGGAGGCGAATCCTTTGTGTCTGCTTTTACTTTTTTGTAGATCCCAAAGGGGATCGTATTTGATGATGTCGTCGATGGCACGCTCAAGTTCCTGTTCGTTTTCAGCATCTGAAAGCTGATCGGAAGTCCTGGCTATACGGGCCAGGTAGGCGCAAGAGTGATAGCCTTTGCCTTCATCAAAGCGATACCAAGCATCATACTGGGTAAAGGGATCATACGGATTATCTGTCGTAGTTAGCGCGCATGATTGAGCCATTTTCTCTCACTTCCTTTCATGAATTCAGATACTTGGAAACAGCAGAAGTCGAAATTCCCAAAGCTTCAGCGATTTCAGCATTTGTGTGGCCAGAATTCGCCATTGCTTTGATTCTGCTAATGCGAGCATCAGACAACTGCGTTGTTCTTCTCGGCGTTGCTCGTTCTCTGACAGTTTTCGGTTCGGCATAACGCAAGATCTCGCTCAAGGTTGTATCTGAAATCGCACCAGACTGAATTGCAGTCCATTCGCCATCGCTGATTGTAATGCGAGTTCGCTTTCCGCTTGCGCCAGTAGAATTTCTGGCATCACTAATAGCAGCACGACGGATCTTGGAAATCTCATCTTTGTCAGTGATGTTGTTTGCCTGAACCTTTGCTTTCACACGAGCATTTGCAATTCGTTGAGCTTCTCGTTCAAGAGGAGCATTCAACTGTGCGACCTTGAGAGCAGCCATAAGGCGGTTCACTTCGGGCTCAAAGGCCTTGGCCGCACTGGCAGAGCGCTTCAGAGTAGGGGTAGCCTTGTATTCAAGACGGGCCTTGTTGGCAAGGTCTTTCATCTTGTTGGCATAGTCGGCATAGGCCTCTTCCTGAAGCGTTCCAGAAGACATCGAACGAACATCATCAACTGCGAGGATGCGTTTAACTTTAGTGGTTGCCGCTACCGTCTTTCCGGTACGGGGTCCCATAAGTTCTGCCGGACTCCTTGTAAACGACTTTTCCTGTCAGAGGATCAATGACACCGCTGCCCTGACGCTCCGGTACCTCGACATCCTGCTTTCTACGGGATAGGAGGGTAGAGGCGCCGCCATGGTGACCAGTCTCGTCGTCAAAGCCTTGATACTTCTTCTTGAGCTCGGCGATACCATTGTCTTTCTCAGACTGCCGGTAGTCGAGCTTGTGCTTGGCCGCATCAATGACAACCATGCTGTGTTTGACCGCTCTTGCGATCTCAGGCTCAGTAGCGCCTTTCAGAGTCATGTCAGTAATGAGATTTGAAATCTCACCCATCTGTCTCTGTGTAGCAGCACCCTTTGCAAGGAGCCGAACGCCAGTCTTGCCCTCAGTCGAGTAGTCAGTCTTAGGATCGAAGTCTTTCAAATCCTTAAGGGCGGGGGTAGATTGGATCTTCACCCTCCCACCGGTAGGAATGACAACGACCTGGTCACCATCAAAGTCAGCACCAGAAAGACGCTCTGCAACCTTAGGATTGATGCCAACAGCATCCCGAATGTTCTTTCCGAGAACGGAAACGGCAGTCGGGTTTTTGTTGTTGACCGTAAGCTCAGGGATCTCAAAGGTACCACCATGCGGATAGCGAATTAGCACGACCTTCTCACCATCACGATAGTTCGGGGCAAAGATCTCGGTCTCTTTCATCGCATTGAGCGGTAGTATGACCTGCGTGCTCTGACGAGGGAGAGCAGCCGCTTTCAGATGGACAGCAGCCGAGTCGCACTCATCCGCAAAGTCTAACAGGAGCTTCCGCTTTACGGTTGGATTGTTCAACGAACAGATCTCCGAGAACTCATCAGCAGCATCGGCGTAAGTCAAATCCAACTGCTTCTTGATAAGCTGGATGGGCTGCTTGGAAAGAAACTGTGAAGAAAGATTCTTACTCATCTTGTCCCAGTCGCCCTCTTCTTTTCAGCTTATTGATCGCAGAAAGCTTCTCCTTGCCGTCGGCGTCGATGTAGTGACTCTGGCCATTAGCCTTAATCAAGGCCCCGAAAGGGTTGTCGGGATCATCCTGAATTTTCTTCAGAACATCCATCTTCGGCGTTCCAGTATGCTTGTTGGTGTTGAAGACGATGTCTGAGCCATCAGGCATATCATCAGAATACATCGCCATTCCTTTGAGGTAGTGAGTACCATCCACAAGGATACGAACCTGAGCATAGTGAGAGTCTCCCAAATCAAGGTCAGCAACGCCGCGACGGATCTCAATGACACCGTCTTTCAGTGCGCCACCCTCATCGCCATAAAGGATCTTCACACGGCTGGAATCAATACTCGCCGGATACTCACGCTTATCCCAAGACTCGCCGCCATCAGTAGAATGGTAGTCACCAACAGACTTCACCAAATCAAGGTTCTGATAAACCTCTCTCTGGTCAATCTCAGGAACGGAAATAACGGGGGGTGATAGTGCGTTTCTTCGGGTCGTTGACCTGGGGAACGCCGACGCCATAGCGGTTGTAACCCTCTGTTTCCAAAATGAAAAGAGCCTCTTGAAGAACACCGGTAGAAACGCCAAGCTGCCGCTCAACACCGGTGCCTACATCAATGGCTCCTTTTTCCGCAAGCTCTTTCTTCAGAATCTCTGCCGTGGCTTGCGCCTTATTCTTATTGGCTGCCGTATTCTCATTCAGCAGTGCGCGAACAGAAGAGTCATTCGCATAACCGAGGATTGAGGCAATCTCATCCAGCGTCTTACCGTCTTCACGCAAAGAACGGGCGCGGTCTGCCTGAAGAGCACGGCGTTCATGCTTTGCAACACGAACCTGCATCCGCAAGTCAGTCGTTGAAAGATGAAGTTCATCAGCAATTTGTTTTTCAGTTTTGCCGAGCCGCTGAAGCTCTTCAACGCGAGCCAGGAAGTCTCCGCCATGTTGGTAAGGGTTATCACCAGAACCCCACGGATAGCGCCCAGAGCGCCGTTTGACGCCATAGTGCATCAGAATATCTTCCTCTACGAGGTCCATAGCTTAACCCTCCTCTTCTCTAATTTTGTTGATGACCTTGTCGGCTGTGATGATCCTGTCCATGATTGGCAGAATATCCTCGACAGTCGGCTTATGGTATAGAAATTTGGTCGTGCTGGTAGATACGAAGCTCCATTTCAATGTCGGCAGGACGAATATGATACTCCAAACAGAACAGAGCGGCATAGACCTCCAACTGTTCAATGTGGGCATCAATTTCTCCGGTCTTCAAATCATGGATGCGAAGAAAATTATTTCGGAAACAAATTGCGTCTGTCGTTCCGAAACAGTTAGGGGAATAGTAGAGGATCTGTTCCGGCGTCATCTTATAACCGATAGCGTCATTCACATACATGTTCAGAGTCTTCTGAGACTTAGGAAGTTTCTGCCCCAAAAGAATACACTGAGCGGCGAATGCGTGAAGAACAGTTCCTTTCTGTGTTGCCAGAAATCTCACATAGGAGTCCGCGATTTTATCGTCGGTGTAATTGATCCAGTGATACTTACTTGCACCAAGGAAGGCGTGCTGACCTTCAAGGTTGGAATGCCTGTTGAAGTTCATTCAGTACCTCCTCTTTATTTTCCGGACACACAAAGCGAGAGAATGACATATCATTCATCTTCTCGACATAGTAGTCCTGATTTGGGCGCTTCTTGGCTGTCGCAGACCTCTTGCATTCGAGGGAGGCCCACTTCTCGCCATAAAGGATCAACAGATCGGGGAGCCCCTGAATCTGGTCCATCTTGAAAACCATGCATCCAGGGAACAACGCTTTCAATGACTCGATTAAACGGTCTTGAAATCCGCTCTCAAGTCTGGAACTTCTGGCCACGAAACGACCTCCTTTCGACAAAAATAAAATGGAGAGAGGGAAATGTGTAACGCATCTCTCTTCTCCATAAAAAGACCCTGTTTTTCTGCGGAAGCCAAAAAAGGCATAAAAAGCCGAGACACCTTTTCAAGCGTCTCGGTCAAATATCCAGAGGGGGTCAGCTATTATTTCGCAGATACCGAATGAGTATCCAAATCAGCCACAGACCTCCTGTGCAGAAAGTGAGTATCACATCGAGAATCAATCCGCCAGTGCTACGCTTTCCGTTACCTTTACTCATGCTGTCCATCCTTTCTCATAAATCCGTTATGTTGTCATCATCAATGTCGTTGCTTTCTTTCAGTGCGATGTTGCCGCCAAGACTCGAAGCCAAAGCCGCGACAATAGCAGCAGCTACGCCACCGATAATCCCAATGAGCTTCAAACGGTTCCTCGCTTTTTCAGAGTCCTTATCTGCTACCGCGGCGGCGACTTCCTGCATCTGGTCAAGAATATAAGTCTTCTGTTCAAATGTCAGGTCGTCGTTGTCCAACATTTTTCAAGAGAATCCATCACGCGGTTATACATATCGTAACAACTGCGCATACTCTCGATCGTCTTCCATAGCTTCCTGGATGACGCCGCGATACTCTTTCAAAATATCAAGTGAAGTCGAAGCGAAGTTCGGAAATTGCTCAAGAGCTTTCTTTGCAACTTCGGGGTTCATCTTCGGAACCATCGTCGCAAAAGCAATGACTTTTTCTTTTGTCAAATGCCTGAAATCAGGAATGTCCAGTTTCTTGAGAACTTGCTGTTCAGTGTAAGGCCGTGCCACGTCCGTCCTCCCTCGTAAGAGTGCAAATAAAAAAGGTGCGCCCCAACGAAGAGACGCACCCTGCAAAAGCGCATCTCTCATTGCTGCGACACAATCCTCTTACCACCACTATGGGTATAACGAGTTAAGAGAGAAACACTTGTTGCCAAGTAATTCTCCCATAGTGAAGCGGATAAGAAGATTTAATTGTGTCGCAAGCTTAGTATATCACACTCGCACACGAAAAGAAAGTCAGAGTTTTTGATGAAAATCAGGCTTTGGCCAAAAACCCACTTTTTCTCGCCACTTATATATATTTTTTACATTTTTTCTTCACACTAATTAAAGAAAAAAGTGGGAAAGTGGGCAGAAAGCCCGCAAAGCCTTGTGTACCAACGGTTTCAGGCTGCCCACTTTTCAAATAAAACCGGGCAAAAACCCACTTTTTTTGGCCAGAACCGTCCTTACAAGTCTCTCAACTCGCCCAAATTTATCAAGTTTCCGAAAGAAAGTGGGCAGAAGCCCGTTTTTCAAAACAAAAGTGGCCACGATTTTTGCGCATGAAAGAGCCCCGAATTCTATCTTAGATTAGACAGAACCGGGGCAAATTCACGCAGTTTTGCTAAAATGCTCTCCGCTGATAAGGGAGATTTTTTGCCATAATCGGAATGTAGTCATATTGCTTGAATGACTTTTTGGAGTGTTTCTGAAGAGATTGACCGTACTTTTTAGGCGGCATTCCGTATCGGTTTGGCCAGAGCGCACTATCGTCGAGGACGGCTGATACAGTCACAGCGACAGCTCCCCACTCATCAACAATATAATCAGCCAACTGATTGATGGCTTCGCTAAAGGCCTCGAATGCCTTCGCAATATCTTCAGTAGGAAAGTTAAATATTTTTCTACCTCCATACTCGTCCGGACCGCTTGTCGATCAGAACGACACGACCTTCGATCTCGAAGTCCGCCAAGTCACACACATCCTTGATAGACCGGAGCAACTTCTTAAAACGAAGCTCCTCGATTTCAAGGTTCATCATGGCCTGGTAGGCTGTCGGATCTGAGTAGCCCTCCGAGTTTTTTCGGTCGCTCATTGGTCACCTCTTTCTTTCTCCCACTTTTCAAGATCACAGCCGATCTCTTTCAGCTTGTAGGTACAGAGCCAGACATCATCGCTCTGTTCCATCTCATAACGACGGATCAAAGCCTCGATGCCGCGGGAGAAGTTGTCATAGAATTTTTAAGCCTCTTGTTGCCGAAGCCGAGCTGTTCACGCAGCTCCCACAGAACCAGAGCGTCGATCTCTCGGATATGCTTTCGATCGTACTCTGCGAGCTGTCGCTGTATCTCCATGTCCATAGCCTTTTTCTCGGCAGCAGACATTACGGCTCCGAACACTCTTTTTCCGGCTTTCTTTACTTTCATGAACGGGTCCTCCCATGATCCAGTTTTCTTTTTGCGAAGAACATCGGAACTCCGAAGAAAAGAGAAAGGAGAAGGACCGTACCATCCCTCTCCAAAATAACAACCGGCAAAGATGCCAGCACCATCAATACCGCATAGATCTTGTTGCGGATCAGTTCGCGCTTCCACATAATCATTACTCCTTTATCAGTACGATGTTGACGGAATGAACCAGATATGTAGTTCCGTCAATTTTTACCTGAATCTGATCGCCGTCATCATAGTCTTTCCAGCTCTCGATTTTCCCGCTGATGACTGAACCATCGGGAAGCGCCAGGATAGCATTGTCATAGCTGAATGTCGTGTCGATGACTTGTCTGTTACAACCAGTCAGGAACATCAGCATCATGGCGACAACGAGGAGGATCGCAGCAAGCATACAAAGCGCTCTCTTAGCTTTCATCTTACTTATCCTCCCCAACAGTATAGAACGGCTTGTCATAAGCGTACATAGTCGCATGACTCTCATCTGGTGCATCCATCTCCAACACAGTCATGATGGCATAGTTTGCGAGATCGAGCAGCGTATCACGAATGGACTCATCCGTAACTTGCTGCTGGTCGCGGTCATTGCAGGAAAGGCGAGACAGGGTCTTGAAGCGGGAGAACTTACCCCCAAACGGATACGGGCCATAGCGAGACCTTCCTCGACGAAAGTGGTATGGAAGCTGTCACCATAGTCGTGGTTTTTGCGTGCGTAGAGCTCATTCAGCCCATTGCAGATTTCCTTATGTCTCAGAACTTTTTCGTTCATCGTGCTCCTCCTTAGTCTTTCATAGGCGACAGGCCAAGTCGTGTCCGGTAGTCATTGTGAGAGATCAGACCGCCGGCTCTCATGTTGCGGAGTGTCTCCTCGTCCGGCCACGGGAAGACCGAAACAGAAACACCGCCATCAGGCGAAATATAAATGGACACAGAGCGGTCACGAGCCGCCATTGCTTTATCAATGATTGAGTGGATTTTTTTCTCATCCATTTTCACAAGCTCCTTTCAAATATCATTTACTCTGCGATGCAGACTGTGTTCGGCATCAAAACCATCAGGATAGCGGGCGCGGAGCTTATCAATGTTCATCTGGAAGATCGTCTCCAGATCATAGCCGATAGCTTCTGCGCTGATGGCCAGATACCATGCGACATCGCCAAGTTCTTTTGCCATGTGTTCGCTATCGAAAGCGTGGCCCTGGTAAAGATGCTTTTTGAGAATATCAATGCATTCTCCGGCTTCGCCGTTCAGACCCATCAGGCCGTTGAGAATACGAGGGTATTCCTTAGACATTCCGGATGCGGTCCGAAGTGCCTCTTTCTGGTACTCATTAGGTGTCATAGTATTTACACTCCCGAAAAAATATAAAAAGAGAAGAGCCTGTGTTTCCACAAGCCCTTCCCTCTGGGTAGAGATTAGAATTTCAGCTTTTCGTTGATCTTCGCGATTTGCTTCTCAGCCTTTTCTGAATCTCGGTGTTCCCGGCTGCGATTGCCAGGTCAAGGATTTCCTGCCAGTCTTCTAACTGGTCAAGCAGCATACCCTTGTACTGGTTATCTGTCATACCCACAGAATCACCACCATCCAGAAGGTGAGAATCGTTGCGTTCAGCCATAGCCTAACAACCTCCTTCCATAATAGGCGATGTACTTTTTGCGCATGATTTCTTTTTTATGATTGTATCATAACAGCCGGAGTGGTGTCAAACGGCAGTGCCGGTAATCAACGCAGAATAAGGCAGTCCCTCAATCCAGTCGAAGAAGGTATGCCACTCGTCGAGCTTATGGTTCCGCCGGCTCTTGTAGATGTTGGCCAGTACCTCATAGTTGAACATGACTGTTCGCCGCTGGTTGTAAGAGGAAGGGAGGAGCTGGATCATCTGCCACCAAAGCGTCTTCTTGTACTTTGCATAACATTCATCTGACATAACAGTGTACCGATCCACTTGTTTATCATTCTTGGCAATAAACACAATTCGGTTCATATTCAAACGGGCAATAACCTCTTCCAAAAGTGCAAGCTCATCATCGCACAAATGCTCGTGACTGAAGTCATCCAGTGTAAACTCCTTTGCTGCGATTTTGTGCATCGTGGAGCAGGAATTGGCGACCGTACCGACCTTATAGGTGTCGAACTCTTTCCACCAGTACAGCGGGGCAGTGATGTCGAGATAGACGGTAATCATCCGCATGAACTTACGATGATCCGTACCAGCGTTGCGGAGGGCCATCATGAGTTGCTTATCGTTGGGGCCAATGCAGAAATTTTGCTGGCATTCTCCGCAACATTTTCTTTCTCATAAGGACATTCCGGGCCGCTATCACTCTTCTCCCATGAGTTCTTAGGGTTCCTCATGCCTCGAATGGCGTGTTCCCAACCGAGAACTTCGGCGTTTTCAATCTTCAGCATTTGCTTCTCCTCTCCTTAATTCCTCATGGTGCTTTGCCATCTCACAAAGTATCGCGTTCTCCTCATCACAGAATTTGATAGAAGACGGACCAACACGACGAACGCCGTCTTCGAATTCAACAATTCCAAAAACCTGCCCGTTTTGTCCGCCAGGATGACCTCCACGAAGAGGGCTTGCGTCGACAACCTTGCTCCACTGCTCCCAACGGTGAAAATATCCGAGCTTACCATTGACTTCACAAAGGCGCGTCGGAAACTCAACATTCATTTTAAGCCAGGCCATTACAAACCTTCTTTCTGTTGGCCGCGAAGAACCTCAATGCAGTCGCAGTCAACCGTAGCAGCTTCGATATTCATAGCATAGAGCATCATCTGAAGCTCGTCTACGAGATACTTCTCGCTCTTACCAAGGCCGCCACTTGCGAGAAGACGGATATAGCTCGTCACCGTGATGGGAACAGGAATTTTCTTACCCATCTGGGCAGCGAGTAACTGAATGTACTTGGCCATCGGATAGGTAGCCACAACGATGGTGGCACCGGTCTTTTCAGACATTTCGATGAGCATAGTTGTTTTGCCGCTTTGCCGTTCGCCGATATAAATGGTGCTCATTTGAAGTCTCCTTTCTCGTTCTTGCCAAGACCTTCTTTGCCTGAGAAGTGGAGCCAAAGACTCGCTTCGTAACAGCAGCACAGAACCCGGCATAGGGATCATTGTTGTCACCCTCGCCACAAGAAACGATAGTCTTGGTTCCGTCGAGCCAGAACACGATCGTTTTAGGACCACTGAAAATGACCTGCTTTACGCCGAGCGATGCCCTGGGGGCTCGAAAGTGAAGTTGAGGAAAGCCTTAGCAAGAGCCGCGGGCATGATTGCATCGTTATGTTTCGGCGTATCAAAGAACGAAGGTTTTACATTTTCTTTCTTGAACCAGAAGAGTCCATAGCCACTGCAGGGTTTTTAAGGTCAGAGAACTCAACCCCGACTCGATTATCTGCAAGTTTCTTAACTATGCCGAGTTTTCCGGCGTATTTACCTCCATATTCGTTGCTGCGTCTAATACTGACGATTGTACCAATACCTGCCATATTTTTTCTCCTTTCTAAATAGATTCTCATTCGAGCCATTCGTTTTCTCGTTCGTAGAATTTGAAAACCATCACGCAGGTTCCTATAATCCAAAATATCCAGAATACAGTGGCACCGACACCTTTTTCAAGCCTGTCAACGGCCTCATCAATAGTTAAACCCTCATAAAATGGACTGCTATCAGAGATAGTGTTGTTAGAAAGGGTTGTAAAGATGGTTCCTGTATGTGTGATGCCGATACCATAATATTCATACCGAACGTGACCGGATTCGTATATGGTGTCAATGTATCTCATTCCGGGTAGTTCAAATTTGGAAATTGGAAAAGTAGTTTCACAGAAAGAAACAGTTGACGCTGCCTTTGATTCTTCTCCGGCATAATCCCAACTCCAATAGGTTTCGATGGTATATGTGGTGTTTCCATTTGCATCCGTATGTGCAACTGTGCGAGTATGCATCGTATAGCACTTTTGATTTTCTCGACATACATATAGGGAGCCGTCAATCTCTGGATAAGAAACAGGGTCAACTGCTTGAAGTGTCCCGTAGATGAATGCGTTCCCAACATTTGTTCTCATGCCATAGGAAAACATCTCTTGACTATCAATTTTGACCGCCTTGTTATAGACCTCATTTCTATCCATTTGACATTCCGTTATTTTGGCCGAAATAAGAATCCCGACCAGTATCATGACGGCAATAATCGAGATACTGGCCAGAACTTCTCTTTTTGTAATTTCAAAATTACGCATAATCAATCTCCGAATAGGTTCTGCGGAGCATCAACGGGAGCATTGTAGTCGAGGTAAGCATAGCTTTGCGTTTCATAACCGAGAATATTGAGAAAGAGACGAGCAGGAAATTGGCGTACATAGCGATTGTATTCCTTGACCTGCTTGTTGAAATTACTGCGGTATTCTGCAATCAGGTTCTCGGTGATGGAGAGCTCGTTCATAAGTTCCTTATAGTTTTCGTTTGCCTTGAGCTCTGGATAGGCCTCGGATACAGCAGTGATAGCCGTTGTAACATTTTCAATATCTCCAGAACTTCCGCGCCCCTCTACAATGGCAGTCAGAGTTTCGGCCTCGTGCTTATCATATTGCATGACACAGTCGGCGAGGTTGTATACTAAATCAACTCGCCGTTTTTCCTGAACGCGAATATCAGACTGTGCGGTATTGACCTGTTCTTCCAAGGTAAAGGCCTTGTTCTGAGTGCCCTGCACAGCAAAAACGCAAAGAAGGACAATCGCCAAAATGCCAGCGAGAACAATGAGAATGAGTTTGGTATCTTTTTTTCATTAGGCTTCTCCTTTCAAATATTAACGGTTACTTCTTGTCAATTCTGCGGGCTTTCCGCTCTTCGTACTCAGCCTGCTCGATGCGAACCATATCGTCCAGACCATCTTTGAAATATACATTCAGATCAACGACCTCGCCATTGGGAAGAATAAGCTGAAGATAGCCGACGGTATCGAAGTCGCCATTTTTCTCATCGGTCAGAAACTCTTCGACGATGATCTTGAACTTCTTGTCCGCCGGGAAGTACGGAAGCGTGATCGGATACATCTTGTCGATAAGGCGAGTACCGAAGCCGTTTCTGAACGGAATATCAGGGCTTTCTTTATTGATGAGCTGAACACGGTTGACATCCGAGTAAGTGACCGTACCGTCCTCGGCGACATCCTTAAACAGGCTGCTCATGCGCTTGCACTGGAAGTGCTGGATAGGATCGTTCTCACCAAACTCGACCTTAGTCCAAATATCAGGATCGTCCTCAATGGGGGTGAGGCATTTGCCATCGATGAGGCGGTTCAGGATGCTCTTGGTGATCTGAATGCTCATACCGGAGTGGCCGTCGCGTTCCAAAGACCGATACGCTCTGAGGGCACTCTCATAGCACGCAACACCGTAATCCCAGTCGTCTTTATCTTCGGCACTTTCGCGTTCTTTCTGAGAAGCAAGAGCAACTTCACGAGCCGCCCAATCACTCTCGTTATCGGAAAGGGACAGTACCCGCTCGACATCCTTATCGGTATGGCCGTCCCACTCAGGGGCAGTGGCCACCTCTTTGCAGTTGAACAGGTCCCAGTCCTTGTCCTCGTAATGATAGGTATAGGGACCCTTTGGCGTGTCGATGCCAACGATGAACCAGCCTCCTCCAAATGGAGTCTCGCCATCCGAATGCTTGTGGGATTTCCAAGCAAGCGTCGGGAAAGTGTTCACCAAGGCCGCGAAGAGGATGAGCCGCTGATGATAGAGGGAATTGAAGGTATGGAACCCATCGGAGAATTCTCCAATATCCTTCTCGGACATAGGCACTGCGCGATCATCCCAATACTCGTTGGCGAAGATTTTCCGGCAGTCCGTCCCAAATGCTTTTGTGATTTCGGGCAGATTCTCATTGACAGCATCGAGGTGGATGCCCTGTGCCTCACAAAAAGCAAGCGCTTTTTTCCAAAGGTTCGCCGACGCGGTTCGTCCAAAGAATGATTTTGGCGCCAGCCTCCTGTTCGGCCTTAACCTTGGCGATGTTTTTTCAATCGGCGCACCGATCTCAGGCCATTTGTTTTCAACCAAAGTGCCATCGAAGTCGACAGCAATAATTTTTGCGTTATTCATAATTTCTCCTTTTCATGTCATGCAGCTTTCGGCATCGGCGCAGTAGACCACCCAACAAAGCGACCCTCATTGAAGTTCTTCTTCTCCTTGAGTGCCTTGCTGATCGCCAGATCAATGCCGGAAAAGCTCTTTAGATGGAAGTAATAAAGGTCACTGAATGGCGTCGTCAGACGGTCGATTCGTCCGGAAGCCTGAACCATGACCTTATAGGAATAGTTCTGCGAGTAGAAGATAATCGTATCAGTAGTAATGCAGTTCCAGCCCTCGCAGCCGGCCGTGTACTGCACGAGATAGACCCATTTGTCGCCGGTCGGGATCTCTTGATGCTTGTGACCGTTCCATTCAGCGACTTCAGTCCCATCGGGGTAACCAAGATTTTTGAGAATATCAAGCTCGTAGTCGAAATTGTAGAAGATGATGACTTTAGGGTGATCTTCCATGATCTCCAACACGGCCACGCTGCGGGACTCGTCCGAATTCACCACGCGGCGCCAGTTCATACAAAGCTCAGAAGCCGTTTCAATAGGACGGTCTTCCCAAAGGATTCCAGCGGTTTCGGGAAATATCTTTGTAGAGCGGAATGTTGTAGGAAACAGGCACATCCTGATGATGCGATGTGGTGTGCCGCTCGAACTCCATCGTCACAAGAATGCGATTGCGCAGACGGATCAGCCGTCCGGTGTTGAGATACCGGTCAACCTTTGGATACTTTGACCGCCAATCATAAACTACATGCTGGTCGATGAAATCGGTCTTGTTCCGGTAGAACCCATTTGCGATGAAGACGGGGATATAATCCTGCCAGGTATCCCCGGGGGTAGCGGAGAGCAAGATCCATTTATTCACCTTGGCAATTTTCAGGAATGCTTTTGTCCAAGCCCCGTAACCGACGACACGCTGCTCGTCAAATATAAAGAAACTGTTTTTTACATCTTTGTACTTGCCGATGTTGTTCCACGAGTCGATGACGACCTTGTTCTTGTAGTAATTGCAGTCCTCATGGGTGGAGATCAGAAATGGAGCCAACTCGTTCTCCCATTCACAGGTATCGCGCTTGCGTGCCGTGGTAATGATGTAAAATATCAAGCGGATTTTTTCATTGGCGCATCAGGAATATCGAGGTTTCCGCCCTGCTGAAGATAGTAATAGGCGAGAGCAGTTCTGGATTTACCGGAACCGACCCCGCCGCATAGAATGCAACCGTTCTTCATTTTTTCAAGGGCGCTGCGCTGATGATCGTACAGACTGATACTCATGACTTAGCCATCCCGATTAACGCTTCAATATCTGAAAGAGACAGCTCAAGGTCACTCCAGTCATAGTCCTCATATCCATCCTCTCCAAGATCTCTTGTCGGAGATACCATTACGGTTGCCGCATAAGCTTCGGGGCAATTCAGCGGATACTCAACACTGATTTCGGTGTGAACAGCATCAGGATAGAGGCCTTCGAGCCATTCTTTTGGCGCGATAAAGTAGAGAGTCATCGTCTCGTACTCATCGCTTTTGTATTGGTCTTCAAGAATGACTTTTTCGTGTCAAAATCTTTAATGGTCATCGCTTTCACGCTCCTCTCGCAAAATATCCATCATTTGACTGACAACTCGACGAGTATGCCAAACATCGCTAAAGTACATGGGCGTAAACCAGTAGTTCTCCAAAGAGTCACCATTTCTGATCGGATCGGTAAGAGAATTGCCGACCTTGACGAATCCGGCGACGCCGAGGAGCGATAACTGAATATAGCACATGAGCGCGACTGTCTCCTCGATGTCCTGAGCCGAGAAGAGAATATGGTTCTGGAAGTTAAAAGCCGGCCTTTTTCAAGGTCGTTCCGTGCTACATTGGCAGCAGCTATCAAAGTCGCACCACCTCCGCAGCAATCATCGTGAACGGTGATAAAGCCGCTTTTTTCGACCTGTTCCGCAACATTACCCATTGTCGCAAGCGCCATGAAGTGACAAACATTATAAGGAGTAAATATCTGCTTAAGTTCGTCGCTTCCGAGCCTCATCCGCATATAGACTTCACCAAGAAAGTCCTGGTCCGGATTTTTCTCCAACGCGACCGTCATTTCGGCAAGAAGCTCCGGGAATAACGCCTGCTCTTCTTTGCGGTACTTGGCGATAGCTTTCAGATAACGGTCTTCTCGCTCATCATAATGTGTCTTATCAACAGCATTGGAGAATGCGCAGGCAGTCATCAGAACGAAGTCCTTCCAAATGTCCCACGGTCGATTTCGCTCGGACACGAGCTTGTTGAATGTCTCAATGAAATACTTCTTGTCATCAGCCCTTGACGAGGAAGCTTTTTTCGGAGCCGGCTTTTGTGGCTCTTTTTGCTGATTTGCTGAAATATCAATTTTCGGTATCTCAGGCGGAATGAACCGCTTTGGCTCATACTTTGGGAGTGACTTAGGCGGTTTCGCCTTATGAACCGCTTTCTTCTTTTTCTTAGGTTTCCAGAAAGGCATGGGGTCCTCCTTTCAAAAAAGTTAAAGGGACGCCGGCTACCTCCTAACCAGCGTCCCCGCAATGCTTATTCCTGCGGATACTCGCTCGCAGCATACTTCTCGGCGAACTCATCCTCCTCAATGGTGACATACATCGTCTTGAGGTAGGCCTTCACACCGCTCTTCTCGTTCTTGGTGCCCTCCTGGATGATCCAGTTATAGGGGCGGATGATAAGATCCACATTGCTGATCTCGGCAAAGTCGAGCGCGCCGATGGACTCCTCATCGAGAGGCGTCTGCTTGCGGCGGGTGACCATGACGACCTTGGGCGGGAAGTTCTTGAAGCTCACCGCGACCTGGAGATAGTGGCGAGGCTCGTCACCTTCCTCACGGGGAGGCATCACGCGGATATTCCAGCCGTCTTCGATCAGACGCTGAGCATCGTTGTGGTCCTCGATGATAACGCAGAAATTGCGATCACCGGCGCGGTTGTACTTGTCCTCCTTACCGGAAAAGTTCCGGAAGATAATGCGGGCGTTTTCGATGATGATGTTGTCAGTAGCTTTACGACTCATGATTAAGACTCCTCTCAACTGTTAAAATGGATAGTGGAATGGACTGTAATGAACTCGTTCCCGAGCTTCCTGGTGTGCCAGTTCCTCTTTTTCAATGCAGAGGGTGCAGATGTTTTTCATAGGCTGCGGCTTCTTTTTCCACCGATAAATATTCTCGCAGTTTCTCAATCCACATCGCCTGCAAGTAAACCAACGAGCACCGTCTTTGGTGAAGCTTTTCTCCATGGAATTACCTCACATCAAACGGTGTACTGTCTTCTTCGTGGGGTTCGCCGGGGCTGAACCAAGGCGGCGTGTCAGAAACATACGGGTCTTCAGAAACGAACCACTCGAAATCGCCATACTTGGAAATATCGGTGGCCGCAGCATCAACGAGAGCATCATAGTATCTCCGGTCAATGCAGTCTTCCTTTCCGAGAATTTTGACCATCTCAGATTCCATCCATAGATAGTCTTTTGTTCCGACGACGGAATCGTACTTGACATTGCCGTTCTTATCGGTGTTTTGACGAACGAGTGAACCTCCACCACAACCGGACTTAATCGGGGTAAACAGTCCGACCTTTCCGATGAACTGCAAAGTATGACCATTATCAAGTACAAGGTTATCCTCGGACTGTATTGCCATGTCCGGGTTGTTGATATAGGCCGCTGCTTCATCAGGACTTCTGTCGATATAAATAGCAGAGGTAACAGACTTCGTCTCGCACATATCCTCGAAGGTGATCTCCTCATGCGAGAAGAGCTTCTTAAAGACATACGGGATCTGGAACTGAGTGCCCGTGGCTGTCCACTCACCGGCGTGCTTACCGTCTTTGTACTTGGCAATATAAACGGCGTTGTTGACGAGGCACATGCGATCATAAGTCGCTTCGTGCTCGAAAATATAACCGTACATCTTACCGTAGTCCATGACGAACTGAATGATCTCAGGTGTAGCGTCTGGGATCTTGATAGAGTCCGTCTTGATGTGAGCAACAACAAAGCCCCCGTTTCTGAACCTCGTGCTTGAGGTTGATCATAAACAGGGCTCCGCGCTTGGCGACGATATTATCTTTGTTACGGTTGTCATGGAACGGGTTCTCAAAGCTGGCCGAAGTCAGACCGTAAACGGAGTTGATGGCTATTTTTCAGCGCCTGTGCCAGAGCATCGGCGGCACTCTCGTCCGTCAGATACTTTGCCAGAGCGCCGTTCAGCATCTTGCGAGCCTTGTCGAACTCCTTATGCTTGATGGCGACACGAGCATCACGGATCTCACGAAACCGCTTCGTATAGACCGGCCCGAAGAGATCTTCTGCGATGATGCTTGAGGGATGCATAGAAGCAATATCCAGCAGAGCGATATTTCCGTACATACCAGGCTCGGCATAGACATAGCCACCCTCGCCAACTTCTTCGCCGCGATAAGTAGACTTGCCTTTGTCGAACTTGTAACCAGGGAAGATCGGGCGGTCTTTCTTGTCAAACGCCGTATAGTTGTCGTATTCTTCCGGCCCAAACTTGAACGGCAGATCGTCCATGCTGCAAATCTGACTGGCATCGCCCATGTCGCGGTAATTGAACTGATCCTGCGGCTTCTTGTTTCCGCCGAAGATAATCTTTGCGGTCAAAGTGTTCGTGGTATCGTTGACGGTCATTCCAGCCACATCGGCCAGGATCTCACGAGCTATGAAGTCAGCCTTACGGGCATTGAATACTGCCTCCGTAGCAATGACATCATTGTCACAATACTCGGCGACCTTCTGCCACATGCTCTCCGGAACAGGCTGGTCCCACGGAAGGCCAAGTTCCTGATGGTGGATGCCGAGTTCAATCTCCCACTTCTTCAAGCTCTGTTTTTTCGAGCAGAAGTCGTAAACATCAGTGTAAGAGACATTATAGGCTTCGCCAAAGAAGCAGTTGTTGCTCTTGGATTTCTTTTCGCTGCCGATGATCCGCTGAGACAGGTTGTAAAGCTGCTCATTTGTATAGCCCATCAAGCGAGCATAGAGAATGTGGTTATCATACCGCCGGCAGTTGAAGCCGATGAGTCGGAACTTCATCAGGCCCTCGATGTCTTCAGAGGTCGGGTTGATCATCGAACCACAGGTTGTGCGCTTCCTGCAAACTTCCAGTTCACGAGGAAAAGGTTCTGAAACACCTCGACATCATAAAAGACGAGGTCAGCGGTTTCATTCTTGGCCGCAGGGGCCGCATCGGCAGATTTGAACGGCATCTTATTAACGAGCTTGATGCAATACTCTGCCTGATTGGTGCTGTTGGCGGCAAAGGCCAGGACGGCATTGCGCATATCGGTAACATCGTAAACCATGCCGCTTTCATACGCATCCGTCAGAATCTTGTGGATAAAGTCGATACTGGGCTTAGTTGCAGGGTGGATCTCCTTGTTGAGATTTCTCTTGATTTGAACCCTAAGCCCTTTCTCGCTCTGAACCACCTTGTTGTTTACCATGCTGCTTTCTCCTTTCAATGGTAACCCAGAGCTTATGGTTGCAATAGGTAGGTTGTTGAACTTAGTGAGTTTCCGGCGCAGCGAGCTTTTTCCAGTGAAGACCTTCACCTCAATATGGTCGTCATAGATACGGCTCAGCCTTGTCGGATCGCCGGTGTAAATATAATGTAGATGGATACCCTGACCACCCTTGCTGACCTCGGCATAGGTCGGAGGCCACTTACTCGCCTCTGCCAGGTTCAGGTCAAAGCACTTATTGCCATTCTCATCAGGAATATCAAAGTCGATGACAATATGGTTCTCAGGCACCTTGACATAGTGGAGTTTAGAGGTATCCAACTGCGAAAGAGTCTTCGTGACTTTTTCCCATTTCTGCGAGGGCGTTTCTTTAGATGTGGCATATTGAGCAGGACAATCCGCACAATCTTTGTCGAATGCGGATACTGTTCCATCAAACTGAATCAGCCGAGTTGTTGGCTCCGGCTTATCAATGATGGTCTGCTCTTCAAATTTTTCAGTTCTGAAGCCACTGTAATAGCTCCGAACACGAGTGCCATCTTCCATACTGAAGCGCTCTGTGTAGTCATGGAAATAGTTCTTCAACTCTTCCTTGAACGCTCGCTGGCTGAGGGGGTACGAGACCTTTGCTTCCTCATTATAGGTCTTATACATCTCCCAAGCAGCCTTGAGGGACGTGCCGTCTTCACGCTTGAAGACAGGGTAGGAATCAACGATGTAGTTGTAGAAGTCATTGGAGGCCCCCAACATAGCAATCGGAATATAACCGTCGTAGTAAGCGGGATCTTCCAGATAGACCTCTTGACAGTGGTAAGCAATCGGGCCAAGTTCAAACGGGATGTGCTTCATGATGGTTTTGTACTCGTTCGGCTCGACCTTATCTCCTGTTGGGGAAACATCAATCAAACGTCGAATCAGACCGGATTTAGCGTCCGTAATACGAACCGGTTTGTTTGTGCCCATAAAGAGGAAAGCCTTAAAACGGTTGGCGTAAGTTGATTTGAACTTCTCGTTGACCGTCATTAGCTCGTGCGAAACAAGGCTGTTAAGTCTCGTATTATCCTCAATACGGGATAGGTCACCATCATGTTGAATGGCAACCAACGGGTTCGTCTTGAACGCCTCCAGCGCAAATGCATTGCTTGAAGAACCGAGAGCCTTGGCATCGAATACAGAGTAATAACCATCAAAGAGCTGCTGAATGATGTTGAGCACCGTGGACTTACCAGTACCAGCGGCACCATAAAGCACCATGAACTTTTGCAGCCTCTTGGAGTCACCGGACACGACCGAACCAATGGCCCATTCGATTTTGTGCCGCTCGGCAGGAGAGTACAGAACACTCATGAGCTTGTCATAAGAGTTCGCCTCACCCTGCTCAAGCGGATAATTCAGCATCTTGCTGGCATAGTCCTTTTTCCCCGTTTTGCTGTTTGAAAATATCAGTTTCTCGTCGAGCATATGGAACTGGTCCTTCATCTGCTTCTGGCAGTATTTGTGCCAGGTATCGATCATTCCGGTTTCCGCGTCCCACATGTGCATGACTCGATAATTGTCATCAAAACGCTTACAGTTTTCCTCGGCGTATCGGTCCAGTTCGCGGTCGATCAGGTCAACCGCATCCTGTTCATCAGTCGACCACAATCCCCGTTCCTCAATCCAGATAGCGTAGAAATCGCCGCCTCTAATCATGAGGTCGCTGCTTTTCTTGATGATAAACTTGGGATAGATCTCGATGATACCACGCTTGCCACTGCGCGTTGCAATCACCAAGAAGTCTAACATTGATTACTCTCCTTCGCTGCGCTCCAACTTCTTTACTCGGACAGAGAGCTGATAGACCTGCTCCTCCAGCTTCCTGCGCTCCACCTCGGTTGCTGCGGCAAGAACCATCGCCCCTACCGCAATCAACTTGAACATCTTCGTGCTGCGAGCCTGCCGCTGCATCTGCTTGCAGAAATTCTTAGACGGCATGACCGTCACGAAAATATCATGCGTGATCGTATTCATGTTAAACTCCCTTCTCTGATAATCTCGTTAAGATAGCAATTCATCTGATACCAGATTTCCATAGACCGCATATCAAACCGAGGGTTACGGATTGTGAACAGACCGCCCTTACCATCCGGTGCGTAGTCATGATCCATAAAACGGTCGATAATCTCGTCGACCCGAACAGGATCAAACCGAACATCGCTCATGGAACCAAGGCCCAAACTGACAAGCATACTCCAGAACCACTGTCCGGTGCGGTTGCCAATATCAGGGTCTTCCATGATGTGTTCTTCACATCGAATGGCAAGGGCGATCATCATTTCAAGGATGCTGCAAGGCCGGATATCAAGGCAGTTGGCAATTACAGCATCACGATAGCCTTGCTCGCGACCGAACCGATACCTAAGCTCGATGCCATCCTCGGCCCGGTTGCCGTCCATCGGGATCGTGTATGCAAACTCCGTGTCGTGGAGCTTATAGAACAGTCGCCGATAGGACTTATTAGAATATCGGTCGTCGACCACGAGCCGGTACATCCACTCGAAATATGGATCGTTAAGCTCGCTCTTGGTCAAGGTCAGACCTCCTCGTCATTATTCGGAGGAAAGTTTTTCTTCTTGAAGTCGCTGAAATCACGCAGATCCTTGAGAATCTCGTAGTCACAGCGCTTTGCATCACTCCTTACGAACACCGAATCATCTTCGTATTCGCCGAAGTGGTCCAGCCCATCGCCGATGATTTCCTCCACATCATCAACGATTTCACCGCACTCATCAGCCAAGACGCCATCAGCGAAGTAGGTCAGGCTAACTTTCGTATAGTCTTCAAGCTCTCCGAATTCATCAGGAGAGATGACATACGGAACTTCACCCGGCGTTCCTGAGGGCTTTCGTCGATTGTTCTGGAGTAGTCCTTATAACCGGCCTCCTGCAAACGCTGAGTGTACTCGGTAATGCTACCCTTATCCATGTTCTTGGCAGCATTTACAAGCGAGACAGTTTTTTCTTCCGTTGTCGGTTTCTCACGCTTGGCGTATGCTGCTTTGACTGAGGCAATCTCTTCCTCGGCGAGTTTTGCGTACTTATCCTTCAGATAGTACCAGGCGCCTGCTGCACCGATAGTAAGGCCTGCCACAAAGGCAAAGCCGGTAGATGCTTTACTCATCTTCGTCCTCCTCGTCATCTCGGATGCTCATGACGGTCATAGCCAGACCGCCAAAGAGTAAAAGCGCCACTCAACAGCAATCCGCCGGTGATGTGACGCTTACGCTTTGTGTCAAGAACATAGTCGAGCATGGAAATGAAATTCGCAATTCCCTCCATGTCAGTCACTCCTTGTAGCTGAGGACTGCTGCTCCGCCCACCAGGCAGAGGCCGGACATAGTCGCCAGGGTATAAGAGAGCAGGGAAAGCATGATCTTCTTCATAATTGTTCCTCTTTTTAATCATAGCTTGAGAAGTAATGGTTGCCGACTTGGAACATAGGAACTCCATAGTCGCTATAATGGCCCGCGTTGAAGAACACGACATCGTAGTCAGTACGATTTTCCAGTTCTTCTTCAACGAGCTTTACCAGCTCGTCCATAACATAGCAGCGGGTGATACGGTCGCCGTACATACCTGCATACTGGTTTTTCTGCCAGATGACCTCAGAGATCGTGTCCGGGAAATGCGGATCATCTACACGATTGAGAACGCTGTCAATGACCAGTCGCTGGCCCTGCTCGCATTCTCCCTCGGCTTCCGCCATAGCGCAGAGAGCAAGAAGCTCGATCTCCTCCCTCGTAGCCAAAGGCTCTTGTTCGGGAGTTGGTGCGGGCTCTTCCTCCAGTAAAATATCAGTGGACGGAGCAGATGCCTCGACGATCAGAGAGAGAGGTTCCGTCTGAATCGTAGGCTGTTCCGGAACCGTTTTGGTCGTCGTTGCATTTATCACAAAGTTACAGGATATGAAAATCGCCACGACGAAGATAAGAAGGCAGATAAGCAATTTTTTCATCGGCTTGTCCTCATGCGAGATAGTCGTTCTGGTGGTCGACGATCTTGGAAGTGATGTCGCCGACAACATTGAAGTCCAGAATGAACGCGCGCTTGTACTCGTCCGAATCAGCATCGTGGCGACGAATCTCGGTCATACCGAAGTCAACAAAGTTGTCGCCGTAAGGCTTCTTGTCGTCATAGATCCAACCGACAACAGCGCCGGCTTTGGTGCGCTTGAAACCGAGCATATCGTAAACTTCGTTCAGGAAGAGGTGACCCCGGGACTTGAGCATATCATTCGCCTGAGCCTGACGAGCACGCAGATAGAAGAGGTTCATTTCAGGGTCCTGCTTCCAATCGGAGTGAGTATCATCAAACACCTTTGCGTAAGGGCCGTAGTCAGAGCCATCCCAGTTCTCGTCTGCGACATTCACATTCTGCTTGACCTTCTTTTCCTTGCCCTTGTCGTCCGTGACGGTCTCTTCGATCTCCTGCGCCTTGATGTTGTAGCGCAGCTCCTTTTCAACCTGCTCGCCGAAACGCTCGATTACTCGGTCACGATAATCCTTGAAGGACTTATCGACAGCAGCGTAAGCAGCCGCCAGAGCGACATTGCGCTTCTTCATGATGTTGTGGCTTGCGAGAATGCTGGCGATAGAAGCTGCACCGAGCATGACCGCAGGGGCATACAGCTTTGCAAACTTCACGCCAGTCTGAACATAGGCGATTGCGAGATCTTTCTTGTGATCCTCTTCGGAGTAGGACTCACCAGCCTTGGTGACGCCGTTTTCCTTGGCCTCACGAATATCAGCGAGAGAGTTCTTAGACTCCTCGACGATGGCACCTGCCTTGGTGGTAGCCTTGCAGGCCAGAACGGCACTTGCAACAGCACCGACGATGCCGACACCGACAAGAATTTCGGGGCTCTTCTTCTGGAGCCCAAAGCCGACCTTGGAGAAGGTACGCTTTGCGGAAGTCATGATTTCATTAGCTTTCATGGTAATAAATCCTTTCTTAATTGTAGTTTTCAGCTCAGTTTTCGAGCTCTTTCATGTATTCGTAATACTCGGACTCAGTCGGGAACAGCATCCATGTTCCGTCGACGAAGCCTCTGTACCCGCTTGAGACAAAATATCCGTACATGACCGCACCTCTTTTTAGGTGATTTGGATTGCTCTGGGAAGCTGCAAGATGTAGCCGTCCCTCGTTCGGGCAACTCTGGCACTCTGAATATCAGTCCAGCCGTACTTATCAGCCATGTAATTCTGGCAAGTAAGTCCGGCGAGGTCATAGAGATCCAGCACGCTGGCCATGCCATAGTTGGCAATAGCGGATTCCAACTGGTCGAGGACGAGGTCTGCATCTCCACGGTTGTCGAAAATGATGTCGTCAAATTCAAACCCGGCAACAGGTCTCGGCCGCTGATTGTAGTTCCTGCGGTCATCTCTGCGAGGATCGTCATAATACCGCTGATACGATACCTTTGATCCGGCGTTCTTCCGAGTGCCGATGCGGCCGGCTTCGCCAAAGAGAACAATGCTGACAACATCGGCAATGGCGTTCTTCAAACCGGGGATAACGACATCCGTGATGATGAAGGTTTTAACATCGCCAACTTCATCAGGCATGAATATGCCGGCAAATTTCTTGACCTCGCTCTGCTTGCGGGTCTTTGCTGTGCCGTTGACAACTTTCTCCACCCGTTTGGAGGGAGGACTTGTGTTTTCTCTCGCGCTATGCGAGTTATCAGGATATTCAGGCATTAGTGCACCTCCAAAATTTGATAAAAAGAAAAAAGGGAAAGCGCCCTGTTATTGGCACTCTCCCTTGTAGAACTCCGCAATTTACTTTTCTTAGTTTTCCTCGGAATCCTCGTCTGCCGAGTCGATTTCTGCCTTGTCGGTCTTAGCGGCTTCCGCCAGCTTCTTCGCAGCGACCTTCTCTTCGATGATCACCCGCAGCTTCTTCGCCCCGCCAATCACAGCGTAAGCAATGAAACCTCCGATGACACCGGCGAGCAGGGCACCAGCATTAGAGCTGTCCTGAGTCTCGTCGACTTCCGTAGCTTCGATTTCCTCGATCTCGTTCATTCTCTTGTCTTCCATAGTAAAATTCTCCTTTTCAAAAGTATTTTTTTGTTGTTTGGTTCTCCATAATAGGAGATGCAAAATCTGCGCTTACCAAAGGTAAATAGGCGGGTGGTTATGACCGACGACAAGGCAAGGCGTTCCATCGTCAGCCAACTGTGTGCTGAAATCGAGGTCTATGTAGCCTTTTCCATTGTCAATGTCCCACCCGAGATGCTCTCCGACCTCAGCCTCGCTCAGACCGATCTCATCGTAGAAATCATTCAGCGAAACACGCATCTCGTCGCGCATTCGTTTGTTCAGTTCATTCATAGCGCGCATCAGGCGGTCGCGATCGGACTTGAAATATCGGTTTGTAAGGGGGTCGAAGCAGAGAATATCGCCACCTCCGGTAATGATGACCTCGCGTTCGCCAAGAGGGTGCTTCGTAAGCGTCTCCTTGGCAACTGCATCACGGATCGCCTGCTCTTTTTTCTCGCCGACTACCTCAACAGCCTTCTCTTTGTACTCCTTGAGAGCCGTTTCGGAGATGGAATAAGCCGTTGCAAGAGCAGTGTTGCGGCGAAGATTTGCAGAGCTGGCGCCTACAAGGCAGGCTGTGGACAGCACGCCTGTAACAGCAGCCGGAACATAGCACTTCCATGTGGTGGCAACGATCTCCTTGTTGCTCAGACGCCGGTTTTCCTTGATTTCTCTGGCGTCGATGAGCTGCAAAGCCTTGGGCGTTGCTCGAACGGCGGATACAGTGGTGGCGATCATCCCGGCAATTCCGATGCCGGTGAGGATCTCAGGACTGTGCTTTTTCATTGACTTCTGGGCGCTTTTCAACGCATTGATAATGGTTTGTTTTGTCATTTGAGTTCTCCTCTCTAAATAGTGTCAAGCATTCATCGGCGAAATCAGCGGCAATCGAAAATATCAGTCCTTCATCCGTACCATCTGCGATAGATGAGAAAATCACCATTTTCATGGTGAACTCCTCGATCACATCTTCCGGATCTTCCATAGGATGATCCATAATTGCCTCGATCATCTCCCATGCCGCCCATCTCGAAAAGCAAGATTCTTCAAAGTGATGGCGTGGCCAATAGATTTCGGGTTCATCTGATTCGTTGAGATAGTCGAGAAGTGCTTGTACAGCCGTATCATTTGTCATGAGTTCACCTCGAAAGAGAAGAGCCCTGTTTAGGACTCTTCCTCTTCGTTTCTGGCAGCAAGTGCTTCGTTGACCTTCTCCTCGATAATTGCTTCCTGCTCCTGGTTGTCGGCCCAGCCGGATAACAATGTTCCGATCCCGCCAAGGACGACTCCCGCAAGGGACAGCAGCTTAAAGATATTTCTCTGGTTCATAAAGCATGACCTCCTTTCCATAATAGGCGATGTAGTTTTTTGCGGGAAATCAATAATCCCACGCAGATTCTGGTTGAGGGCCGAACTCAGCATCGACGACATAACACGGAATCTCCGTTCAGTCCATCATCAACCATAGCCTTCGAGTTATCGAAGTCGATCCAGTACATGCTATCAGACAGCAACCAGCCAACAACATCTCCGCCTTCGACATGGCTTATTCCAAGGAAGTCGTAGAAATCGTTCAGAGTTACGAACGCGCCGAGAACCATATTCCTGTTGATGTGATATTCTGCTTGCAGAACTTGGCTTATGGTTGCCTGAAAATATCTTTTGGAGAAGCTGTCGTAGAAGAGTCGCTGCTCCTCGTTGGCATCTTCAAACTCCAAAGATGAATTGGAGAAGCCTCCGGTAGCCGTAATAGGCGGCATACTGCTTTTCTCTGCGGCGATGGACTCCATGATCTTCTTGTGAGCATCTTCGCCATACAGTTCTTTCAATTTATGCTTATAGTCAGAATAGGATCGGTTTACGAGCGCATAGGCACTGGCAAGAGACGCCTGCTGCTTCTTATTGAGGGTATTCGCTCCAAAGATGCAGATGATCGTAGCGACGCCCGTGGCCGCAGCAGGTATGTAGCATTTCCAGCATGATTTGACAGCTTCGAGCTTTGTTGCAGCATAAGGGTCGCCATCGTGATTTCTCCTGCTGTCAGCCTTGATAAGACTATCCGCTTTCGGGGTTGCCTTGACAGCCAGAACCGCGGTTGCTACAACGCCAGCGGCTCCGATGCATGTCAGAATGGTGGGAGACGCCTTCTTCAAGCTTCTCCCGATCTTAGGGTCGAGTTTCATCTGAATTCTCCTTTCATTTCATTGCATTTAAGAGATCTAAAATATCAGCAGCGACCGAACTGGCAGTTTGAAAGATCTCGTGCATCTCTTGGTTCTCTCCTGAGTGATTTGAATAGCGAGCCATCTTCATGGCGAACTCGTTTGTGAATCTGATAAATTCGTCGACCGATCCATCGGAGCGATGATGGAGCCGCTTGCGAATATAGTTCTCAAGCTCTCTGATCGCCCACTGTTTTGTGCTTGCCTCCTTGAACTCTTTTTTCCACTTCCAGAGAAGCGGAGGCGACCATGCATCCATGGTGTACATGTCGCACAAGATCAGTTCAAATTGCTCGATGTTCATGCTTTCTCCTTTCGTCCAAAATAAAAAGTAAAGAAGCAGTATCGGACTCGAACCGATCACCTCTTCACTGGTTTTGTGAAGCGCTCTACCACTGAGCTAACTGTTTCTCCATAATATGAGTTGCAAAATCTGCGGAAAAAGAAAAGAGCCGCATAAAAACGGCTCAATTTCTCAGATTCCAATAGTTTTCAATAGTTTGTTAAGTTCTTCTTTCGTAAGGTCTGCATCCAAATCCAGATGGACATGAGTCTTATCATCAATGACTGTCGTCCGGAACTCATTGAGCTGAATATCTACTTCACAGCCAAATTTTGTCCGAAGTACCTTCTTTACGATCCTCGATACAAGTCCTGTCATGAATTTCGATTGAATTTTCATCTCATCCATACTCCTAACCCCTTTCATAGGCATTGGTATCCATAATAGGGGCTGCTGGATTGGCGCTAAATATCACGGCGGTCGAAGACCGTTTCCCAACGCTGCTTTTGCAAAGGCTTCATTTTCAGCGCCCACATGATTTGCCGAATCGTTACAGTTGGCCAGAGTCCGTCCGTACAAGTTCCGGCCCGTTCATCAAAGAATTCCTTGAATTTCGGGTGAACATAGAGTGCATCGGTCAGCCATGCATCCACCTCTGTCCAGAATGTGGACTTGGTTTCGGCATCATACCGCTGTTGGATCACAGCAAGACCTTTATCTCCGATTTCAAACAGTGTGCAGCTATCGTAGACTGGATGGTCGCAAATGTAACGCTTTCCGTACATCGAAAGATAAATTGTAGGCTTTTCATAGTGGTATCGCATCTCCATCTCCAAAACAAAAAGAGGAAAGCCCCTGTAACAGGGCCCTCCTCCGTTGATAATGCTTTAGTCGTCAAACATTTTGCATGACGCTTTGCAGTAAGGGTAGGGACCACCGCAAGCTTTACAACCTGCGGGCGGCATGTCGTCCCTGAAGATCAGATACTCGTCGCCTCTTTCATCGAGTCCGAGTTCCATTTCGTCTGCACTCTCGTACTCATAATCCAATTCCTCAATTTCCCATCCACAGGACGGGCAGGCATAAATATCGCATCCGCCTTGAGGATCTCTTCTCCGATCCATGACCGCTCCGCACTTGTTGCAGATGGCGTATCCCTTATTCAGGTAGTCCATCAATTCACTACCTGCCGGTTTAATAACCTTTCTACCTTTTCTGCGCACTTTCATTACCTCCTGTTAATCTGGAAGTAGCTGCTATTATACAGTACCCCCGGTATTAAGTCGAGAGATATAAAGAGCTCTTCGGTATCTCCTTTCCATAAAGCGCCCTGCAAAATCTACGAAAAAAAGCGAAGAGAGCGTTTTTTACACGACTCTCAACGCCCGTTGGCTCAACTCTTTCGAGTAGGCTTGAAGCGATTGAACAGATTCTTGAATGTCTGGGATGTAAATGTCCCCGTTTCCTCGAATCTCAGTCCTCTTCTCATCCAAACGCCGTAGAACATCAGCGGCAATACAAGTTCCGCCGCAGCAATGCCGATCTTCGCGTACCGATCGAGCGTATTCTCGTCAAGCTGAAACGCTTTCAGTGTCGCGTCTTCGTCATGGGCTGCTTTATCCATGGCCCGACGCTCCGACTTTCCTCGATTTCAGTTTCCGTTTTGATCTCTTCGATACGGAGCTTGTGCAGTGCTGCAAGGTTCTTGATGACCTCCGATTTCTCGTCTTTGTTGGATGCCGAGTTGAGATTGTTGATCTCGGTTTCGATTGCATCATCCAGCAATTTCTTGATTTCTGCCATATTGCATTTCTCCTTTCAATAAGTTGGCTCCATAATAGGGGTGTTATTCGTGCGGGAGGAAATTCTCGTTGCGAACATTGAGTGTGACGGTTTTCATGCCAGAAATAGTTCGCACATCTGTGCCCAATTCGAGAAACAGAAATGGTTCGCTCGTCGGGTCAGAACGGTCGATCCGAAGATCGCCGACTGGAATGTACCTTCGCCGAAATATAAGCGTTCCGACTACAAGCCCGATGATAATGCCGACAACAATGCCAATGATGAGTTCCATGTCATACCTCCAAAATGATTTTTCAGATTTTTACCCCGGGCAATTTTCCAGATACCAATTTAGCATCTGATCCAGTTACCCGCGTGCCGGAAAATATAAAAAAGAAAGAGCCGCTGACAACGGCTCAATCTTCTTTATTTTGCAATGTGTTCTTCAAGATACTTGAGTAATCTTTTTGCTTCATCGGTCGATAAAGATACCAGCACCCAACGTTCCCCATCTATGATTTCTCGATCTTTACAAGCAATCATAAAAGGTCGTTCGTCGTTATTTTTCCTTATCAAACCGAAAATCTAAATTTTCAAACACTGCCTGACCGCCACATTCACAATCCGCATCTCAATCACGCTCCTTACTCAGCAGCCAGAAGAATCGTCGATACAAGTTGTAGTAGACCTCGCGGCAACATGGAATGGCGTACTGCATTTTCAAGGCATTGTAGGACAGACCCTCTGTGACCCCTCGCAAAATATAAGGATAGAGGTCACCGTCCGTACCAATGGCAGCTTGCTCGACCAGTTCCATGCGTTTGGCAAAGGATACACGAGATTCCGCACACCTTGCAGTTGGATCGCTCCGTACTTGGCCACTCTTGACAAAAATATCAAGGTCGTTCGGACGGCTGCTCAGGCCAAGCAGAGCATTATAGGCTTTCTTCCAAATCGGATACTGAAGGCAGAAATGCTTCAGTTCGTAATACCGGTGCTTGCCAATCCAGTATGGATTTTTCTCAGACAGCTCCGGACGGATTTCCGTTGCCATTATTGTCGTTCTCCTTTCCACAAAAATCCTGTCTCCTCGTAGAGACGCTTTGGGGAGATGTAAAAGTTGATACGGCCATAGCGTGAATCCATCTCCTCGATGGTGGTGACTAATTTTCCGCTGCGAGTGGCTTTGCCAATCGGGAGCCACCCTGAGACGATGCCGGCGCGGACCCATGAAGCATCTTTGCCATACACACGGGCCGCAACAGCCACGGGGACGGACCCCTGAGGGAACTCTTGCTCGTTCATTGGCGTTTACCTCCTTTCAACGGCTATTCTAAGTTAGCAACTGCGCTTTGTTAAAACAACCTCGGTGGTCCAGTCCTGAGCCTGCCATCGGACCATCGTCATTTCGCAGGGATAGTCCTCAAAGCCGATGGTTTCGCAGGTAATGAAGCCCTCCAAAACACCGATGATGACTTCAGCCTCGTACTGTTTGTACGGAAATATCAGTTCGGGAAGCTCTCTATGTACGGAACCGCAGCGAGTGCATTGAAGCCGCCGCATGGGGATCTTCAGGTCTTTCTTCCTTTCGTCCGTACAATCCGAGTAACACGGTCATAGTATTTCAAATCGCCGCCGCATTTTGGGGCAGGTTGATACATCATTTGTAATCATATACATCGCTCCATCAAAAAAAAAGTGTAGGAATATCTTGACAACTCCTACACCATAATATATGATTACAAAGGACAAATCAACTATGGAGGTGCAACTCATGCTTGTAAAATGCCCTGAATGCGAGCAGGTAAGCGACAAGGCTCCGGCTTGCCCCCTCATTGCGGCTATCCAATGAAGCCGTCAGTAAAGCGAAAACCGAGAGCCAAAAACAATAAACGAAGACGCCTCCCGAACGGGTTTGGCCAAATCAGCGAAATAAAAACCGCAACCTTCGGAATCCCTTTCGGGCGATGGTTACGGTTGGAAAGACTCAGGACGGCAAGCCCATTTGCAAAACCGCTCAAGCCTGACTCGTATTTCGCGACTTACAATGACGCCTATGCAGCGCTTGTGGAATATAACAAGAACCCTTACGACCTCGGCGCCGCGATCACAGTCAAAGAGCTTTACGATAAGTGGTCGGAAGAGTATTTTAAGACGCTAAAATCGGATGGCAGTTCACGAGCCGTTACCTCAGCTTGGAAGTATTGCTCGGCTGTCTATGATATGCGAGTGATGGATGTCCGTGCCCGCCATGTGAAAGGCTGTATGGACGAGGGTGTTGCCACTGTCAGAGGGAAAGAGCAACACGCCAGCGCATCTATGAAGAATAAGATTAAGTCCTTATTCAATCTGATGCTTGACTATGCTCTGGAATATGAGATCGTCGACAGAAACTACTCGCGCACATTCAAGCTGACTGACGAAACGATCAAAGAGATCCAGAAAGTCAAGAAAGAGCACATACCTTTTACGGACGAAGAAATATCAAAGCTCTGGGAACATGTCGACGATAAAATTTCGTTGATGTGATACTCATTCAGTGTTATTCTGGATGGCGTCCACAAGAGCTCGGCCTAATTGAGCTTGCCAATGTAGACCTTGAGAATGGCACTTTCAAAGGTGGCATCAAGACCGAAGCTGGTGAAGACCGCGTCGTACCCATCCACTCAAAATTCGTTACCTCGTGGAGCGACATTACAATGAAGCTAAAGAAATCGGCAGCCCATATCTCTTCAACTGCAAAGACAAGCGCAGCGGCAAGACTGTGATGATGAGCTATCAACGCTATAAGGCCGGCTTTGAGATGATCCGCGATGAGCTTAATCTTAACCCGGAGCATCGTCCTCACGACGGAAGAAAGCACTTTGTCACGGCCGCAAAGAAAGCCGGTATCGACGAATATGCAATCAAATACATGGTCGGTCACAAGATATCCGACATCACCGAAAAGGTCTATACCCAGCGAGAATTCGACTGGCTGAAGGAAGAAATCGAAAAAAAATAAAATAGGGTGTATTCTGTGTAGGAATGTCGATGTAGGAATAATATATGAATAATATATGACTTACCTACATTTCCACCCTTTTAACCACATCTTACTACTGCTTAAACCATTGAAATAACAGCACTTAGCAGCGAGTAATCCGAAAAGATGTTTCTATGTATGAAGCATCAAATCCAGTCCCCACGCCACTTTTAGGCCATAGGTGTAGGAGTAGTCAAGAAATAACCGGCTCTCCTACACCTTTTTCGACCTCTAATCACTACTTATGGATCTGCGCAAGTGCTTCTTTCAGCTTGTAAAATCCAAACATTGCCGCATAAGCCACCATGAACGCGAGGACCACCGCGGCAAACACCATATACCACACAACAGCGATCCCCTTGATGGAACAATATGCAAAGAAAGCGCCGAGCGTAAGCACCAACGAAACGATCATCGCCAGAGCATTCGTCGGCAGCTTGTCCCAGGTTACTTTCTTGAGCACCTGTACCACAATGTTCGTCAGCACCACCAGCACGCCAATGATGCTGATGATGACAGACCAGTTCAGTACACTCTCCATATTCTTTTCCTCCTGTTATCCCACTCCGTCTTCGGGCGGAGTAGAATTTCCTTGTCAGGCCATGAGTTGTTCTTGCTCAGGTTTTCAAACAGCGCTTTGAGACCGTAGATCAGCACCACGCCGATGATCTCCTTGAGCGCGACCTGTGACAAAGCCTCTGCGATCTGCTCCCGTCCGAGCAACGCAAGGATATAGCTGCACCATACCCATGCAAGCCCGTTGAGAATGCAGACCCACACGATAATTTTCATCGTGGTGACCTTGAACCCTGCTTTGGAAGAAGACGGGGGGTCCTTTTCAGGAACACCCCCATCCCCCTCCAAAATATCAGTGAACGGTTCTGCTTCTTTGCAGGCTTTCATTTTCTCGGAAAGGCCGATGCCCCACCTGCTCACAGCGCCGCCACCTCCTTCTTATCCTCGTCCTGAAGGAAGTCTCGTTTCTTCAGCCGGACCTTATACACCTCTCGAATGTTCTCAATGGCAATTTCCGCGCGGCTGTTTGGATACTCAGGGTTCTTTTCGCAATAATGCTCGTACTTGTCGATATACCCAAGTACCTCTACGAATTCTTCCTTCGTATGACGGATCGGACGAAGCAGCTCATTGTTAAAGCGAAGGATCGCTGCCCGCCAGTCATCGGCCCGGCCTTGATCATCCGTTTTGATATGTGAGTCCAGCTTTTTCTCGATCTCGTCGAGGCGCTTTGAAATGTCAGCATTGATCGCCTTGCCAATGGCTTTGGCGAGTGCTGACCAGGGGTTGATTTTGACGGGGGCGATTTGCACCAGGGTCATAAGGATCAGGAGCAGACCGCCCCCGCCGGCTAAAATCTCTTGAATAGTCACATCTCAATCCTCCGGTGCGTTCATTCTGCCTTGAGCATGGCGATGAGCTCCTGATACTCGCTTTCGGTCAGCTTGCCGGCTGCGAAGAAAATGTCGATCTTTTCCTCAAGGCCGTTGGTCTGGCCACGCTCGATCATGCGCTTCAGAGTGCGATACAGCATAGTCGTTTTCCTCCTTTCTCAATTATTCCGAGAGACCCAGCTCAAGCAGGGTCAGTCGGTATTCGTGATCCACGCTCATCGCGTCCGTATCCTGGACGATGGAGTCTGTGTTTTTCTGAGCGCGGAACAACGCATCGTTACTGCGGTCGACCTCATTGTCCTTACCCTTTGCAAGGTAGGTGTCGTAGTTCTCCCGCACGCTGGCAGCAAGTCCGGGCCAACTCTCGACCTCAACGCAGTATTCGTCATACTGGAACCCGTCAAGGCCTTCCTTGTCCTCGGCATCCTTAGCGATCTTGCACGCCTCCACATTCTGGTAGAGACGGACAAGACTTCGTTTGGTACCGGGGATCTCTTCCACAGTAAAGCTGCCGGGGTTGACCATTCCCTGTACTTTCATGAAAATCACTCCTTTTTATGCCGCCTGGTATGGCGGATATAATGCCTGAAGTCTTCTGCACTCCTTTCGGACGACTTTCTTAAGTGCAAACATCGTCTTGGGCTGATAATGTCTGTCCAAAACCTGCTGATGGTTGCATTTGCGAAGCTGTCCGAGCCGTGAGATCAGCCCCGAAGCCCTCTTAAACGAGATGACTCGGTTCCTGTCTCGCCGGTAGTAGTAAAGATGAAGCGATTGCTTGAGCCGGAATAGATTGTGCTTTCGCAAGATCGTGTAACCGTGCCCGAATCGGTATCCCAGAGCTGATGGTAAGCGCGGACGGCGGTGCTGCTGCTTTTTCTTCGGCAAAGCCTGATGCGCTCTTTCGACCTTTGGCGTAAACCCGACGCGAAATATCTGCCAGTTACCTTTGATCTTCATTCCGATCTCGGCAAGCCACTTCTTGATATCCTCCAGCAGCTTCCTCAGCTTTCGCTTGTTTGAACCGAAGATCGTGAAGTTGTCCATCTGCCGCAGATAGTGTGATACGCCATACTGCTGTTGATGGATCATCAGATCTAAGGGCTGGAGTGTAAAATGGAGAAACCATGCGGAGAAGAATGCGCCGATGAGAACTCCGTATTCCATAATGGCGTCGCACAGCCAGAGCGTTTCGGTGTCCTTGAACACCCGCTTCAAGGCTTCGATGACATACGGTGGATCAAGCTCCTCAAAGCAGTGGTAGATGTCGCACTCGCAGCAATACTTGGTGCCCTCCACATCGTTCTTCATCCACTTCTTCAATGCCTTGACGCCGTAGGAGTTCCCTCGGCCGGGGACGCTTGCGATGCAGTACCGGTCCATGCTCCGCATAATGTGCGGGATCATCGGCTGCACAACAGCGTGGTGAACATATTGGTCCGGCCACAGAAGCGGCTCGTTGATGTCTCTCCATTTGCCTTTACCGCTGTCCGCGTTGCGATCCCAGCGCCGTCGCTTGAGGGGAGGGTGCATGTGCTCGTCTCCGTCGACCAGACCTTGGATGAATGCTCGGAGCTTCTCCACATATTCATCCATATTATTTTCGATCTCAATGACCTTTTTGTTCAGGCTGTGATTGCCGTTTCGCCGATGGCCGGCGTTCACTTCCTGAATTGCCAGACGAAGGTTTTCGTCCGATATGATCTCTTTGTAAACTCGAACTCGTTTCATCAGGGATGTTTTTCCTCCTTGTAGCCTCACAACCGTTCCAGCGCCGCGGGTGTTCCAAGGCGAGACCTGGCCCGAAGTGTACTAAGCTGTGTCCTGTCGGCTTTTCTTCAGCAAGTGCTGTGCGGTCAACCGTGCGATATAGAAAGGGTGAGGAACCCTTACTACCAAATGGAGGGTTAGCCTGTGGCTCAGCAAGGATGCGACAGCCGATGTTGTCGTTCGTGTTCGACGCGTTGTTGTAGTTGATGTAGAACGGACCGTGATTCTGGTTCTGGTTATAGTTACCGCCATGGTACAGGCACGGATAACTACCATTGAAGTTCCAGTTATCCGGGGACCATCGTCTGCTGCACAGTTGACCCCAAATGTAAAATTATTGTTTTCTTAAAAATATCAGTGAAATGCAGGGGAAGGGGCTGCGGCCCCCTCGCCCCCTGCACCCCTACCTCTTCAGGGGAACAGTCACGCCGCCTTTGGCGGGCGTTCCTGGAGGCGACAGCCGATGCTGTCGTACGAGATCGACGTGCTGCCGTAGTAGACGCAGAACGGACCGCGATTCTGGTTCTGGTTATAGTAACCGCCATGGTACAGGCACGGTATCTACCGCTGAAGTACCAGCCATCCGGGACATAGGTCGTTTGACTGCCGTTTGCTGCGCTCGGGAACAGTGCCCATTCAAGACCGCTTGCTGTCGGAATGGTGAAGTCGGACGGATAGCCCGAAGAGGGCGTGCCGACCAGCGTGCCATTCGCGCTGTCGCTGAAGTTGTTGGGATTGCTGATGACATTCAGGCCGTTATTGTTGTAATAGCAGCCGTCCATCCAGTCATAAACATTATCCCACCAGCCTTCGATGTTGCGATACTGCGTAAAGCCGTAGCTGTCGCGGCTTGCCGCGGTCGTACCGGTGTGGTAACCCATCGCGTCGGTCTGACCGTTGTTCATCTTGGAATTGCTCGTAGAGCAGCCTCTGCCGATGCGCTCGCCGTTCCAGTCGGCAAACTCCACAAGGAACAGCATGTTCACATACCAGAACTGAGCGAAATCCATCTGCCAGAAGTTAGCGCCGAGGTTATGGATGCCGGTTCTCGCCTGGCTTCTCGTGATGTTTACCTGCTGTGCGGCGCCCGTGGTGGACTTATAACCGCTGGCGCAGTGATAACGGCCGATGTAGGAGTAGTCCAGCTCGCCAAGGCCGTCTCCGCGATCCCGGTTCACAGGGTCAACAGAGAAACCCTCCACATAACCGTCCGCGATCTGGAGCTTCAGCTTCTTGCCGGTCTTGGTCCACTTGAACCAATACTTCGGCTCCTTGACCTCAACGCCGCCTGCACGAGTCTCCTTGACCATACCGCTCCACGGCATCTTGCCGTCAAAGGGAGAAGAACCTCCGCCGTTATTTACTGCGGGGTTCGGTTCAGCAAAGCCGGCCGCCGCGTCCGTGCGCTTGCCTCTGGTAGAGCCGCCGTTTGTCCAATCCCATTCAACGCCGTAGATCGTGACGAAAGTGGCCGTCACATTGACAGTCGTATCAGAAGCCGCCTTGTAGTTCGTGCCCTCTGCGACCTTGACGGTGATCTTGGCCGTGCCGGTCGTGTCGTTCACGCTCTCCACCGTCACAAGCCCGCTGGACTGATTGACGGATTTGATCTTCGCGACGCTCGTGTTGTTCGAGGTGGCTGTGATCGTACCGTTGCCCTTGCGGTTCACCGTAAAGGTGGCCGTTCTTGCACTGGTATTCAGCGTGATGGAAGACGGGCTGTTCGTCACGGTGTTCGCTGCCTTGCCGATACTCCAGGAGGCGGTCTTACCACCCGTAGAGCCATCGGACCACTTGTAGTTGGAAGTCGGCGTAAAGGTAGCGCTGTAAGTGCCTGCGTTGGTAGCGGCCGTCACGGAAACGGTCATCTTTGCCGAGTCATAGGCGGTATTCCACGAAGGAGTCTTCGGGTTGCCGTCATAAGTCAGCGTGCCGTTCTGGGCGGGGACCGCCGCGATGGTAGCTCTGCCGATGGTCCACTTGATGGTCTTTGCCGCGGTCGTACCGTCCGTCCACATACCCTTCTTCAAGGTAAAGGTCGCCGTGTAATCGCCGGCATTCGTCTTGGCAGATACGTTAACAGAGGAGTTCTCATTGTCGAAATTCTGCCACTTCGGCGTCTGGGCGCTGCCGTTGTAGGTCAGCGTACCGCTCTGCGAAGGAATGGAAACGAGAACCGAGATGATAGTCCACTTCACTTCCTTGGCGCCTGTGCTGCCGTCCGACCACTTGTAGTTGGAAGTCGGCGTAAAGGTCGCCGTGTACTCACCGGCAGCTGTACCGGAGGTATCGCCGCCAATGGTCATCTTGTTGGTGTCATAGCCGTTCCAGCTCGGTGTCTTGCTCGTGCCGTCGGCAACAAGCGTTCCCGTCTGCGTCGGCAGAGCCGAGATGACAGCGCGGTCGATCGTCCACTTTACGCGGGCTTCATCCGTGCCGTCCGGGAACAGATAGCCGTAGGACAGCTTGAAGATCGGCGTGTAACTGCCTGCGTCAGAGGCGCTCGTAACGCCGGAAATCTCCATTTTGAGTGGATCGTAGCCGTTCCAGCTCGGCGTCTTGTCCGAACCGTTGTAGGTCGGGATGTTCGTCTGCGTCGGAACGGCAATGGTCTTGCCCTGCACCGTAACGACAAGGTCTGTGCTCTTCGTCACACCCTCGTAGGTGTATTCAAGCTTCATGACCTGGCGTCCAAGCGTAGAGAAGTTCGTCGTCGGATAGGTGTAATCCAGTACCGCCGCCGTGCTCCCGTCCGAGAAAGTCGCAGTAACGACCATGCCCGTCGGATCAAGGCTCTCCTGATACTGGTAGACCGTCTTGGCTGGCTGCGTGGTGATGGCGATGCTGACAAGCACCTTTTTCACCGTCACGGCAACCGTAGCGGTCTTCGTGATGCGACCCTCGGTGTAGGTGATGACAACTTCGCTCACCCCGTCCGTAAGAACGGAGGGAGAGACGGTGTAACCCGTCACATTTGCCATCAGACCTTCGCCGTAGTTTGCCACAACGACCATGCCGGTGGGGTCGAAAGTTTCACCGGACTTATAGACCGTCTTGTTGGGCGTGGTGGCGATAGTCAGACTTTCCATCTTCGGAGAGCCGCTGCCACCGCCGCCGGAAAGGTTGAATACCTTGCCAACATTACTCATCTGTTCCGACCTCCAGTCGAATGATAAAGACGGACAAGTCAACGGTCGGCGTCGTATCGCACCGGAAAGTCATCTGCCCGCTCGTAGTTACATTGTCTGCGCTAACGCCATAACTATCGTACACATTACGGGTACCGGCGTCTGCGCCTACAAGATAAATATAGTTGCTGTCAGCTAAGAGGGAAGCATGTGCAACAGTCTGCGCTCCGCCGCTCCAATTTGCGGCCGGCAGAGTAACAGAGATGCCGATATGCTGGAGATCCTCCAGTCCGGCGGCAACAAGCTCCGCCAATTCAGCTACCTGCTTGGCGGAATCCTCTTCCCCGCAAGTGCCAGCTTTTTGAGCTGGTCAAATGTGGAAAACTTATGCTCTGCCATGTGTTGTTACCTTCCTTTCAAAAGGTGGAACGGGGGACAGGAAGCCCCATCCCCCGCTCGCATATGCTGGATCAGACGGTAGCCTGTGCGCCGAAGACTTCGGTCAGCATGGCGTCGACTTCCTCGTCGGTAGCCATCACGATGTCAGTCTTCTTGACAAAGGTTTCGTCAACCTGGGTCTTGGTGTAGTAAGACTCAAGGGCGGTGCTGATCGCGGCAGTCACCTCAGTCGTCTTGGCGTAATCGCCGATGCTCAGAGCATTGATCGCCTCGGTAATGTAGGCGACAACGGTGGTAGAGGTCGCACCCTCGGGCAGCGTGCCGACAAGAGTCTTCAGGTCAGCGATAGCGGTCTTGTTCTCGCTGATGCCACCGGCCATCTTGGTCGCCTCAGGGCCGTGCTTGGCAACCCAGTCGATCAGCTCCTTGTAGCTGTTGACCACATTGTCATCGGTCACATCGGTGGCGAACTTGTTGATAGCAGCGTCGATCATCTTGCTGATGGAGCCTTCGCCGTTGCCGGTCAGAGTATCCAGGTCAGCCTGCTTCGCCTTGGCGTCGATGATGGCCTTCAGAGCGGCAGCCAGATCGCTCTCAGCAACCTCGGACTTGTAGGCCAGAGCCGCCAGACCGTGAACGGGAATATCAACGCCGTTGGCGGCGATGGTGCCGTTGGTCTTGCCCTCAGCGATGAGGATGTCGGCGATCTTATCGGCCAGAGCCAGCAGAGTGCCGTTGACCTTGATGCCTTCCAGCTTGTTAGGCTCGCCGCCGGCAGTCACCAGGTCATTGACCTTAGTGGTCAGGCCGGTAACCTTAGCGTCGACAAGGCCGATCTCGCTCTTTGTGCGCAGCGCCAGTTTCTTGAGCTGTTCAATAGTAGTGTGCTTGGTAGTAGACATATTGCATGTCCCCCTTAAATATATTTGTTCACGGCTGTTCGCCGAAAACATCATTGAGTAGGTCATCCACTTCTTTGTCGGAAGCGGTGTTGTCTGGCGTGCTTCCGCCCGGGTCGTTCGAGGCAAAGGCGTCGTTCAGCATATCGTCCACCTCTTTATCCGAGGCCGTTCCGGAAATGCTCCTCTGGATCTCAACGATCACCTCGGTCAGCGTCTTGTTTCCAAAACCCGCCGTCGATGGGTCTCCGATGATTCCCATGATCTGCTTGTAGGCTTCATCGCCCATCGGGTCTCCGGAGCCGCCCGCACCAACGCTGATATTGGCCGGAAGAGGATCTTGCTGGTCACATGCCAGCCAGTCGACTTCCGTTCTCGCCCTTGACGCCATAAACGGCGATTTTCAGCGGGATACCGCCTTTCTTAAGGCATTCGCCCGGAATGTCGCACTTGTCCTCGCTCAGCACCACAGCCATGCTGACGCCGCCTGCCTCAAAGAGCGCAGTCTTTGCGAACCCGTCCCAATCCTTGCTGAAGGCGAATTCGACCGGATAAGGCGTCGCTGCGTTCTGGATCAGTGTAGTGTCCTCCACCAGCGTGGTGAAGCAGCTTTTGATAGCGATTTTCAAATCATTCGCCTCCTTCTTCGGCATTTACCGACAGTTCAAGACGCACGATGTTCACCGTGATGTCTTTGATCGGGTCGGTATCGTTCCAAATGTGATGAAGCCGGTCGTGGAGATGTCTTTCGGACGCACATTGCATTCGAGGTATTCTTCACGGCTGGCTTCATACGCATCAATGAGGTATTTGTACTTGGCAGCGGCCACAAGGCGGCTCTCCGCCACAGTGATGGAACCGTTCGACCATCCGGAGGCCGGCAGCACAAGATCGAAATGGATGCCGAGCACATCGCCCGTACCCGTTCCGTTCAGACCGTTGTAGACGGCGATGTTGTACTTGCTTCCGTCTGTCATCGTAACGGTGTAAATATCAGTCGAGCCGGGCGTATGATTGCCCTGCGTCAACTGAATGCTCTGAATACCGTTGCCAGTCGGGCCGGTCAGCTCGCAGCTGATGTTGGTGTTCACATAGGCGCCCTTCTCAGCGTCCCAGATCCACCAGGTACCATTCTCCGGCTTAGGCGGCTTGCCGCTGTACTGCTGTGCGGTCGCGGCGCTCTCTGCGGCAGACTCCTTGTAAGTCTTGGCGTTTGCTTCAGAGTTCTCGGCGGACTCCCGCGCGTTCTCGGCGGCCGTTTTAGCGGTCTGCGCCTTGTCACGGGCATCCACAGCAGCCGTTTTAGCGGCTTCGGCGTCCGTCTTCGATACAGCAGCGGCGTCTTCCGATGCTTTTGCTCCATTTTGACTGTTCGCCGCCGCATCTCTTGCAGCTTCCGCAGCAGCACGGGCCTCTTCCGCTGCGTTGCGGTCAGCAGTAGCCTGTGCGCCCAGCGTCTCAGCCTCCGAGCGGATGGTTCTCACGCGCTCCTCGGCGGCCTTGACCTCTCCCTCGGCAAGCGTCGCCGCTGTCTTGGCGTCCGTGGCCTCCTGTGCCTTCTGCTTGGCGATCTCTTCCGAGTTCTTCGCCTCTGTCTCGGATGCCTTAGCACCGGCGGCAGCTTCTTTCGCGTCTGCGGCCTGCTTGTTGACATTTTCCTCAGAGGTCTTGATGCTTCCCTCGGAGAGTGCAGCCGCCGCAGCGGATTCGGAAGCGCTGGTCGCCTTTTTCTCGGCATCTTCTGCGGACTTCTTGGCAGCCGCGGCATTTGCCTGTGCAGAATCCTTGGCTGTGGAGGCAAACTCCATCGCGCTGCTGGACTCCGTGTTCATCGCCGCCAGAGCATCATGGATGGAGCCGCGAACCTCTTCGCCATAAATGGCGCTGAGGATTTTTTTCAGAAAGCTGCTGATATCAGCCATCTAAATCACTCCTTCCTTAGTCCTCCAGCATCCAGTCGAGCAGCAGGATCTCCTCGCCGCTCAGACAGCCGATCGTATCTTCATACTTGGCGGTCATCAGCTCGACCTCATGTTCCATCTCGTTGAACGGGGCAAGCTCGTCGCAGAAGGCCCTAAAATTAGGAGAGCCCACCTTGATGGAAATGGTTCCGGTCTCATTGCCACTTTCATCCTTGTCAGGCTCTCCGTATTTGTTGATGAGGTCGTGTTTGAATGCTTCATACTCAGTCAAAGCAGTAGAAAGCATCCGGAAGTTCCTCGCGGCGATATAGCCGATCTTGTTGCGGAGCTGAAGAAACGGCCGCAGGTTCTGGACCATCACGACCATTTCCGAATTTTTAAGCTGTTTCTTCAACATTATCCCTCCTTTTGCTGAAGCAGTTCTTCGACCATTTGATAGAGTTTCTGGATCATGTGCGTATTGAGCGCAATAAGTTCGCCGTATCGGATGCTGTAACGGCAGTCCGTGATGCCATCCGAAAGGATCTCTTTGACAGGATCTTTGACAAGTGCCGCAAGTTGATCTGATGTCAGTCCGGTGTCAAGCATTGCCTGTTCTACATCCTGGGCGATAAAGCCGAAATGTTTCCGCCCGGAAGTACCTTTGTTGTACTTGAAGGTGGACGGCTTCAGCGCAAGGAAGAACGCCTCATAAGAGGCAAGATCATAGTCGATGCTGTTCTTGATCTTTAAGTCGGAACCGTAACTTGGCTCTTCACTCATGGTGATGCCGCCGGAAACGACAAGGTCTGCTCCGGTTCCGGAGATACGGGCGCCGGCATTGGTAACAATAATATAAGGCTCCCAACCAGGACCGTTAGAACCATACATCATCGCGCCATAAGTCGTATGCTGACCGTCAGAGCCATGCCCTTTGCAGAATCCACCATAATCACACGACAGGTCGATATAATCGGCATTGATGGTGCCTGAGCGAATATAATCGGCATTGATGTAAAAGCCGTCCGCTGTACGAGTCGCTGAAAATACCGAACTTCGTACCACCGGAGGTGAGCACATCAAACACATTCTGGTCAGTACACCGATCCTGATAGGCCCTGTTTGCTCTCGATCATGCGGCAGAAGCCTCATCATAAGCGTTGTCTGCCGCGCTCTTTGCAGTGGCCGCGTTCGCATTCGCCGTGCTTGCCAGCGAGTAGGCGGGGTTGGAGGTGAGGTTCTGGTTCGTCACGGATGCCCAGTTGATCGTGCTTCCGGCGGACAGCGTCACCTTACCGTCTATGGTAACGGAGCCGCTGGAATCAACAGCAAATGTCGTGCGGACACCGTTGGTAACGGTAAGTCCGTAGACGCTCAGGTATTTGGACTTGAATCGCTCATCGTCCATCATGCTGTTGCCCGCTCTGTCAAGGAAGTCAGAAGCCTGAACCACCCCTTTGAAGTTTCCGTCCACACCGACAAGCGTACCGCTGAAGGTTCCTTTCGCCGCAGCAAGAGTACCCGCAAAGGTGCCTCGGCGTGCGGTCAGGTTGCCTTCCTCGTCAACGGTGAAGTTTCCGCCTCCAATGTCGATGGAGCCTTTCTTCATCGTCAGCTTGCCGGTCTCGAAGTCAAGTGAGAAGTTTCCGCCGTAATCTTTCAGCGTACCGGCGCGGATCACATCGGCATTGAGAACACCGGTCGTGATATAGTCTGCCACAATAGAACCATCCATTGTAATGGCAAGCCCAAAGGTCTTTCCGTAATCCTTTGAGTAGCCAAGGCCGTTCATGTTCCATTTCCAGAGCTTGTCGGCTTTGGTATAGTCGCGGATATTGGAAATATAAAGCGTGTCAGAACCGTATTCGTCCCGTGTGATCGTGATGTAGCCGGTCGTGGCCGCTGTCATGATCTGCGTGGCGTTTTCTTTTGCCTCTTTCAGGATGTTGTGTGCCTTAGGGAGACCCTCGATTTTCTCAAGGATAGCGGCGCTGATCTGGTTGTTCACACTGGTAAGGCTTGTCTGCACCGTGTCGCCAAGCGTAAACTGGGTATTCTCCGGGCTGTCCAGAGGGATCTCCAGCTTCGTGACAGGAAATACACGGTCAAGCCCATGCGGCCGCGAGATCACGCGGATCTCGTCTAAAAGCTTAACGGCTTCTACATTTGCGTTGAGATAATGGAGGTCAAGAGCACTCACTTCCAGTTCCATGTTGTCGAACTGCAAGTCGGCAAGATATGCCTTCGCCTTTTCCAGCAGCGCTTCAGGATCAGAAACGCTGTCCCATGTCACTGTTTTCTCGATCCAGCCATAGGTTTTCACAGCCTCGGAGGACTGGACATAAAGGCTGCCCTCATTCACGCTCTCAACGGTCAGATAGGCGTCCAGCGCCTCGATCTCGCTCTTGTCAAGCCTGTTGCCAAGCGGAACGATGACCGTTGCAAACTCCGTCATATCCCATCCCTTGGTGTGTTCAATGAGGTTAGAGCCGAACTGGATCGTCTGGCTGCAAGTGTCGGGGTAATCCGCCAAATAGTCGAGATAGCGGATGCCGTCTTCCTTACGCACCCGCAGATGACCGCCGTACTGCGTCACCAACGCATTCAAGATCGTGATGGTCTTTTCATAGTTGGTGTAATAAGTCGGAAAATCTTCATCCACCACAGTAACAATGCCGATGGTGAACTTCCGGTTGTCTCCGACCTTTGCGTTGTGAATGGCGATCATCGCCTCAAGGTACTCACGGATCGTCCCTCCGGCGTACTCCGCAGGCGGCTGTGTGCTGTCGTTGAAGAATGCAAGCTCGCCCTCGCAAGTAAGCACCCGGTTTCGGTAAAAGTCCTCGTTTTCAGAGAGGACGCGCCCCGCCCAGATCTCTTTTCCGTCCTTGTGGACGGCAATGTCGGTCACCATACGGACGATGGTGCTGTATCCGAGATTGGAGGGCGGAACCGTCATCACGAAGGAACCGGCCGCGTTGTCTTCCAGCGTCAGCTTGGGGCTTGCAAGCTTCATATCGTCCAATGCGAAGGCATCATTGTAGATGCAGACACCATCGGCATAAACAGAATACATCGCTTACAACCTCCCTTGTCTGAAATCAACGGACACGGTACCCGTTCCCTCGTCGACCCAAAGATAGATCGTTCCGCCGTAGTCGCCAAACAGAATAAACTCAGGGATCTGAATGGTTCCCTCCGGCAAAAGCTTTGTCAGGTCGATGCTGAGCTGACGGTTGATAAATCGGACATGAACGCCGCGTCCCTCACTGCTTTGCACAATGAATCTGGGGCAGACCGGAGCCCGTCCGTACATCACCGCGTCCAGCTCGATCTCTTTCATCTCTGTCGTCACCGCAATGTTGCGGAACAAAGCTGCCTGAATGACTCCATTTTGAAAGTTGAACGGGTCCCATAGCCAGTTGTCGATGGAGGAAAGGTTTTTCCACTTGTACGGGCCGACATCGTAGTCGATGACGAGCCGCGACCAGTCCTTTTCCGACTTCCAGGCGTTCACTGTGAAGCGCCCTTCGTAGAAATATTCAGGATCGTCCTCAAGGATCGCCCGCATGGTCTGTCCGTGCAGATAGTCCATAATGTCCGAGTACGCCATGTGCCATGGCTTGAAGTCATTCATGACGATAAACTCGATAGACCCTGTCCGGTTCTGATACACCGGATACCCGGTGAGGGCTTGCGACAGATCAATGACGCCGTCCCCACCGGGAATGTCCAGAGTCTTTACCTTTTGCGCAGGTGGATTGAATAGCGGACGGGAAGCGGGGACAAGCCGCCAATCGTCCCATGTGTTCTTATCGCCAAATGTGATCGAATGGTACAACTTAAATCCCCCTTCCTCTTTGTGTAGACCGCTGCCCGAGTGCCACATCCATCGGTTCAGCAAGTTCGCCGACGAGCGCACCGGTGTTCAGCACAACACGCAGCTTCTCCATGCGTTCCAGCATCGAAGCCATCTCACCTCGAAGCGTGCGGAGTTCAGCCACAACATCGTCATTATCAACGGAAATGGTTGTCTGGCTGCTTCCGCCGCGCTGTGCCTCAAATGCAACGGCAGCCTGCCCGACAAGGCCGACCGCTCGCTGCGAATAGAATAGGTTGTTCAAGGCGTCTGCTCCGGCCGATACGGCGGAGAGATCCAGAACAGGACGGATCACCGGCTCCATGTCGAACCCGCCGCTCACAATGTCGGCAATGGTCTGGAGCACACCAGAAAGACCGCCCTCGGCCGACTCCGCCATCTCAGAACCGGCCGCATAAGATCGGTCAACATAGTCCTGAAGACCTTTCACGAAACCAAGACCGGTGTAGTTACCGATCTCACGGAACACCCTCGACGGAGAGTGGATGTCCAGTGTCGACTTCGCCGCCTGTACGCCTGCAAGAGCCAGCTGCGTGATCTCATCAACAAAGCTTGACTTCTCAGACTGAACGCCTTCAGTAAGCCCCTTGACGATCTGCTTGCCGGTCTCATCCCAGCCAGCTTCCGTCAGAACCTTCTGCGCCGTGTCGGCCATCTCCTGAAGCTCATCCTCAGTATTGTTCTTGATAAGACCAACCTTTTCCTCAAAGCTTCTGCGGAGCTGTTCCAACTGAGCGTTGGCGTCTTCCGTGACCTGATTCATCTTCTCCTGCCAGAGAGCACGATACTCGGTAAGCTCCTGATCGGCCTCCTCGCGGAGTTTTGCAATATTCTGCTGGGTCTCTTCGCGCAGCCCCTCTAATTCGCCGACCGCCTGCTCGCGAGCCATTGCGTGCTTGACCTTCCAGAGGTCAGCATACTTCTCAAGCTCGGAGTCGCTCATGTTGTTCAGCGCCTTGATCTGGGCGATCGCGTCAGGACCCATATCCTGAAGTTCCTCGATAAGGTCACTGTCAAGTCCTCTGCCGGCAAGAGACTCTAAAATATCCTGCCATTCGCCAAATTCCTTGACCTGACCCTCAAGATTCTTCATCAGGGTGTCGCCGCTGACCTCATCACGCTCCTTCACAGCGTCAAAGAGGCCATAGGACTTATAGAGGGAATCCTCGCGGGATTTCAGAGCATTCTCGTACTTGTCGTTCTCAGCCTGAATATCGCTCGCCAGTTGCGCGTTGATCGACTTTACCTTATCGGCGTACTCTTCCTCCAGGTCGAGCCGCTTCTGGTTCGCCTCGCTCTGCACAGACTGCACATCAGAGATATACTGTTTCTGCGCGTCGCTGATCTCTTTCTCCAACTGGTAAACTTGCAGGTCGAGCTTCTTCCGCAGCTCTGTCCCCTTGGCATATCGGCTCTGAACACGCTTATAGGCAGCCAGTTCCTCCGCAAGGGTCAGCTTGTTATACGATTTCTGCTCTTCGATCCAGTTCATCGAATACTGATAAGTGGCCGTAACCAACTCATTTTGAACACGATAAACCTCGCGGTCGATCTGCTTTCGTTCCTCGCTGCCCTCGCGGTATTTCTTCTGGAGCGTTTCCCATCCGGCAAGCTCCTCTTTCAAGCTGAGCTCGCTGTAATATTTCCGATCTTCCGCCCAATCCTTAAAGGAGTCGAGTCCCTTCTGTGCGACCTTGATGGCTTCATCACTCATCTTTGCCGCAGCCGAAGAAACCGGAACGATAGCATTGTTGATACCGATGGTCATACCCTCGCCAATGTTTTTACCAAGCTCGATAAACTCGCGGGAGGGAGAATGACTGTCCAGCGCCTTCTTTGCCGCATTCAACGCCGCAAGACCCAGATCACGGCCAGCCTGAGAGGCGCCGCTCAGCTTCGATCGGATGCCGTTGATAAAGCCCTGCGAAACATTCCTGCCGGCTTCATTGAACTGATCCTTGTAGTTGTTCACTTCTGCCACAACGACCAGCATGACAGACTGCATCGCCGTCCGCACGGAAGCACCGTTGCTGCGGATCGTGGTGCTGAAGCCGACCATCATCTGCACGACAGCGGTATTCATGCTCGTGGTATGTGCTTTCACGGTTGCGGCCATCGCAAGCATCATCTCAGCCATCGCCACATTAACGATCGTCTGGTTCTGCCGGATGGTCGTGCCTGCGGAATTGAGCATATAGATGACCGCCGTGCTCACGGTAGCTCCACTGTTATAGAAGGCGTCGGTAAAGTTTTGGATACTTGTGTTTGCCAGCAGAACCAGTGCATTCGTAAAGTTCACAAATGCATACTGATCCATATTCTTCACCGTATCGGCAAGCGCCACCAGCTTCTCGACCTGTGTGATCGCGCCGGAGAGCTTGCTCATGTTGATACCCTCGATAGAGGCGGAGTAAGCCGCAAGACCATTGCCGAAGAGAACGAGCTGGTCGCCGAAGTCGGCAATGCTGTTGTCTCCGGTGAAGAAACTCACAAGCCCGCCGCAGTTCGGAATGGTATTGGATAGTTCCACGAGCGCCTTACCGGCAGAAGCGGAATTGCTGACGGCACCGACATCCATTCCTTTAACGGCGAGAGAGTAGTCCTTCATGGCCTTACCAAACGGAACCAACTGCTCTCCAAACTTGTCCATGTCATTCTCACCGGCAAAGAAGCCGACTACACCGCCGCTGTTCGGCAGCGTTGTGGCCATCTCTGCAAGTGCCTTACCGGCAGTCGCCGCTTTGGAAACAAGGTCGGCGTCCATCCCGCTGATGGCATTGCTGAACTCCGTCATGCTTTCTCCGAACGGAACGAGCTCATCAGCAAAATCCGAAAGAGAAGAACCACCCGTGAACCAGGACGCAATACCCTGCACAAGCTCGGCCTTCGTAAGCAGCAATATCGCGTCTGTCAATGCCTGCACACCGCTGAACATTGCCGGAGAGATACTGCTTGCGCCGTCGATAAACGGCTGAACATTTGTCATAAACGCTGCAAGATCACTGCCGATCTGCGGGAACTGACTGGAGATACCACTCATGAATCCGCCGACAATGCCGCCGACAAACCCACCGATCGCCGTACCGATCTGCTCCAGCAGCTTACCGCCCTCACCGATCAGCCAGGAAAGGCCGGGGATCTGCGCAAGGGCACCGACAGCAGCAAGAACGATCGCCAGCTCAGCGATAAGAGCACCCATGCCGAGCACACCTATCATAGCGCTGGGGATCAATGCGGCTACCGCACCCAATGCGACCATAATGCCGGACAGCAGACCGATGCCGGCGATGGTTTTCACCAATACACTTGTATCAAGTCCTGCCAGAGCATCAATGATGCCGGAGAAGAATGCCGCGATCACATTGACTGCCGCCTGAATGAGTTCGGGCAGCCGCTCTGCAATGCCGTTCAGCAGGTTGATCAGGAACAGCATAATAGAGTCAACGATTTCCGGAGTATAGTTTGCAAGAGAAGCGAGCACGCCGGACAGCAGTGCTAATGCACCGTCAGCAATGGCAGGGACGCACTCAACAAGTACATCCACCAACGTAAGAACGACGGCCTTAACAGCTTCTCCAATAGCGGGGGCTCCCTGAGCGATCACGCCGCAGAACGCTATAATAGCCTCACCGAGCTTTTCGGCAACGGCCGGGATCAACGCGGCAATCCCTGTGATGATCGTGCTGAGTCCTGCCACAATAACGGTAACACCTGCGCCAAGAGAAGTAGCCAAGGCGGTAATGCCGACTGCAATAGCCGACAGTCCGGCACCGGCAGCGAGAAGACCTGCTCCGATAGCTGCGGTACCGACACCGATCAACGCAAATGCTCCGGCAAGCGCCAAAATCGTCGGAACAAGAGGAGTCAGCACAAGACCGGCCACACCGATCACGGTGAATGCACCGGCAATCGTCACAAGCCCCTTGGCGATGCTCTCCCAACTCATTGAGCCAAGAGCCAGCAGCACTGGAGTCAGAATAGCCAATGCACCAGCCGCTACCAGCATGGCAGCAGAGCCAGGCAAAGTACCGTTCATCACATTCAGACCGATGGCAAGCTCTGCAAGAGCGCCGCCCATTGTGACGAGCCCTTTTGCGATCTCTTCCCAGGTCATACCGCCCATCTTTCCAAGGGCATTTGCCACGATCTCAAGTGCCGCACCAACAGCGATCAGACCAATGCCAACGCTTATCGTATTCTTCGGCATCACCTTCATGGCGATAGCCACTTCGGCCAATGCGCCGCCCATAGCGACAAGCCCCTTGGCAATCTGATTCCAGTCAAGGTTTCCGAAGTCGCCAATCGCGGAAGCAAAGATCTTCATAGCAGCGCCAATCCCGATCATTGCGATGCCGGTAGATACCAGGCCCTTTGCATCGCCAGTCAACTTGGTAAAGACCGTGATCTCCGCCAGAAGAACACCAATGGAGCCAAGCCCCTTCACAAGCTGTCCGAAATCGAGACTACCGAGATCCTTACAGGCGGATGCCAGGATTTTGATTGCCGAAGCAAGGACGACGATGCCCGCCGCTGTTGTCAAAGACTTTCCACTGAACTTTGCGGTGTTCATAAAGAGTGAGACTTCCGCCAGCAGCACACCGACACCGGTCAGCCCTTTTACAAGCCCATTCCATTCAAGCGTTGCAAGGTCTGTGCAGACCGATGCAAGGATCTTGATGGAAGCCGCAAAGAGAACCATCTGTGTCGCACCCTTCATCGAAGAACCGCCGCTCATGTTAAGCAGCTTCACCGCACCGACCATCGCCGCCATCAAGGCCGTCACACCGGCAACACCTTTTGCAAGCTGTCCACCATCCAAGTCACCAATCTTTTTTCAGAGCTGATGCAAGGATCAGGATAGATGTGGACATGGCGAGCATCACTGTCGAACTCTTCACCGCACCTTTAACATCTCCGCTGATTTTGGTAAAGACCGACATGGATGCCATCAATTCGGCAAAGAGAACCGTAATAGCTCCCAGTGACGCAGATAACTTCTCACTATCAATAAGAGAAATCGCGACGATAGATGCTGCCAGAATCGCAATAGCGCTTGCTATTTTCAGCAAAGTTCCGGCTTTTAACTGCGTCTGATACGCCTCAAAGCATCCACGAACCCCATCCAGAATCCCCTTCACATTGTCAAGAAGGCTTCCGACTTCATCAAAGGGCTTCGTCAAACTATTGGTGAATTTGGTTATGGCAATCGCAATACCGCCGATAGAAATTCCGTTCAGTAGGTCGATGATTCCACTAAAATCAGCGTTACTCACCGCAGTTACGATCTTATTGATGCCGTTGCCGAGCGCATCGAAAATACCCCCGCCAATTTTCTTAGCGGCAATGGATAGTGCTTGGATCAATGCGGCAAATTTCGACACATCGGTATTTCCGCCAATCTTAGAAAACGCATCGGAGATGCCATCTTTCAGACCGACAATAGCGTCTTTGACCTGACCGGCACGCTCTTTCAGCTTCTCCAGGATCGTGTGCAGGAGTTCCAGTCCAGGAACCTGAATCTTCTCTTCGGCAGTACCAAAGAGTTCTTTCATAGACTCCTTCGCTTCATCCAGCGTTGGCAGACCGAGGTATTCACGAACAGACTCGGCAAAATTCTTGATGGCCGTAACAGCACCGCTCACAAAATCAGAGATCTTCTCAATGCCTTTGCCAAAGGCGTCGTTCTTCTTGATCGCTTCGTCAAGCTTGGCGAGCCATTCTCCAATAGAGCCGGTCACGCCGAGAACACCGCCGCCTAAGCCGGTCACTTTCCCAAGAAGAGAACCGACCGGACCCAGAATTGCACCGATTGCCCGCTTGCAAATATCAAGAATAGCGAACAGACCCTTAAAGGTGCTCTTCAGGTTTTCGGAAGCAGTGTCACTAAGCGTCAGCTTTTCTGTGAACTTCAGCAGTCCTTCCGTCAGATTATGAAGCTGTTCCGCAGTAGTTGGCGGAAAAATATCACGAAAGGCTTCTGTGATCGGCTTGATAACTGTCCCGATCCCCTTGAGGGTGTTCTTGAGAGACTCTATCAGCTCGGTTCTGCCTCCAAGGTCTTTCCATCCCTGAAGCACCGAATTACGAGCATCAGACTGCGTATCAATAAATCCGCCGATCGCCTGACTAAGACCAGTCCACAATTCCTTGGCTTCCTCAAAGTCACCAAAGAGGATTTCCCAGGTATTCGCCCAGCCGGAGCCCGCAGCTTCCTTTAAGGTGTCAATCAACTGTGAGAATGTCTTAACATCCTGTGCAGCAGCGAATGCCTTCTTACCGATGTCGGTCGTTTCATCAGCATAATTACGAAGTGTGCCGACAAGAGCTTCTGTCGTCATCCACTGATCCTGCAAAGAATCGTTAAAGTTATGTGTGGCGTCGATGACATTACCCTTGACTGTTTTGTACATTCCGTCAGCAGTCTTCGTCAAAGTTCCGCACGCAACAGCCGACTCAAGAAGCTGTGTCTTAAATTCAACAGTTGCCATGTTAGCGTTCTCAATAGATTTCCAGTCGATCAGCTTGACATATCCTGCGGACAGGGCCTGCGCAAAGTTATACATCGCACGGGAAGCCTCGTTTGCATTTGCACCGGATACGGCAGCCACATTCGACACGCCCTGGATAGCCATAACTGCATCTTCAAGTCCTACGCCCGCATTGGTGAATTTACCGATGTTGGAAGTCATGTCCTGGAACGAGTAGATTGTCTTATCGGAGTAGGTGTTCAGCTCCTGAAGATACTTGTTGACCTCCTCTAACGATGCGCCGGTGCTCATCATGATCGTCTGAATAGAGCCCATCTTAAGCTCGTATTCGTCAAAGCCTTGTTTGGGAGGCTCCAATGTAAACGATTCGATCATCCGTTTTCCGGTATTGATGACCGAGTTTGTAATGTTTGAAAGGGCGGTCACCGCCATGACTTCGAGCGCCGAGAATTTCATCCGAACAGTCTCGACGGAATTGCTAAGGGTCGAAAGGTCGCACTTTTTAGCTGCGTCGCCAAGGCCCTTCAGACCTTTAGCCGCACCGTCCAGATCCAAACCCTCTTTGAGTTTGTCGAGCGTGGACAAACTTGTCTTCACACCCGCCTCGAATTGACGGTTGTCGAATCGCATTTCAACAACTCTCTCGTCGATCGTTGTGCTCATGTCTTCGTGACCTCCTTCCATGCGTCATTTGCGATTTGATCAAAAATAGGCCGGATAGCAGGATTGATGTAATCACGTCCCGCTACCCAGCCGCCGGTTCCAGTTCCATGTCCATACTGCAAAATGATGGCGATTGGAACTCCATTTTGAATATTTGAATTGTGAAACGAGATGCTCACAAAACCCTTCTTGTTCGTGATCTCGTAATACCACGATTTAGCCGTTTCTCCAGAGTCAACAGGCGTTGCAGACGCAAGGGCGGCTACGCCCTCTCGACCATACTTATCGAGGTCACCGAGATGCACCGTTTCTTTTGCTCTCTCCAAAAATCTAGTCAGCTTGGAGAAGTCGCCCTTTTGTCTGAACGTGATCATGTTTTCCTCCAAATTGCACTTGTTTACTTCTTCAAATACTGAGAACTGCAAAATCCGGTGTATGCGACACCCTTGTAAGTGACCTGAACATAAAGCCACTTTATATTGCCGACAAGCGTGTAGTACCCGTAGTTTGCAACTTTTGTACCTTTGGGAAGTACGGCGAGACTGGCCTTACCGGTTCCTGCACCATTACGGATATGCAGCCCAACATTTGCTGTGACAACATAAGTACCAGCCAAAGTCTTATTGAAAGATCTTGCTGCCTCGGCTGCCTTTTTAGCACTTGCGGGCTTGCTTGCCGAGCCATTACTCGGCGGTGTCGTCGTGTTGGAACCTGTCGAACCAGCTTTGGCAGCATACTTGGGGAGGCAATAGCCTCGAATGTATTTGCCATTCACCCGCAAGGTTCTATACCCAACGGCATCACTCATATTTCCTTCGATGACCTTGATGGAATTTCCGGAAACACTTGCCACAATACCGACATGATCGGCGGCACCGGTATTATCACCAACGCCGTTATCTTGCCAGTCGTACATAACAACATCACCCGGAGATGGGACATAGGCATCATTCTCTTCCCAACGACCGATCTTCTTATAAAGATTGATCATTGCTCCGCATCCGCATTCAGTCGGCGCGATCTCTGTCAAGCCGGCCTCAATAAACACAGCGCTCACAAAAGTTGCGCACCAGGCGTCTGTGTATTTCACGGGGTAGCCTCGTGCAAGCGGTTTGTGACTGTTATAGAGGTCGATGATTTTTCTATGCGAGCCATTGCTTTCCTTGCATCCGAGATACTTCTCTGCGATCGAGACCACTTTGTCTCTCAGTTCTTTTTCTGTCATGGTGTTACCCCTTGTATTCCACTGCTTCCGTCGGGCAGCGTTCAGAGCTTTATACTGCGCGGCAACCTCCGCTCTCGAAAGCTTCTGAGGCGGCGACCCCTCCACATTACACACATTGATAAGGGTCAGCAGTCGGTTCAGATGCCATTTCTGGCACTCAAACGGGATACCGTAGGAGATCATCCAATAATAAATGATCTCTGCCGTGACGATTTTACGACTTCCACCCTTTTTCTTTGCATTGGAGATGGTCGTGGCGGTCATCGGAGCGTCAATGTACTCCGTGACCGTCTTCAAATTTGATGGAGTGATCGCTTTATACACATTCGGGTCGACATTCTGTGTCAGTGTCATGCACCGGATGTAGTCGATCGTCTCTTCTATGGTCATCGCCTTGCGGGACAAGTAAGGCTTGTGCCATTTGGCTTCCCATTTTGAAAGAGAGACCAGCGAATGCTCCAACTGGAGCGTCTGCTCCTTGGTGTTGATAAAGTTTCCGACCCCGTCAAACAATTCGGTAGCCGGCACTGTGATCTTCAGCATCGCCGGTCCTCATTATCATCAGTTTTCAGGAACAGCGGGAGCTTCGGCACTCTGATCGGCCGGGGCTGCCTTTTCCGTCTTGGGAGGAACGATGCCGTTGACGAACTCGCTCGCAGCCTTAGCATCGGCACTCTGATCGGCCGGGGCTGCCTTTTCCGTCTTGGGAGGAACGATGCCGTTGACGAACTCGCTCGCAGCCTTAGCGTCGGTTGCCAGCTCCATGAACAGGTTGCTGTGCGCCTCGGTCTGAGCGAAGGCATCGCGGACTTCCTGGTTCTTGATGAATCGACGGCCATCCGGAGACTTCTCACCGTAAGCGCGCAGAATGATGTCCTTGAAAGTCTCAATGATGACCTTGCCATTCTGCGCGGCAACGATGCGGTTGATCATTTCGACCAGGCCTCCCTCAACAGAGACCTCCAGTTCAGTCACCTCAGCCTGTGTCAGGTTGAAGTAAAAATCCTCCTTGCGAGTGGTACCGTTGTAGTCTGTATAAGCGATGGTTTTCTTAAGCATGATGCTTTCTCCTTTCAAAAATTAAAAAAGCGGAGCCCTCGGTGAAGAGAGCCCCGCTTTAGAAGTTCTTGTACCGTGGATCAACCGGCAGCCTTCAGCAGCTCGATGACCTTCTCGGGCATCGGAAGCGTGGGTTCGGTGGCCTGGTCGCCATCGGTGCCATACAGCATCTCCTCAAGCTTCGCGAGCTTGGCCTTGTCGGTCTTGGTGGAGTCGATGACCAGATGCGCGGTCGGCTTGAAATTGGGAACATCCACAGGCGTCGTGCTGATCTCCCAGCTCATGGTGGCAGCCTCGGGGCTGTCGTTCACGGTCTGGTTGTTCTTCTCAGAGGGAGAAGCCTGCGCACCGTACACCAGATGGAGCTTGTAGCCATAGTTCGTACCAACTGTATCGTTGCCGATCAGCGTGCGATAGCAGAAGCCGAACATCTTGCGATCCTGCTGGGCGATGGTGACACCCGGGGCGATCTCAGCGCAGCCGTTGCAGGCCTCGAACTCATCGGGATAGGTGTAAGCCTCGATGGTGGCGCCGAAATCCTCGGCACTCATCAGGTTCAGGTACTTGATGTTGTCCGCCCATACGGCATTAGGCTCGCCGCCGGAGGGGCTCTCGTTAACGGCGCTCAGGCCGTACCAAGGCACACCTTTGCCGTATGCATTGTCCTCGCCCATCGGGAACAGGACGCCGTGGTCGACGCCGGTCTCATACAGACGCTTGCCGGCTTCATCCCATTTGATCTTCATAGCTGTTTCCTCCTTGTAAGGTTAGAAATATAGGTTGAACACATCATGGTTCAGGTTTTCTTTGGTATAGTGGCGTTCATGGCTGCACATCGGAAGAAGCGCGATCTTGCTTGGGATCTCGCTGTCAGGATTTCTGTAAATCACAGTTACCTGATACCGGTCGTGAAGCGCATAAGGCTGATTGTCAGCAAAAGTAGGTTCAATACGGCTGCGCTCGTAAACGATGCAGTCATAAATCATTTCCTTGCTGGCGGGAGGCTGAAAGTACACACGGCACTTTTCGCCTCTGTCAGGGCATCCAAGAATGTCAGATAGCGTCTTCTGAAGAAGCAGTCTCTCCATTGTAGACACCTCCGATCGTCAGGATCAATCTTGGATAATGGACTTCAACATTGGAGATTTTCCAATTTGCCCCATAAAGCCAACATACCGCATTCGGTGGAAATTCTGGTTGGCAAACGGATCGGCGACTATGCTGATCTCATTCGCAACATTGATGTCGTCATTGAGCGTTTCCGATGACTGAAGACGCCTGGTGTTACGGGTCAAGTCTCCGAAGTACATCCGCTCCGTGATCTTTTCCACATATACACCAGGCGCCGTTTCCACCGTTTCAGCATAGCCTACCGGTCCGTAAAATTTTGCCATTTTGAATTTTCTCCCTTAGGTGCCGTCGTGACCGGTATCCTCGGTCTGGCCGGAAGAGGCCTTCACGGGCTCTTCCAGTGCGATAGCAGACCACAGTCTGGTCAGCGCGCCGGACAGACGAGTCTCAATCAGGTACTTCTCCTGGTTGAAGTCGATGTCGAACTGGTTGAAGCGGGTGATCTCTCCGCCCTTGGTAGAGCCGACGGTGTAGTCGCTCAGGTTGACAAAGATACCAAGCAGGTTATGCTTCTTGCCGGTCTTGTCGGTGCGGGCCAGACCCTCGAACTGCTCAGCAGTGTGCAGCTCATTGATGTTCAGCGCGGCAGCCAGATCAGCCTTGGAGTTGTAAATGCGGCGACCGTTGGTGTCGCGGGCCAGCAGCATCACATTCACCAGATGCGGCGTGCAGAAGAAGTCGGGAGTGCCGGTGCCCTTGAACTTCTCGCGGGAGTAGAGGGCAGCCGTGATGATCGCCTCGGCGTAGATGTAGTTCTCACCGAAACGAGAAGCGGTGCCGGTACCCTGAAGCTCATTGCGGGCAGCCTCGATGTCCACGTCATAGTGGATGGTATAGAGGTCGTCATCATTCCAGATGGAACGGACATGCTCCTCAGAGATCTTGTGCTCATCCGCCTCATCGCGACCGTCACCGATCAGGATAGCGGTAGCGACCTCTTCCAGCAGGGTCTGGCGCATCACGCCATACTGGTACTCGACCACATCGAAATCGGTGATGTCGATGATGTCATCACGGTGCATGGAGTCAGTGATGTAGATGGTCTGCGGATCGGTAGTGCGCTTCATCAGCTTCATGTTGCCGGAAGGAACCTTCTTCTTGCCCTTCTGGTAACCATGCGCGCGGATATCATCGCCGCGGGCATCCATGTTGCGGGTACGGATACGGCTGATAGGGCTCTTGTGGACCTTGTTCATGACCACATTGACCCAGCCCTGGTCACGGGTGATGAGCTCAGGAGCGCCGGTGCGCAGATCCTTATACTCGGGGAACAGGGCCTCGATATCGTCGATACCGTGCTTCAGAGTATCGTTATGCTGCTCAGCATAGAGCTTCATAGCGCCCTGAAGAGTGCCAACGCTCTTGAGCTTGGCGCTGGCGATGATCTCAGCCTGAGCGGAATGGCTCAGGGTGGTAGCCTGATTGTCCTCAGGCTTCTCGAAAACATTGCGTTTCATAGTCTTGTCTCCTCCTTCGGATTTGTCAGAATGTTCGATGTGGCCGTCGTCCTTCTTCTCTTCGCCATCATCGTCAGAATCGCTGTGGGCCATAGCATTGGCGAGCAGAGCAACAACAACGGTCTTCTGCGTTTCAGTCAGACTGTTGATGACATCTTCAACGGTATCGCCGTCTTCGGTGTCTTTCTTATCGCCCTCAGCGGACTTCTTGCCATCATCGGCAGAATCATCAGCTTTGCCTTCATCTGCATGGGCGAGCGTGATAGGTTCGTTGGCGCAGAAGATGACTTCCTGCTCAGCGCCCTCTCCGTGAGCAAGATCGACAAAGTCAATGAATGCTCCGGGATTTGCGCCGGCAACCACAAGGCTCAGCTCCTTGATGTCGCCATGCATCACATTTCCGCCCTGCTGCTTCAGGCCATTGGCATAGATGGACAGGGAATCCACATCGCCATGCTGCACGATCAGCTTAGCTGCCTTGCCGGCAGGGGTATCGTTGAAAGTGCAGTAAGCGTAAACGCCATCCTCGCGGTTTTCCAACAACGCATGGCCAAGAATATTGGTCGGGTCGTCATGCTGGTGATTCCAGACGAGGGGGACGGTCTTTCCGTCGCAATGAGCAAACGCATCACGGCGGATGGTGCGGCCATCACTGCACACAAGATCATTGCGCGTTGCCCAGCCGCTGAAGTCGTACTTAAGTTTCTTCTCCATTTTGATTGTTGTCCTCCTTCGGTGTTGATGCCGGCGTGCTTTCCGCCGGTGCGCTCAGATTGCTGTTGCGCAGCTCGTCCGCCTTTGGGTCGGAAGAAGGCTTCATGCCGATCTTCTGCCGGATCTCATTCGAGGTCATGACCTCGTTGCGGGTGAACTTGTCAGTCATCTCAGCGATCTTATCGACAGGCACCAGCTTGAAGGGATCTCGGAAGAACAGGATGGACTGCTTTTGCGACCGAGCAGTTTTGGTGAGGAATTTCCTCTTGATCTCATCAACAATGGCAGAGAGGATTGGCTCAACGATTCGAGTCAGGTAGTTCTGCATCGTCTTGTCGTCGGCAGAGCCATCCAGAATGCCCTGGGTCAAACCTAACTGGCTGTAAAGCATACTCGTCAGGTATTCGATCTGGGACATCAGTTTGTTCTCGACGGGGCGATTCAGTTGGACCACATGCTCAGTTCCGTCAGTGTATGCAACACCGTATTTGGAGCTGGCTAACTGGTTCTCGATATCTTGTCGGCGCAATTCCGCCTGTTGACGACGTGCTTCTGTCTTGATGACATACGGCAACTGAATAATGAGGTTAAGCTTTCCGGAACTGTTCTGCTCGTCAATGGCGTCCAGCAGGTTCAACTTTCGGATAAGCCGCTGCATCGTAGAGTTCGGTTCATTCATGACAGCATAGAAAGGATTTTCCACAATACCGACGGTGCTCTTGGGGACAAGAATGTCCTCTTTCTCGCCGCGCTGGTCGTTGTAGACGCGAACCTTCACATGCTGCGGGAACCATTCAAGGATCTTGCCGGTCCGCATCGTCTCGATGTCAATGCCGCCGGTTTTCTCCGGGTCAAAGTTTGTATCGACAGGAACGATGGCGACGCAGCCTTCATCCAGCATCGACATAACGATGTCCTGCATAAAGGCTCTTCCGGTCTGGTCGACATTGGCTTCTACTGTTAGGCAGTTATTAAGCCCGCTCTCGATGACCTCCTTGAATCGGTCACTGGCATCCAATCGCACATGCTGAACGGTCATAGATGAGACATCCAGCGCAATACGGTTATAAACCGAGGTAATGATCGAGCGCTCATTTCCACGGCTGAAGAGCGGACGGTCAGGGCGATAACCGTAACTCGGCCCAATCGACATCCGAGAAACATAAGAATCTCGGTTCATGAATGTATTCCATGCGTGCTTTAGCCGCGTGGCAACTGTCATTTCCATTCGGAACTCATCACCTCCTTTATGGCATAAAAAATTCCGCAGACCGTTCAAAGTCTGCGGAGCATGGTAAATGATTTAGCTCTCCATTTTGAATTCAATAGAGACTCGGTTCGATGATGTCAAGAAGATCGACAATCGACTTGCCATCAAAGAAACCATCAAGCAGCAATTCATCGAAATTGGAATAGTCCTTAAAGCTGTCTCAATACCACATGGTAAATGTAAATACGGAATCCTGAACTTCAGGCTCAACACCACACTTTTTTCCGTTAAACTCAAAGTAGATGCCCGTTCCATTCTCCAAAATAGCGGCTTTTAGTTCATTCAAAGTCATAGAATGTCTTTGTTCTCTTTTTGGACTTTTCTGCGCTTAAATATGGATAAATAGAATTCTCTCTTCAATCTTCTTTCGGCTTGTTTAGTACGCGTTGTTTGCGGGTGTGTCTCGAAGTAAGAATGAATATAATTTCCAAGAGCCATGTTTGTTGGTTTCCAGTTGACCATGTTATTAACCATTTTTACCTTCTTTTTGTCATAGAAATTCTTCATGAGATTTTAGCCCCAATCTAACTATTTTTCACCCAGCGCCTTAAAAGATCAAGATTTAAGTCCTTGTCGTCCAGACGGCACAAAGTAGCGGAATCAATTCCATTCGCCAATGCTTGATTAAGAATTTTAGAAAACTTTACCGGAGTATCATAAACGCGTCGAGTCTGACAGTCAAATACGATTGGCTTATGATCAATAACTTCCCAAGCAAGACTATGACCACCGGGTCGATTAGACCAAGTAATTGAAAGTTCACCTCTTGCTCGATCAGGCATTTTTCAATAGAATCGTAAATGGACTTAAATTTGTTTTGAGTATCCCCAACGAGCCGAATATTCTCAGATAAGCCCCCACTAAGTTTCTTTATAAGATTATTTGTAGCATATATTGATGGGTCATTTTTCCATGTTTTCAATGCTTGCTTATAATCTTTTCGGGAACAACGAGGAACAAATAACATCATGTTATTCCCATTCAAATTTTGACCCGTTCCAGCAATGGTCTGTGTTGCTCTGACATCGTAACCACGTCGCGAAAGTTCATAAGCAAAAGTGCACCGCTTGCAATTATTATAACTTCCTACCGAGCCCAAACTGAAAGTGCTTGAAAAATTCGGGTTGATCTTATTAAGCAAACCGTCCTTGATAGACTCAACGCTTAGCGGACCGGAATAATCCTCATTTTTTGAGAATCCTTGGTAGTGCGATCCAAGACTTACCTCTTTTGCTTTTTCAACGAGTCTATTTAGCTCCCCGCTATCGGCGAGCTTAAAACCAGCATAAGCGACCAATGCGGCTCCTGTGGCAATGGCAACAGTTTTGCAATATTTCTTCTGCTTTTCAGTCAAATGAAACTTTTGGTTCTCGTGGTTATCACTTGAATCGGAGCTGTTTTGTTCATTGTATCGCTCTTTCCCAGCCTTTGTCAAGCTACCGTCCGCATTCTGGAAACGGCGAACGCCCCACTTCTGGCCTTTGATGCCATGGTGAGCGATAAAAGTTTGCGGGTCAGGCTTGTCAAGGTAATCCATGACATCCTCCTCTCTTATTCAAATGCTTCCGGATTCCGCTTGTAAGCGATATAGGCATCCATCATAGCCGACACGGCGTCGATCTTCTGCTCATACCGCTTTTTCATCAGCTTTCGGTTTCCGTTGGTATCTTCCATGGCGATGCAGTTACCCATGGCGTAGGTCATCAGCTCTTCGTCAAAGAGGAGCATCCGGTCTTCGGCCAGCTTCTTCAGCTCACCCAATGGAACGGACTCTGTCTTCGCGCCCTGAATGACTTTCTCAATGCCGAACGGGCCGTTCTCAGCCGCCCAGCGTTCCACAAACTCCTTGGCGTTGTATGGGTCATAGCCAAAGCAGCGGACATCATACCCACACGCAACGATGTACTCGTCCAAGTCCTCATAGACCTGCATAGGGTCCAGAACCGTTCCATCCAAAACGACAAGACTGCCCTCATCCATAAACTGCTCATACTTATTACGCATAGCAGCGGGCAGCTTATTCAGCGTTCTGGAAGTAATGTAGTTTCTGGTCTTCACACCAAAGGAACCGTTACGCAGCGGGAACAAAAAGGTGAATGAACAGAAATCGTCACCCTGAGAAAGGTCTCCGCCCAGCGCGCAGGCCATCTGCCAGTAATCGCGTTTGCGATGCGGCAGCGTCTCTTCGTAGGTGAAGTAATAGGTATAACCCTCCATCGGCAGTCCGAAACGCTTGGCAAGAATATCATTCCTTGCGGCAGGCGCTTTCTCGGCGCGTTCCACATCAAGCTGATAAGTCTCGTAACTTACCGTCTTTCCGATGTTCGGGTTTGCCTTCATCCACATCTCCGGATAGCCGACCTCGTCGACAGAGTCGAGCTTGTACCACCAGATCGAAACATGCGGGTTTGGATAATCCCCCTTGAGAATGCTCATAAGCTCCATTTTGATGGTGTCGCCGGCGCCATTACGAACAGTACCCTCCGAACTGGTGGCAACGATCAGATAGTCGTCCACCTTGGAAGCGCCCTGCTCGATAGCGCCGATAACATCCTCGCGAATGTCGCCGGAGAGCCACTCGTCTACGGTTGCGATCTTGCATCGAAGACCTTGCAGCTTGTTGATCGACATAGGGCGGATCTCAATGAGAGAGCCGGTCAGAAAGTTCTCAATGCCTTTCTTGGTCGAGGCCAACTTGACGCGGTTGGCCTGTGAACCGGTCGTGTTCTGGAGCGAGCCTTGGGTCAGAAATTGGAATACGGGGCCGCGGGCTCTTGTGATGGCGGTGCGGATCGGTGACATAACCTCTTCGGCCAGCTTCATGGTCGGAGCCGTCGTGATCTGGTGAGTTGTACTGGTGTCCACATTCTCAAAGAACGATTGAATGCATGAGTCGTAGATCGACTTAGCGGCGCCTCGTCCGACGATCAGGTATTGCTTGTTCACAAGCCGCTTCTTGATCATCTTCTTGACATAGTGCCCGCCTCGTCCGTCCGCGTTCGGCTCATAGACCGTGCGCTCCACAAAGTAATACCAGCCGAATACCTGCTCGCCCCACAGCTTAAAGCTGTCAAGGAGGTGAAGATCGGAACCATCCGTCAGGGTCATCTCTGCCTCGCAATACTTGATCCAGCCCTCAACGGCTTTATCATCGTAATAGATTCCTGGATTTGCGATCAAATCGTCAATCCGGTTCATCTCCATCGAAATCTCTTTGCAGACAGGAATCTCACCCCGAATCACCGCTTCACGAAATTTCCCGTAATACCGGGGAACAGCAGTATTCGACAGGGCCATCCAGTATTACCCCGCCTTCTTCTGCAACTGCTGAATTGCGAGAGCAATACTCAGAGCCGAGCTGCCGACAGCCAAAACCGTTCCAGCGTTGTCAAGCACATCGGAAAGATAGCGGCGGCCTTTAGACACCGACTCCTTGGCAAACAGATCGTTGTACTGCCGTTCCAAAAGCTCGCGGTTGATCTGGTCGCGAAGCTCCTTGTCGGTCTTCTTGCTCAGGTCCATCCGCTCTTTCTTCGTAGCATTGCGGCTGTCCTGATCCATCTTCTTCGCCCGATTGACAAGTTCGGAAGTGGCATCCACAGCTTTCTTGGTCGACTCAAGCTTGGAGGGCGGGATCGGCTTTTTAGTCAGATCCTTATATTTGTTTTCCAGAGATAACCGATTGATTGCCTTTCTAAGGTCTTCATCTTTCATCTCTTTCACAGGATCTTTCTTCTCCTGCTGCTGAGCGCGGCGTTTTCCCTCAGAAGTGTAACTGCCGTCTGAATTCTGGAAGCGGCGAACGCCCCATTTCTGGCCTTTAATACCATAGTGGCAAAGTTCATCCATTTTGACTTTCCTCCTCTCTTGAAGCATTATCGGCCGCCACGAAAAGCCGCCACTCAAACTCGCTGATTTGACGGTTCATCGCGTCAACAGCAGAGGAAGCGGTAGGCAGGTCGAAAAGCAGCCGAACTTTAAGATGCATATAAGATTTTACAAGGGCAAGCCGACCAGGGTCATCCTCCAGAAAGTCAGACCACTTTTCATCAGCCCCTGAAATGGCAAAGCCTTTCTTCGGGCCAACTCCCATCTGTCCAAGAATGGAAAAGACAGAGTTGATGTGCATGATAAGGTCAGCATCAAAGTGAGTGTAACTCTCGTCAATTCCGAGAAGCTTTTTCACCGATGTCAGGATGCTTTCAGTCGTATCCATAGATGTACTCCTTACTTGGAAAGGGCAATGTACTTTCTCATACAAAAGCCCTCGACCCCATCAGAAGTGCGAACTTTGTAAAAGTCTTCCGTGGACGCATCCAAGTCAACGCAGACCTGTGTCAGCGCGTCAATGACGACCGCAACATCTGCGTTGATGTCAGGCAGCTTACGCACATTCAGATAGAGACAGTCCGTAACAATACCGGAGCCAGTGTGCGGCTCATTGACCGCTTCTGCCTCAGTGCAGAGTTCCGTCACATCCTGACGCTTACCGCGAAGCTCCTGAATGATGTCCTGCTTGCGAGGATTATTCTGCATAGTCGGTTCCTCCTTTGGTTTAATGTTTCCAGGGACAGGTATCATTCCTTGTCCGCTGCGGTGGTTCGGTGAGCAACAGATTTTTGTCACCGTAGTGAATTGCCTGATGCGTTTCATGGGTCGTTGTGATGAGATACTCAGGGTCGAGTAGAATGTCTGTCCGTTCCAGAAGATCTCTCTGCCGAATCGGGTTCAGATGGTGAATGATGACTCGACCAAATATCTCGTGACCTTCGATGCCGAGGTCGCAGCCAAGATCTCTTGTAATCACCGCGTCTCGGATCTTCTTCCATTCCAGCGATCTGTAAAAGACCTGGTTCATATAACGGTCGAAGCCAAAAGTCGTTTCGCCGACGATGCCGTCAAGCCGAAGATACTCAAAACGATCTTCAAAGGTTGGAAGAAGAATAAGCTCTGAATAGCTTTTAATATTCATCCTCTTCGTCCTCCTGCCCCTGATAGCTCTTCATAGCCTTGGCCGCCTTGAGGTACAGATCCTCCATCTTGGCGGAGGACTCGATTGCTTCGGCCTTTGCCGCGGCAAGATCCCTCTGCTTCTCAAGCAATTTTTTTCGATCTGGGCTCTGGTGGAGCCGAGTTTCAGAAAATGGGAAATCACCTGAGAGGAAGCAGTGCCGTTGCGCATCTGCTCTTCGGCAACATCAATGGCTAAGGCGATCAGTTGCTTCTCTCTTGCTTCAGGAGTAAGAGCCGCACGGGATTTAGGTACTTTCTCAGATGATCTTGCGGCCTTTGCCATCCTTGCCACCTCCTCTCGCTGTGTTTGATCATGGTATGCACTGTGTTTTGTATCACTTATTTGGACTTTGAGACAGGGCTTGAAAGAACCCACAGAACTGACTGGCTGAACAAGTTGAAAGGAGAAATCCCAAATGAAAGATGGAGGTAGAGAAAGCACTTGCATGACCCGGTCGTGGCAATTCCATGGAAAGAAGAACACATCAGGAGGTGAAATATCAGCCCTGTGGGCCCGTTCAAACCCTGTCTCGTCACCCAAAACTCCAGTCGGCTGCCCCA
>VOFB01000148.1_pt1 | contig 64000 bp, 59 predicted proteins | sample 5384141 | NCBI WGS metagenome assembly VOFB01 (sample SAMN12384721, study PRJNA508395) | human gut metagenome | isolation source: healthy gut A | host: Homo sapiens
TCATCTTCAGATGTTTTTTGTACCTGTAACGAACCTGTTTTTACGGTGTTGGCACAATCATATGTATAGTTGTATTCATCGGTATCATAGATTGTAATTCGACTGCATCTTTCAGTTCATAACGGCTCGGAAACTTGTATGTTCCGTCTGACTGTTTGATGTCGATTTCCAGTAGCCTGTAAGTAATGTGAAAACCGTTTAGGTCAATCGCATATGGCAGAATACCATCAATTTTGTTACCGTTGGCATCAAAAACTGCTCATTGTCTGTACTTGCTTTACCATTTTCATCAGTAGTCAAAACGATACTTGTAATCTCGTTTCCGTCTGCATCATAAGCCATAGAGTAGAATAAGGTCATCATCGAACTCTCGTTCGTCATCAAAAGATTCGTTTTAAAGCTGCTTCCTCGATAACCCGTCCTCGGAAGTCTTATTGATGTTAATACTTCCTGTTGCAGGAGCGTTGTACACAGAATAATTAAGAGTAGATGTTGTTCCGTATTTGTTGGCAGTCTTAAACTCTGATTCAGCCTTTTCAAGGTAATTGTCAGAAATAATAACACTTCCGCCGAGAAAACCTTTTCAACAACCTTATATTTATAGGAATACAAATTGCTGAGTTTGGAACGGTTAAACAGCTTGTGAGCTTGTAACCGTATCGGTTGTAATAGTTAGCTGTTCCGGTAGAATCTGTAACAATATCACCATAATATTTGCCGTTTTCGTCCTGTACCTCAAACCAAACTCCAGACACTTTACCGTTGTATGAGGTCTTTTAACAGTTAAATCTGTTTCAGAAACTGTATTCTGGAAAATTAAATGTAACCGTTTTGCTCTCGTCAAGCGTTAATGACTTACCGTTAGCGTTGGATTTTGCTTCTGATGATTTGCCATAGTAGTATCTTGAATAAGCATTCTCACAATTGCTGAATACGGCATTTGAAACACCTTCATAATATGAGCCTTTGTAGCTGATTGCATTTTCTTTCTTTATCGTCCAAGTGTAACCGCCATAGCTGTGAGCACCCAAAGTAGTCTTAAAGCCAAGCTCTCTTTACGGTATAGGTTATCTTGTTGCCTTTATCGTCATATACCCTCAAACCTTTAACAGTCGTTTTTCTGCCGTTTTTATCGGTTGAAACTGCGTTGTACTCTGTTGCCAAGATTATCTGTAATTGCAAACCATAGATTTGATACAATACCGTCTGTTGATGACTTCTTGATTTTGAGGTCAGCTTTTACGGCATCTTCATAAATCGTCTGAATAACGGCTGTTTCAACGGTTGAGTTTTCCTCATTTGTAATGACGGATAAACAGTATCGTCAAGCTCATAGCCTGTCGGAGCGGTTATTTCTTTGATGTAATATGTTTTGCCGACATCTACCGATTTTGCAAAAGTTCCCTTGCCGTCAGCACTTGTTGTGAGCTTGTCATACAAGCTTGCACAAGCTGAATCAGAGTACAAGCCATATACTGCTCCGCCGACACCTATACCTGACTGATTGCTTGTTAATGCCCACATATGCCTTTGCCGGCATTTCGTCAATCGGCACATTTATGGGAGTATTTGTGTCCTTCATAATAGCAATTACGCTGTCAGATAAATTACGATAAAAACAACATTGCTGAGAGAATAGCCGTCAGGGGCTTTGACTTCTCGAATGACAACTGTGCCTATAGGTACAGCAGGATTTGGGTTCTCAGCCGAAGTATAGTAAAACTCATCAGATTTATATCCGTCTGCAAGATACTTAGAAGCAAGCAATGCTTTGCCATCTTCATCAGTCTGAATATACCAAGTTCTTTAAGGTTTTTGCTGTCAAGTGCAGGAGCGGTTTCATCTGCTTTGACATCGTAGTCCTTGTCAATTTCCTGTGCGTAATATTCAATGCTGAAAACCGCACCGCCAAGACCTTGACTTGTTGTTTCGCCTGTAATTGCATTTTTCTTTTGCAAAACAATACCGACAGGGTCATTAACCGGATTATCCTGTGGCTCGGTTTTTTTGTCAGACAGCTTAACTGCTTTAAAAATTGCATAGCCGTTGCTGTCCTTTTTACCCGAACTCACAAATGTATATACAGTTTTGTCAAGCTCATAGCCTTTTGGTGCTTTTGTTTCTTTTGCATAGTAAGAAGCTGTTGAATCAACATATTTACTGTAACTGCCGTAACCGCTTGCATTTGTTGTAATACTGCCGATTTTTCGGGTACAAGCTTTGTCTGTGTATATGCCATACACAGCTCCCGACAAACTGTAACAACCGTTGCCGGCTGTAAGCTCTGTGTTTGATGATGATTTTTGAAGTTGCAGCTTGACAACATCCGGAAATGTCAACTTAACATATCCGTCTTTAACTGCATAATTAGAACCTCGAGCAAAAGTCTGATATGATGCAGAGTCATTACTTGTAATTAAATACAAACTGTTTTTGCTCTTGATTCCATATTCCTTCAAAAAGAGTTTTTCATTGTCACATTAACTGTCGTACCAAGATTTTTGGAACAAGTGAATGTAATCTTATTTCCGCTTACGCTGACCTTAACATTTGAATTGCTGACGATTACATCGGATGCTTTTGTTACTGAAGCGGTACCGTTCTTATCAGTCAAAGTGATTGAATACTGTCCGTTTGATTGATTATATGACATTTGATACGACTTCGCAGAACTGAGTGATGATGCTGTATATGACGGATTTCGCACCGACTTTTTGCACCAAGACACCATATTGTTGTACGCTGTTGTAACATTCGCAAGCGTAGTTTCTGCCGAACTCGTAGCCGTCATTGTATTTGCAGGTGTAAGTAACGGCTTACCGGTAACCGCTTCAAAAGTTGATGCGTTACGCTTGCCTGCAACAATCTCAAAAATCAAGAGCTGCGTTGCATAGTAATAATGAACCTTCTCTTTCTTTGCAGCTTCAAATCCGCCAAAGCCCCAAGCAAGTATCAGATTAACTGCATTTTGCTGTGCAGTAGTTAGCTGTTTCCAAGCTGCTGATTGAGATGTACTTTTTACAGTAGCAGAACTTGTTAATTCAGATGCTTTATCCGGTTCAATACAGTACGCTCTTTGTGTGTAGTCTAAAAAATTCAAGGCTTTTCCGGATGCAGCAAAAAAATGGACCTTAAAATTTTCCCAACCTTCATAATGCTGACTATGCTTTTTCCCGTTTGCGTCTGTATAAGTATATTCAGCTGTTTTTTTGTATATAAAACCTTTGCCGTCTGCACCACGAGTACCTTTGGTAACCGTGGCAGCACTTACGGAAAATAAACCGACAGACAATGAGCTGATAATTACAGTCAAACATAAGAACACCGACAGCATTTTTTTAATTAACTTCATTCAAATTTTTCTCTCCTTTCATCTAAATATTTAAATATTGAAAAAGAAAAACTACTGTATTCTTTTGGGTGATGCAAACGAATCATATTTACCTCCGAAAATTTATATTATTAACCACATTAGTGGGAATTGTAGGAGTGCATCAGACAAATTAATGCCCGATGCAAAGAAGAATAACAATGAAAACTTAAAAAGTCTTGCTGTCATCATAAAACAGAAAGTTGTAATCAACTTCCAATGTTTTCGCTAATTCTCTGATATATGCAAAAGTCGGTTCATAATTATCGTTTTCCCATTTGGTATAGGCTGACCGTTCTATATGCACGGCTTCTGCCACTTGTTTCTGTGTCATATGCTTGTTTTTTCGAGCAATAAGCAACTGCTTTCCAAACGACAATTATTTCACCTTCTCAAAAAGTTGTTATCAATTTAAAATGTTAAGGTCATATATGTAGTTAAGGTCAACATTTGTTGATATACCGTTAATTCTACCGTTATCTGAATACTGCCACACATCACACGAAATTGACGGCTTTATATACCATTCTGCGTTCCAAATGGAAATTCCGTTATTTTTTAAGGTTGTGCGATTGAGCAGATAGTCATAAACGCTTGCTGAGGAATACACACCCGATTTAAAGCCGTTGCTTTTGAGTTTGTTACAGAAATTGACTGCCATTTTTGTATAATTGCTGTTGCTTGTACTCATTGCAGGCTGATATTCCATATCGTAGTAAACAGGAAATTCAAACTTTTTACCCTTGATACAACTAAGGCAAGCATCTGCTTCTGCTGTTGCCGTTGACGGTGACATTGCATAGCTGAACCAATATGCTCCGACTTTAAGACCGGCGGATTTTGCGTTTTTGTAGTTTGTTTCAAACATATTGTCTTTTTGGCTTTTTTCTTTACCGTAGCCTGCACGGATAATCACATAGTTATAACCGGCTGATTTTACCTTGTTAAAATCTATTGAGCCTTGCCAAGTTGATACATCAATACACTTTGCGACACTTCCCGAAACAGTCAGCTTGCACGATGCGGTTTTTCCGTTGTAGGTTTTGTATGTGATTGTTGCTGTTCCTTGAGATTTAGCGAAGATTTTTCCGGTTGAATTAACCGTTGCAACATATGTATTACTGCTTGTCCAAGTACTGCGATAACTGTATGCGTTATTGTTGAGCGTAGCTTTAAGCGTTTTACTCTGTCCGACTTTAAGGGTTGCAGATTTATCAGAAACAGTAACCCTTGAAGGTGCAGATTTGACTGTTACCTTACAAATCGCTTCCTTGCCATTGCTGAGCTTACATCTTATCGTAGTAGTGCCGGCTGTTTTTGCAGTAACAAGACCGCCTGACTTTTGGACGGGAGCAATTGCGGTGTTATTCGAGTAATAAAGTCTGTAGTAGGCTGCTGTATTGTTCGGAATACTGCTGTTCAAGTCATATTTTTCACCAACACCTAAAGTAATACTTGTTTTATTAAGTGTGATACTGTCAGCAAGTTTTTTGACTGTTACGGTACAGCTTGCAGTCTTGCCGTTATATGTTTTGGCTGTAATCTTTGACGTGCCGACACCGACAGCAGTTATTTTTCCGTTATTGTCAATACCTGCAACCTTACTGTTGTCAGTTGTAAACGACACCTGTGACAGCGTTCCGTTTTCAACCGTAGTTTTTTAATGTTGTAGGTTTCGTTTTATTGCTTAATGTGTGATACAGTAGACTTGTCAAGTTGTAGGTTTTACACTTTTAGGCTCTGTAACTGCTTCCGTAGTAGGCTTTGGAACAGTTGTAGGCTCTGTAACTGCTTCCGTTGTAGGCTCTGTTGTTGATTCTGCTGTTGTCGGTTGTTCTTCTGTTGGCTCTTTAATCAGACCTACGATAATCTTCTGTACAAGTGTTGAATCAACAACGGTAATCACACCGTCTTTATTAAGGTCATACAGCTTAATTTGTTTTTCATCAAATGTTGTCATACCTACAACATTCTTCTGAATAAGCGTTGCATCTTCGACTGAAAACTTTTTGTCTGTGCTTACTGCTCCTGCACTAAAGGCACAAAGGCTCACAAGAGTAGTGGCAGTAAGTAAGCCCGAAATAATCTTCTTTTTTATCTTCATAACTTCCTCCTAAAAAAAGGTTTCTATATATATTCCGTAAAAATCGGGTTTTCGCACCCCCTAAATTGAAAAAAATTTTAAAATTTTTAAATTTTTTTGAAATTATTCGTAAAAAGAAAAAATGCTCCGTTTCGGAGCATAAAAAGGGCAAAAAAAAAGACAGAACCGAAGCTCTGTCTGAAATTTGTTATGTAGTTTTATTTATGGATTTGGGGTGAAGTGGACATAACATTGCTGTCCTTTTTGAGAAAGGTTTCTCACATACTTTAAATCAATCGAATAAAAATTAAGTCTTTGTTGCTTCATAAAATCACTCCAAAAAATAAAGGGACTGAAAAACAGCCCCTTTACAGATTAAAAGTTTCCACTTATACGGTAGGACTCACCTCTTGTAATGCTTCCACTTATACGGTAGGACTCACCTCTTGTAATGCTTCCACTTGTATGGTAGGACTCACCGCTTTTTACAGAAATCAAAAGATTTCCATACAATAGGACTAAAGCCTATCACCACCTATATTATACACTAATCCGAGAATTATGCAAGCAGTTTTCTTTCACAGTTTAAAAAAACTGACAGCTAATTCACCTAATCCGTCCCCGATATTCTCAAACCAATCAGCAATTGTTTCTCCAAGAGTAGAAATAATATAGGTTGACATAGCAAACAGCCACAAAATACCGATTACTACACATCCGTCAAGCAACGGAAAAGTCCCGTTTTGTATCCATCCTACCACAACTACTGTTCCGCTAACCGCAAATATAGTGGCAAAAACAGAAATAGCAATATAAATCATTCCGCTTGCTACAGATACAAAAACTAACAAATAAGAAAGCAGATAAAACGCTCCTTTTAATAGGAAAGCAATTATCAGAACTGCAAGTTTTACAGGAAACAACAATACTTTAAGAAGTATCAGAAGTATTACCTTTGCCATATTGCACGCCCCCTCAGTTAAAATCAATTATACTCAACTTTACCGCAAACTGTACACTTTCTGCCGACTACTTCGGTTTTGGTTTCGTAGTGAGATTTTTCGGGTACAGTTACCGTCTTTGTGCCAACTTGAATATCTCGCCACTCATTGTGATAGTTACTGTTACATTCAAAAATGTGTTCAAGATTGTCTGTAATATCCGCACCGCATCTATTACAAATAGTTCTATCGTGTTTCTCGTAAACCGGCTCTTCGTAGGTATAGGCTTTCTGATCCACAACCTTTACTTGTGTTTCTTTGGTTATATTCTGCCAAGTGTGAGTATGCTCTTCGGAAAACATTTCAACTTTACCGCAAACCGTACACTTTCTGCCGACAACTTCGGTTTTGGTTTCGTAGTGCGATTTTTCGGGGACAGTTACCGTCTTTGTGCCAACTTGAACATTTACCCATACATTGTGATAAGATACTGGTTCTCCGTTCAGTGCGTGCTGTTTATTATGTTCGCTGCAATTATCAGTAATATCAGCTCCGCAAACCTTACAAATAGTTCTATCGTGTTTCTCGTAAACCGGCTCTTCGTAGGTATAGGCTTCCTTATCCACAACCTTTACTTGTGTTTCTTTGGTAATATTCTGCCAAGTGTGGGTATGCTCCGCAGGAGCTGAAATATATTTTACGGATTTGCCCTTTGAATCATATCCGCTTGTGAACTTAGTTGCAGATGAGTTGATGCACCTTACCGTGTAGGTGTAATTTTTGCCTGATGAAACATCCTTATCGATATATGAGGTTGAAGTTGTATCGACCATTCTTGTCCAGCCTTTACTGCCTTTGTAGTAAACTCTGTACTTTTCTGCACCGTTTGATTTGTTCCAACTGATTTTTACACCGCCGTCTACGCTCTCGGCTTTGGTAATCTTCGGAGTTGAAATATATTTTACGGATTTGCCCTTTGAATCATATCCGCTTGTGAACTTAGTTGCAGATGAGTTGATGCACCTTACCGTGTAGGTGTAATTTTTGCCTGATGAAACATCCTTATCAATATATGAGGTTGAAGTTGTATCGACCATTCTTGTCCAGCCTTTACTGCCTTTGTAGTAAACTCTGTACTTTTCTGCACCGTTTGATTTGTTCCAACTGATTTTTACACCGCCGTCTACGCTCTCGGCTTTGGTAATCTTCGGAGTTGCAAGATTAGAGCTGACTGCTCCGACAACCGTAGATGATACTGCTGTTGCCGACAGAGAAATTACTGCCGCCATAGCTACTGATAATAATGCCTTTTTCATTGATAATCCTCCTTAAAAAAATTTTGTTATTTCTTCTTCTTTTTTACAGCCATAACACCGACCGTTCCGCCTCCGATGACAATCAGACCTCCGATAATTGACAATACAACTATTTGTCCTGTACTCATTCCGTTGTCATCTGCTGTAGCTTCGGCTTCTGCCGTTGTCGGCTGTGTTTCTGCATCTGCTTCAGTTTCTTCTCCGATAACATCAGAGCTTTGTTCGGCTACCGCTTTTTCATAGTAGGTTTTATCCTGTTTCTGTGTAGTTGATTCTGTTGTAACGGGAGCTTCGGTTGTGAGATTTTTTTCATAATCAGGATGATACCTGTCATACGATTCAATTACTTTGCCGTCAGAATCTGTTCTTGTAAACTTATCTGTTTCGGCATCATAAGTCCACAGATATTTACTGCCGTCTGTATATGTTTCATAGATTTTTCCGTCATCGCCGTAATCTATGGTATCAACACCTTCAAACTCTTTCTTCATATACTCAATAAATTCATTGGCTACATTTGCAATTGATACACCGTGATTAAGAGGAGTATAGTCCTCAAGATAATTTTTAAGATAGAATTTATCACGAGAAGCAATAACCGCAGTAATGTCATCTAACGGTTTACTGTGGTCGTGACCGTTTAAAAGCTGTAAATCAGCGTAAACATTCCACACCTCGTTGTAAAGCTCGTCTTTGGTACATTCGTATGCTTTTTTGTACGGATGTGACTTTGCGGAAACAACAAAGGTTGAAATTACCGCAAGCATTACCGCAACAGCGATAACGCAAATTCTTTTTTTGTTTTTCATTTGCTGCCATCCCTTTCATTTTTAAGGATTCTTAAACCCTTTCTGATTATATTATACATCATTCAGGGGTAAAGTCAAGTATTTTTTGGAATTTTTTCAAAAAAAGTTTTATTTTTTCTGCCAACGGTCAAAGAAGAGTACATTTTCATATTGCAAGATAAAGCTTTGTGTTGAATGAAAATTACCGGGTGTGCTGTCATAATAATCCTTTGTACACATATAAAACAGCCTGTGCCTGACCGCAAGATTGTTATCATCGAATATGTATTTGACAGCATTAACTGCGTTCTGCGAACGGTTGGCAGTTGAGCCGACATATCCCATACCTTTAATTACAGCCGATACGGAAGTATAGCCGTCATACACTATGGCACACTTGATTGACTGAGCAATAAGGCAAGAGCCTACATAACTGCCGCCAAATTCGCCCGTAACAATTCGTTCAAGCATATCCCTGTCCTTATCCGACAGCTTTACCATAGGTAATTTAAAGTCTTTGTTATCATATTTTGTTTTGATAAGATAGCTTGTTTTGTTATTATAAGATTTATTGATAATATCAATATTCCTGTTACCTTTAACTATAATCTTATCGGTCGGATATGTCAATACTTGTTGCTTAATACATTTATGTGATATAAGTTCGCCGTTTACATATTTATCCTTATATATGTATTCTGTACTGCCCGGTTTGCCTTTTTGGAGCATTTTGGTTTGTCCGACAAAAAGTTTGTCCGACTCCTGTTCAACAGTTTTGTATGGGATAGATTTGTATATCGGATAGCAAGCATAATTAACACGGTCAATTTTAATCTCTTGACCGAGATAGACCGTGTCTGATAAATCAGCATTTAATATATCATCATCCGAGAGTGATATATTAAGATAATTTAGTGCATTGCTAACTGTCCCCATAGGCACATAATAATCTTTGCTTACATCATCTACGGTTATATGTATTCCTATTTCGGGATTTATAAGTCTGTTATCAACAACAGACTGCCCATTATGAGCAGTCTGTGTTGTTGCACCTGCTATGGGTGCTGTATTGAGTAACGCTGTCATAGATATTATGACAGACAAAAAGGAGAGCTTAATTGTTGTATGTATAAATTTGTTCATAATCCACCTAACTGTTATTATTCCTTGTTATGTTTTCCGGTTGCTGACGGTCATATTGTTTTGATTTATCGGAGTCGGCAATTGTTCGTGCATTTTGAAGAATTTGATTTCTGCTCAATAAGTATGACCGTTTGTTTTTTCGTTCTGTGACTTCGGTTTGCCGTAACTCATTGTCAACGGCAGTATTGTCCTGTTGCTTTTCAATCTCTTTGATACCCACCTCATCAATATCAAGATTGACTATACCGTTCAGAGCTTCGGCAACATCATCCTTGCCAAGCTCACAATTGTTGATGTAAGCCTGACAAAGGATCTGTTTCATATCGGATGGGTACTGCTCAAGCTGAGAGATAGATATATTAAGAGCTTCTGCTATTTGTGGATACAGCTTGTCGGTGTCGGCAGTCTGTTCCTGTCTTGAGCGTTCTCGTTCCATAGTTTACTTCCTGTAAGATTTTTTAGATTTTGAAGAGCTTGAAAAAACAAACTCTGTTTTAAAATCCGAGTTAAGTTTAATAGCTGCGTCAAAGGATTCGCCTAATTTGGACTTCAAGCCCTTGAGCGTGTCCGTCTTGCCTTTGGTAAGGAGCTTTACAGCCTGTGCCGATGAAAGGTTCTTGCCGCGGACATTTTTCCAAACGACAAAATCACACTCTTTGTTTTCACAAGAATATGATTTCGGATATGACAATACTTTCTGTCCGCATTTAGGGCAAATGCCGACTGTTTCCCAACGGGTAAAATGTTTACTGTTGTCAACTTCGCTGTATGTATCAACAAGATACTTTACGCTGTCCTCAATCTGATTCATAAATTCATCGGCACTTGAAGCACCTTTTTCAATGTGTTGCAAAGCGGTTTCCCATACAGCCGTCATTTTCGGAGATTTGACATCATCGGGAACACAGTCTATGAGCTGAATGCCTTTTTCGGTCGGCAGAATTTTCTTACCATCACGCTGTATGTATTGTCGCTTAACAAGGTTTTCGATAATGCCTGCACGGGTTGCAGGAGTACCGAGTCCTTTTTTTTCAACATTGCTGTCTTCAACATAATCGGTATTTCCGGCTGTTTCCATAGCAGACAATAAAGTAGCGTCCGTATATTGCTTTGGCGGTGAAGTGAAGTGTTCTGATACGCTTGCAGGTACGGAGCAATATTTACTGTTACGCTGTATTTTATCAGGCACTTCATCTCCGCAACACAACTTATCTACTTCGTTTTTATCTTTTTCTTTAGCAGATATGTCAATAAATTTCCAACCGAGATTAACGGGATATGTTGCTTTGGAAACAAATGGTTTATCGCTGTTATTAGATTTTAATTCACAAGTGAATGTACAATATATATAATCTTCACCTGTTGCAACACAAAGTCTGACTGCAATCATAAACAATATGTTGTATTCTGCTGTCGGCAATGACGATAAGTCATAGCTTGTTATCTGTTCTGTCGGCAATACAGCATGATGGTCTGATACTTTTGCATTGTTAATACACTTAGTAACATCTGTAGGCATATGCGGTATTTTCTCGTACACACCATAAACGCTTTCAATAAGCTTTTTGGCGGTATCAGCCATATCATCAGTAATATAGTTACTGTCCGTGCGAGGATATGTAGCAAGCTTCTTTTCGTAAAGCGACTGCAAATAATCAAGCGTTTGCTGTGCGGTATAACCGTAAATGCTGTTTGCATCACGCTGCAAAGCAGTTAAATCATAGAGTTTTGGCGGAGCAACAGACTTTTGTTGCTCCGTTAAATCAACAACCGTAAAATCCGACTTATCAACACATTCAGCAAGCTTGTCAGCTTCATACTCCGACTTAAAGTCATCAACGCTTGTTGCCTTAAAATCACCGCAATCAATATCAACCTTGTAAAACGGCTCTTTCACAAAGTTTTTAACCTTGTTGTTTCGGTCAACAATCATTGCAAGGGTGGGTGTTTGTACTCTGCCAATGTTGAGCAACAAACCGTACCGTACAGAAAACAGCCTTGTGGCATTCATCCCAACAAGCCAATCGGCTTTAGCTCTTGCAAGTCCTGCACGGTATAGATTGTCATATTCCGAGTCATCTTTAAGCTCGGAAAAAGCCTTTTTAATAGCTTTTTCCTCAAGAGATGAAACCCACAATCTTTTGACCGGCTTTGTACAGCCCGTTTTGTAATACATATAACGGAAAATACATTCGCCTTCCCGTCCTGCATCGGTTGCACAGATTATTTCATCGACATCATCACGCTCCATCAGACTTTTAAGCACATAATATTGAGATTTTGTCGAACCGCCAACCGAAAACTTCCACTTTTCAGGGATAATGGGTAGGTTTTCAAACTTCCACGGTTTTTCGGCAAACCTATCCCCGTAGGCAACCGGGTCATCAAGCTTGACAAGATGACCCAAACACCACGATACGATATACCGGTCATTGTATAAATAGTTTACACCTTTTTTATTTGCACCGAGGACAGTCGCAACAGTATTTGCAACTGACGGCTTTTCGGCAATAACCAATACTGACATAATTATTTACTCTCCGATTCTTCATCTTCGTTGATTTCAGGCTGATAATCAAAATCTTCGTCTGTGTATTCGGATTCATTGTTTGACGATTTTTTACCGCCTTTGCCCTTAAGCTTATAAAAAGCAAAGCCAATACCACCGAGAATTACAATGCCTATTACAAGATAAATCATATACTGATTGTTGCCTGATGATGTACTGTCGGTATTATCTGTTGTCTGTGCTTCTTCATCGGGAGCGGTTGTAGGCTCTGAAGTATCCTCACCTCCGCTTGATACATTGCTGTCATCTTTTGCAAGCTTATCAAGGTCGGCTGTATCAACCTCGTTCAGAAAGTAAACATTGTTTTCAGTTTTTGTCTTATCAATAATGACATAAAACACATCATCATCTCTTGTTGTTACGGCAATAAGCTGATATGTACCGTTTTCCATCACGATTGTTTCATCTGCGGCAAGATTTGCGTTGCCTGTTGTATTCTTCGACCAATCGTAATTTGTTTTGTTGTCATCTGAGCTTGAACTGCTTTCGCTGTTGTTTGATGATGAATTGTCTGCATTATCAGAATGGTCGGAATTATCCGATGTATTACTGCTGTCGGAAGCAGATGATTCTTCACCTTTAGTTGTTTGTGCGGCAGAAACCGATGCCATACTGCACAATGACATAGATAGGCACATAGCTGCCGTCATAAGGACAGCAAGTAATCTTTTATACGGTTTGCGTTTCTTTTTCAACATTTGAACCTCCTAATTCTCTGATAATATCAATAATATCCTGTTCGGTGAGATTATTCTCTTTGAGGAGCTTAATTATTTTTAAATCCTCATTTAAGGTTGATACCGTACAGTTATTAGCTTTGATAATTGTCATAAATTCTTTTTCCTCTAATTCGCTGATTTGCTTTTCAAGGGATTTCTTTTTTGCAATCAATGAATTGATTTTTTCAGTAAGTGCATTTAGACTTTGCCTAAGTGTATCAAGCTTTTGAACGCTGTTTACAGGCATTTTATTTCCTCCTTCAACTTATGCCCCAACGGGGCATAAGTTATTATTTGTTTTCACGGTAAATCAAAAATTGCGGGTCAACATCGTGCCACACCAGACCGTACTTTATTTGCACACCTAAATGTAAATAATTTTGATTAGCCTTAGTATCGTTACCGTCACAATGCTTATAACTATCAACTTTGCCGATATAATCTCCTAATTTAACTTTACTGTCCTTTTTTAAGCCTGTTTTAGGAGTTATATTACCGTATGTCAGTTTAAATGTTCGTGCGGTATCGTTTTCATACCATATGTTACGGTCTTTCTCGGTGACAATAACAATAGTATGATTTGTTGTATCAATACTTTCGACTTTGCCGTCCATAAGTGAATACACATTAGTACCCTTGCTTGCAACAAAGTCTGTGCCGTAGTGCATAGTATTTTGACAATGGCGATTATACCAACTTACTACATCGTAACCGAAGTTGTTATATATTTGGGCATTGGTAAAATTGCCGGGCAGGGGATTACACTCAAAGGACTGGTGCAAGCCGTATGTTGTGGCTGTATTACCGTCATCGTCCTTTTCCTGACAGGATAATATTTGATAATACTGCTTACGCTGTGCATAATCCTCTTTGATTTTTGTTTGAGAAGAATACAGACTTTGACTTTTGGAGTTTAAGACTGCATAAATTGCGTCATCAAAGCTTCTGACTTGTTTGACATTAGTGTAAAGACTGCAATCGGTAATATAGGTATCACGCTTGTAAAATCTGACAGCTTGCCTGTCTTTATCGCCAAAGCGTGTTTTTACATCATCATCAGCCATTGCCCAGTCAAAGTTTTTGCCGTCTGCTGTAAGCTGAGTTTTTCGGTACACACTTGTTCCCGAACCACGAAACCCTAAGAAGCTTTCACCGTCTTTGTTGACTGTTGTATAAAAAGCCGGTATTATACCGCCATCGGGGGCTCTGACCGCTTTACTCAGGTTTTGAAAATAATATCCGGTCTTTGCATAGCTTTTTTTGCTGTTTTTGATTTCACCGGTTGAGTTATCAAAATACACCATCGTACCGCTCGCATATGACTTAATTGCATTCGGTACTCCCAAAGAGCCAAAATCAATATATCCGTATTTCTTACCGTTAGCTGTTGTTACACCCGACCCTTTACAGTAATACAAGTCATCGGACGCATCACCGGGATAAGCATCGTAGGAGCTTAACTCAAGCCAATAAGAACCGTTGACATACTTGTATTTAAAGCTGTATTCTTTATCGAAAAGGTCTTGTAGAATATCATCAAACTTGTCATCATCATAACTCCAACTTTGCTCTTTATCGTCCGCATCGGTAAAATCATAAGTATAGGCACACATAAAAGCAATTAGTTTGTTTGCATCAAAGTCATACACAGGTTCGTAGTTCTGAACGATATTTTTGCCGTAATAATATTTAGTTGGTGTATCGTCCATACTGTCCGTATTGACTTTAAGGCTTTTAAGCCCCTGACGCCATTCGTTTTTGCTTTTGCAACGAATGAGGTTGCTATTATACTCATAAGCAATATTAGTGTACGATTCAATTGCTCTCGACATATCGTAATCATTGCAGTAATAAGTGCCGAGAATGGCAGAGTTTTTTGAAGCTCCTCCGCCGAAAATCATCAAAATTAAAGTAAAGAAAAAAATCACAATCAACAGAGGAGCTGCAACAGCCGCAAAAAACTTAAATATGAAGCCTACAAACTTCTTTGCAATTTCAGCTACCTTTTGAGAGGTTTTAGGCTTTGTTTTTGGTTTGGGTTTTTTGTTGCGTTTTTTGATTTGTTGCTGCCTTTGCAGTTTGCTCTGCCGTTGTTTAAGTTTGTTTTGCTTTTTATTGAGCTTTGGTGTGCGTTTTTGGGATTTATTGATTTTATGGGCTTTAACAGCTTTTTTTACCTGATTACCCTGTTTTGCCATATTGACAACTTTTTGTCCAGCTTTGACAAAATCGTTATCCTGAGCTTCCTGAGCAATTCGATTGCTGAAACGGTATATTCCACCTTTAGCCATACCGCCCACCGCCATACGCACAAGGCTTTTCGGCTTTGTCAGCTTTTTGAGCTTTTTATTATTTTTAAACTGCTTTTTCGGAATTTTACTGAGCTTTTTATTTAGCTTTAATTCTTTTTTTAGCAGTTTTTTCCTTTTGCCGACCTTACGGGTAATCTTGACTTTTTTCTTAATAACAATGAATTTGCCTGATGATTTACCTTTGATAACCGTTGTACGCTTAAAGCTTCGTGAAACTTTTTTCAGCTTTAGTTTTCGAGCCGAAACAGCTGATTTATAATCCTTTTTCTGAGTCTTAAATTTACGCTTAGCGGATTTATATTTCAGCTTATTCGACTTTGCGGCAAGCTTATATCCCTTGAATTCCTTTTTTTGAGTATGGTGGGATATTAGAGTCTTACGAATATTGTTAAGCGTTCTTACTGTGGTTACGGAAGCAAGAACAGCCTTGCCGGTATCAATCGTATCCGCATTGTACCTTAATTTTTGCTCAAATTTATTCTGAACTAAATCCTTAGCGGTCAGAACAACTGTTTCAGAAGCAAGTGCCGTTCTCCACGCAGCTGATGTAGTGAATTTACGGACTTTATTTACAGCCTTTAAGGAAACCTTTGCACTCTTGCCGAATGTACTTTTCGGACGCATATTGTTAATGCGTTTTGTAATCAGAGGAGGTTTGTCACCCTCAATTCTTCGAGATAAATCATCAATTTTATGCAACAATCCACGCTGTTTGAACGCAGGAGCATCAGCTCTGACTATTTTAAGATGAGTATGATGTGTTTTGATTAAGCGACCGGGCTTTCGCTCAAGTTTTAAATGAAATTCTTTACCGGTCAAGCCCATACCATCACCTCACTATTTCATCTTTTCCTTAGGCGGTTTTAATGCCTTTTTCGCTTGGTTGGATCTGTGTTCAGCAATTGGAACATAAGGGTATCTTCCGGGAATTCGTCCTCAAACGGAAGAATTGTATCTCCGTAGAACACAAGACCGTGACCGGGCTTCGAGCCTTTAACATACTTGATTTGTGCATTCGATATTTCAAGCTTATTCTGTAAAATCTGACGGTCACCGTCAGATTGATTGAGCATATAAATAAAGTCGGAGTTATCAAGAATGTTTTCTATTTCTGCCGATGACAACAAGTCCTTAACATTTTGTGTAATGCCTGTCGGCACTCCGCCCCATTTACGAAAACGCTTCCACATTTCTACTGAATATCTTGCTGTCTGTTCTTCTCTCAAAAGCAAATGAAACTCATCTATGTAGTAGCGTGTGGTCTTTTTGTTTCGGTTCAGAGCAACTCTGCTCCAAACTTGGTCTTGAATAATGAGCATCGCAATCTTCTTGAGCTGACTGCCGAGCTCTTTAATGTCAAAGCAGACAAGTCTGTTACTGATGTCAATGTTGGTGCGGTATGAAAATACATTATGAGAACCCGTTACATACATTTCGAGCGAGTTATGTACCCTGCTTAACACATTTATAACATCGGGTGCAGTAAATTCCTTGTTAAGGTCTGCGAGTGTCGGCATATTCTCCTTTGTCGGATTATGCATCAGATAATCGTTGTACAATCGCCTTGTACATTTATCAATCGCCGAACGCTCCTCCGAGGTTAATCCGTACTTATCAGCCACAACAAGCTCACACAGAGAAATGATAAAATCCGATTTTGTGGAGAGTGGATTTTCACCCTCCATATCGTCAATCAGATTGATGTCAAGCGGATTTATGTGATGAGGACTGTTGGTAGATATTTTTACAACCTGACCGTCAAGATGTTCAACAAGGGGATAATACTCACCTTCAGGGTCGGTAATAAGAATATCGTCACTCCTCGTCAGGAATATATCTGTAATTTCACGCTTAACCGAGAACGATTTACCTGAACCCGGTGTACCGAGAAACAGACCGTTAGGGTTTTTAAGTTTGAGCCTGTCGGCTAAAATCATATTTTTTGTGACTTGATTAAGTCCGTAATAACAGCCGCTCGGTTGAAAAATCTCCTGTGTAGAGAATGGTATAAAACGGCAACCGAACTGGTAGGAAGGTCACGCACAATCGGTACAGCATTATAACCGAGCGGCAGAGATGAAGCTAATGCCTGTTCCTGAAGATAATCAAGAGATATGAGCTTGCAGTTATTTTTTTGCGTTATTCTTGACAGAGTTTCAAGTTGTAACGAAGCTTGATTTTTGGTCATTGAATAATTACGAATTGTGACTGTAATCTCAAAAAGTCGTTCGTTCTTGCTGTTAAGCTCTTCAAGCATTCCCTGTAATTCTTCAAGATATATCTGTATGCTTTCGGGCAAAATATCAGAATCGTAGCCGCTTTGAAAAGCCTTTTTTTGTTCATCAATTTTCATTTTTTGAACATCAGACAGTTTTCCACGAATGTATTTTAACGCCTTTAATTGGTCAAAAGGCTTGATATGAAAATTTAGAGAAGCAAGACCCTCGGTGTTATCGAGGAAGTCTGAGATAATACCGTCAGATAATTCGCCGGCAAGAATGTTAATTGATGTAACGCAACCGTAAGCGTTGTTAATTTCAAACTTGTTTTTTCCGGTGAACTTAACGGATGCAGGGGCAATAAAGTCTTTGGTGTTATATCCTTTTTTAACAAGCTCCCAATCGAACAAAAACGGCTGAGTTGTAAACGGGTTGAGTGATTGGTACATTGATTCCAATCGTTGCTCTCCGTTCAGCTTTTTTGAGCGTACCTTCATATCGCCAAACAATCTTATAATTTCCTGTGATACCGTACTTAATTTTGCTCTTGCTTCACGAATATTTTTCGCTTCGGTTGTAAAAGTCAGATATTTCTTCACGCTTCTGCCGTTTTTACCGCCGAGCAAATTATTAACTCTAATATCCGAATATTCCTTACGAACATCGTTAAAATCATCGTCAACGGAATCAATCTGTACATACTGAATCATTGACTCCTTGTCAATAACCTGATTTTCATAGGTATTTTGAAATTCGATTGTTTCATCGAAATAATTGAGAATATCACACCAAGCCGAAAATTTACTGTCCTTTTCTTCATATGTTGCAAGCTGATAATTTGTATCATAAAATTCAACTGTCTGTGAATATTTTTGACCGCCGATGTGACAGGTGCCGTCAGGAAACATTGTTTTGTACGGCAGAATAGCCTGAGTAGATGAGGAATCTTCTTCATTTTCTTTTTTAAGCCTTTCCATCCGTGCCTTAATCGACTGTATTTCTTCCTTTGTTAAGGTGTTTTTTTGATTTTTACTGTTTTTGATTTTGAGTTTGGCAATAATGCTCACCTTCTTCGTATTATTAAACTCTGATATATCAACCCCGGCGGCAATGAGTTTGCGTTTTAATTTGCTGTATTCGATTTGGTTCAGAATCATTGCCATCGGAGATTTACTCTGATATGTTCTGACTCTCGGTTGTCTCATAAACGAGATAAGCAACTTGAGATACTCCTCCAAGTACATACCGTTTTTGGTGAACAAACCGCAGGCGATGCCCGGAAAAGCAAAGATTCCGAGAGCTATGACAGCTACGGTAATGTTGCTTGTTACCGTCTTAATTATGAAAAATGCAGGAATACCCATTGCAAGACCGATACCAAAACACATTGCCTGTCGTTTTGTCAAACCAAAAATAAATTTTTGCTTGATTAAAGACAAGTCTTTTGGTATCTTAACGAAATTTTGTTGCATAAAAAACTCCTTTTAACTTGTGCCCCAATGGGGCACAAGTCAGTGAATTTGGATTAGTGTGCCGCAAAAGCAGACTTCGAAATGCTTGATGTTCGGAATATTGTGAAGATAAATGCAACAACAAAGCCGAGTAAGGTAGCCATTGTCATTACAACATCCTGTCCGCTCATCATATTTTTCAAAGTGTTATTGAACAAGGTCTTGAATATTGCAAGTGCAACGATAATGAAAAATCCCTGAAAAGCGAGAGCAAGCAGATTTCTCAGCCAATTCTTGCCGATATCGCCCCAATCCTTGTTCATCATAGTAGCCATAGGAATAGGGGATATTGAGAGCATCATATACACATCAATAATCCTTGATGCAAGCACAATTACAATTGCCGCCAACAGAACAAACGAAACGATGATGATAACAAAAGCAATAATCAGCGTAGTTATCAGCGTACCTATATCCTGCGACATCAAAGCCTGATGAAAACCGGACGAATTAACAACATCAGCCGAAATAAATTTGCCTGTGCCAAACAGCGTATTAAGCCCCGAATTGACGGCATCCGTGCCGAACACAAAAATACCGGTCGCTATGTAAAAGACATTGCTTACGAGTAATATTCCGCAGAACGATTTTAATATCCAACGAATAAAAATTGAATCATCAAAATCTCTGAAATTATTGCCCTCAACAACCATTGAAAAAAGCTCATAGCACACAACAATCATCAACATAAACGCACCTATCGGTACGATTACATCGTTCGACAGCTTTTCAATCGTTGTCCATATACTTGTACCGCCCGAACCGGTAGTACCTGTAAAGGTTGTCGGGTCACCGAGAAACTGAGAAAATATTCCGTTTAATCCGGTATCATCGTTGTTGTTGAGTGCACCCGACAGCATATCGTTGACTGTATTAAGACAGCCTTCAATAGCTCCCGAAAGGATTTCCTTGAACCAATTTTCGAGAGCGTTCATAAAGTCCTCAACAATCCAGACAATCGCCCTCTTTCCGACTTATGCCCCAACGGGGCACAAGTTTATTTTTGCTTACTCTCATTATTTACTCTGAGCCTGATTCATCATCTGACCGAGTACCGGCACGAGAAGTACGCCGGCAGCAATAAGTGCAATACCTGCCATAAGCTGCTTCATACCCTGTGATTTTGCTCCGGGGTTATCGTTGCCGTAGCCTTCAAGCAAGTTAATAATGCCCCACACAGCCAGACCGGCACCGATAAGACAGATAACGGCTGTGAGTACAGTCTGAGCTGTGCTGATAAAAGATGACGCATTCACTGCGGCAAAGCAGGACATACAGCTCATTGCGGCAATTGATGCGATTGCTGTAAGCACGGCAACAGCCTTTTTTGATTTCTTACATCTTCTTGAGAGCTTGTTAGGCTCTGTTTTTGATAAAAAGTTCATAGGTTTAGCTCCTTTATGTATTAATTTACCGATATTCGGTATATTGTGTGTTTTGTAAAACAGCAGCATTTTTTTGACGGCTCTTAACAAACCTTGCAACATCAAAATAATTTTTCTTGTCGCTGTCAAACAGCTTGCCGTAATTCTTGTGTTTTGTTATGTCAAATTTCTTCGACATAAACGGGTGCAAGCCACGGATTTGCAGAATACATTGAGAGTTATCCATAACACTCAATTCGTCCTGTGACATCAGCTCTTTGCCGAGTTTTTGATAATTTACTCCGTAGCTTTCCTGCGTACCTCTACTTCGGGAAGTATTGAACATATAAATCGTTTCCTTACCGAGAGATTCGGATATATCCTTGAGCGTGGTTTTCTCTTTTCCGCCGAGAAACAAGAGTGAATCACAGTTACCTTCAATTGTTTCTGCATTGTCTTTATACAAGGACTTGAGCTGAGATTTGGTCTGCAAAATGATACTTGCAGATATTCCACGGCTTCTGATTACCGAAATAATCTTTTCAAACTGAGGTATCTGCTTGATATTTGCAAATTCGTCTATCAGACAACGCACGGGATATTTCAATCGTCCCGAACCGTTAGGATTATTGTCAGCCTTTGTACACAGTAAGTTAAATAACTGCGAGTACATCATCGCAACGAGAAAATTGAAGGTGTCGTCCGTGTCGGAAATTATGATGAACAGAGCTGTCAGCTTATCGCCGATTGTGTCAAGGTGCATTTCATCGTAGCTTGTGATTTCAAGCACCTTGTCAATTGAAAACGGAGCCAATCTTGTGGCACAGCTTATCAAGATTGATTTTGCAGTTTTTCCTGCGGCAAGTTTATAAGCCTTATACTGTCTGACTGCAAACCTACCAAGAGAAGCTCTCCAATCGTCAACCTCTGCGTCTTTGAGCTCGGCATAATTTTCATTTTCCTCTGAAAATTGTTCGTCCTGCTCCCAAGCGTTTTCAATCCACCGTTCAAGATAGTAAAATGCCCAATCAATAGCGTTTTTGAAGGTTTCGTTATCTTCACGGCATTCCGAAGCGTTTACAAAATCAATCAGTGTTTCAAAGTTCCACTCTTCTTCCGGACACATCGTAATGATGAGTGCTATGTATGAGGTGTATAACAGCTTTTCCGCTTTGACCCAAAATTCATCTCCGCCTTTTTGGTCGCCCGTTGTGTTTGTGATAAGTACCTCAACCGTGCGGAGAATATCCTGCTCACGGCTTTCGGGTCGAATATATGCAAACGGGTTGTAGTGCATTGATTTTGAAAAATCAATTGTATTAAAAACTCTGATGCTGTACGGTGTATATCCGATGATTTTTCCGTTTTTAACAACCGGCTTTCCTTTTTGGAGCATTTTGCCGCACTCAACAAGAACCGTTCCTTTAGGGTCTGTTACAACATAGCTTGAGTGCATTTGCATAAGATTCGGCTTGACATAAAAGCGTGTTTTACCCGAACCTGAACCGCCGACAACAAGTACATTCTGATTTCGTGCATACTTGACATTTGAGGGCTTACCCATCGTAATGCGTTCGGTTTGCGTGAGAAGCACATTGTTATCGAAATTCTGCCTGTCCATATACGGCTCAATATCCTTGGGAGTACCCCAACGAGCTGAACCGTACTCCTTGTCCTCGGCATATTTTTTTCGGTGCTTACGCTTGTATTCAAGTACAAGTTTTGCAATGACAGCAGTCATAAAGCCGACAAATGCGTCAAGCGGATGAAGAGAGGGAAGAGGATTTGTCAAAGCGTTGCCGAGATTTGTAAAAAAAGGCATTGCCTTAACGCTGATATTTCCCGATATACCAACAGTGCGGTATGCACAGCAAACTTTGTCGCCAATCCAAAAAAACAGCAGGCAAGGCAAAATGAAAATGATTGCTTTTTTTATTTTATCCGTATCTACACGCACCGACATCACCGTCCTAAATTTGACTTGTTGTGAGATTTTTCTTTGTCAACAGCAGCTTGCTTTTCGGATATGACTTTTGCATTTTGCTTAATCTGTTCTCGGTTTACAACCTGAGTGACAGATTTTTTATCAAGTTTTTTTGAAGTACCAAAGGCGTATTCCTTAAAGGCTTTCTGAAAATTTTCTTCTTTACCCGACTGAAAAAATATGCGATATGTAGGCGGTGATGTTGACTTGTCCCGTGTAAGTGCAAAGTCAATATCGTACTTTTTCGCAGTCGATAAAAAATCCATGATGTTGTTATCGGTAATTTCTATACTTTCAAGAACACCTGTTTTTGCAAGCTTGTTGAAACTCTTAAGACCGGATTTTTGTTTTTTGCCTGATAAGTAATCACGCATTATCTCTTTGAGCAAGTCGCTTGATACGCAGCTTGTCTGCACCAAAAGTCCATAATCTGTGACATTAAGCATTCACTTCCTTGGACTCAATGACCGGTTCGGGCATCTGAAAGACCGTTTTCCCGGCTTTGAGCGTTTCAATGAGAGCAAGCAGTACATTTTCGCACTCAGTCGTATTGTTATAAATGCCGAGAACAGTATCGCTGTCGCCGCTAATCTCAGCATCATCTGATGATGCCGATTCAAATCCAACGATGGCATACACCGTTGTTCCGTCAACTTCGCCTTCGTACATTGTCACTTTAGCGAGTTTATCGAAGTTGATAAGCTCGTAGTCTTGACTTATGATTGTCATTTTGTTTTCTCCTTTCAACTTCTGCCCCGTTGGGGCACAAGTTTGTTTTTATCTGCTGTTGTGCAGGTCATAAGCGACTTGCAGGTCGGTATCAAGCTCCATTGTTGTCGGAGCGTTGTAAAGACAGCTCAATAAATAACTTCTCGGATTTTTGATTTGCTTTGTATTTGCGGATGCATCAATTTTTTCAAAAAGATATTCAATATGAGATTCATCTATTGTTTTCAAACGGTCGGCAACAATACCGATTGATGTTTTGATACCGTTAATTATGACAGAGGTTGTAGGATGAGTGTAAGCCGACACATATACCTCCGCTATCAGGCTGACAATTAAGTCAAGATAACCTTTTTTGCTTTGATGATTGGTGAGTAAGTACATATACGAGATTTGGAGCTGCGTTTCTGCAACGGCATTTTTGTAAATTGAAATTTCTGAGTTCGGGTTGCTTCTATCTATCAATCCATCAGATGATGGGTTTTCAGACTTCGGTTGTGACTTCCCATTAGTTTCTGTAATATGATAGATAGATGGATAAGTATTACTATTCTCAGTATGGTTAATCTCAGTATGGATATATGACTGATTTTCAGAAGTCAAGACTTCTGCTTTATCGAAGTCCAGACTTCGGTTTTTCAGAAGTCTTGACTTCGGTATGGTACTGCTACAATCAAGTTCAGACTTCGGTTTTTTAGAAGTCTTGACTTCGGCACGCTTTTCTTCAGACTTCGGTTTTTCAGAAGTCTGAACAGCTGTTTTAGAAGTAATGCCAGAAGTCTTATTTTTAGACTTGCACTCGGTCAAAGACTTGATTCTTTGCAATACTTTGGTGTTGCTTTTTAGATATCGGCTTTGAAAAATTCATAACATAAATTTTGTAGGCTTTCCCTGACCTTGCTTTTTACGGATTATCAAGCCTATGTTTTCAAGCTCAACGAAAATCTTAACAGCTTTGTCTTTGCCAATGTTCAGACTTTCCTGTGCATTTTCCTGCTTGTAGAAAACATAGGTTTTACCATCAGCATCAACCCATTTGCTTTTTTTAGATAGGGAAGTCCTATCGAGCAAGAATCCATAGAGTAATTTTGCTTCACAGGAAATGCTCTTAAACCTGTCATCGGTAAAAAGCACTTGAGGTACTCTATAAAACTGATACTGTTCGCTGTCGCTGCCATAGAAAAAATCAAACATTATGCACACGCTCCTTTTCGTTAGCCTTTTTCAGCTCGCCCTGAAGTGCGTTGATTTCAGCTTTTCCAAGCTGATTGATTAAATCTGCTACATTCATTACAGCCGATGCAGTAACAGAGTTGCTCAAAATCATTCCAAAGAGCAATTTCGTTTCGGCAGAGTAGCCGTTGTATTCGTTTGTCATAAGTTCTTTTGGCAGATAAATGCACTGTCCCATACTAATTCCCATCTTTACTTTTAAATTTCAATCGTTGCCTGCTCAATCGCTTTTTGCCAAATAAAAAAAGCCAATCTCTTTCGAGATTGACTTTAGTCTGTATGAGTATTTAATTTTGTACCCAAACAGTAACGCCCTTTTGCTCGTTATTTCAGACAGCGCTTTGCTCCCTTTTTCCGCCACAGGCGGCGGTCGCAAGGCTACCCCTACATACATGTACTTTCATAAATTTTACATTTTCAATTTTCAACTTTCAATTTACAAAATCATCTGTTTTTCATCGCTTTGTACATCAAAATTCCTGCGGCAACCGACGCATTAAGGGAATTTATCTGACCTTTCATGGGCAATGACGCTATTACATCGCACTTTTCACGGACAAGTCTTGAAATGCCCTTACCTTCGTTGCCAATAACAATTGCACACGCACCCGAAAAATCACACTCGTCATAATCCGTGCCGTCCATATCTGCACCGTAAACCCACACGCCTTTTTCTTTGAGTTCATCAAGTGTAACTGCAATATTGGTCACCCTTGCAACACGCATATATTCAATTGCGCCTGCAGACGCTTTGGCAACCGTGTAGCTTAAACCGGCGCTTCTGCGTTTCGGAATAATAATTCCGTGAACTCCGGCACATTCTGCGGTTCTGATTATTGCACCGAGATTATGCGGATCTTCAACCTCATCAAGCACAACAACAAACGGAGCTTCGCCCTTGCTTTCGGCATATTCGAGGATATCGTCAACCGTTGAATAATCCTTTGCCGCTGCAAATGCGACAATACCCTGATGAGTTGCGCCGCCGCTCACATAATCAAGCTTTGTGCGGTCAACTTCCTTAACGGGAATTTTCTTATCACGGGCTTTTGCGAGGATTCCCACAATCGCACCGCTCTTTTCACCCTTTGCTACAAGAATTTTGTCAATCGGGCGGTTACTGCGAACAGCCTCGCTTACAGGATTTCGCCCTGCAATCACATCAGGCTTTTGTTCTGTATTTTCAAATCTTTCGTTTTTCATCATAATCAGCCTTATTCGGTTTCCTTTTTATTTTTTGTGTCTGCATGGGACACACCGCTTCATTTTGCTATCTATTATAACATAACAATTCAAATTATTAAATACTTTTAAGCCATTTGTTTTTAAAAACTCAAACTCTGTACAATGTATCAAGAGCAATCGCTCCGGAGTCGATGTATTCGGGAATTATGCCGTACATTCCCGTTTGTATGTCCTCAAAAAGTATCATGTGCGGAGGGAACACTGTAAAACTGCAGTACACGGCAATCAAAAGCAACATCATAAACACGCAGGGCAAAAAAAGCTGTTCAATTTTTCTTTCACCGTATTCAAGCCTTGCGCTGAGTGCAAACGCAGAAAAACACACGGCAATTGCACAAATGAACCTTGGCAGACCTGCACTTTCAACACCGAGTGCATAGATTAGCAGATATGTCGCAAGACAGAATATTCCGACAAACCACAGCGAAATTATTCTTGACACGGCAAAGCGATGGAATCCCGAGCGTTTTCCGATTGCCTCAACAAGACTCCACACAAGGTAGGAAAGCATAACAACCTTGGTCTGCTCCCACATACTGCCGTTTACAGCACCGAAAAATATGCCGAGCAACGCACCGTTTGTCAGCGAATAAAGATTTTTGAACACAATTATCATCAACGGAACAATGACAAGCCCCCAAAACCTCATTTTAACGGTTTCCTTTTTCATAAAACACACCTCGCCGATGTATTTTATGAGTATAGATTGTCATATATTACCTTGCCACAATTTGAATCGCAGAAAAAAATGTTTTTTTGAATCACGAATTTGCGATTTATTTTTCTAAATTTGCACTTATACATTCTGTATAACTCAACATTTTAAACATCAATGTGGAAAACTATGTTGAAAGTGTTAAAAGTGATGTTAAAAAATCCCGATACTACACGAAATTTACAAAGTTGTAACTTTTAACATTAAAAAAATAGGTTTTCCACATTTTTGGATACAGGATTGTAACGGGGAAATTAGATTACATTCTGTATAATCCACATGTCAAGTGGTATTTTTTTTTTTTTCAACATTTTTAATTTACAGAAAATGTTTCATAAAATCAAAAAAACAGGCACACCGCCGTGTACCTGTAAATTTCGTGTTAAATTGTCGGCTTTTAGTTTCTGAGAAGATGAATCGCCGTTTCAGCTTTCTCAATAATCCTCAAATCATTGTCATAGGAGCACATTTTTCGTGCCTGTTGCAAATCAACCCAAATATAACTGTCAATTTCCTCCTCCTGAATTTTGACATTATCCGTAAATGCCTGTGCAAGGAAAAAGACAACCCGTTTGCGAATTTTACCGAAAGGACAGTATTCGCTGATTTCACGAAAGCCCTTTTCAATCACGACATCAAGACCTGTTTCCTCTTTAATTTCACGGATTGCTGTCTGATGTTCGTTTTCACCGTCTTCAATATGTCCCTTCGGAAAGCTCCAATATCTGCCGTTGCTGTTCTTTACAAGCAGAATTTTCGTGTTCTGTCTGCTTTTGTAGAAGATAACCGCACCGCACGACTTTTCGTAAAGGCACACAATGCTTTTCAGCTTAATATTTTTCAGTTTTGAAAGCACCTGTCGCAGTTCGGGCTCATAAAACACTTCACCGTATTGTGAGATTATCGGACGCTCGCCGTCAAGGCCGTCAAATTCGGCAACGGCAACCACAACGCCCTCAAAATATTCTGTTACGGGTTTGTGCGAAATCACATACGCACTTTTACAGCGTCCTGAAACGGAGGTAATTTGTGCCGAATACAGCTTATCGCCTATTTTTCCGAACACGCTCACCTTCACGCTGTCTGCTATCATCGGCATACACCTCCTTACAAGAATTTACCCGATATGATATCAGTTAAAAAGTCCGCTCATACTGTCAAGCTGAACCTGAGTGTTGGCACTCATTACACCGTTCATAAAAAGCACCTCGTCAATTCCGTTGGTTTTGCAGTAATCAACAAGATTATGTTTGAAATATCTGAAATCGATAACATGAACTTCTTCGTAGTTATTGGTGAGATACGGAACAAAAGCGTTGCCGTAGCTTTCCTTTACAACGGCAATCTTCTTGCCTGCCGCCGCATTTTTCGAAGCTGATTTCAGAACCGTGAGGGCATTATCACCCATAATAAACACACCGTAGGTGTTTGACCCGCCCTCTGCGGCTTCATAGTAGGGACTGTCATAGCTTGCGGAAGAACCGTCTGCCTGTGTGATATCCATTGTTACATTATAAGGGAACTTCCAATAACTTACCGTATCGCTGTCAAGACCGTCTGCCGAGTTGGTAAACGAGCCTGTAAAGCCGTCAATCTTCTGTTCCTTGCAATCATCAAGCGAAAGAACGGGCAAATCGTTTGTATCGGCAAATGCTGTGTAAGCATAGTAAGCGCCGAGGCCTGTCCAATGGTGGTCGCTCTTAAAGTAGATGTAATCTGTATTATGTTCCGCAAGACGGTTGTAGCAGTTAATCGGAGTTACCTTGTCGGAAAGAGCCGCATAAGCCGCCTTGATGTTGTCAGCCTGTGAGGTTGACGGAGCGTCGCTGTCTTTGAGCCTTTGCGGAAGTCCCATTTCGGTATGGTTAGGAACAATCATATCATAAACCTTTACGGAACTGCCGAACTTGTCTGCAAAGCCGTTAATTGTCTGAGCATAGTTCTGCGCTCTTGCATCATCACTGCTGAACAATTCATAGCCTATTTTGTTCCACACATAAATGCCGTACGAAAGAGTTCCGTTTGTATTGTCGTCCTTTATGCTCGGTGTCATAAAGTATGTAGGAGAAAGCTCGTCTGCTTTGTTAGCTGTCGAAGATTTTGCGGTTTCGTCGGGAGATGCCGTTGTACCCACTGTTCCCGTGGGAACGCTTGCAAGGGCATCTTCCTTTGAACAACCCTTAAAAAATTGAAGTTATAATAAAAATAATAACAAACAGAATTACCAATGCGCTCACAACGATAACAATTCTGTTTCTGGTTCTTCTTTTGTTTCTTCTTTTTACAGGTCTTCTGACTGGACGCTGTGATGACGGTCTTGCGGCATAGCTTGCAGAACGGCGCTGTTGCTGTCTGCGACGATATTCACGGGAATCAATGCTGTCATCGAAATTATCAAGATCGAAATAATCGTAATCGTTTCTTCTGCTCATAGTGTTACTCTCCCAAACTGAAGATTTTTAAATTCAATTTGAATTCAATGAATTATATAAGTGTATTAATTACTCGCAGTGTACTCCTGTTTGAATCAAAGCAAGCCTTGCTCTGACCGTAAGGACATTATCACTTAGATTATACAACAGAAACTCATCAAAAACAATACAAAAAGCACAAAAAATACAATTTCCGTGAATTAACATTTACAAATGCAAAATAATAAATTACACATTTTTTGAATAAAATCGCAGTAAAAACAGTCAAATTTCTTGAACATATATGCAATTCGTGATAGAATTACAGGGTATGGAATTTTAAAAAATCCTTATCATCTTAAAAGGAGATATTTTTATGGAATACAGGTTTTCCGACAGGGTTTCAAGCCTGAAGCCGAGTGCTATCAGAGAAATCTTCAAATATGCCGCCGATCCGAGCGTTGTATCGCTTTCGGCAGGAAACCCGTCGCCCGATGCATTTCCCTCAAAGGAGATTGCGGAAATCTCGGCAAAGGTTTTTGCAGAAGATCCGATTTCGGTTTTGCAGTACAGCGTTTCGGAGGGTTACACTCCGCTGAGAAAGCACCTTACGGAATATATGAAAAAGGAGCATAACACAGGCTCTGACAATGACGACATTCTCATCACAACAGGCGCACAGCAGATTATGGATTTATGCTCAAAGGCTCTTGTAAACGAGGGCGATGTTGTAATCTGCGAGGCACCGTCATTCATCGGCTCGCTCAACACATTCAGAAGCTACAACGCAAAGCTTGCAGGTGTTCCCGTTGAGCCTGACGGTATGAGCACAGAAAAGCTTGAAGAGGCTTTAAAAGCCAATCCGAACGCAAAGCTCATTTACACAATTCCGAATTTTCAAAATCCTTCGGGCGTTACAATGAGCCTTGAAAAGCGTAAGAAAGTTTATGAGCTTGCCAAAAAATACGGTGTTCTCATCATTGAGGATAACCCGTACGGCGACCTGCGTTACAGCGGTGAATATGTTCCGAACATAAAAAGCTTTGATACGGACGGAATTGTAATCTATGCCGGTTCATTCTCAAAGGTAATTTCACCGGGTATGCGTGTTGCTTACACAATTGCACCAAAGCCGATTTTTCAAAAGCTTGTTGTGTGCAAACAGGGCAACGATGTACATACAAACATCTGGTCACAATATGTATGCGATGAATTCATCACAAAGTATGACTTTAACGCTCATCTTGCAAAGCTTCGTGAAATCTACACAAAGAAAGCGAACTTCTGCATGGAGCTTCTTGACAAATACTGCGCACCAAAAATCACATATCATAAAATTGACGGCGGTCTTTTCATTTGGTGTGACTTGCCCGAGGATATTGATATGCCGAATTTCTGCAAAGAACTCGTTCTCAAAAAGGTTTGCGTAGTTCCGGGCAACGCATTTTTAACTGACGAAAACGAAACCTGTCACAGTTTCAGAATAAACTTTTCAACACCGACTGACGAACAGCTTGAAAGAGGAATCAAAATCCTCGGCGAGTATGCAAACAGTCTTTAATCACGGAGGGGAATAATGGAAAATCAGACAAAAAAAGAGGTTGTATTCAGCGCAATACAGCCCAGCGGAACAATTACACTCGGAAACTATCTCGGTGCGGTTCGCAACTGGGTTACAATGCAGAACGAATACGACTGCATTTACGCTCTTGCAGATTTGCACACAATCACGGTAAGACAGACTCCTGCCGTTATGCGTAAGAATATAATTGATGCTTATGCTTCAATTATGGCTTGCGGTATTGATGTTGAAAAAAGTCTTTTCTTCATTCAGAGTCATGTTCACACTCACGCAGAGCTTGCGTGGGCGCTCAGCTGTTACACACAGTTCGGCGAGCTTTCAAGAATGACGCAGTTCAAGGACAAGTCTGCAAAGCATGCCGACAACATCAACGCAGGTCTTTTCACTTATCCCGTACTCATGGCTGCCGACATTCTTCTCTATCAGGCTGACAAAGTGCCTGTCGGTGCAGACCAGAAACAGCACATTGAAATTACAAGAAACATTGCAGAGCGTTTTAACGGTATTTACGGCAATGTGTTTAAGATTCCGGACGGTTTCATTCCAAAGAACGGTGCAAGAGTTATGAGTCTTCAGGACCCGACAAGAAAGATGAGCAAGTCCGATGAAAATGTCAACGGCTGTGTACATCTTCTTGATGCACCCGAGGTTATAATGAAGAAGTTCAAGAGAGCCGTTACGGACAGCGAGGCAAAGGTTCGCTATGCGGAGGGCAAAGACGGCGTAAATAACCTTATGGCAATTTACAGCGCAGTTACAGGTCTTTCATACGAGCAGATTGAAAAGGATTTTGACGGCAAGGGCTACGGCGACTTCAAGACAGCTGTAGGCGAGGCAGTTGTTGAAGAACTTCGTCCGATTCGTGAACGCTACGAAAAGCTAGTTGCAGACAAGGCATATCTTGAAAGCTGTTACAGAAAAGCCGATGAAATTGCCCTTAAAATCAGCAGCCGCACAATGGGCAAGGTTATGAAGAAAATCGGTTTTATTTAAACCCGAACAGGAATTTTCTCTATGACAAAAGCAGAAAGCAAAGTCATTGACTTTATAAAAAAACACATTCTTTTATTTTTACTCGTTGCGGTAACGATTATTGCAATTTTCCTCAGAATCTGCGGAATGGATTTTCAAAGCGATGATTTCAACAGCTTTTTAAATTCGTGGTGGAGCATAATCAAGCTGAATGATTTTACGGGGCTTGCAACTCAGGTGGGTAACTACAACATTCCGTATCAAGTCATAATCTATCTTATGACTCTTTTGCCGCTAAATGCTCTGTATGCGTACAAAATCGTATCAATAATATTCGATTTTGTACTTGCAATTTCAACCGCAATGCTTGTTTATTCGTTTGCAAAGAATAACCGACGGCTCAAAGCGATACTCACCTACTCAGCCGTACTTCTTTCGGCAACCGTTATTTTTAACTCATCGTTTTGGGCGCAGTGCGATTCAATTTACACCTCGTTTATAATCCTTGCAATCCTGTTTTTGCACAAAGACAAGCCGATTGCATCGTTTGTGTTCATCGGCATTGCGTTTGCATTCAAGCTGCAAACCGTATTCATCATTCCTGTTCTGCTTTATTACTGGATTTCGACAAAGAAAATTTCGATTCTGCATTTCTTTATAATCCCTGCGGTTGATGTGATAATGTGCCTGCCTGCAATTATTATGGGTAGACCGTTTATTGATATCATCACAATATATGCGGAACAGACCGACTACGGAAAGCTTATTCAGATGAACTGTCCGAACTTTTATGCACTCATATGTGACGGAAACGATATTACATATTATTATCTGTTCAAGCAGTTTTCGGTCTTTCTGACAATTGCCGTACTCGGAATTATGATGTGCATTATCATCTATAAAAAGGTTGATTTGAAAAACCTTGAAACTTTTCTTCTGACAACAGCGTGGACTGTGTTCACCTGTATCATGTTCCTTTCGTCAATGCACGAACGCTACGGTTATCTGCTTGACATTATTTTAATTGTCTATGCGGCGGTAAGTGCAAAGCATTTTTGGATTCCGATTGTGTCAACGCTTATAAGCTTGAGAGGCTATTGCTACTATCTGTTCTCCTACGAGCTTATTAGCCTTAAATTTACGGCAATCATCTACACCGCACTTTATGTTTATATAACATTCTTGCTCGTAAAAACAATTTTCAGAGCAAAATCATCTGATAATATTTTTGCAAAAACAATTTAAAATTAAACATATTTTAAATAACAAACAACCGCCAAAATCCATTATATCGGGTTTTGGCGGTTGTTATTTTTATTTATTCAATGATTTTTAATTTTTGCAAATACAACAGCAACAAGAAATGTGACAAATTCTGTAATTGGGAACGCAAGCCATATGCCTGTCATTTGAACAGCGCTGTTTAAAAGCCAAATTACGGGGACTAACAGCACGCCCTGTCGCAACAATTGAACTACAACGCCGGGCATAATACTGTCTGTTGCCTGTTCATAGGTTGCAATCATTGCAGAAAAGCCGCTGAACACAAATCCGAGTGACATAATTCTCATTGCCGGCACTCCAAAAGCACACATTTCTTCCGATGCCGAAAACAAAAACAATATCTCTTTCGGGAAAATCAGCACCAAGAGCATACCGACAATCATCATAACAGTTGCGATAATTGTTCCGCTCTTATTTGCTTGTTTAAGGCGACCGTACTCTTTTGCTCTGTAATTAAACCGCATTATAGGCAAACAGCCTTGAATCAGTCCGTTCACCGTCATAAAAATCAACTGCTGAACCTTGAAATATGCTCCGAAAAATGCAACCGCCGTGTCCGAATATCGCACCAAAAACATATTTGCAAAATTCACGGTGAATGCTCCCAACGCATTCATAACAAACGAGGGCAATCCGTAGGAAAATATCAGCTTTATCATCTGCGGTTCAAGGCAGTTTTTAAACACCGGCTTAACCTTTTGTTTTGTAAGAAACAGCTGTATCAACGCAATGATTGTTGAAACAACATAGCCTAAAACCGTGGCAACTGCAGCTCCGACCACACCCATTTTCGGAAACGGACCTATGCCGAAAATGAGCAAAGGGTCAAACACAAAATTGAATACAACACCTGCAATTTGAAACCACATCGGAGCAATCATATTGCCTGTTGCCTGAAGTATTTTTTGAATTACAATATGCACCATATTTGGTATCTGCATAAAAACGCAGACGCTCATATACGCAATTCCGTATTCAAAAATCTCTTTGTTTTGCGTAAAAGCCGAATAATAGGGATTTATTATGAAAAGCGAAAGGAAATTTATCAGCACTCCGACAACTACCGAAATTACCACTCCGAGAGCCGCTGCAGAATCTGCCTTTTGCTGATTTTTCTGTCCCAAATAACCTGCAATCAAAACATTAACACCCACACCTATCCACACGGACAACGCATTCATAAGCGTTGTAATCGGGAATGCAAGCGATACTGCCGCAAGAGCCTGTTCATTTAGCCCCGCAACAAACATACTGTCAACAAGGTTGTATGAATACTGAAAAAACATTGAAATCAGCGGCGGTGCCGACATTTGAATTATAAGTTTGTTGACAGGTTCATAAGCCATTTTGTTTTCCGTTTTAACGCCCATATTAACACCCCTTGCGTAAAATAAAATCGCCATACACCCATAATGAGTGTATGGCGAAAATAAGAATCACATCTTAGAAAAATCCATACCAATTTATATTTATCATATCAATGAGTTAATTATATCATACCTGTAAAAAATATTCAAGATTATCACCAAAAATTTACTTTTTTGCTTTCAAGCCACATATCAAGGGCTTTTTCGTAGACATCAATGCTTGTGATTCCGAGATTCATAATGAATGTGTGATATTCCTTTGCGTCAAAGCTTGAGCCAAGCTCGCTTTCGGCTGTTTCACGCATATCAATCATCTTGAGGTAGCCTACGGTATAGGGGAGAAAGTAACCCGGATTTGAACGGGCAAGGTCATATGCCTCTTTTGTTGCGGCTGTAACGCTCTCGCTGTCAGCCGAACCGAGTGCCGTTGACATATACTCCTTGACTTTTTCATAATCCCAGCCGTTGTAGTTCACACCGACATCGACCATGGAATAGAGAATATAGCCGAGAATATCGTTTGCGTAGATAAGCTTCTTAATGCCATCGCTTGTATCAAGGTAATCAAGTGTACATTTCGAGGCATACTGCGCCCAACCCTCGGTTGCGCCGATAAAGCTTAAAACCTTGCGGATATTCGGGATATCCTTGTTTGCATTTGATGCGGTAAACTGATAAAGATGACCCGGATAGCCTTCGTGGGCAAGAGTTGTGTACATCTGAGTCATACCCTTATTTGCAAAATCGGGATTTATCTTGATAACATTAACGCTTGTATCGTCAATTCGTCCCTGAACATAGTACGCTCCCACATTGTCGCTCTTTGCGGAATCGCTCATATAATCTGCCGTGTAAGAGGTTGTAACGGGAGTCGGAAAGTCCTCCTCGATATTCTTAATCAAAAATTCAAGCACCTCATCGGCGTCCTTAAAGTCGGGTTTGTAGTCCTGAAATTTGCTCAAGTCATCCTGCGAAACATTGCTCATGCTCATTCCAACCTTTGTAAAGCTGTTTGTAAGGTATGATTTAAGCTCCTCAGGAGTCATACTGCTGCTTGTTTTATCTTTGACAATTGCCGAATAATACTTTTTGCCGATTTTGCCGTAACCGCAAAGACCTTCTTCGTTTTTGCCTGATTTTTTGAGACTTTCAAGTGCTGAATTTGCTGATTTCAAGCAGGAATGTAGTATTCTTCAAAATACTTTTTATTGGTTTCGACAACAGTCTTTTTCTCGGAATCGCTAAGACCGAGTGACTTTATTCTCGACTCAAACTCGTCAACAAGCACGGACTTGTCATTCTTAATATGCTTTTCGCACTCGTCAATTGACTGCTGTGCGATATCTTCAGCCATAAAGTAACCGTCCTCAGCCTGTTTCCTTGTGAACTCAATGCACTCGTCCATATAGCGTTTTGTGTCCTTCAAAACAGCAAGGTAAAGGTCGGTATCATCCTTTTCATAGAAAGTGAATTCGGACAGGGTGGTAAAGAGGTTTGCAACAATTCCCGACTGCGGTGCAAATATACTCTGCAATTCTGTTGTACCATCATATGAAAGCTGAATTCCAAAGTAGCTTTCAAGGGTGTCATATGTCTGCTTTTGAGAAGAAGTAAGTCCCGAACGGTCAAACTCCTCCAAATCCGTTTTTGCCTTTTTCAGTTCATCAAAGGATTCTTTTGTTTCTTCATCGGACACATGACCGAGGGTATAGTCCTCCTCGTCATATTTCAAACCGTAGTCCGACGGATTTGAAATGTCAAAATGTGCAGTAAGAGCGTCATCCTCAAGTTCTTCCGAAAACAAATCGTCACAATATTTATCAAACTGAATTTGTGCATCCGTTTTGGTTGGTTCTGTGCCAGAGTCAAAGTCACAGGCACAGACAGAAAACGCCATAACGGCACACAACATAACAGCAAGCGTACCCTTGAGTGATTTTTTATTTATAATTTTCTTCATTTTGTCCTCCGTAAAGATTGTTGTTTACCAAAGTATAACATATTATCGTGCTGTTATTCAATGATTATTTTTAATTTTACCCTTTTCCGCAGTAACCGTAGCAACGCTCAACAGGCATTGCCGTTCTTTTTTAACAATTGTTGAAAACTATGTGGAAAATGTGTATAATAATTAGCCCTGCTCAATTGTATTTTTGTAAATTGTAACCATTTGTAATTATTTGTAATTTTCTCTGTAGGGGCGTTCATTGGACGCCCGCCTTGATGAAATATCATGTCCATACACATATGTTTTGATATAACATAAATTGTGTATTCAAATTTGCACGAATTGGGAACGGCGGCTCGCCGTAATTTTCAATTTGAAATTCGTTCTATCGCTTCGCTTAAATCCGTACACAAAAAATCTATCATCGGCTTAATTTCGTCTGTCGGCTCTGACAAATCGGGTATCATAACCGTGGTCATACCTGCGGAATGTGCAGATTTTATGCCGTTAATGCTGTCCTCAAACGCAACGCAGTCCACCGGCTCAAGCCCGAGCTTCTTTGCGGCAATCAGAAAAACTTCGGGATCGGGTTTGCCGTTTTTAACATCATCACCACACACGAATGCGTCAAATTTATCATAGAGATTGATTTTCTTCATAATCTTCAAAGCCGTTTGTGACGAGGTTGAAGTTGCAAGCGAAATTTTACAACCGACTGATTTTAAATAATCAAAAATTTCGTACAAGCCCTTTTTTACAGGCACACCGTTCTTTTCGATACGCTTAAAATAGCGGATTCTCGACTCCGCCTTGTAAGCAGGATAGTCAAAATCATCGCCGTAAACCGACTTGTAATACTCGTAGGAATCCTCACTGCGAAGTCCGATTGTCTTTTTGAAAATGTCGAGATTAAACTCTTTGCCGTCCTCATCAAGCATTTCCTGCCAGATTGAATAAACAAGCCTTTCACTGTCAATCATAAGCCCGTCCATATCAAAAACTGCGCCCTTAAACATAAAACCGCCCCTTTTTTCGCTTTTAAGTCTGTATATAATAGCATATTTTACAAAAAAAGACAAATCAGTTGTAATTGCGACAAAGTTATGATACAATCGTTTGAATGGTCTGTGAAAAATATAAATTTGAGGGTGAGGAAATTTTATGGCAACATCAATTTATGCAAAACCTATTAAGGCAAAAACGATTCTGAAGTTCACTTTGCCAACCGTTCTTATGATGGTTTTTATGTCACTTTACACGGTTGTTGACGGAATCGTTGTTGCGAACTGTGTCGGAAGTGACGCATTGTCCGCAATCAATATTGTATATCCGTTCACGCTCGTATTTATGGCTGTGGGCTTAATGTTTTCAACAGGCTCAAATGCTATAATCGCAAAGAAAATGGGAGAAGGCAAACAGGAGGAAGCAAACCGACTTATGTCCGGTGTTACAATCACGGCAACGGCCATTTCTGTTATCATTGCTGTGCTGTTCACAATTTTTGCTGAACCTATGTACATGATGTTCGGCTCAAACGAAAAAATTCTCCCCTACTGCATTGACTACGGCAGCGTTATGATTCCGTACGGCTTTGTAATGTGCTGGCAGATGCTCAACCAATCGTACCTTGTAACAGCAGACAAGCCACATATCATGCTTGTTTTCTCGATACTGTCGGGTTGCACAAACATTGTGCTTGACATTCTTTTTATGGCAGTGTGGGATTTTGGAATAATCGGTGCAGGACTCGGCACAATCATCGGAATGGCTGTGGGTGCAATTCCGCTTTTGCTCTTTTTCAACAAAAAGCAGACTCTGCACTTTGGCAAGCCCGAATTCAAGGTAAGTGAAATCCTCTTTGCAATGGCAAACGGCTCGTCAGAGGCTGTGACAAATCTTTCAACAGCCGTGACAACAGCGCTGTTCAACATTCAGATGATGCACTTTGCAGGCGCAAAAGGCGTTGCGGCTATAAGTGCTATTTTGTACATTCACTTTATTTTCATTGCGGTTTCGTTTGGATTCACTTCGGGAGTTTCACCCGTTATCAGCTTTAACTACGGCGCACAAAATCACGAAAAACTGCAAAAGCTGTTCAAATTATGCATAAAAATCACGCTGATAATTTCGGTTGCAATGATTACGGCATCTGAATTTTTTGCAGAACCGCTTGTCGGAATTTTCTCGGCAGGCGACGAAAAAATTCAGCAGATTGCACTCAGCGGATTCAGAATTTTTGCAATAAATTATCTGTTGTGCGGAATGAATATTTTCGCATCGGGACTTTTCACCGCACTCAACAACGGCAAGATTTCAGCCGTAATTTCAGTTGCAAGAACACTTGTTTTCGAGTGTGCCGCAATGCTGATTTTGCCGATGTTTATAGGCATAAACGGTGTATGGTCGGCATTGCCCGTTGCAGAATTGTGTGCCGTTGCAATTTCCGTAACATTTATAATTGCCAATGCAAAAAAATACCATCTGGTCGGTGTACCACCGCACCCCGTTCGTGCAGACAGTTTGTGATATCAAAAACATATTATGTCCGAGTGTAGCATTGTAACCATTTGTACAAATAAACGCAAAAAATCCGAGCATCAAAACAATGCTCGGATAATTTTTTACAACATTAAAGCTCAATTAAAATCAAAATCAGATTGCACGAACTCTGATTACGCCGTCAACTGCTGCGATTTTTGCAAGGTCATCTGCACCGGCGCCTGCAACATCAATAATTGTGTAAGCATAGTCGCCACGGCTCTTTGAAAGCATATTTTCAACATTGCCGCTGATCTGTGTGAGAACCTTCTTGAGAAGCTCGGGAACATTCTTGTGAGCAACGCAGAAACGGGTATCGTCAGCATTTGTTCTTGCAAGTGAAATTGCAGGATAGTTTACGGAGTTGATGATGTTACCGTTCTCGAGGTACTCCTTAACCTGATCACAAGCCATAACAGCACAATTTTCTTCACTTTCGGGAGTTGATGCACCGAGGTGTGGGAAGCAGATAATATTCTCTTCACCGAGGATATCGTCTGTTCCGAAGTCTGTAACATACTTAGCAACCTTGCCGCTCTTAACAGCCTCAAGAACTGCTGTTGAATTAACAAGACCGTCACGGCTGAAGTTGAGAATACGAACACCGTCTTTCATCTTGGCAATCATATCGGCATCAACCATATCTCTTGTGTCGTCAGTAAGCGGAACATGGATTGTGAGGTAGTCGCAATTTACCATAACATCTTCTGCGCTCTTCATGAGCTTAACAGTAGGAGCAAGCTTGAGAGCGTTGCCTACAGACATAAACGGGTCAAAGCCGATTACATTCATACCGAGAGCAACAGCGGCATTTGCAACAAGAATACCGATTGCTCCAAGACCGATAACACCGAGGGTCTTGCCCTTGATTTCGGGACCGACGAACTGACTCTTGCCCTTTTCAACCATCTTACCAACAGCTGCACCGTTGCCCTTGAGAGTCTTTGCCCATTCATAACCCTCAATAACCTTACGGTTTGAAATAAGAAGTCCTGCGATAACAAGCTCCTTAACAGCGTTTGCGTTAGCACCCGGTGTATTGAACACAACAATACCCTGCTCACTGCACTTATCCTTCGGAATATTGTTTGTGCCTGCGCCTGCTCTTGCAATTGCAAGAAGGTTATCGGCAAATTCCATATCGTGCATTGCGGCACTTCTTACAAGAACTGCGTCGGGGTTCTGAACATCGTCACCGTATTTATAGTTATCACCGAGACGGCTTGTGCCGATAGCGGCGATTTTGTTTAATGTAAGAATGTTATACATCAAAATCAATCCTTTTTAATTTTTTATTTTAAGAATTTACAATAACAGGCGAACAGCGTTCGCCCGTTATATCATAATATTCAATAATTACTTGTTTTCAGCCTCGAACTTCTTCATAAACTCAACGAGTTTTTCAACGCCCTCATAAGGCATAGCGTTGTAAATTGAAGCTCTCATACCGCCGACTGTGCGATGACCCTTGATATTAACAAGACCGTTTTCAGTAGCCTCTTTAACGAATTTAGCGTCAAGGTCAGCATCACCTGTAACGAACGGAACATTCATAAGCGAACGATCCTCGGGAACAACAGTACCCTTGAAAAGCTCTGAAGAATCGAGGAAACCGTAGAGAAGGTCAGCCTTCTTCTTGTTGATTTCATACATCTTATCAAGACCGCCAACCTCGTTCTTAATCCACTCAAGAACAAGCTTTGCAATGTAAATTGTGTAGCAAGGCGGTGTGTTGAACATTGAACCGTTGTCAGCGTGAGTTTTCCAGTTAAGCATTGTAGGAGTGATATCCATAGCGTTGCCGATAAGATCCTCACGAACGATAACAACCGTAAGACCTGCCGGAGCCATGTTCTTCTGTGCGCCTGCATAGAGAACGCCGAACTTTGAAACATCAATCGGTCTTGAAAGAATACAGGAAGAAATATCTGCAACGAGCGGAACATCACCTGTGTCGGGAAGCTCGTGATAAACAGTACCGTAAATTGTGTTGTTCATGCAGATGTAGAAATAGTCAGCGTCCTTTGTGAATGTTGAAGGATCAAGCTTTGGAATGTATGTGAAGGTCTTGTCAGCCGATGAAGCAACAACATTAGCCTGACCGTAACGAGCAGCCTCTGCATGAGCCTTTTTAGCCCACTGACCTGTAATAACATAATCAGCCTTACCGCTCTTTGTCATAAGGTTCATAGGGATAGCCGCAAACTGTGTTGACGCACCGCCCTGAAGGAAAAGAACCTTGTAGTTGTCAGGAATGTTCATAACCTCTCTCAAAAGAGCCTCGGCACCCTCGATGATTGTACCGTAAATTTTTGAGCGGTGTGACATTTCCATAACGCTCTGACCACTGCCTTCGTAGTCGAGCATTTCTGCCGCTGCTTTTTTAAGCACAGACTCAGGCAGCATTGAAGGACCTGCCGAAAAATTATATACTCTTGCCATTTCTGATATCTCCCTTTTTAAAGAAAATTTAAAAATATAGTTGTAAAAATAAATACACTTAAATTATACGCTTTTAGCACGCTAAAGTCAATAAATTCATAGCACTAAAGCATAAAAAACGAAAAATTTCGTGATTCTGTTGTGCAAATGAATCAGCCAAGCTTAATTTTGCCGATGCAACCAACGATTTCATCTCTCATACGCTCAGCCTCTTTACGAGCGGCAACGGCAAAGTCATCTTCTGTAAGTCCCTGCTTTTTCCATGCACACATAATGCCGCGGCTTGAGTTGATGATTGCACCAAGACCGTTTTCGTCAAATGCGTTTTTAACATCATCGGCACCGCCGCCCTGAGCACCGTAACCGGGAACAAGGAAGAATGTGTGCGGAAGTTTTGTTCTCATTTCACCGAGCTGTTCGGGATATGTTGCACCCACAACTGCACCTACTGCCGAATAGCCATGCTTACCCATAAGGTCTTCGCCCCAGCCTTCGCACATCTTACCCATATGCTCATAAACGCTCTCATTTGTTTCAAGCTTCATATCCTGAAGTTCGCCCGAGCTTGGGTTTGAAGTTTTTACAAGAACAAAAATGCCCTTGTCGTCCGAATCGCAAATTTTTGCAAGCGGCTTGATACCGTCTGTTCCGAGGTAGCCGTTTACCGTGAGTGCATCTGCACCGAATGCGTCAATACTTTCGCCTGCAACATCTGTATGACCGAGGTGTGCCGTAGCATATGCCTCCATAGTTGTGCCGATATCGTTACGCTTGCCGTCTGTGATAACGAACATACCCTTTGACTTTGCATAAGCGATTGTGTCACAAAGAGCCTTAACACCCTGCCAGCCGTACATTTCATAATATGCAGCCTGCGGCTTTACGGCCGGAACAATATCATAAAGTGCGTCAATAAGCGCCTTGTTGAATTCAAAAAGTGCAGCAGCCGCACCCTCAAGCGTCTTGCCATACTTTTCAAAGCATTTTGTTTTGATTGATTCGGGAACATAGTCAAGCTTAGGGTCAAGACCTGCAACCGTAGGATTCTGCATTTTTACAATATTTTCGATAAGTCTGTCAAATGCCATAGTGATTCTCCTCATTTTTTGTAATGTAAAAACAATTTGTTCGTTCATATTTTGATTTAAACAATGTCATTGCTTAACCGTAGCGGCGGTCAATGACCGCCAATCGTTTTGGTTGTGAAACCAAAACGAATAAACAACAAATGTATTGTTATATCGTGGTTAATTACTTTAATTCAAATCGTTTGTATGGTCGAACCGATTTTGCAATCGGTTCGATTGGCGTTCAATGAACGCCGCTACAAATTTAATTAGCTGTTGATAATATCATAAAGTTCATTTGAGAACTTGTAATAATCCTGTCTGTCCTCTTTTACGAACTGAATTGCAGGACGGGGATGTGTGTTGTACTGACCTGTGAGAAGGTACGGAATATCGTAACCCCACTTAACGCCCTCAGCCTTAAACTTGTGGGTGTACTCCTCAATGATTTTGAGAATAGGAGCAACCTGATACTTCGGGTTCTTGAGGAAACCGAGGAGAAGTTCAAGCGCACAGTTGCCTGCGCCTCTGCCCATGCCGTCAACGGTTGCGTCAAGGTAGCTGACGCCCTGAGTCATAGCCTCAATTGTGTTGGCAAAAGCAAGCTGCTGGTTGTTGTGAGCGTGAATACCGACCGACTTGCCGTACTTATCGGCAATTGAGCAGTAAAGGTCTGCAAGTCGTCTTGACTCCTCGGGATAGAGTGCGCCGTAGCTGTCAACAATGTAGAAAGCGTTTACTGGAGTTTTGCCGAGAGTTTCAAGAGCCGCTGTAATATCCTCGGTTCTTGCCTTTGAAACAGCCATAATATTGATTGTTGTTTCGTAGCCCTTCTTTGCAGCGTCCTCAATCATTTCAACAGCCGCAGGAATTGCGTTGATGTATGTTGCAACTCTGATGAGGTCAATCGGGCTGTCCTTCTTTGCGATAATATCCTTCTTAAAATCTGTTCTGCCGACATCAGCCATAACAGCGATTTTAAGAGGAGTCTTGTTGTCGCCTACAATTTTTCTGATATCTGCATCGTTACAGAATTTCCACTTACCGAAATCTTCTTCGTTAAAGATTTCCTTTGATGCCTTGTAGCCGAATTCCATATAATCAACACCGGCTTTAACATTTGCATTGTAAAGAGCCTTGATAAATTTGTCGTCAAATCTGAAATCGTTACAAAGACCGCCGTCACGGATTGTTGCGTCTACTACTCTGATGTCCTGTCTTACAGACAGGAGGTCGCCTTTCTGTGCCATAATTTTACTCCTTTATGTTAAATAAATTTTCTGTTTATTTACCGACAGTCATTGACTGCCATTTTAACCGATTGGCAAACACGGTTCGCCGCTACAGTATATCATTATCTTTGTTTCATTTATATAATTTGTTTTAACAACAATTTCGCACTATTACTTGCGGGCGGATAATATCCGCCCCTACGGGTTTTATTTGCTCAATCTTCAAAAACTACCTTACCGCCGAGGATTGTCTTTTTGACTTTACCAGTGAGGGTTCTGCCTTTAAACGGGGTGTTTTTGCTTTTGCCGTGAAGTTTACCGGCATCAACTGTCCATTCTTCATCGGGATTTATAAGAACAACATCGGCATTTGCACCGACTGAAAGTGTGCCTGCGTTGATTTTCAAAATCCTTGCAGGATTAACACTCATCTTCTCAACAAGCTGTGAAAGCGTCATTCTGCCTGTCTTAACAAGGTATGTGTTGCAGACCGCAAACGAGGTTTCCATGCCGATTGAACCGTTGGGGGCTTTTACAAAATCAGCCTTTTCCTCGGGGGTGTGCGGTGCGTGGTCGGTTGCTATGGCATCAAGCGTACCGTCACAAAGCCCGTTGATAATCTCGTCAACATCAGCCTGAGTTCTGAGAGGCGGATTCATTCTGTAATCAGCGTCACCTCTTAAAAGCTCCCTGTCCGTGAGCGAAACATAATGCGGAGCGGTTTCGGCGGTCACCTTAACACCTCTCCTTTTGGCATCACGGATAAGTGCAACGCTTGTTTTGGTGCTGACATGGCAGATATGAATAGGCTCATTAAGAGCGGCGGCAAGTGCAATTTCTCTTGCAGTTCCGCAGTCCTCGGCACCGGCAGGGATTCCCTTGACACCGAGCTTTTCCGAAACCTCGCCCTCGTTAATTTTACCGCCGTCGGCAAGGAACAAGTCCTCGCAATGTGCGACAATTGTCATGCCGAGCTTTGGAGCTTTTTTCATTGCGTCACTCAAATACTTTGTGTTTTCAACAGGTCTGCCGTCATCGGTAAGTGCTATTGCACCTGCACTTTTCACAGCGTCAATGTCTGTGGGTTCTTCGCTTTTAAGCCCCTTGGTAACGCTTGCCGCAACATAAACACGGCTGTCGGCGTCTTTAGCTTTGTCAAGAATATACTTTACAATTTCGGGGCTGTCGGTTGTCGGGTTGGTGTTAGGCATTGCAAGCAGGCTTGTAACACCGCCTGCGGCAGCCGCCTTGCATCCCGTGATAATATCCTCTTTGTGAGTCTGACCGGGATCACGAAGATGCACATGCATATCAACAAATCCCGGAACGGCACAAAGACCGTCTGCATCAATAATCTCTCCGTCTGATGTAATGCCGCTGCCGATTTCGGCAATCACACCGTCCTTTATGAGAATATCTGTTTTTTCGTTAAGCTTGTCGGCAGGGGAAACAACCACTGCGTTTTTAATTAGCATTTCCATGTTTTTTCCTCCGTTAAGAAAAGAAATTATCTTCTCTTGTTTCTGTTTGCAGGGCGGCGATTCTGCTGTGGGCGGCGGTCGGTTCTGCTGTGAACCTGAACAAGTCCGTCACTTTCGCCTCTTTCGGCACGCTTTCTTGCACGCTCTGCCTTTTGTCTTTCTCTCTCTCTTCTCTCTTCCTCTGCCTTTTTGCGTTTGGCAATCGCACGCTTATGCTTTATCATTATTGAAACATTCTTACAGAAATATCCGCAGTGAATGCCAAAATTCTTAACTCCGCCTGCAAAGCCCCTGAGAGCGTTACCGATGTTTTTGCCTACATTGGCAAGAACCTCTTCCGTTGACCGTTTATCATTCGGTTCACCCTCGGTTTCTTTATTATTCTCTTTTTCAAGAGCGTTCTGCTTTACGGTTTCTGCTTTTCTTTCAACCTCGCCGATAACATCAACGTCCTCGGCATCTCTGAGGTCTGAGCTTTTGATAACCCCATTGACTTTTTGGGAGCCTCGTCAAAAAAGTCATAACCGCTGTCAAACTTGTTTTTCTTAGCCTTTGCCCTTACAAGCTCCTCATCATCAACCTCTTCCCCGGTTTTCTCCTCGGGATCGTCACTGCCGAAAATGATGTTTGCGTACTTGTCAACCTTTTTTTCAAGCGGATGCTTTTGTTCGGAAACCTCCTCGGTTTCTTCAACATCGGCATCGTCCTCACGGTCGATATCGTCAGGCTCGCTTGTTTCAAAAAGATCGTGTTCGGGTTCGGGGATAACGAGTGTAGGACCTGACGAAGAGCTTATGTCCTCGTGTTTTTCAGGTGTTTCTGCGTTATCTTTTTCGTTTTCGTCAATTTTTTCGGGTTCAGTCTCTGAGGTATCTGCTGCGGTAGGCTCCTTTTTTTTTTCGTCCTCAGTGCTATTTTCCTCGTAACCGTAGTTGTTTTTATATGCCTCACGCTCAAGCTCACTCTTGTAAGCCTTTGCGGAGTTGATTATCTCGTCAATTTCTTTTTCCTTGGCATCATCCGTGTCATAGCCAAAGTTTGAATACTCACTTGTAATTTCTTCCGGTTCTTCCATATTTTCGATTATCGGCTCGGGAGCATATCTTCTGCCCGGCGAAGCCGGTTCTTCTTCAACATCTTCCGCATATTTCTGCTTTTTCTTTGAGCGTTTATCGGGCTTTTCGGGAGAATCGTCAAAATTGTCAATGTCGTAGTCCGTACCCTTTTCACCGAGTTTATACTTGACTGCAAGCTCCTCAAGAATAGCGTTATTCTTCTTAGCCTTTTTATGCTTTCTGATTCTCACGGCAAAAATTATGATGAGAACAATCAAAATAAGGATAATAACACCGCCGCCGATGATTATGTACGGAATAAATCCCTTTGAAAACGGCAGGTCGCTGAATTTTACCGAAGATACAATTTGGGAAAAAGTATCGTAGTCAACGGTTGTAACATCACCCTCTGTTCTCTGCATTGTGATATTAATGTTCATACCGTCATAAACCGTGTTGGCAACAAAGGTTTTCACATCGCCCTTACTGCTCTGAGCAGTTGCGTCAAACACAAGCCACACAGCTTTTTCTTTTTGGTCGGGAGTACAGCTCCGATACTCGTCGGAATTAAGAAAATTGTTGCGTATATTTGCAAGCTCGCTTGAAGAAAGCTGAGCATAGTTGCCGACATTCTCGCTGCTCTCATTTTTTGTCATTGTCACGGTCAGAATAACCGATGACATATTATCCATACCCTGAAGATAGATATTTCCGTTCTGAAAGGTTTTCATTGTTGTGTCATAATCAAGACCGAAAACGGAAAAATATTTATCTGTGCTTTTACTGTCCCTTGTAACAGCGCTCATACCGTCAGGCATTGAAAGCGTCATATCGTCAATCTGCGGAATCTCGTAATCTTTTGTTGCGCCTGAACAGGCAAAAATACCGCAAAATACCGTTACGGCACAAATTGCAAGCGTTACAGCTCTTTTAAAAACAGTTTTCATCATGTCCGTATATTCCCCCGAAACTAAATTAGATTCATCAATACTGCTTTTTAGAATGTATATCTAATTAATTATACATAATCTGTCAAAAAAATACAAGGTTTTTACCGTTTAAATTTGAAAACAAGAGTAAGTTATGTAGGAGCGTTCATTGGACGCTCCCACAATTAAGCATATACTTTCATATAAATAAAAAATGGTCGGGCGACAATGATTTGCCTTTTGCAAACTGCCTTCCCGACCATAATTTTACATTTTCAATTTTCAATTTTCAATTAAATACAATACTGCCGTTTATTCTACAGTAACCGACTTAGCAAGATTCTTTGGCTTATCGGGATCAATACCTCTGTTGATTGATGTGTAATAAGCAAGAATCTGGAGCGGAACAACTGCTGTAATCGGCATAAGAAGCTCGTCTGTATGCGGAATTTCGATAACATAATCCGCAACACCGTCCTTGAGTTCTCTTACACAGGCGTCTGTACAAACAAGAATAACCTTTGCACCTCTTGACTTAACCTCAACAACATTGCTGATTGTCTTGGGGATAATACCTGTCTGAGTTGCAACGGCGATAACCGGAACATCCTCGTCAATAAGCGAAATTGTGCCGTGCTTCAACTCGCCTGCGGCGTAGCTTTCTGAGTGAATGTACGAAACCTCTTTGAGCTTGAGTGAACCCTCCATTGAAAGGGCATAGTCAAGACCTCTGCCTATGTAAAGCAAGCTGTCGGTTGCAACAAGCTTTGTGGCAACGAACTTGCAGATTTCCTCGCAGTTGTCAATTACATACTGAACTGCCTCAGGCATTTTTGTGAGAGCCGAAACAAGTCGCTTGCACTCGGCTGTGCTGATTGTTTCCTTTGCAAGAGCAAGCTCAAAGGCAAAGAGATACATAACGGAAAGCTGTGTGATGTATGCCTTTGTTGACGGAACGGAAATTTCGGGACCTGCGAGTGTGTAGATGAGCATATCCGCCTCACGGGCAATTGAACTGCCCTTTGCGTTTACGATTGCAAGAGTTTTTGCACCCTTCTGCTTTGCAAGACGCATTGCGGCAAGGCTGTCGGCTGTTTCGCCCGACTGTGAAATGATGATTACAAGGTCGCCCTCGCCTACAATCGGATTTCTGTAACGGAACTCGGACGCAATATCAACATTTACGGGAACTCTTGCGAGATCCTCAATAACATACTTGCCGACCATACCTGCATGCATAGCAGTACCGCAGGCAACGATTGTGATATTTTTGAAATTCTTGATTGTTTCCGTTGTGATGCCGCATTCCTCAAGGAACGGAAGTCCCTCTTTGATTCTCGGCATAATCGTTGTTCTGATAGCCTCGGGCTGTTCGTTGATTTCCTTAATCATAAAGTGCGGATAACCGCCCTTTTCGGCAGCCTCCATATCCCAGTCGGCTGTCTGAAGTTTCTTTTCAATCGGATCAAGGTGTTCGTCAACGAACGAAACACCGTCAGGTGAAAGTGTTACGATTTCATCATGGTCAAGAAGATAATAATCCCTTGTGTACTGAAGAATTGCAGGAACATCGGACGCAATAAAGCACTCGCCTTCTGCAACGCCTACGATAAGAGGACTTTCACGGCGAACCGCAAAAACTCTGTCGGGGAAATCCTTAAACATAATTCCGAGTGCAAACGAACCCTTAAGCTCAGCCATTACACTGTCAATTGTTTCAAGAGGATTTCCGTTGTATTTATAGTCGAGGAGCTGAGCAACAACCTCTGTATCTGTGTCGCTTAAAAAAGTTCTTCCCTTTGAGATGAGGAAGTCTTTAAGCTCCATATAGTTTTCAATAATACCGTTGTGAACGATTGTAACCCTTGCACCGCTGTGTGGATGTGAGTTTACATCCGAAGGCTCGCCGTGGGTTGCCCAACGGGTGTGACCTATGCCGACATGACCTTTCGGAGTGCCGACCTCTGCAAGCTTATCCTTTAAGTCCTGAAGCTTACCCTTGGTCTTTACGGTCTTGATTTCTCCGTTATCAAAAACCGCAATACCTGCCGAGTCATAGCCTCTGTATTCAAGCTTTGTGAGAGCATTAACAAGCACCTCACTGCAATCCTTAGGTCCTACATAACCTACAATACCGCACATAAAATTTCTCCTTTTCGGTTAATCATTGACCTTGTGGCAAAAAGTAGGTACAAGTTCTGCCAAAAGTTCAACTGTCTTTTCACTGTCATTGTTTTCTGCGGTCTTTTTGAGAACCTCAAGCTTTGACAGCATATCTGTTTCGTCTATTTTAATTTGATTTCCTATGAAAATTTTCTTGTTCTGTGTTGACTTAAGACCTTCTTCGTCCATAAGAAGCTCCTCAAAAAGCTTTTCGCCCGGACGAAGTCCCGTGAAAATAATCGGAACATCTTTGTACGGGACCTTACCGTACATTCTGATAAGGTTCTCGGCAAGGGTTGTAATCTTGACGGGAGCACCCATATCAAGAACAAAAATCTCACCGCCCTTTGCCATTGCACCTGCCTCAAGAACAAGCGAAACAGCCTCGGGAATAGTCATGAAATATCTGATAATATCGGGATGTGTTACGGTAACAGGCGCACCGTTTTCAATCTGACGGCGAAACAGCGGAATAACCGAGCCGTTTGAGCCGAGAACATTACCGAATCTTGTTGTTACAAATTCGGTATCGGTGCTGTGCTGCGCCTTGTACTGAATAATCATCTCACACGCACGCTTTGTTGCGCCCATAACATTTGTCGGATTAACAGCCTTGTCGGTTGAAATCATAACAAACTTCTTTGCCTTGTACTTTTCTGCAAGGGTTGCAACATTGAATGTGCCGAAGATGTTGTTCTTTACAGCCTCCTCGGGAACGGTTTCCATAAGCGGAACATGCTTGTGAGCGGCAGCGTGGAATACGAGTTCGGGGCGATATGTCTTGAAGATAAGCTCCATTTTGTCGTAATCACGAACCGATGAAATAAGCGTTACAAGGTTAAGCTTTGTGCCGTATTCAAGCACAAGCTCCTGCTGAATGTCATATGCGTTGTTTTCGTAGATATCAACAATGATGATTTGTTTTGGATCATTCTTTGCAATCTGTCTTACAAGCTCACTGCCGATTGAACCGCCGCCGCCTGTAACAAGACAAATCTTTCCGTTGATAAGGTCATGAATCTCCTTTCGGTCAAACTCAATGGGTTTTCTGCCGAGAAGATCCTCAATCTTGATTTCCTTTGCCTGTGAAATAAGCTGTGTATGCCCGTCATCAAACAAAAGCTCGCCGAGATAAGGGATAATCTTGATTTTGCACTCTGTTGCGGAACAGTAATCAAGAATCTTCCTCTTCTCATCTTCCTCACATGACGGAAGTGCAACAATAATATTGTCTATGCGGTATTCATCACATATTTTAACAATTTCGGGACAGGTTCCGACAACGGGGATTCCTTCGATTTTCTGATTCAGCTTTTTCAAATCATCATCGACAAAGCATACCGGAATGATGCTTTTTGAAGGATTATTAACATCACCCTGCTCTTTCGCATTGTGAATTTCACGAACAATCATTCTGCCGGCATTGCCTGCGCCCACAATAAGGGTGCGCTCTCCGCCCTCTGCCCTTCCTGCCTCGGTAAGGTCAAGAAAAGCCCTTCTGAAAACAAAACGGAATGCAAGAATTCCGACAAGGGCTATTGCGAAATGTACTATACAAAAAATCTTTCTCTGCGGAATCTGCAAAAACAACGAGATTACAAAGCCGAGCGTAAACCCCGAAAAGACGGCAATTCCGCACACCATATAGTCCTTTGCGTTAAAGTATCGCCACAATTTTGAATATGTTCCGCTTATATAAAGCGTAAACAGACACATGACAAGATCAATAACAATATAGCTCAACAAGCCTTTGCTTGAAGCAGCACCTATGTAGCCGACAAGCAAGAGAATATAATTTGCAAGAATACCGCTGACAACGATAATAAACACATCTGCGAGAGCCAGCAACATCTTACGCAAATTAATCTTCTTCATAACCCATACCTCTTCTGTTTAACTTTGTGTAAATTTCCCGAGTAACATATAAATACAATTATGATTTATTATACAACAGTGCAAAAGGAATGTCAAACAAAGCAATTCCTAAATCAACTTAAAATCCGACAATCAAAGCACAAGGAACAGTAATAATCAGACTTGTTCGACACACATTTGTTGACAACCGCACAAAACGAGCCTAAAATAATACCATACTTAATATGAGCGGTGAATTGAATGAAAAATTTTCCGATAATCCTCGGAGCAATAATACTTGCGCTGTTTGTGACTCTCGTAATATGGGGCGTTTACTGTGACAACACAATTGCAATCACAAATTACTGTGTAAACAATACTAAGAACGACGCAAAGCTGAAATTTGTTGTCATCACGGATTTGCACAACAAGGAATACGGAGAAAAGAACGCAGACCTTGCAGAGCTTGTAAAGGAACAAAATCCCGATTTTATTGCAGTTTGCGGAGATATGGTCAACCGTGGCGATCCCGACACAACGAAGATGAAAGATGTGCTTGAAAAGCTTTCAAAAATTGCACCCACATACTGCTGTCTCGGCAACCATGAGCGTGACAATGCCGCCAAATTCGGAACGGATTTTAAAAGCGAAACAAATTCAACAGGCACTGTATTGCTCGATAATGAATATATAAAATTCACCAAAAACGGCAAGAGTGTGCTTATCGGCGGAATGAGCGACTACCCTTATTATGAGTTCTACACTCCCGATGACGATGTTCCGTCAAGAACGCTGTGGGAAGAATTTGCCGAAAAAGCAAAGAACAATTTCACAATTCTTCTGCACCACCAGCCCGAATACATTGCCGAGGACGCAAAGAAAACCGACATAGACTTAATCGTCTGCGGTCACACCCACGGAGGACAGATTCAATTGCCGTTCATCGGCGGAGTAATCGCTCCGAATCAGGGACTTTTTCCGAAATATGACAAAGGCGAATTTGACCTTGACGGCACAAAAATGATTGTCTGCGCAGGTCTGAGCAACCCCGTATTCATCCCCAGAATCAATAATCAAGTTGAAATAGGTGTTGTAACGGTTGTATAACATCGGTTCTCCCCTATTACTTTCATATAAAGCAAAATTGCATCAATGCCGTATTCGGGCATCTGATGCAATTCCTTTATCCGAGTATATTCTCGAATAGATTGCGGTGGCACACCGCCGACCGCAATTTTCAATTTTCAATTTAAAAAGCTCTCGCCTTGAAGCGACTGTTTTCACGAACCAAGAACGGTGGCACACCGTCAGTTCTTCTCGCTGTAATTCCTAAGTTCCGCAGGAGTTCTGCCGTATTCGGACTTGCAGAACAGGATAAACGAATTTACATTCGGAAAACCGTTTTCAATCGCCGCCTGTCTGACGGTGATTTTTTTGTTTCTCAAATCATCAATAGCGTGTTCAAGACGAACACGGCGAAGATACTTTGAAAATGTTTCCTCTGTTTTATCCTTAAAATATTTTGAAAAATGAGCAGGCGTCATGCCAACATAATTGGCAATTTCATTGAGCGTGATTTCGTGTTTGTAATTATCGTGCATATATCTGATAGCACTTTTGGCGCAGTCAAAATCATCAGCCTGAGAACCGTGAACATATTGTATATCGTTGTCAATGCAATCACGGATGAGATAGTACGCAACGCTGTACATCACCGCTCTTACCTTCATGCTGATAAGCTTGCTCTCGTACTCTTCATATCCGTGGAATATGTCCATTGCTGCTCTGATAAACTCAAGAGCTTCGCCCTCGGGTTGTTTGAAACTCGGCACAATATGCGGATCGTCAACATACGGTGCAATTGCCTTTGGAATGATATTGAGCATAACAGCCTGAGTATCCTCACCGATGTCCTCGTAGGAATGAACCTCCTGACTATTAAGAACATAGACATCGCCCGCATTGAGAATAATTTCACAGTCAAGCTTGTTAAGCCTTACCTTACCTTTTTTTATATAGGAAATTTCATATGAACCATGCCACCTGAGTCCCGATTCAAAGGCAACTTTTCTGTCCGGATATCTTGTAACCCTGCCGCTGTAATACGGCTCGGGCGGTAACAACACCTTCTTGTACTTCATGGTTTCAACCTCAACTCAATTAAAATCAATCAATTGTTAATAACATAGTCAGCGCAAAAATAAATATATTTAAGATCCGCAATTACCGCAGAATGGTCTGTTTTTACTACAACTGTTCTGCGTTCTTTTTGGCTGATTTCCTCAACACAGCGTGCAACATTGCACTTTGAAGGCTCGTAGCCGTACTTTTCAAAAAATTCTTCCGCAGTCATAACAAGAGAGCCGTAGCCCTCAAACATATGCAAAAGAGAATAGTCAATCAGCTTGTATTCATCTTCAATAAGGCTGATTCCGATATCGCAGTTTGTGACTGAACCGATGTAATACGGTGCGTCATTGAGGAACAAGCCTGTCTTGAACGAACCGATTGAAACGGTAAGATCCGAGTTTACCGCCGTACTGCACACACCCGTGTCACCGTTGATTCCGCTGTTGATGTCTGCACTTATAACATAGGCATTTGTCATATTAATCTGCTCAACCGCTTCAAGCATTTCACCCTTTAATTCACCCGAAAAGCCTGTTCCGAGCAAACAGTCAACTACAATGTCAAATCCCGTGAAAGCCGCCGCCTGTGACATTGGCATCTCCTCGGCACCGAGCGACATTGCGGTTTTATAATAGTAAAGGCCGTCCTTTGAAAAGCCGTCGCTTGCTCTGAAAATTGTCGGTGTAAAGCCGTTTTTGCATAAAACACAGGCGAGCGCATAACCGTCGCCGCCGTTGTTGCCCTTACCGCAAACTATGGCAACCCTGCCCACAAACTTTGCCGAATTAAAAATCCCCTGTGCGGCTCTGTACATAAGCTCCGCCGAAGGAGTATGCTCCGCAATCGTCCTTGCGTCGCTTTTTCTCATATTTTCAACCGAAACGACCTGAACAAATTCCATCTTATATTCCTCCGCTTTCTGAAATTTCCATAGCCTTATCCGCCGTTTGCGGCATTGTAAGCCGTCATAACAGCACTTTCATCCATATTACAACCGAGCAAAAACAACGGTGTTTCCTTAAATAACTCGTCAAGCAATTCAAGCAGCTTTTCCATTCTGCTCCGCTCAACATCAATAACCGTTGCCTCAAGCAACTGTTTCATAACCTGTGACGGCAACACCCTGACTGCCGTATTCTCTTCTGCTCTCTGAAGAATATACACAGCCTTAACGGGTGCTTTTGTATTTGTTCCTATGTCAGCTTTCCCCATCCACGGAGTTCCGTAAGCATAAAATTTTCCGTCACATTTTCGTATAACCGGCTTGTCATCGTTAATCATCGTCACCCTGTTGCCAAAATGCCTTCGCCACAGAGCCGTGTGGGTAGACTTGCCCGTTCCGCTGACTGCCGAAAAAACATAGCCCTCGCCGTCAAGCTCAAGACAGGACGAATGAAAAAAGAATCCGTCAAATCCGTCAAGCACGGCGTTGCAGAATTTTGAGAGTATCAGAACATCCTCCGCACCTTGTTCGCTGAGGTTGTCAGAAAGCCTGAGACGCTCACGGATTTCGTCATCCGAAACCGATATCGAAATGTCGGTCTTTCCCGATTCATTCGACTTAACGGCATAGCTTTCAAGCCGTTTCCTGCATATTTTAAATTTTGGATTAACTTCAACATTCAAATCAGCTATTCTGTATATCGGCATATCTGCTCCGCTAAATACTATAATGAAATATTGTAACACAAATTAATGTTTTTTGCTACGGCGAAATGAATAAATATTATTTTACCTTTTAGTGCAAGTTGTTCAGTCGCACAGCTTTAAAGGCAAATATTGCACAATACAAGCCGTGTTATTTTGTAACAATGCACATACAGCTTATTTTTTATTCATTTTAAAGCCTGTAAAAAAAGCATTATTTTATGACTTTTTCAATTTTGTTTATTTTACCTGTCCGACTGCTTTTTTGCATACTCTTCAAGGTATGCTCTTTCATAAATTCAAATATCCTGTGCGTAACCGTTCCTATAAGAATCGGAATGAATATTCCTGCGGCAAGGTAGATTATGCAGTAAAAATTTAAGCCGTTCGGACGATAAATGTACCAGATTGTTGACTTGAGTTTTAAAACATCAAAATCTTTGAACAGCGGTGTAATTACGCTCAATCCCCAGAACGCCCATTTTACAATCATAAAGGCAAAAATGTGGTGAATCATAATGCTGTAGGTATTGTCCGAAATCATCCTGACAAGCTTTTTGTTCTTGATAATCGGAGTAATCAGCTTTGCAACCCTCAGCCAGAACGCAATGCCCGTGATTGCGGTTACATAAGGAATGACGCAGCCGTTGTCAAACTTCACGCACTTTGACGGAGTGTATTCAAGATTTTCACAGAATGTGAGGAGAAGAAGCTGAACTCCGAGAACGATTGCAAAATATGCAACGCTGTTGAGATTATCGTGTTTTTCAAGCTTTTCGTGATAAAATCTGCCAAACTCAAAACACGGCAGAAAAAACATTGACCTGAACAATAACAGCAACGCACCCTTTGGGGCAGGATTCCAAATGCAGTATTGCACACCGAAAATTCCGATTGCAAGATACACGGCAAGAATGACATACTCGTTGCCCCTGTGAACCTTTTTGAGCAGTTTGCGAAACAGTATATTAAAAACATAAACGCAGAACAGCGGATACACAAACCACGAACCGAGGTTGTAGGCAAAACTTTCGCCGTCAATAAACGGCATAACAAAAAGGTTGTACAGATCAAATTTGCCCTGAGCAATCGTATAGCCGACCTGAGTAAGTGCGAATGCGATTATTCCGTAAACAATGTTCCATAAATACGCTGGAATCAACAAGCGTTTTGTCCGTCCCCATATATATTTGAAAATATGTTCCTCGTGTTTTTCCTTGTAAAAATAACCCGAAATGAAAACGAACAAGGCGAGATTGTACGAATACTTCGGAAACCAATCATACATCAGCGACACACCGCCGTTGTAGCAATGCCCCGAAACTATGATAATAATGCCGATTGCCGACAAAATTTTAAAAGTAAAATTAATGTTTCCGTCATCGCCGAGCCTTTTGTTTTCAGCTGTGACACTGTTTTGTTTAAGTGCAGATTTACTGCGTGTTTTGTTCTTTCCCATAATTCCCTCTCATCTGTATTTGTCGCAATTTAAAAATTCCGCAAATTCACACGGTAATTGTAACACAAAAGCAATCCGCAATCAATATATCAAATTCACCGTGCAAAACACATATAAATCATTATTTTGCACAATCTCACTTTTGTTTTAACAGGCATTTAAATCTTTTATTTGCATCTGTTCCACCATACAATTGTGTACATACCCTTAAAAACTAAGATTAAAATGTAAATAAATTCAGTCAAAAAAGCCGGGCAAAGCATAAAATAAAAAAATATGCAAAAACTATTGACACAACCTTTACATAATGCTATAATAATAAAGCTGTAAAAAACAGCAGAGTTGTATATCGCGGGATAGAGCAGCTCGGTAGCTCGTCGGGCTCATAACCCGAAGGTCGTCGGTTCAAATCCGGCTCCCGCAACCATTCAATAAGCACTAATCATTATGGTTAGTGCTTATTTTTATTTCTGATACTTCTGAAATTTTTATTATCTCCATAACACACCAGCCTGAGCATTGTTACTTGACGCTCAGGCTGATTTTTTATTACTTGTTATGTTCTAATGCGTATCTTCAATGCAGTACACAAAGTTCGTGAGGTTCATATTATCGTCAAAGGTGAAAGTTACATATCCGTCTTTCCGCTTATAGGTAACATCGCCGTGGGTTATGTTATTGTACATTGGCTCGCCGAGTTCGGCATAGACATCGTCATAGGTGCTGTTGCCGTTGATTTCGCCAAAACCGATGTTTGAATCGGCAAGGTTGCCTGATGAGTAATCAACCGTAATGCTGTAAATTTTATTTGTTTCGGCGGTGACCATAACATTCATACCGCTGTAGTAATGAATATACCACTTATCCGACGCTAAAAACGGATCTGAAATTTCTTCGCCAAAGGCATTTTTTACATCGTCAAAATCAGCGTTCAAAAAATTATTGCTCTCAACATCAAGCATTGAACTTTCGGACTTTTTAAGATAAAACTTTCCGCCTATATCCCACATTGATTCGCTGTTCTGATTTGTGACCGTGTTTTCAATATAGATTTCGCCGTCAGAAAACTTGATTTTACCCGTACCGCTGTTCTGCCAGCCGTCATCATCAAACGAAAAAGTTCCTATTCCGTCAATCACCTTTGTTGTCACATTGCTTATTCTCGCAATTCGGTTTTGCGGTGCAGACGAGGTCTTTGTAAAAGTAAATCTCACAACATCATCCTTGACGGAAATTATCTCAAGAATATTGCCGCCGTTTTGAGTTGCGGTTGAAATATCGCTGTCTTTATCGCACCATATTCCGACATATTTTGAATAATCCGAGGTTTTATTTTCAGCCGTTGTCGTGACCGCAGTTGTCGGAACAGTTGTTGCATGTGTGGTAACATTATCCGATTTGCCGCCAAAAATCGTGCTGTTCAAAATTACAATCACCGCAATTACAACGAGCAAAACTATTGCCGCTGAAACGGCAACAATAATCGGCTTTTTCTTTTTCACCTTAATTTCTCCGCCTGTTGTAACATCAATCAGCTTTGTCATACAATACGGACAAAATGTCGATTCAATCGGAAGTTCCTTACCGCAATTCCTGCAAAACTTCGTATTCTTACCCATAATGCCTCACCTCTTTTATATATTTTAAAACAAAAAACAACGCAATGCAATACGCACTGCGTTGTTTTCGGTTATTCAACTCTGAACGATGAAAGTACATCATCCGTTTCAGCTCTGGCATCAACCATTCGCTGATTTGCGTATTCGTCCTCCAACATTCCGAAGCCTGTTGGATGAATGTACATAAAATACTTACCGTCCTTACTTCCGAGTCTGCGTGAATCTATGCTGACCGTTCCGTCATATGTCCAGTCAATAGCGAATAAAAATCCGTCCGAGCCTGTTTCAGGATGTTCGTGATTATACGATTCATAAAAAGTAACCTTATCACCATCAACCTCATATGTATAATCCTCGGGAACTTCAATTGAAAAGCCGTTAAAATAGCATCTTCCGCCACCATTTGAGTTACCTTCGCCATCATCTTTCGATGTTTCGGGCTCGGTCGGCTTGGCTGTTGTAGGCTCAATTGTAGTAGACTTTGCCGTTGTTGAAACATCTGTAGTCGGTTCAACAGTTGTAGGTTCTGCGGTTGTCGGAATTTCCGTTGTAACCTGTTGGGTGGTTGCTTTAACAGTTTGCTCGGCATTATTATTGCCGAAGATTTTCGGCAATAAAACAATTGCGCATACAGCCAACACAATCGCAATTGCCGATACAACAGAAATTATGACGACTAATTTTTTCTTTGACTTTTTATCCAACTTTATATCAGTCGGTTTTTCATTAACCGAGGTCATCGGCAAAGGCTTTATCTCTGCACCGCAATGTTCGCAAAACCTGTCGCCGTTTTTAATCTGATTTCCGCATTTTTCGCAAAATCTCGTATTATTCTTATTATCCATTTAGTCTCACCTCTTCTACATTTTAAAGCAAAAAGCAACGCAATGCAATACGCACTGCGTTGCAACTTTCATTTTATATGCTACTCAACATATTTTTCCTCATAATTTCTAATGAAATTAACATTATACTTTTCAACATCATTGAGCATATCCTCGGTGAAATCTTCGGGTTCAATCGTTCCCACATACCACCATTTATCGTCAAAATAATCTTGTATGTAGTCCGTATTGAATCTTCGTCCTGCTCGGGCATAAATTTCATTTCGTGCGAGTTCAAGCTCATCTGCATCAAGTCCTGCCAAATCGGAATTTGTAAGCTTCCGTGTGCCACTGTCAGGCAATATGTAATCATCGTCAGCATCACTTGAGCCGTCATCAAAGCTTTCCGGTTCAGTTGTATTTTGAATGGTCGTTGAGGGTTCGGTAACAGCTTGAAAAATTGAAGGTGTACCTTTATCTATGCCGTGTCTTTCACTAAAATCAGGATCAGTTACCAAAAAATTCAATACAATTTGATTAGTATCACCATTACAAAGCATCGTATATCCATCATAATAGAAACAAGGAATACCATCATTATCCTCATCTAATATTTCAGAAATAAAATGTCTGGCTACCTTTTCACAGGAATCATAACTTTTATAATCAGATAAAGCATACAACCATGATGCCAATCTTCCTACTGTCTGTTTCACTTTATAAACATCGTCGGTTGTTACATCATTAAGCAAAGAGTAAACAAAAGTTAATGAATATGCAACAACGTTATTTTCATCATCCAGGTACAAAAATGTTCCTGTTTTGCCATTATAATCAACTTGCATATATAGTGAGACTTTTTTACCGAAGATTGTACAATCATCTTGGTACTTAAAATCGTCAAATTCTACACCTAAGCCCAAATCGCCCATAGAACCTTCATCGTCAAAGGCACTCATAAACTTATCTACTGTTTCTTCATTAAATTTATTATCAAAGTAATAGTATCCTTTGCCGTCGATACTGTTATCAACAGTTGTCGGTTCGGTTAAACTGCTTTTTGTTTTTGTATTTGAAGAACTGCTGCTATGCGGCACAAACAAGACCAACGCAAGTATTGCCGCAAAAACAAGTACAAAAACTCCAAACACTATGCCTGCAATTTTCCATTGCTTTTTCAGCTTTTCTTTTTGCTCGTCTTTTGGTTCATTCAGGCTGACTGTTTCGGCTGTTTCGGAATCTTCAACAGCCGAGCAGTCTTCACCGCAGTTTTCACAATATCTGTCATTTTCATTTAGCAGAAATCCACATTTTGGGCAACGCCTCATTTTTAATCCTCCCCAATGCAAATTATCTATAAACTTTTCCTGTTTGCTTTGTGCCGCAGTTTGGGCAGAAATCCGCATCTTCGCTTATTTCTGTTCCGCAATTTTCGCAAAACCTCTGACTGCTTGTATTGTCAACACCGATTTCTTCATTTTCAGCTTTGGTATGTGCCGCAGTTTGGGCAGAAATCCGCATCTTCGCTTATTTCTGTTCCGCAAATTTTGCAAAACCTCTGACTGCTTGTATTGTCAACACCGATTTCTCCATTGGCAACATCAACAGGCTCATCCTTCGACAGCTGATATTCAAGCAATTTGGCAGTAGCTTTTGTATGCTGGGTAATACTTGCTAACGCACCTATAAGTAACGCAACAACATGATAAATACAATATTCTATAAAAGCACAAATTGCGGCATCAATCAGATTAATAAAGAATGTTCCGAAATTAAATTTATATTTCACTTCGCCGTAATATGATGTACCGTCAGGTTCAAAACCTGCAATAATTGAAGTAATAATTCCTATTATAATCAAAATTACAAAAAGAATCATACCAAGAGTTTCTACACCGGAACACCAACTCCATAATTCGCTTATCACTTTATCGGTTTTTACGCTGTCTTCAACTGACACGGGACTTTTATGCTTTGCCGTTTCTCTGAACATATTTGCCATTGTTCTTCCTCCTTAAATTAACATCAGTTATTCAAATCTAAAGGTTTTTACTGCATAGTTGAAGGTTTGATGGGCTGTTGAATATTTTTTTACTGATGTTATATCATCTGCGATAAACTCAAGACCTGTTGCCGTTGTATATCCAAAAACATAGCCGTTTTTCTCACCGAGTTTAGTAAAGTTCGGTGCAGGAGGAGATGACTGTGAATACGGACTCTTTGTGAACAAAATAGCTCCCACATAACCCATATCATATTTGTCATAGTTGTACTTTTCGTAGTAACATCTCCATGCATTTGATTGTTTATCATAACAGCCGTCAGGAACTACAACAGAGTACTCTGCAATAGTTCTGTTACCGCTTGTACAAGTATAGTATTGTCTCACACCATTGATAACAGTCACCTTACAGGTGGCTTTTTTGCCATTTGCGGTTGTTGCGGTAATTGTAGTTGCACCTGCACCTTTGGCGGTAACTTTTCCGCCTGACACGGTTGCAACATTTTTGTTGCTTGATGACCATGTTACTGTGCTTGTTGAACCCGCTGAAAGTGTGTACTTGAGCGTAACGCTTTCCTTTTTGCCGATATAGGCTGATGTCTTGTTCAGCTTAATTGACTTTGGCGGATTGTAGACATACTTTTTAGACCAACCTTTTGAATTGTAACCGCTCACGGTGTTGCCGTTCTTATCAATGCAACGGATCGTATAGGTTTCGGTTCTGCCTGATTTCACGGCAGCATCGGTATAAGTTGTCGCAGTTGTGTCCTTGAATCTCTTCCAACCGCCTGACGCAGGTCTGTAATAAAGTCGGTAGCCGTAAACACCTGCGATTTTATTCCAAGTCAGTTTTATGCCGCCAGAGGTGTTTTCAAGCTTTGAAATTGTCGGAGCAACGGGCGTATATTTAATTGACCAACCTTTTGAATTGAAACCGCTGACGGTGTTGCCATTCTTGTCAATGCAACGGATTGTGTATGTTTCGGTTTTATTCGGTACTACTCCCGAATCGGTGAACGACGTGGCTGTTGTGTCTTTAAAGCGTTTCCAACCACCCGATGCAGGCTTGTAATAAAGTCTGTAGCCGTAAACACCTGCGATTTTGTTCCAACTAAGCTTGATACCGCCCGAGGTGTTTTCAAGTTTTGAAATTGTCGGTGCAACAGGAACATATTTAATTGACCAACCGTTTGAGTTAAAACCGCTGATTGTGTTGCCGTTCTTGTCAATGCAACGGATCGTATAGGTTTCTGTTCTGTTAGGACTTACGCCAGAATCGGTGAATGATGTTGCGGTTGTGTCCTTAAAGCGTTTCCAACCGCCTGATGCAGGTCTGTAATAAAGTCTGTAGCCGTAAGCCCCCGAAACCTTGTTCCACGTAATTTTTACACCGCCTGTTGTATTTTTAAGGCTTGTAATCTGCGGTGTTGGAAGGTTTACTTTATATTCTTCAAATTTAAAGCCGTTATTATTTGCATATCTTTGAGCGCAAGAATTTATATCGCCGACAATAACAAAATCAGGAATCTTGTAGTTGTTGTCATTTTTGCCGTAATAGCCAAGGCTGTAATCAGAAAGAGATGTAACACTTGCAGGAATTATAATCTTCTTTAAATTCAGGCAATTGTAGAATGCGTAATTGCCAATCTGTTTAAGACCGCTGTTCAGCTTTACAGATGACAGATTGGTGCAATCTATAAATGCATTGCTCCAGATATATTGTAAGCCTGCAGGAAATTCAATGCTTTTCAAAGAACTGCATCCTGAAAGCATATGAGTCAATATGTATTAAGTTTTTTTCCGAATCTGATATTTTCCAGGTTTGTACAATCAGCGAAACTGTTTGCTCCGATTTCTGAAATATTATCAGGCAAATAAACACTTTCAAGACTGTTGCAACCCGAAAATACGCCGTCATTAACATAATTTAATTTTGAAGAGAGAGTTACACTTTTTACCCCTTCACAACCCGCAAAGGCATATGTTCCCAAGGAAGAAACACTTTCGGGCAAATCAACTTTTTCAACAGACGAACAGTTTGCAAATGCACTTTCACCTATTGTATTGAGTGAATCATTAAATGTTACATTCTTTACAGAAGAACATTCCTCAAATGCGTTGTTGCCGATTTCTCTCAAATTTTTGTTAAAACTCAAATTTTCAATTGAAGAACAGCCTTTAAATGCCGAATCAGCGATTGTATTAAGATTCTCGGAAAAAGTCACACTTTTAATATTATAGCAATTTTCAAACGCAGATTTACCGACAGACATCATACTGTCGGGCAAAGTAATATTCTTTAAGCTTGTACAGTTTTTAAAGCAACTGTCAGGAAGAACCATTAAACCATTTTCAAAGGTTACATTTTCAAGGTTGTCATATCTAGAAAAAGCACCGTAGGGCAATGAATCAACAGTTGACGCAATAACAATATTTGTCAATGAAGGTAGATATAGGCAATCTGATATTGATTCAATATTTTTGGCTTTAAAATAGACTGTTTTAAGGCTTGTGCAACCTTCAAATGGATATTCATAATTGCCATCCATACAATACCGCACATACCCAAAGTACTCGATTTGTTCAGGAATTGTTATATATTCAAGGCTTTTACAATTTCTAAACATCTGACTTGAAATATAAGTTATTCCCTTTCCCAAATCAACATCAACAAGTGAGATACAGTCCGAGAAAAGTCTGCTCGGAATTTTTTTAACTGTATCAGGAATTATAATTCCTTTTTAGCTTTCTATTATTGTAGATACCGCTTACATCAGAAAATGTTTGGGTACGGTAATTATAACCCAATGAAGTTACCTTGTATCCATTTACCATGGACGGAATTTCAACATATTCGCTGTCACCTTTGTATTTAGTAACATTTGCGGTCATATCACTGCTGTTATAACTAAATTCAAAATCATCCGGATTTGAATCGTATGTGGCGGCACTTGCCGTAACAGGCACGCACATTGCTGCCGAAAGCACTATCAGCACGGATAATATGACAGAAATGCTGCTTCTTAGCTTAATTTTACATTTACTCATAATTTTTCCTCCTAAAAATTTTATTTATTACAGACGGCTGAACTGCGGTCTGTCAAAGTTCATAAAATATTCGTCTGTTATAAAACAAGTTTAGCACAAATAATGCTACAAGTCAATAATAAATGCTTACAGTAAATTTATTTTTTTGTTCAAAAAGTTTAAAATAGACTATATATAGGATTCTGAGGTTTTACTTATGAACAAAAACATTGATTATACGGCACTCGGCAAAAGGATAAAAAATAAGCGGATTGAAAAGGGTCTGACGCAGGAGCAGCTCGGCGAATTGTGCGAGCTTTCTGCGGCACATATCGGTCACATTGAGCGTGGCACAAGGATACTTTCCGTTGAGGTACTGTTCCGCATTTCTCAGGCACTTGACACAAGCATTGACTGGCTTGTATTTGATTCGGTTGAAAACAAACATATGCTTAACGAAATTAACAGCGTGCTTAAAGACACCGACAAAACCAAAGTAACCACATTTCTAAACACGGTAAGAGTTCTTGCCGATAACATTGACAAGTTGTAAACAATTTGTTAAAAATCCACAAAATAATTACCGTCCTTGATTAAACTCTAATTAAAGTATAATCAAAGACGGTATTTTTGTCCTGTGCTGTCAGCACAGTTTTATTCTGTTTTAAAGATTTCTTTTCAGTTCTTTCACATTTTGATAGCGGTTGTCGGGAATTGTCTGGGTGCATT
>VOFB01000316.1_pt1 | contig 64000 bp, 122 predicted proteins | sample 5384141 | NCBI WGS metagenome assembly VOFB01 (sample SAMN12384721, study PRJNA508395) | human gut metagenome | isolation source: healthy gut A | host: Homo sapiens
ATGTTATTATCCATTCTTCTGATTCTATGTATCCATTTTTCTGTTTGCCATTATTTTTAGTGCTTTTGCAAATTCCATTGCTACTGATGGCTTTTCTGTTACTAATAGTTTTTTGCCCATTTCTACTATTTTTCCTTTTCAGTTGTATGTTTTTCTAAAAAGAATAAAATTTTGGTGTTTTCTTTTTTGGAACCAAAATTTTATTCTTTTTCACTTAATTTACAGTTATATGTATTTGTTTAATTCCAAATCCAATAACTTTATTGATTTTTTAAATTTTAGTTTTTATTGTCTTTCTTCTTTGCTTTGTGTGTTTACTGGTTGTTTGTCTATCCCTATAATGTCTAATTCTGGATTTTTTTGTTGTACTGTTGTTAAATATGTTTTCATTAAATTTATTAATAACTTCTTTTCTTTCTTCATTTACATATGTTTTTCTAATATTTGGTCAATATATTGTTCTACACTATTGTAATCTAAGCAATTTTTTCTTTCATTTTTGGTGCAAGTTGTGGCATAAAAGATTTCATGTCTTTTAGTGAGTGAAATAGTGCGTCCTTTAATCCTTCACTTAATAATGCATTATAACTTTTTGCTATTTCTTTTCTTCGTTTCCAAAGATTGGTGTATATTTTCCTTTTTCTGGTTCTGGTGCATATGCTATATATCCATCTACATTTTTTAAAAATGGGTTTGTGTTTTCTGAACCTTTAAATAGTTCTGGATATTTTGCTTTTGTTTGTTCTATTGTTTTTATTTTTTCTATTAAATCTTTTTTCTCCTTTGCAGTAAAATACAAATTGTTCTGCTCTGGCTGTTTTGCTGAGTTTGCATTAAATTTGAAATAATATCCTTGATTTCCTAGTTCTGTTGCTAGTTTGCCTGCTAATTCTGCTGTGTTCTTTTTTGGCAGTTTAAATATATTCTATATTTTCCTGTATAGCTATTGTTAGTTACTATATGATAAAATACTGGTTCTTGTATCTTTTTGTTTCTTTGTACTGTCATTTCCATTGTTTTATTATATTTTTATTTTTACTTCTTGTAAAAATTTTTCTTCATTTATGGCATTGTTTCCTTCTTCTTCTGATGGCATTCCTGATAAACTTATTAGCGAGTTATATGAATTGTAATATCCTTTATTTTTATAATTATATAGTACACTTGCTAAATATTGTTCTATTGCATATTCAATTGTTCCTGTTTTATATGTCTTTGGGGCTTTTTCTACTTTGTATTTTTCTAATACTGTTTTTTTTTGCTTTGTTGATTGAGTATCTTTGTTGGTCATTTCTGCTATTTTTTGTTTCTTCTTCTATTGTTTTTGGATTATGTTCCATTAATAGTTTTTTTTTTTTCCTATTCTAATTTTTGTTTTATGTATTCTATTATTCTCATATCTTTTGCCTTTCTTTTTTTTTATTTTGCTTAAGTTTTGTTTTTAATATTCTCTTGTTCCTATTGTTATTGATGCTACTTTTCCATTTTTTATAAAATAGTCTATGCTATTTTGTCCATAACCATAAGATACTACTAAACATATATTGTTTTCTCCACTGTCATAAAATCCATACATAGTTGCATATTGACTTTGTTCTGTTTTTGATATACTATTCCTTCTTCTTCATTGTATTCTAATTCTTCTTTCCCATATAATACATATATGTTTGGTGATTTTTCGTAGGTTCTACTTTTTCTTCTTTTGCATATTTGCTTATTATTGTTTCAAATGTGTCTCCTATTTTTGTGCCTCTGTCTGTTTTAAATTTGTCATTTTCTGAACTTATACTTATGCTATATACTGTATATTTTCCGTCTTTTTTGTCATATTGAATTACTGGGGCTGTGCTTGAGTCTTTTCCATATATTGCTGTTACTGTTGTTTCTTCGTATTCGTCTCCTTCTAGTTGTTCTGGGTGTCCCATTATTTTTTTCTACTTCTTCTCTTGACATTCCAATTTTATTCCGTTTATTGTCATTTCTCCTTTTTCTTTTGTTGCTTTTTACTGTTTATTTTTTTTAGTTCTTTTTATATAATTGTCTATTGGTACATTTTTCTTCGTCTGTTTCGTTTTTTTCTTCTATGTTTTCATCTTCATTTTTTTCTGTTTCATCTTTTTCTTTTTCGATTGTTCCAATTGTGTTTTCTTCTTTGCTGTTATTACTTTGTAGTAAACTAGGATCTCCGCTTTTGTTTTATTTTTAGTGTTATGTTTCCTGTTGCTATTCCGCAGATTATTGCTCCTATTAGTGCACCTATAAATACTAATAGTACTCCTTTTACTATTTTACTTTTTTGGGTTTGTTTTTTCTTCCATAATATCCCTTCCTTTCTATTTTTTATTTTTGTATTCTTTTATTTTCGTCTTTTTTAGTTTTTTCCCTCTATTTCCATTTTACTATAAAATGTTTTATTTTACAACATTTTTTTGCTTTTTATATTAAAAAAGCTTTGTAAAAGTATTGATTTTTTAGGGTGTTGAGTATATAATAGTGTAAAATTATGGCTTATGAAAGGAATGTGATAAAAATGACTTATAATCATTTAGAAGTAGAAAAAAATGGCAAAAATATTGGGAAGCTCATCATACATTTAAAACAGATGTATGGGACTTTTTCTAAACCAAAATATTATGCATTAGATATGTTTCCATATCCATCTGGTCAAGGCTTACATGTTGGTCATCCAGAGGGTTATACGGCTACAGATATAATGTCAAGAATGAAAAGAATGCAAGGATATAATGTTTTACATCCTATGGGATTTGATTCTTTTGGACTTCCTGCTGAGCAGTATGCTATTAAAACTGGTAATCATCCTGCTAGTTTTACAGAACAAAATATTGAGACTTTTACTAAGCAATTGAAAATGTTAGGTTTTTCTTTTGATTGGGATAAAAAGGTTTCAACTTGTGATCCTGATTTTTATAAGTGGACTCAATGGATTTTTTATTCAATTATATAAAGAAGGTTTGGCTAAATTAGTTGAAATGCCTGTTAATTGGTGTGAAGGTTTGGGTTGTGTTCTTTCAAATGATGAAGTTATTGATGGTAAAAGTGAAAGAGGTGGATTTCCTGTTGTTCGTAAAAATATGAAGCAATGGGTTTTGGATATTCCAAAATATGCTGAGAGTTTATTAGATGGCTTAAATGAGATTGATTGGCCTGAGTCTACAAAAGAGATTCAACGTAATTGGATTGGTAAATCTGAAGGTGCTGAACTTGATTTTGAAGTTGATGGTTTTGATAATTTGTCTTTTAAAGTTTTTACGACTAGACCTGATACTTTGTTTGGTGCTACATATTGTGTTTTATCTCCAGAACATGAATTAGTTAAAAAAGATTACATCTTCTGAGCAATTGCCTGATGTTGAGAATTATATAAAATTGGCCGCATCTAAATCTGATTTGGAAAAGAACTGAACTTAGTAAGGAAAAAACAGGTGTGTTTACTGGAAGTTATGCTATAAATCCTGTAAATAAAGAAAATTCCTATTTGGATTTCTGATTATGTTTTAGTTTCTTATGGTACTGGTGCTATAATGGCTGTTCCTGCTCATGATCAAAGAGATTATGAATTTGCAACAAAATTTGGTTTAGATATTATCCCTGTTTTAGATGGTAGCGATATTTCTAAACAGGCTTTTACAGAAGATGGTACTCATATTAATTCTGAATTTTTGAATGGTTTGGATAAAAAAGATGCTATGCAAAAAATGATTGCTTGGCTTGAAGATAATCATATTGGTACTAAAAAGGTTAATTATAAATTGCGTGAATGGATTTTTTGCAAGACAACGTTATTGGGGTGAACCTATTCCTGTTGTTTTTGTTGATGATAAAATCGAGACTTTACCTGAAAGTGATTTGCCTTTAGTTTTACCTGAACTTGAAGATTATAGTCCTTCTAAAACTGGTGCCTCTCCGTTGGATAAAGCTACAAATTGGGTAAATACTACTTTTGATGGTAAACCTGCTAAAAGAGAGACTAGTACAATGCCTGGTTCTGCTGGTTCAAGCTGGTATTTCTTAAGATATATAGATCCTTATAATCAAAATGAAATTGCTGACAAGGAACTTCTTAAACATTGGATGCCTGTTGATTTATATATGGGTGGCCCTGAACATGCTGTTGGACATCTTTTGTATTCAAGATTTTGGAATCAATTTTTGTATAAGAAAGGCATTTCTCCTGTTAGAGAACCTTTTGCAAAATTGCGTCATCAAGGTATGATTTTGGGGCCTAATGGTGAGAAAATGAGTAAATCTAAGGGGAATGTTATTAATCCTGATGATATGGTTAAGCAATATGGTGCAGATAGTTTGAGAGTTTATGAAATGTTTATGGGTCCTATTGATGCCGCTAAACCTTGGGATACTAATGGTATTGATGGTAGTCGTAAATTTTTGGATAGAGTTTGGAGATTATATACTGAATCTGGTAAATTATCTAATGAAAAATCTGATGATGTAGATTTGGAAAGAGTTTATAATTTTACTGTTAAAAGGTTACTAATGATTATGAGACTATGAACTTTAATACTGCTATTTCTCAAATGATGATTTTTGTAAATACTGTTACAAAATCAGTTAATAATGGTGGTATCTTCCCTATTGAATATGCAGAAGGTTTTCTAAAATTGTTGAACCCTGTTGCTCCTCATATTACTGAAGAGTTATGGTCAGTTCTTGGTCATTCTGATAGTATTTCTTATGAGTGTTGGCCAACTTATGATGAGGCTAAAACTGTTTCTAATGAGATTACTTTTGCCTATTCAGTTTAATGGTAAATTGAAGGCTACTATTCTTATTGAAAAAGATGAGGATGAGAGTTCTATTAAGGAAAAAGTTCATAATGCCATTGATAGTAAATTGGGTGATAAATCAATCGTTAAGGAAATTTATGTTAAAAATAAAATTTATAATATTGTGGTTAAGTAATTTTTTTCTTTGGCAGCACATATTTGGTTATGTGTTGCCGTTTTTGTAATATTTTTGTCATAAATACTTAATATTGTTGTAATATTTTTTACTTTTTTTTTGTTGTATAATATAGTGGAATAGATAATTTCGTAGATTAATTTTATAATTATATTTATATATTATTATTTGTTCCTTATTAGTGAACAAGAAAGGAATGGATTTTGCTATGAGTATTGAGTCAGATTTAAGAAAAGATGGAATTGAAGTTGTTAAAAAATTGGATACTTTGACTATAAATTCTCTTGCTAGAAATATATCTTCTAAATTGTGTAATGCTTTTTTCTGGTATGGGTTTAAATGAGAGAAATTTGTTTATTGAGCTTTCTCGTTTGGATATGTATGTTGCAAAAATGCCAGAAGGTATGTCTGAGGCTACTTATTTTTTATAAAAATAGTGCTATTTATTTTAATGAGCATATTCCTGATGAAGATAGAGAAGAATTTGCTGTTCATGAGTGTATTCATCACATTCAGGAAGTTAAAGATAAAAAAATTACTTGATTCGTATGGGATTGTGTGATTATACAGAGTTTAAAATTTATGGCCTTGCTTTAAATGAGGCTGCTGTTCAGTTGATGTCTTCTAAAGTAAATAACATTCCTTTGGATAGTGTGAAATATTATGGTATTGAGTTTGATACTATTAGCCCTTCTTACTACCCTGTTGAGTGTAATTTGGTTAGTCAACTTGCTTATTTGGTTGGTGAAGATGTTTTATTTTCTAGTACTTTGAATAGTACTGATGATTTTAAAAATAAAGTTGCTGAATTGACTTCTTTGAAAACTTATTATGAGATTAGTAATTTTTTAGATAAAATTTTAGAGGCTGAACAAACTATTATTAAACTTAATAACAAAATTTTGGAAATTGATGATCGTAATAAAAAGTTGATATGATGGTTAGAAAGATTTCTAATTTAAAAATTCTATAAGATCTACTTTTATTAGTACTCAAAATTTGATTATATCTAGCTTTTTTTTGATAGTTCTTTTAATAATGTTTCTACTTTGGAAGATGTTGAGAATTATAGAAAAAGTTTATATAAATTTAGAGATTATATTGGTGTGACTGATAATTATTCATTTTTTAATGATTATTATATTGAGAAAATGAATCAATTGGAACATAGATATAATGTTATTGAAAATGGTGGTATTGAGACTGCTCTTGATATTCAGTCTAAGCAACAAAATTTATTTGTTACTTTGTGGAAGGCTTTGAGAAAACTTGTTGGTTCTGCTTTTGGTGCTAAAGATAATGTTTCTTAATGTTTATGTTTTGACTTAGAAAGGATTATTTGTTATGTTGAGATTAACTTTTAAAATAAAAAAAGATGTTACTAAAGATACATTATTAAATGAAATATGTTCTAAAAATAGAATTAATATTAATGATATAATTGATTGGCATATAGTCAAAAAATCTATTGATGCACGTAATAAATTTGACGTGCATTATGTTTATGTTTTAGATTTTAAGTTTAAAAATGAAATTAAATATTCTAGAATTAAAGGTGTTCAAATTATAAATGATTTAGTTTCTGCAAATGCTTTTATAGTAGAGCATAAGAATTTTGCAAAACGCCCTGTTATTGTGGGTGCTGGTCCTGCTGGTTTGTTTGCTGCTATTACATTTGTCGAAAATGGGCTTTCCCCTATTATTGTTGAACAAGGCAAGTCAGTTGATGAGCGTCAAAATGATATTTCTAATTTTATTAATACTGGTAAATTGAATCCTAATTCTAATGTTCAATTCGGTGAAGGCGGTGCTGGAACTTTTTCTGATGGTAAACTTACTACTGGTATTAATTCTGTTTTTGTAAAACTGTTTTAGAGACTTTTGTTAAATTTGGTGCTCCAGAGGAAATTTTGTATACTTCTAAACCTCATATTGGTACAGATAATTTGGTAAATATTTTAAGAAATATTAGGGAATATATTTTGGCTAATGGTGGGACTTTTTGTTTAATAGAAAATTTGTTGATTTTGAGACGGTTAATAATCAAATTTCTAAAGTTTATGTTTTAGATGTTTCTGATTCTTCTAATAAAATTTTAGAAATTGAGACTGATACTGTTATTCTTGCTATTGGTCACAGTAGTAGAGATACTTTTTATAAACTTTATGAAAAATGGCATTCATATTGAACCTAAAAATTTTTTCTGTTGGTGTTAGAATTGAACATCTTCAAGAAATGATTAATACTGCTCAATATGGTTCTGTTACAAAGTTGAAGTTGCCTCCTGCTGATTATAAATTGGCTTATCATAATAATGAGACTGGTCGTTCTTGTTATACTTTTGTATGTGCCCTGGTGGTACTGTTATGGCTTCTTCTAGTGATGAGAATACTATTGTTACTAATGGTATGAGTAAATTTTTTGAGAGATGGTGTAAATGCGAATAGCGCAGTTTTAGTGAATGTTACTCCTTCTGATTTTCCTTCTTCTAATGTTCTTGCTGGTATTGATTTTCAAAAGATTTAGAAGAAAAGGCTTTTGCTTTGGGTGGTTATAATTATTTTGCTCCTGTTCAAAGATTTGAAGATTTTTTGCATAATGTTCCTTCTGATCATTTTGGAGTTGTTAAACCTACATATTTACCTGGAGTTACTTTTGCTGATTTGAATAGTATTTTACCTAGTTTTGTTTCTGATACTTTGAAACAGGGTATTTCTTTTCTTTGGTTCTAAGTTGGCTGGTTTTGATAACCCTGATTCGATTTTGACTGGTGTTGAGACTCGTAGTTCTTCTCCAGTTAGAATTGTTAGAGATTCTAGTTTTTCTAGTAATGTTTATGGCTTGTTTCCTTGTGGTGAGGGTGCGGGTTATGCTGGTGGTATTATGACTGCTGCTATTGATGGTATTATGTGCTCAAAGTTCTATGAAATAATTAATTTTTAATTGTAGAAGATTTTTGATTGTAGAAGGCATTTTTTATCTTATTGAGATACTTTTTAATTGTATAAGACATTTTTTATCTTATTGAGATATTTTTGGGCAGAGCAATTTATATTTTGCTCTGCCTTTGATTTTTTTGCTAATTGTTTGAATGGCTTTTGTTTTTATTATTGTGTGATTTTTGTTCTTTGTTATTTCTTCTAAATTTTTTATTAAAAAACTCTACATCTTCAAATGTGTTAAAATCTCCAAATGTGACTCTTAAAGCTCCTCTTGCTAGTTCATTTGGTACTCCTATGGCTGATAATACATGTGATGGTGCTGTGTCTCCTGATGAACATGCTGATCCTCCTGATGCACATATTCCTACTGCGTCTAATTTTAATAGTAATTCTCCTGAATTTATATTGCTAAAACATAAGTTGCAGTTTCCTGGTAGTCGTTGTTCTAGACTTCCGTTTATTTTGCTGTTTGAAATTTTTTGTCTTATTTGATTTATAAAATAGTCTCTGAAATATTTTAGTTTGTTTATATATGAACTCATATCATTTTGTGCTATATTGCATGCTTTTTCCTAGTCCTACTATTTCTGCTACATTTTCTGTTCCTGATCTTTTGTTTTTTTCTTGATGTCCTCCATCTATATATCTTTCTATTTCTAGTCCTTCTTTGATATATATTGCTCCTATTCCTTTTGGTGCATATATTTTTGTGACCTGATAGTGATAATATATCTATTCCTAGCTTTTTACGTCTATTGGTACATTTCCTACTGCCTGGACAGCGTCAGTGTGAAATATTATGTTGTGTGCTTTTGCTATTTTGGCTATTTTGCTTATTGGCTGTATTGTTCCTATTTCATTGTTTGCATACATTATGCTTATTAAAATGTTTTTGTCTGTTATGCTGTTTATTAATGTGTCTAGATTTACAAATCCTTCTTTATCTACATCAAGATATGTTATTTTAAATCCTAATTTTTCTAATGTGTGGCAACTGTTTAATATTGCTGGATGTTCTATTTTTGATGTTATTATATGATTTTTCCTGTTTGTTTGCTTTTTTTGTAACATTGCCATTCCTTTTAATGCCATGTTGTCACTTTCTTGAGCCACAGCTTGTGAATGTTATTTCACTTGGTTTTACAATTTAGTAGATTTGCTACTCTTGTTCTTGCTGTTTCTATTGTTTTTTTTGATCTTCTTCCTAGTCCATATATTGATGATGGTTACCATATTCTAGGCTTAAGTATGGAAACATTTCTTCTAATACTTCTTCTTTTATTCTTGTTGTAGCTGCATTATCAAAATATCTTATATCCATTTAAAAATTCATTCCTTTCAAAATAATTATTTTTCTGTAATTATTTGAATCTTCTTGTTTTATTATATGCTTAGTATTTTTAAAATAGACTTGATTTTGATAAGTTTTTTATTGCACTTTTATATCCATATTTATAACAGCTGTCTATTTTGTTAATCGTCTAAAAGTCCTGTTTTGTCTGTTTTTATGGTTAAGATAAAGTCACTATTTTGTAGACTTTCTTCTGATATTTTGTTTCCCATAATGTCTAGTGTTCTCATTGATATGTCCATAAAGTTACTTGTTTCGTCTATGTCGTCTGCTTTAAAGTTTATTGCTATTACTTTGTCTGCTCTAATCTTTTTACTTCGTTTACTGGTATATTATCTAATATTCCTCCATCTAAAAATGTGTATTCTTTGTATATACATGGGCAAAATACTCCTGGAAAACTGCTACTTGCTCTTACTGCTGTTCCTACTGGTATATCTGATATATATCTTGATTTGCTTTTGTTGTTTGTGAATACATATTCTTTTGATGTTTTTACATCCACTGCTGGTATTGCTATTGGCATTTTTATGTCACTTATATATTTTATTCCTTTTCTTTGTGCTATTTCGTTATATGCTTTTTCTATTGCCTCTCAGTGTTAAATCCGTATACTTGATTTTTTTTGTTTGTTATAAAGCTACTTACTGTGTTTATTATTGGGGTTGTGTCTACAGTTATGAGTTCTTGTGCATATCTTTTGAATAACATGTATATATAATATGGTGTGTATCCCATTGCATATAATACTGCTACTAAACTTCCTGAGCTTGTTCCTCCCTATTATGTCTATGTTTATTCCGTTTTCTTCAAATGCTTTTTTAGTGCTCCTGCATGTGCTATTCCTCTGATTCCTCCTCCTGATAAGGCTTCTCCTATTTTCACAGTTTTCCCTCCTATTTATTGACTTCTAGTGTTTTTAGTCTTTTGCATAAAAGATTTGACCTGAGCCATTGTCAACCATATAGTAATTTGCTATGAAGCTAGGTTGTGCTTGAGTTCCTAAAGTTATATGTTGGTTCTATTAAAACTGATCCGTCTTTATTTAATACTCCCCATTTTTTGTCTTTTAAAATTCCTGCAAATCCGTATTCATTAAATTCTGTAACTTTGTCATATTGATATGACACTTTTACATTTCTGATTTGTCTACAAATCCCCATTTTCCGTCTTTTACACTTGCAAATAGTGTATTTGATGATAGTACTTCTTCACTTGATATTTCTTTTCCTTCTAATGTTATATATTTTTTTTCTGTTTCATTTGCTATTTTTACATATATTCCTTCTTTTTCAATTGTTGCATTTTTCATTGTTAATATTGATTCTGCATTTTTGTTCATTATTTCTACTGTGTTGTCTGTTGAGTTTGATAATTGTATTAGTTCTGTGTCTGATATTACTTGTATTGTTGTGTAGTTAAAGTCTGTTTTAGGTTTTGCATTTGAATCTATAATTCCTAATTTTTCGTCTTTTTCTTGATGCTATAAATAAATCATTTGTTAAATATGAAATATATTTGTATTTTTCTGTGCTTACAGGTGTTCCTTCTTTGTAAATTTGGTACACTGTTTCGTTGTTTTCTGTGTTTATATTGATTGTGTATCTGTTTTTGCTTGGTACATCAAGTACAATTGTGTTTATATCCATGTTTTCTAGTTTTCCTTCTGTACTATATACATTTGTTGTTCCGTCTTCTTTTTTCTGCATATAGGTATTTTCCTTTGTATGTCTATTTGTGTAAAATCTGATGCTAAAATTTCTTTTCCTTCTACATTTAATACTCCGTATTTTTTCCTTTTGTACTATAAATATTTTGTTTGAGTTATCATAAGTTATTGATTGATAATCATTTTGTACTATTTGTTTTTCGTTTTTTAATATTCCATATCTTCCGTTTTCTGCTACTAATAGGTATGCTTCATCACGGTTTCCTAAGTCTGTTACTCTTTCTATTGCATTGTATTTTAGTTCTGTGTATGCTTTTTCCATTGTATGATATATATCCATATCTATATCCTTCGTCTGTTTTGTTTGCTACTATGTATCCGTCATAGCGATAATGGTTGTCGTTTTCGAAAAATGTGTCTGCACTTATTTTATCATATTTTGCTTCTATTAGTGTGTTTCCATTTTTATTTATTATTCCATATTTTCCGTCTTTTTTTTACTAGTAGTTCTCCTTCTTTGTATTGTAATGTGTCTATTTCTTCATATATTGCGTCTGTTTTTTTTCCGTCTATGCTTATTAATCCATATTTTCCGTCTTTTGGTATTTTAGTGTTGATTTTTCATATACTAAATCTGTTGATACATTTTTAGGCGTAGTGTGTCTACATTTTCATATTCTGTATATATTTCTTTGTTTTCTTCGTTTTTTACTGTTGTTTTTTCTCCTTGTGCACATACAAATACTGCTTTTTTCTGGGTTTTGCTATTCTTATGTCATCATAGCTTTCTGGTATTATTTGTTTTCCTGTTTGGTCTATTATTCCGAATTTTTGCTCTTCTTTTGCTTTTGATTCAAAATATTTGTATTCTTTTATTTCTTCTATTTGTAGTCTTTTCCTTTTTTCTTTTATGTTTTTTGTACATTATATACTGCTATTCCTATTATTGCTATAATTATTAGTACTATTGCTATTATTTTTTCTTCATTTATTTTTTTCCTCCTTATTTTGGTTATGATTGTTTTTGCATGCTTTTACTTTTATGATTCTTTTGTCTTCGTATTCTTCTATTTTATAGGTTATTTCTTCTGTTTCTATTATTGGGTTTCTTCTTCTTCTGGGATTCTGTCTAGTTCGTCTTGCAAGAACCTGATAGTGTATCATAATCGCCTTCTGGAATTTTTGCATTTAATAGTTTGTTTACATCATATATAGGCATACTTCCTGATAACATATATGTGTTTTCGTCTATTTTTTCATATTCTGCTTCTTCGTTATCATATTCATCATATATTTCTCCTACTAGTTCTTCTAGTATGTCTTCCATTGTTATTAGTCCTGCTGTTCCTGCGTATTCGTCTAATATTATTGCCATTTGCTTTTTTGTTTTTGTAGCTCTTTGAATAAGTCGTCTATCATTTTTGTTTGTGGTATAAAATATGCTTCGTGCATGATGTTTTTTATTTTGAATGTTTTTTTTGTTTATATTTTTTAGTATGTCTTTTATATATAATATTCCTTTTATGTCGTCTATTGTTTCGTCATATACTGGTATTCTACTGTATTGTAGTCTTCTTCTGATATTTCTTGTAGTAGTTCTTCTGCACTTGTGTGTATGTCTACTGCAAATATGTCTTTTCTGTGTGTCATTATTTCTGATACTGTTATGTCTCCAAATTGAATACATTGTTTAATAGTTCTTTTCTCCTTCTTCTATTACTCCTTTTTTTTTCCTTGGTCTATCATCATTTTTATTTCTTCTTCTGTTACTATTTCTTCATCACTTTCTCCTACTCGAATAGTTTTGATACTCCGTTTGTTACTGTTGTTAGGAATTTTACAAATGGTGATGTTATTACTGATAGTCCTTTTATAAATCCTATTGTTGCAAATGCTATTTTTTCGTAATTTTTCATTGCTAGTCTTTTTGGTACTAGTTCTCCAAATACTAGTGTGAAAAATGATAGTATTATTGTTATTAGTATTATTGATATTGTGTTCCATACTTGTACACTTATTGCTGGTATTATTTTGTTTAACATTGGTGCTAGTTCACTTGCGAATGCGTCTGATGCGAAGGCACTTGATAGGAATCCTGCTAGTGTTATTCCTATTTGTATTGTTGCTAGGAATTTACTTGGGTTTTTTAGCATTTTTTCTATTTGTATTGCTTTTTGTTTCCTTCTTTTGCCATCTTTTCTATTTTTGTGTCGTTTAGTGATATAAATGCTATTTCACTTGCTGCAAAATATGCATTTACTAATATTAATATTATTAGTATTATTATTTGCATTTTTATCAGTCCTTTCTGTGTGCTTTCTTTTGTTTTATTATTTGTTTTTCTTCAGTTTTCTTTTTTGCTTTTTTTCTTTCTTTCTTTCTCTTTTTGTTCTTTCTTTTGTTATATCCATATTTTACTATATATATTTAATTTTTTCAATGGAATTTATAATTCTTACTGTAATTTTCTGTGCCTTGTAATTTCTATTTTACTTTTTCGTTATGGTTAGGTGTTTTTTGAGTCCGGCCCCGAAAACAACCATATGTATTTCTTAAAATTTGGTTAATTTGATTGATTTTGTTGAATTTAATGTAAAAATATTATATAGTGTTATAATAAAAATGAAAAAATAATTGATTTTTATTTGTTAAAAGGATGATTTTATTATGAGATTTATTAGAAAGTTGTTGATAACATTATTGGTTTTAATAATAGTTCTTATTTCTATATTGTTTATTATTGGATATACTACTTATGCTAGTGCTTTGAAGGAAAAGCCTTTGCTTGAACGAGTTTCTGAGATTACTTCTAAGGAAAATTTTGTTAAGTTTGGTGATATGTCAGATTATTATAGAAATGCTGTTGTTGCTGTTGAAGATCATAGATTTTATGATCATGGTCCTGTTGATTTTATTGCTATTTGTCGTGCTTTTTATACTAATATTAAGAATAAAAAGAGCTTCAAGAGGGTGGTAGTACAATTACTCAACAAGTTGCTAAAAATGTTGTTTTTAACCAAGAACAGTCTTGGACTAGAAAACTTGGTGAGATTTTTTTGCTGCTTTTGATTTGGAAAAGAATTATACTAAAAATGAGGTTTTTGAGATTTATGTGAATACTGCTTATTTTGGTGATGGTTTTTATGGTATTTATGATGCTAGTCATGGTTATTATAATAAAGATCCTAAAGATTTGAATTTGGATGAGGCTTCTATGTTGGCTGGTGTTCCTAATGCTCCTTCTCTTTATTCTCCTAATGTTAATTTGAATTTGGCTAAAAGAGACAGGCTCATGTTATTAAGAAAATGCAAGAATATGGTTATATTACCCAAGAACAGGCTTTACCTTTTCTTTCTTTTTCTTATTAGTTTTACCTTAATATTAATTTTATTCGTTTTATATTTTTGTTTTATATTTTTGCTTTATATTTTATTTTATGTATTAATTATTATACATATCTGTTTTTGTCCTTTCATATATTTTTATATGGGAGGATTTTTAATGTTCTAAATAAGTGCAATTGTTATTGATGTCCTTTTTTGTTCTATTATAGTAAGTTCTTAGAACTTCCCATAATAGAAGCAATAACAATTATCCTTTGTATATCCTTTGAAGGAGTGTGTGTTATGCATATTTTTGTTTTTAGAAAAAGATTTTTGTTGTTCTTTTTTTTGTATTTTGTGTTTGATTCTTTTGATTTTGTTTTCTTTTTCTATTAATGATTCTCCTATTTTGGCTGTTTCTTTAAATTCTAATTCTTCTGTTGATGAGAATTTGCAAGATACTTTTTTAATAATTTGATGAAAGATGATGCTAAAATTGCTTATTTGACTTTTTTGATGATGGTCTAGAAGGAAGGCTACTCTAAAATTCTTGATATTTTGAAGGATGAAGGTGTGAAGGCTACTTTTTTGTTATTGGTAAATATGTTAAAGAAAATCCTGATTTGATTAAGCGTGAATATGATGAGGGCATTTTATTGCTAATCATGGTTATGATCATAATAATAAGTAAGTTATATAAAGATGCTGAGAGTTTTTAGAAATGAAATTTTGGCTACTGATGTTGCAATTGGTAATGCACTTGGTTTGGAAAATTATTGTTCTCATGTTTTCGTTTTCCTAATGGGTTTATGTCTAAAAACTATAGTGGTAGTAAGAAAAGTGCTGTTTCTATTTTGAAAGATTTGAATTATGTTTATGTTGATTGGAATTGTTTAAATAAGGATTCTGAAGTTAAGGTCTCTGAATATCAACTTTTAAATAATTTGAAAAAGACTTCTAAAAATAAAGGTACTTTGGTTATTTTGATGCATGATTCTGGTGATGTTAATGATACCGCTTCTGTGTTAAAGGATTCTATTACTTTTTTTTGAAAGATCAGGGTTATGAATTTCATAATTTTTATGATTTTGTAAATAATTAGTCTATATTTATGATTTGTATTTATTATGTCTAATTTTTTATCATATCTACTTACTGGTTTTTTTGTCCTATTTTTTTTTGATATTTTCCTATTGGTTAATAATTCTTTATAGTTTTATAACTTTGGAAATTTATTTTTAACCTGTACGGTTATAGTTCTATAATATTAGTTATAGGAGGTTGACATGGATTTTTGATATGGAGAAATTTAGTTATCGCTTAATTGTTTTGATGGAAGACTTTAACATGAGCCAAGTTGATTTGTCTAAGAAAATTGGTATTTCTAATGTTACAATTTCTAGATATTTAAGTGGTGATAGAATTCCTCGTTTAGATGTAATAACAAAAATTTCCTCTGCTTTTAATGTGTCTGTTGACTATTTACTTGGTCTTTCAGATAATAGAAATGGTGAAAATGCTAATACTAATACTGATGTAGATATTGCTTTATTGGCTAAAATTTATTTGGTCTTGATGGAAATAGTCATTTGTCTAAGAAGCAAATTGAATTGATAAAAAATTTACTTATGGCTAATAAAAATTTTATCTTGTCAGCATGAGGTTATTTTAGATGTTAAGGTTAAAAAGTTATACAAAAACGATGCAAATATTAATTTGCATCGTTTTTTGTTTTGTTTTTTTTTTTCTACAAATATATATTATATTTTGTAGAATTTTGGGTTTTAGATTTGGTGAACATTATAAATATTGGTTTCTGTATTTACAAAGAATCCTTGTTTGTTCACATCAAATATTTTTGAATCTGCTGTTATTAAATTGCATTCCATTTGTTTTGTTATTTTGTTATTATTTCTAGAATTACCAACTTTTTGTCTTCTGGTATATACAAACGGTCATTGTAAAATGCTACAGATTCTAAGTTTATTTGTTTTCTAAAAGAGATTTTATGGATCCTTTTGATGGTATTATTAATGCACCATTTCCTTCTGATGTGAGTACACACCAATTTTTTTTTTTTTTCACTATAAAATACTTTAATGCTTGTATTATTTAAAGCATTTTCGTTTTTTTATACTGCAATAAAGGTTTCCATCTAACTTTATCAAAAATTCATCAAATAATTTTTGTACTGTTAGTGTTCTTGAATTATTTGAAAATGTTTCATTTCCTTTTTTTCGTCTATGGAATGTGTTAAATTTTCAAATTTTCTCTCTTCGTTTTTTTTTTTTTTTTTCTGCAACAAATTTAGGATTTATTTGGATAATTTCTCCTGAATTTGATTTCTTGTTTAAACCTATTATTTTTGGATTATATCATTACTTGAACCATATAAAATTTTATATTGTTCTTTTAATAATGGTACAATGCTTTCTCTGTCATCTCCTTCAAATATTGCCAAAATTTTTTTCTTGTAATTCTTTTTGCATCCAGTTCCATGGTTCTGCAATGTCTGGTATTTTGATTCCATGGTTTCCTAATAGGGAAATTTTTTGTTCTTTTCTAGTTTTCATGTCCATGTCTTTTTCTTCGCCGTTTACTTTTTACAATGTATCTTCCTTTAAATGGATGTACATGTGTTAAGTAATAAAATGCTTGAATTGCAAATGAATACCAGTCGTTTTCCTTTCCAAATTTATTGTTTTTTTTGAAATCTCGGATCAACAAATGATGTCGTTAAATACTCTGGTACTATTTCGTCAATTCCCATTCCGTCAAAGTCTAAGAAATAGACTTTTTGTTTTTGTCAAATAATACATTTCCCCCGTTTAAGTCTCCTATGAATATATCAGCCTTTTTGTGTAAGGCTTCTATTCCTTCACCCATTGATATTAGTATTTCAGTATGTCTTTTCTTGTAAAGTTTAAGTCTTTTATGACACTTTTGTCTCTTAAGTATAAGATATCCATTCCGTCTACTTTTTCCATTGTGTAACCAAATGATTTTTCTCCTAGAATTATTTCTTCTGGTAATACATAATGGTATTTTGTGTTTTTTGGTTTTCTTCTTTTAAGATGCTTTCTTTACTTAAAATTCTGGAAATCACAACTATTTTGGAATTAATATCAATTTTTGTTTTTGAATACTTTGAGTACTTTTTTCTCCTTCGTATTCATAGACATCTGCTTCTCCTCCATGGCCTATTTCTTTTTTGTACATTTTAATGTATCTTCTAGGCTTTCTTTGGATTTTCGTATTCCTTTTATTTTTTTTAAGCATTCTGGACAGAATAATGAATCAGTTTTATAATACATTTTATGTGTCTTGCAGTAATTTTGTTGGTTTGTATGTAATATTCTAGTAAGTTTTTGAACAGTGTTTAAATTGATTTTTTTCTTCCTTTTTCACGTTCTATTGGTAAATTGATTTTAGGATCACTGTTTATTACTTCTTTTATATACTGAAAAACATATTCATCAGTTTGTTGTGTATTTATTCTTATTCTGAAATTCCAAAATTCTGGATTTACTACTTGAACCTGGTCTGTGTGACCTTTTACTAGAAAAACTTTTGTAAATGCATTTTTTCTAAGTAACAGTTGTTCCAACTCTAATGTTTATTATTTGTTGTATTAACTGTGTTAATGCTTTTTATCCTTACTACATTTACAATTTGTGGATTTTTTAAATCAATTATATTTTGTTTAGATAATCCTTCACTATTGTAAATGTATCCTAAATGTACTTCCTGAATATGCTGTTTTTAGTGGTATACAGTAAGTCTGGTAAAATATACCTTTTTCTGCAAGATCTTTTTTTATTATGTCTTCTATATTTTCTTTTAATGCTTCTTTTTCTTGTTCGGTAAGTTCTTTTTTTGTATACCTTTACTGCATAATCCTTTTTGTGGAACTTTGTAATGAGTTGCATATTCATCTTCAAATATGATTTCATAATTTTCTATTTCGTTTTCTGGAAATACATATTTGGTTTTTGGCATATTGGACAACATTTTTTTGAACTGTCATAATAAATTTGATGTTCTTTACAATATGAGTTCATATTTTTGGCGAGTTTTGCAAAATATTCTTTTGATTTCTTCTGGTTCTAAATCATTTTCTATTTCTAATTCATAAAATGCATTTGGATTGTATCCTAATGACTCCATTTTTGAAATAGTTTTTTATGTATTCAGCTATACTTTTTCTTGTTGTTTCTAATTTGCATTCTAATGCATTTATATAAAATTCATTTGGTGTTTTTCATATAAATTGCATCTAATGGTATTTTATATCCTTCGAATTTACAAAGGATATTGGACGTAACTTCAAATAGCTCTTTATTGTTGAGCTTTAATATCTGGTCTGATAATTTCTGACCTTCTATTTTGTTACTATTATTCCTGCTATTAGATAACAACTGTCTTCTCTTTTTGTTTTTGCTGAATAGATAATTTCTAGTAATTTTGTTACTGTTATTTTTCGTCTCCAAAGTTTTGCAATGTTTTCATATTTAAGATTTTTTTGTTCATTTCTTCTACTGTTATTGCTCTTTTTGAAAATTATTGCGTCTTTGTAATTATCTAACTTTATCTTTGTTCCTTTTACCAGTTTTCCTATTTTGCTTTCTAGCTCGTAGTTGAATACAAATGGATATTCTATCAGGCTTTCCATACTTCTATTATAGTAAATGCTGTTTGTTCCTTTTTTGTGTGCTTTTACTATTTTCTAAAAAGTATTCTAATGCATCTTCTTGTGATAGCATTATTTCTTCATTCCTGAGCCGTAGTATAATATTATTTGTGTTTGCTAAATTTGGACTTAAATATTTTAGTTCTTCTTTCTTTAGAAGTTCTTTGCCGTCTTTGATTATTCCATACTTTCTTGTTAAAAGTTCTTTATATTTTTTATAAAATATTGTTGCCATTATGTATTTTCTTGTTTCTAATTTGGTTTTTATAAATGGCATAATATTCTTTTTATTCCCGTTACTACAGGTTTGTATGTTTCATCTACTTTTATTATTTGGTCGACGTCAAAGTTTCCGTCACATTTTTCGTCTTCTTTAATTTCTCCTAAGGCTCTATTCATGTTTATTGTGAACATAAATATTTTTGATGCATTGTCAAAGTTGGTTTTACTTATTTCTGTTATCCTTTTGTTTTCTATTTTTTTTGAACTCATAGCCAATAACTTTGCCATTGAATTTTTTAATTTTTTTATTTTTTCTAACATAATATCTGAATTTTTGGAATACAATATGCGATTTCTTTTGGTAATTCTTCTTTATATATTTTGTATTTATTTTCGAATACATAGTATTCTTCAGTTTCTTCGGTGATATTATATGTTTTTAATAGATCTTCAATACTTGTTATTTTGTCTGTAAGATATACGTTAATGTATGATTTGTATACTTCTTGTTTTATGCTTTGATACAGTTCAGCTTCTATAAGTAAAGAATATGCTTCTTCAAATTCACATTTTTCTTTACTGTTGTTTAAATATTCGTATAAATCTTTGTCTGAATATTCTTTCCCTTCTTCACAGATTTTGTAATAAAAGTATGTAAATCTTGCTATATTTATTGTGTATGGCAGATTTTTTCTTCTATTACTGCATTTTTGATAATATAATATCATAAAATTCTTTTATTTCTCTTATTTGTTCTAGTTCATAATGCATTAATTTTATGATACATTCATTATGCTTTCTTGCATATTTGATATCTTCTGCTGTTTCAATTGTTGCATTTTTAGAAGTTGTAACCATACTTTTTAATGTATTTACAGTGTCTTTGTCAAGTTCTTCTTTCTTAAAATATGATAAAAATCTTGACATGGTGTTGCATTGTTTTTTCATCAAATTCTTCTGTATTTATACTATACCCTTTGTTATTTATTGCCATTATAAATTGCATTGTTTGGAGTAGTTTTTGAGCTTTATCCCCTGTTGTGTAATATTGAGTAAAGAGTCTAAATTTAAAGTTTTTGTGTAACTTCTAATTTCTGCAAAGATTACTGTTATGCTTTTTTCTTTTTCGTAAAATTTAGTTATTACAAAATCCCATTCGTTGTCTTGTAAGTTCTGAATTTTTACTTTATTCCGGCATAAATCTTTTACAGTGTCATAACATTTTTTTCCAAGTTCTTTGTCTTCAACAAATACTACTATTTTACCATATTCTGGGTTATAGTAAAATTTTTTCCTCATTTTCTGTTTCTGCAATGAGGTTGTAATCCATTCTTGCATAATTATAAAAATAGTATGTATATATTTTTTCTCTTATTGACATACTTTTTCTCCCTTTTTGTTATGGGGAAATATTGCTATTTCCCCTTTTAATTTTATTTGGTTTACAGATTATTGAACCAATCGTCGCTGAAAGCCTGTGCAGTTTCAGTTGAATAGTTTGCCGATTCGCTGTTATTGTTTATCTGGCTGAAGAATTCTGAACCTAATGCTTCGTTTCTTTTGATTGTTCTTTGCAGGAACTAGAAAGCTCCACTCCTAAAAAGTTTTCAATGTCATCAACATCTACTGTTGCTACAAAGCCCATATTTTTGCCATACTGTGCTTTCATTGCGTTTCCAAATGCTACAAATGCTGTTGTTACTCCCATGTAGTTTAAACTTTCTATTGCTTCTCTGCCGTCTTTTTCTCTTAATGGATCACCTTCAGGTTTTCCATCTGAAAAAAAACTAAGTAGGTTACTGTTGGTGTTACCTCGTTTTTTCTACAACTTGACTTATATAGTCTTTTAAGTATCCTGCTGTTTTCACAATTGCATAATTAAGCCATGTTCCTCCATTGGTATAATATTTTAAATTGACTTCTTTTACGTTTTTTAAATCTCAAGGCTTACTCCTTCGTTAAATTGACAAATAGATACAGCTATTGAGTTTGCTTCTGGAAATTTTTCGAAGCTCTTACTAAATTTTTTCAGTCCTCTTTCGACTTCATCTTCATTATCTTCCATTGATCCTGATGCGTCGATTACAAAAATAAATATATTGATGTTGTCTGTTGTGAATCCCATATAATTTGCCATAATGTATGTCCTCCTGCTAATTCTTTTTACTGGTTATTTGTTTTTTAATTTAAGATTTCCATTATATTTTTTTAAGTTAGTGAAATAAAAACTGTTCAACAATATTTTATTTTTTTTTCTACAAAATCAAAGTTTAATTCTGTTAGTGTTTCTCTTAAAATATCATTTATGTCTTCTTCACTTTCTTTTAATTCAAATACTACTAAATATTCTGTAGTAAATTTTTTTATACTTTTGACTGCTTTTCTTTTTTCTGCTATTTTTCTCTGCTGTAGTTGTATTTCTCTTCATATTTTTTATTTTGTTTTTAATTCATTTGGTGTTTCATCAATATAGTGTAAAACATCAAATGTTAACAATGTGAAGTATATTTCTTTATATGTTACTTCTTTTGAGAGTTCTGCTAAGAATTTTAGTGTTAATAGTATTTTATTGTCGTTTGTGGTTGCAAAATTTTTGATTAATGTATTTACATTCTGTTATTGAACATCTAATACTTCTCCTATTTTTACCGTTATTTTCATACTTGGTAATAATGGTATTTTGCATTTTCTCCACTTACTCCTAAAATGCTGATAACATCTGTTTCATATTGCATAAATTCATTCCAGAAGTTTGTACTATAAAGAAAATTTTCTTCGTAAAAGGTTTCTTCTAATAGCTTCCTTTCTTTTTTTCTTTTATTTTGTCTAGCAGTTCATTGCTTAGTATAGAAATCTTATTTCTTATACCAACAAGAAATTTCTTCTATTACAAATGCTAAAAATGCATTTATGTAATCGAAGTTTTTGAAATCTCTTATTATTGTGAGGCTTTTATTGCTTCTTTTGGTGTTTGATTTGAATTTTTATGCTTATTTTTAGAGTTAAATATTCTGCATAAGATATTAAATCTATTACTCTTTCTTTGAGTCTTGGATCTTTTAAGATTTCCTCACTTGTTTTAAATTCTTTTGCGATTTCAATTGTTTTGTTTTTGGCATTTTCTAATTGTTGTAACGATTTTTGTTTTTCATTTGGTTTTGAATGTACTATTGATACATTATATAATGTGTTTAACATTACGATTAGTTTTTGCAGTTTTTGGGATATCTTTTTTAAACCTGACTTCTTTGTTTATAAAGCTTTCTACTTCTCTTTCAATTTTAATTATTTCTTCCTTTTTTGCTCCATTTATTTCTGGGTCAATTTCAAAAGTTAGTTTTTTTTTGATTTTTCTAATGTTTCTATATATTCTGTTTTTAACTTTTGAATTTTGTTCAAAAATGTCTGGGCTTCTTTTGATACATCTCTTTGAAAACTGCTATTTCTTGTTCTAATACATATAACCTTTTTGTTTATTGTTCTTTTGCTATATTTATTTTTTTTCTGTAATCTCCTCTTCTTTGCTTTCTGCTGACTGGTTTTCTGTTACTTGTTCTTTTTTTTGTTCTTCTTTTTTTGCTCTTCTTTTTCTTCTATTTCGAATCTTGATTAAATGTTGTTTTAAACCATTCGAGAATTTTTTTCCAAAAACTTTTCCGCATATATGATATCCTTTCAAAGTTAGTATGGTGTAGTGATTGAGCCAATCAAATGAAATCCTATTTCTGCTGCTTCAAGATATTCGTTTTCTGATAAGCAATAATATTTGTTTTTTATATCATATTTTTTGAATAATTTCATTAAGTTCTTTTATTGCAGTTTCTTTGGATTTTTTTGATTCTTTATCTTCACAGTTACCTATACATATTAATTCTACACTGACTATTCTGAACATTTTTTGTTCAGTGTATAATCTTTGACAAGTTCACTTACTTCTACTAAAGAATCATAGAATAATATTTTTCTGGCTCTTTATCATCGAAGATAATATTATCTTTTTCATTATATGTTGTTGTTTCTATGTTTTCTCCATATCTTACAATGGTTACAAGTTGATCTGGGTCACTTGATATGTTTGTTGCAATCCGCTCTATTTTGAGCTGTTTCATAAATGGTGTGTTTTCTAATAACATAATCGTAACCTTTTTGTTTTCTAATCTTGGTATTTGTAACCTTGGTATTACTGTACCTTTTTGGAATTGCTTTATCTTCTTTAGCGTTTTCTGCATCTTTGATTGTAATTCCTTTATCTTTGTTTTTAGATATGGTGGTTGTTATAACTGTTGTTGAATCTTGTTTCGTTGTCTCTTCTTTCTTTTCAACTTGTGGGATATTTTTGGTTTTAAATTAAATATTCCACCTAAATTTACTTTTTACTCTTTTTTTGAATTTTATTTTCATTATTTTGTTTTCCTTTCGTCATTTTCTTTTTACCATTTTGCTAATTTTTCTGCTAAATCTTCAGATTCTTCTATTAAGATCTCTGGCGCTTCTTCTAAATATTTAGGTTCTCCTGTTAAAATTTCAAGTTTTTCTGCTGAAGTTTGATTTTTTTTCTGTTAAAATTACTGATTCTTCTGTCTTGTTTTCTGATGATATTGATTCCTTTGTGAATCCTCCTATTGTTATATCATCAAAAAAAGATTTTCTTTCACTTTGTATAGCCATTTTTAACAGATTTTTGTTACATTCTATGATATTTTTGTCTTGATTTTTTAACATTCCTTTTTCAAATGGTGCTACTCCGTCTGTTGCTATTACGACTTGAGGAAAAATTTTTTGTTAAAAGTAAATGTTTTGATGTTTTTTTGATATCCTTTATGGATATAGTTATATGCGTAATATGGCGGTTCTTTTCCATAATAGCATTTTAAATAACTGATTCTGCCATTTGCGTTTTCAGTTATCATATAGCCGTCTCCGAACAATTTTACGATAAATTGTTCGGTTTCTTTGAACAATGCTATTATTGTAAATAACATGTTGTCCATCATGAATTTTTTCATATCTTTTTCTTCTTTATAATATGGTTTAAACATTTGGACAATTTCGTCAAATGTTTCTTTGACTTTGTCCTCAAATTTTTCGACGTTATCCCATCCCTCCTTTGTTTTTAATATTTGTGCGAACATTTTTGTTCCAACTTCTGCATAAGGGGCTCCGCTGCATCCGTCTAAAATTAATATTGCCCGGCTGCTTTCAATCCCAAAATCTTGATTGTTAATCCCTTTTACAAAATGTCCAAAACCTTGACTGCTTATAATCATAATCAGTCTCCTTTCTTTAATGTATTTGCATTTTTGTGCTATGTGTACATAATATCATATTTTTATGTAAAATTCAAGTTTTTTTTCCTTTATTTTATGTAGTAAATAGCTATTTTGTAATCTTTGTTTTTGCCTTTAAATTTTTTGTTTATTGTAGTTTTATATATTAGAAAAATTGCAAGCCTTTCTAATATAAACCAAAAAAAAGCCTCACTCTTTCGAGTTTGGCTTTTTTGGTTTTTAGAACTTAAGTCCTGTATTACTACCTGCTCCACTTGAGGCAGGCTTTTCATTTAATGTTGCTGTTGTTTCTTTGTTGGTTGCAATTTTCGTTACAGCTGGCTCCAGTTGCTCAATCATTTTGGTGATTTCCTCAGTTTCAGCTTTCATTTTGGCAACATTTCTTCTGCTACTTTCTGGATTTCATTACAGCTATTTATTACTGTTTCTACAGCTTTTTTTGCTGCATCAGTATTGTAGAATGTTGTATACAAAATCTTTTCTGTATCTTCTGCTGTCATTCCGATGCTTTAGAAATCTCTTTGATTAATTCGTCATTAAGACGCGTCATAGCTTTCTGTCCTTCCAAAACTTCTTTGGTTTTGGCGTTCAGTACAGCATTTCTTAACTGCTGTGCCATTAATGCCATGCTGTTATTGACCTGTGTACGGATTGCAATCTGGACATTTCTGTTGCTTTTTTGATTAATGCAAGCTGTCCAATGCTAAGTCTGTACATTACTCTGGATTTTTCCAGATTTGCCATTGTAATTTCAAAAATGTCGTATCCTTCTTTTACAATAGCATATTCCTGCTCATATTTCTGCAGGCCTGTTTCCTGTGCGTTCTTCTGAATTTCAGGAGATTTCTTCTCTGATTCTTTTTTCAGCAATTTTTCCTGCAATGATATATTTTTCTAACAGTATTGCCTGCTCTACATCATTTTGCCAGAGATACTGATCTCTCCCATTGCTTCTACAAGCATTTCGATCCAGGATTCACAGGATTTCTTCAATTCTGTGAGTAACTGATAATTTGTTACAGCACTTTCCTGAATTTTTTCCATTCTTTCTTTTCTTGCTCCTTTGCTTAATTTTAATAGGAACTTTTGAAAAAGTGATGGCTCTTTAAGCGCTAAGTTAAAGTCTTCATTGCTGTCACCTGCTTTTTGTGACAGCTCAATTACCTTTTTGATGACTTCCTGGTCAGCTGCTGATCCTTTTTGATTTTTAAGGAATTCTCCACATGAATCAAATGTTCCTAATAATACGTTTGATGCATAATTCATCAGGTTATCGACTTTTCTTACGTCGATTTGATTTGCAAGGTCCATGATTTCTTTGCGCTCTGCTTCTGTATATGAAGCTAATGCTTTGTCAATGTTTAATGGTACTACTGTTGGCACTTCTGTAAGTGTTTCTAATATTCCAATTGCCTCGTTTGCTGTTGTTTCTACATTTTCATTATTCCGTCTTTCCATTTTTAAATCCTCCATAACATTAAATGATTTATAAATTTTTACTTTATTATTATATCATTGCAGTGTTATTATGTCAATTCTTTCTGTTGATTTTCTGTTTTTATAAATTTTACTTTTGGTTGGTGGTTTTATGTTTTGCTTTTGTTATTTTTTAATCTACTAGTTTTATATGTACATCTTTTAGTTGTTGTTCTGTTACTACTGATGGTGCTCTCATTAATAGGTCTCTTGCTCTTTTTGTTTTTTGGGAATGCTATTATTTCTCTTATGTTTTGTGAGTCTGCTATTAGCATTACCATTCTGTCTACTCCTGGTGCTGCTCCTGCGTGTGGTGGTGTTCCGTATTGAATGCGTTGTATAATGCTCCAAATCTGTTTTTTACATCTTCTTCTGTGTATCCTGCTATTTCAAATGCTTTTACCATTATTTCTGGGTCGTGATTTCTGACTGCTCCTGATGCCATTTCATATCCGTTGCATACTAAGTCATATTGGTATGCTAATATGTCTAATGGATCTTGTGTTTTTAGTGCTTCTAGTCCTCCTTGTGGCATAGAGAATGGGTTATGGCAGAAGTCAATTGTTCCTTCGTCTGATAGCTCATACATTGGAAAGTCTACTATAAAACAGAATTTGTATACGTTTTGTTCTATTAGCTCTAATCTTTTTTCCTAATTCTATTCTTACTAGTCCTGCTATTTTTTGTGCTTTTGTATATTCGTCTGCTATAAAGAATATTGTTGAACCTTTTTCTGCTTTGTATTCATTTTCTAATTGTTTTTTGATGTCTTCTGTTATGAATTTTGCTATTCCTCCTGCTACTTCTCCATTTTCTTCAAGTTTTGTCCATGCTAGTCCTTGTGCTCCTACTTCGTTTGTTTTTGCGTATTCTTCCATTTTGTCAAAAGAATTTTCTTCCTTGTTTTGCTCCTTCTGGTACTACTATTATTTTTATTGTTTTTTCTTTAAATGCTTTAAAGTCTGAGTTTTTAAATAATTTTGTTCCATCTTGTATTATTAGTGGGTTTCTTAAGTCTGGCTTTGTCTATTCCGTATTTTTCCATTGCTTCTTTGTATGGTATTCTTATAAATGGTCCTTCGTCTACTTTCCAGTTTGTGAATTTTTTTTTGAATGTGTATGGTACTACTTCTTCTATTACTTTGAAGACATCTTCTTGTGTTGCAAAACTCATTTCAAAGTCTAATTGGTAAAATTCTCCTGGTGCTCTGTCTGCTCTTGGGTCTTCGTCTCTAAAACATGGTGCTATTTGATAATATTTATTGAATCCGCTTACCATTAGTAGTTGTTTGAATTGTTGTGGTGCTTGTGGTAATGCATAAAATTCTCCTGGATTTAGTCTACTTGGTACTAAGTAGTCTCTTGCTCCTTCTGGTGATGAGTTTGCTAGTATTGGTGTTTGTATTTCTGTGAATTCTAGTTCGTCCATTTTGTCTCTTAGTGTTTTTAGTATTTTTTGAGCGTAATAATATGTTGTTGTGTAATTTTTCGTTTCTTAAATCTAAAAATCTATATTCTAGTCTTAGGTCTTCTCTTACTTCTTGGTTTGTGTTTACTTCAAATGGTAATATGTTTTGCATTTTCCTAGTACTTCTATTTTTTCTGCTATTACTTCTATTTCTCCTGTTTTTATGTTTTTGTTTTTTGTTACTTCTTTCTACTACTTTTCCTTCTACATGTATACAGCTTTCTGTTGTGAATTCTTTGTTTGCTCTTGTAATTTTTCGTCGTTTATTATTATTTGTGTTATTCCAAATTCGTCTCTTAAATCAATAAATTCCATTCCTCCTAGGTTTCTCTTTTTTGTATCCAACCTGCTAGTTCTACTTTTTCTCCTGCATTGTTGATGTTTAGTTCTCCACATGTTTTTGTTCTATACATTTTAATCCCTCTTTTCAATTTTATTGTTCAGCTGTTAATTGTGTTTAATTTTATCATATTTTGCTGTGTTTTTCAATAAATTTTGTTGCACTTTTAATATTTTAATTGTAGGTTAGTCAATCATTTGTCACAAATTATTTAAAATAAATACTTTGAGCACCTATATTGCAAATAACGATTCTTCTTGACTTTTATATTTTTTTATGAATTCCCTTGGACTCAACCATCCTAGTGGTCTCATAGGAAAATTATTATATTCTTTTCTCCATTCTTTTCCTTGATTTCTTAAATCTTCTAAACTATAAAATACTCTTTTATAGTAAAATCTTTCTTGATCTTTTCTATGACTTCTTTCTACTCTTCCATTTTGTTTTGGTGTATGTGGCTTTATTACTTTATATTCTAATCTAATTCTTCTAATGTGTTTTCAAACATTGTTTTTTTATCTTTCAAAAATGCTTGCCAACTTAATCTATTTGTAAATTCAAATCCATTATCTGTTTGTATTGTCTTTATTTTAAACGGAAAATATTTTACTAATCTTCTTGCAAATTCGCTTGAAGCATATGTATCATGTGCATTTGTAAACCATGTATATCTTAATCTTGAATATTCATCTATTGCTGTATATTGATAAAATTTTTTCTCCTCTTTCCTGTAATTCTTTTGCTCATACATTTCTTTGGAACATACTTAACATCTATTTGAACCTTATCCCTGGATATTCTCCTGATACCCATTCATTCGGTTCACTTTCTTTCTTTTTGCTTGGTGTTTTTTGTATATTCTAATCTTTGCATTGCATGATACAATCCTTGTATTGTTCTTGTATATCCTGCTTGACGTAATTTTATCCATAATACTACTAATCCCGTATCTTTATTGTTTCTTTTATAATTTTTTATTAATTTTATTTCTTCCTCTGTATGTTGATTTGGATGTGAATGTGGACGTCTTGATTTATCTTTTAAACTTTCTAATGTTCCATCATATCTATTTCTCCATCTATATATTGTTCTTTTACATTCTCCAAATTTATATGCTGCTTTTGCCACTCCATATTTTCTTGAAAATTTTACTATTGACTCTTTATATTTTAATCTATCTGTGATATTATTACCCATAAGAGAGCACCTCCGATATGTTTATTTTGGTCATTTAAACAATATCATTTTTGTGCTCTCTTTTCAATATTTTATTTTCAATGTATTTGTGACATATCTATTTTAAACCTATATTTTGTTGCACTTTTAATATTTTAATGTTATTATAGTTTTATTAATTTATTCTTTTATAAATGTAGAAAGGATTGTTTTTGTATGAATATTAAGGAAAATGTTTTTGATTTTTATTCTCCAACAGCATTGAAATCATATAATTTGGATAAAACAATGCAATATCAATTAAATATATTAGGTAGTTTGGATGTTTTTACTAGGAAACATTGTGAGCATGTTACCAAATTTGACTTGCCGTTTGTGTGAGAGATTGCATTGTACTAAAAGGTTTTACGGAGTATTGTACTATTTGTGCTTATTTGCATGATATTGGTAAACAGTTTATTCCTCAATCTATTTTGCAAAAGCCTTCTAAACTTACTGATGAGGAGTTTGAGGTTATGAAGACTCATACTACTATTGGTTATAAGATTTGTATGAATGATTTAAAGTTGCGTCCTTATGCTGCTGGTCCTCTTTATCATCATGAGGCTTTAAATGGTACTGGTTATCCTCAAGGCTTGACTAAAAGGATATTCCTTATGAGGGCAAATTATTAGGGTTGCTGATGAGTATGATGCTATTGTTAGTAAAAGGCAGTATAAAAAGTCATATTGGTATTACTGATACCATTAAAATTTTGATTGATAATACTAAACCTTTTTCTAATGTTGATTCTTCTGTTGCTGTTAAGCATTTGAGTGAAAATGCTAAACTTGGAAAGGATAATCCTATTATTGTTAAGGCTTTAATTTCTGTTGTTATTGAAGATATTAATTATGAGATTAGCTGTTCTTTGGATTATTTGTCTAATTTGGAAAGTACTATTAAAAAGATTGAAAATTGCTAAGGATTATAATGATAAGATGTTAAAGGCTTCTAATGATAAAAAAAGACAATATTATTTTGAGGGTGTTAAATCTTATTTGGCTCCTGAGGAAAATCCTGAGAATTTTGAGAATGTGCTTTCTGAATATGTGATTGCTTATGATAATAAAAAGGCTCATATTGCTCATTTGCAAGATGAAATTAAGAAGATTAAGAAATTACGTGTTTAATAATATAAAGTGGATCTTAAAAACATTTATTATAAAAATGTTTTTAGTCCACTTATTTTTCGTACTATATATTAATTTTTATTTATTGTTGTGGGTTATTCTAGCCCGAAACTTACTCTAGTGCATTGTTTATTTGGTTTATTACCTTTTCGTCTTCGATATGGCCTATTTTTTTTCTTTTAGTCTACTTTTTGTCTATTGTTCTGATTTGCTCTGCTAAGATTACTGAATCGCTTTTTAATCCACATGTTTTGCAATCTACATCTATATGTGTCGGGAGTTTTGTCTTACTGGTTTGTGATGTTATTGCTGCTGCAATAACTGTTGGACTATACTTGTTTCCTAAATCATTTTGTATTATTACTACTGGTCTTATTCCTCCTTGTTCTGAGCCTACTACTGGACTTAAGTCTGCATAAAACATATCTCCTCTTTTTATTGTCATTTTATTCACTCTAAGTTCTTATATTGTCAAGTTTATTTCTATATATGTTTGTATTATTAGCTCGAAGTAAAGTTTTATTAATACTATATTTATTGATATTATTTATTAGTTTTTTATTAATATTTAGTAAAAGTAGTTACTTTTTTTGTATGTGTTTCTTCTTGATTTTTTAGCTTTACCTCATTATATAATATGTAAACTGTTTCTTTTTTGTTCTCAGATTTGCATTCCATTTTATTGGATTTTCCTGTTTTTGTCTATTACTAATGTTCTATTTTTTATGTATGGGTTTGCATTTGGTACTGTTATATTTATTATTATGTTGTTGTCTTTTTCTTCTTCATTTTTGTTTCACTTTTTTTATATTCTTTTATAAAACTGCTTAAGTCTATGCAACTGTCTGTTATATATTTGTAGTTTTCTATTATGTTTGTTATGCTTAGTTTACTGTTTTCTAGTGTTAGTTTATTTTCTTCTTGTACTATTTTTATTCCTGCTATATTATTTGGTTCTATTATTTCTTGACTACTTTTTCTTTGTCTCCTTCTTTTCGTATTTTTGCTTTATTTTGTATTTGTTTTCGTTTTTGTTGCTGTATACTGTCATTTCTATTTCTGCTTCATATGAGCTAATGTTTATAAAGGTTTTCTATTATTTCTTGACTACTACTATTATTTCCCTATTTTGTTATTTTTAATCGGTTTTTTTATAAATATTTGTACAATTATTATTGTTAAAATTATAATTATTATTGCAATTATTATTGCAATTATTATTATTTTTCTTGTTATTTTGTGGTTCTTTGGTTAGTTTTTATATTCTTTTTGTTCAATTTTTTATCATTCCTTTCGTTTTATTTTGAGTTTTTTTTTGTGTTTTCCTTTTCTTAATTTTATTCTTTTGTTTTCTTTTTATGCACGAACAAATATGAACGTAATTATTATTACTTAAAAATCATTTGCACTTATTTAGCTTATAAGTGCAAATGATTTTTTTTATATTATTCTAATTAATAACTTCTTATACTTAATAATTTGTTCCTGATTTTTTCTCTTCTTTTTCTAAGTATTTGAAATATGTTTCTATTTCTTCTTTTAGTTTGGGTAATTCGTCTATTTTGTTTATTTTGTCTCTAAATTCATGAGTCTTTTAATCCTTTTGTATACCAAGATATTGGTTTTCGTAGTTCTCTGATTGCTACTATTTCTGGTTTTTACTTTTTACTTCTAGTTCTATATGTTTGTTTAATATTTTTAGTTTTTCTTCTAATGTTGTTTCTGGTAGTTTTCACCTGTTTGTAAATAATGTGATACTTTTTAAATATCCATGGGTTTCCAAATGTTCCTCTTCCTATCATTATTCCGTCTACACCTGTTTTTCAAACATTTCATGTGCTGTTTCTTCGTCTACTATGTCTCCATTTCCTATTACTGGTATTTTTACCGCTTCTTTTACTTTTTTTTATTATTTCTAGGTCTGCTTTTCCTGTATAGAAGTCTGTTCTTGTTCTTCCGTGTATTGTTATTGCTGATATTCCTTTGCTTTCTGCCATTTTTGCAAATTCTACTGCTACTATGTTATTGTGATCCCATCCTTTTCTTATTTTTTATTGTTACTGGTTTGCTTGTGTTTTTTTTACTACTGCTTCTATTATTTTTTCTGCTTTTTATGTCTAGCATTAGTTTGCTTCCGTCTCCATTTTTACTACTTTTGGTGCTGGGCATCCCATATTTATGTCTATTATATCTGCTTTGTTTGCTAAATATTTTGCGGCAAATGCCATTGATTCTTCTTCACTTCAAATATTTGGTATGCAATTGGCCTTTTTCTCCTTCTGTGTCCATTAGTAGTTTTGTTTTTGTGTCGTCATGATATATTGCTCTACTGCTTATCATTTCTGTGTATACTAATCCTGCTCCCATTTCTTTGCATATCATTCTATATGGTTTGTCTGTTATTCCTGCCATTGGTGCTAAAAATATGTTGTTTTCTATTTCATAGTTTCCTATTTTTATTTTTTATAGTACATCTTTTTTCTCCTTTTTGATATGTTTTCGGGACAGAGTGTTTTGGGGACGGTGTGTTTTTGCCCCGTCCCCAAAAACATCATTGTACAAATATTGTTTTTGTCTTTTTCCGCTGATGTTTAATAATATTCCTATCATTATATAATTTGTTATCATTGAACTTCCACCGTAACTTATAAATGGTAGTGGTACTCCTGTTATTGGTAATAGCCCCATTACCATTCCTATGTTTTTTCTATCATGTGGAATATAAAAATTCCTGCTATTCCTGATGCTATTAGTGTTCCTGCACTGTCTTTGGCTGTTTTGGCTATATATATTATTTTTTGTTATGAATATTACATATAATATTATTATTGTTCCTGCTACTATGAATCCCATTTCTTCTCCTATTACAGAGAATATGAAGTCTGTTGTTTTTGGATATAAGAATCCTAGTTGTGTTTGATTTCCTTTTAGTAGCCCCATTCCTGTTAATCCGCCTGCTCCTATTGCTAGTTTTGATTGTATTATGTTATATCCTGCTCCTCTTGGATCAGATTCTGGGTTTAAAAATATATCTATTCTTTTTTTGCATGTTCTGGTAATACAAAGTTGTATAGTAGTGGTATTGCTACTGCTGCGAGTAATATTACTGCTATTATATATTTTTTGTCTATTCCTGCTGCAAATAGCATTAATACTGTTGCTACTATAAATGCCATTGCTGTTCCATAGTCTGGTTGTTTTATTATTAATAATAATGGTACTCCTAGTGCTGCGAATATTATTAATAGTTTTAGTGGTTTGTTTATTTCTTGTTTTCCATTTATTTGTATTCTTGTTATTATCATAGATAAAAAATAATACTACAAATATTTTTTTGCAAATTCTGCTGGTTGAAATGAAAAACTTCCTATGTTAAACCAGCTTGTTGCTCCATTTATTGGCTTTGTAAATAGAACTGCTATTAATAGAATGATAAATCCTCCATAAAAAAATGGCGATATTCTAACAAGTGTGTCATAGTCTACCAACATGAATATTAGCATTATTATTAGACTGACTATAAACCATACTATTTGTTTTTAAATTCGTCGTATTCTGTGTTTTGTGTTGCAGAGAATAATGCTACTAGTCCTATTATTGTTAGTATTACAGCTATTATTAGAATTCCCCATTCTACATTTTTTTAATTCTCTTTTTCTCATGAGTTACCTCTTTTTTATTGACTTATGCTTTTCTATTTTTCTTATGATTATTTTTTGTTTCTTCTTTTTCTTTTATTTTTTCTTCACTTTCTTTTTTTTTTTTTTTCTTCTTCTAGTTTTGTTTCTTCTTGTTGCTCTTTTTGGTTCCTTTTGTTCTTTTGTTCTTGCTCTGGGTTATTTTGTGCATTTTCTTGTTGTTCTTCTATTTCGGCTTTTTGCTCGTTTTTTTTTTCTAGCTCTTTTTGTCTACTTTTCTTGCTTCGTTTTTATGTTTTTATTGGAATGTTTGCATATAGTGCTGGTGCTCCGTTTGTTCCGTCTTCGTTTTCTTTGTTTGTTAGCCTTACATCTATTGCACCTTCGTCTACATCTATGTATTTTTTATTACTTCTATTATTTCTTGTTTCATTAATTCTAGGAAGTCAGCAGATACATTTGCTCTGTCTTGCATTAGTACTAAATGTAATCTTTCTTTTGCTGCATCTTTTGAGTTTTCTGTTTCGTTGTTTTTTTTTTTCTTTTTTTTCCTATATTTTTAAAGAATTTTATTATGTTTTCAAACATTCTTTTTTACTCCCTCCACTTATGTATCTGTTATTTTCTAAATAGTTTTTTTAGCATGGCGAATAGACCTTTTTCTTCTTTAGGTATTGTTACTTCTATTTTTTCTCCTAATACTCTTTTGGCTATTTCTAAATATGCTTTTTTCCTGATGGTGCTTTCTTGTTTTGAATAACTGGTTCTCCTTTATTTGTTTGTGTGATAATATATTCATCATCTGGTACAACTCCTATTAAGTCTATAGATAGCAAGTCCACTATGTCGTCAACATCCATCATTTCTCCTCTTTTTACCATACTTGGTCTTATTTTGTTTATTACTAGTTCTGGATTTTTGATTTCTGATGATTCTAATAATCCTATTATTCTGTCTGCGTCTCTTATTGCTGATATTTCTGCTGTTGTTACTACTATTGCCCTGTCTGCTCCTGCAATTGCATTTTTAAATCCTTGTTCTATTCCTGCTGGGCAGTCTATTAAGATATAGTCAAATTCTTCTTTTAGTTTGTTTGTTAATTCTTTCATTTGTTCTTCGTTTACAGCGCTCTTGTCTCTTGTTTGGGCAGCTGGTAATAGGTATAATTCTTTAAATCTTTTATCTTTTATTAGGGCTTGTCTTAGTTTACATTTTTCTTCTACTACATCTACTATGTCATATACTATTCTGTTTTCTAACCCCATTACAACATCTAAGTTTCTTAGTCCTATGTCTGTGTCTATTAGTGCTACTTTTTTCCTTCTACTGCTAGACTTGCTCCTAAATTTGCGGTTGTTGTTGTTTTTCCTACTCCACCTTTACCTGATGTTATTACGATTACTTCTCCCATAACTTTCCTCCTTAGGATTTATCATGCTTTTTTATCTTATATATAATATAACGATTTTGCTAAAAAGTCAATGTTTTTTATAATTTTACTTATTTTCTCTTTTTGGTATATCCTTTTGATATGCTTCTTTTTGTTCTTACTTAATTGTTATTTTTCTATATTATTGGTATATCTTTTGGTTCTTTGTAATTTGTGTAATATATTTCATTTTCTTCTGTTGATATTCCTTTTATGTAAAATATATTGTGTGTAATGTTGTTTATTACATATATGTCTGTATATTCATTTGCTTTTTGTGTATTTGTGTTTTTTACATTTTCATAGTCTCTTCCATAGTTTAGACTTATTCCTTTCATTGCTTGTAAATCTATTACATAAAATTTACTTTCACTTGTTTTTTCTTTGTTGTTCATTATTGGTTCTAAACTACTTGTGTTAGTGTATTCTATGTCTGCTGGGATTTCTCCATATTTGTTATAAAAATTTGATACTTTTTCTTCTAATGTACTTATGTCTGATTTTAATTGTGATAATTTTGAAATGTTTGATCTTGTTTTCATGTTTATTATTATTGTAAAACTTAGTATTGATAATACTACTACTGTTATTACTAGTACTGTTAATGTTATACCTCTTTCACTTCTTATGTTTTTTCATTTTATCACTTTCCTTTCCAAAGGCACAGGTTAAGTTAAAAATTATTCTTTTTGTAACTTTTGTACTCTTTTTGATATATTATAGTTTACTATTTTTTTCCTGTTTTTCAATAGTTTTTTTCTAATAATTCGTATATTATTTTTCTATTTTTGTATTTTTTATTTTCTTTTATTACTATTGCCCATATATATATTATAAAAAATATTATTGCTATGTTTTTGTTGTTGATTACTGCTATTGTTCCTATTATTGTTGTTATTATTGTTGATATTATTGATATTATGTTTATGGTTTGTTCTCCTTTTGTTTTCCTTTGAAAATTGTTATTATTCCTTTTAAAATTCTTCCTCCGTCTAGTGGATATATTGGTACTAAATTTATTATTGCTAATAGTAAATTTGCATATATAAAATTTATTTTTGCTATTATGTTTATTTTTTTGTTGTTGCTGATATAATTATTAGTAATATAATTATTGCTGGTCCTGCTATTGCTATTAGAATCTTTTTTATTTCTAGTTTGTTTGCTTTTTTTTACTTTTTTGTTTATGTCTTTGATGTTTAGTTTAAATGTTATTCTGATTCCTATTGGTATTATTTCTAGTTTTTTTCTGGTTTCATTCCTAGTATAATTCCCATTATTAGATGTCTAATTCGTGTAAAATTGCACATATCATCATTGTTATGTATATTTTTATTTGACTTGTCATAAAAAAATAAGAATGTTATTAAAAAAATTTTTAAATCTATTTTAAATTTCATATTCATTTCTCTTTTCGTAATTAAATTTCTAATATCTTTTGTGGATCTACTGTTCTTTCTTGATATCTTATTTCAAAATGTAAGTGTGGTCCTGTTGAATTTCCTGTAGATCCTACTTCTGCTATTTCTTGTCCTTGTGTTACGTGGTCTCCTTGTTTTACATATAATTGGTTGCAATGTGCATATATTATTGCTACTTCTCCTATTATGATTTTTAAGTGTTTTCCGTAGTCTCCTTCTTCTGATGCTAATACTACTTCTCCTTCTGTTGCTGATTTTATTTTTTGTTCCTGTGTTTGATGCAATATCTGTTCCTGTGTGGTTTTTCGGGACTGTTCCTGTTGCTGCTCCTCTGTATCCATAAGTTGAACTTATTTTTCCTTCTATTGGTTTTATAAATTGTGTTGTGTTTTTATATTATTTATATCTTGTTCTTCTTGTGTTACTTCTTTTGTTTGACTTGATATTTGTTCTTGCTTTTGCTCTTCTGTTTGGCTTGATGTTTGTTCTTGTGATTGGTTTGGCGTTTGTTCTTCTGTTGCTCCTCCTATTCCTTCTTGTTCTTTGCTTCTTTCTTCTTGTTTTGTTTCTGTGTTTCCTTCTGAATTTTCTGTTTCTTTGTTGTTTTGTTCTTGATTTTCTTGTTGGTTATTATTGTTTTGTGTTTGGTTTATTATTCCTTGATTAAATGATTGTATTGTGTTTTTTATGTTTTGGTATATTTCTACAAAGTTTGTGTCTTCTGATAATATTTCTTTTGATTTGTTTAAAAATCTTCTGAAAATATGAATTTATTGTTTTGTATGATATAGAATGCTCCATATATTATTCCACAAATTATTATTTGTATAATGAGTTTTTAATAGTTTTACATCTTTTGCTGGTTCATTTACGTGTAATTTTTCTGTTCTGTTTTCTTCTATGTTTATTCCTTTTCTTCTATTATATATTTCTTCTGCTCTTTTTTATTTTTTCTTCTACTGACATTGTTTTTTCCATTAAAAAACACCTCCTTGTTTCATTTTAAAATTTGTTCCTTTTTTCGCTTTGCTTAAAGGTATAACTAGTTATGTGAGCTTTGTTCTTTTAAACTAGTTCTTTTTTTTAAATGTATTCGGTGTTTTTTGTTTTATGATAGCTTGTTTTATTTTAAAACTATTATTATCATTTCTATTATTGATATTATCATTAATATTAGTAAATATTTTTTCATTCTTTTATTTTTCTTTTGTATTGATTTTAGTATTTTTTTTTTTTTTTGGTTGTTTTCTATTTTATTGCAGTAGTTATTTATTATCATTTCTGCTTCTTTTTATTATATAATCTTGGTTTTGTTTTTTTTTTCTGTCGTGCTTTCTGTTTTTCTTTTTGTTTTGCAATTCAAATTCTTTTATTTTTATGTTTTTCTTTAATACAATTATTGCTTCTTCTATTATGTTTGATGGTATACTTTTTAATATAACTGTGTTTTTAGGTTGCTTGTTTCCATATTTTTTTTTCCTCCCTTTGATTAATATATTTTATTATTTCCATTTTTTTCAGGTTTATACAAGTTAAATTTTCTATTGTTGTAATATTATTTATTTTTTAACATATTATGATAAATAAATTTATTTGAATTTGTTCATTTTTGTTTTTGTATTTTTGTGTTTTATTTTTATAGAACAAAAGTGGATATTAATAACATTGTACTTATTTAGACATTTTAAAATCCTCGTCTTTATTTGTGTGTGAATTTTGCTTTGCAAATTTCTGTGTATTTTTATATATAGCAATTTTCAAAGAACTTTACTATATTATGGAAAAGGGAGTGAAATTATTTTCACTCCCTTCGAGGATTACTAGATTTCGGCTATATTAGCTAAAATTCTTCTTGATGATGTCTTCAATCTTGAAATTTCTTGTATTTTTGTTAGCAGCTTCAATAATTGAATCTAAACTTTTAAGCATATCCTCAAGTAACTTTACCATTTCTTTACGGGTGTAATCATGCATACGTAAGTTACATGCTTTCAATCTCGCATCTGCTATCCATACAATCATCTCGTCTAACAAACTGTCTTCAAAAGACTGTTTCATAAGACTAGCTAATTCTATGATGGCTTCGTCAATATCTTCACTTGTTGAGGCACCTTGCAGTTTTCTCTTAGCTGCTTCTACGTCAGAGCGGAACTGAATGTACCTCTCTTTCTTTATCATCATCTTATGAACATTGTTGTTTTCCATAGTGCTTTTTTCTCTCTTTTGCTTTTTGGTAAGAGCCTTTAGGTTCTTTACATAACTTTATTATATATTTTTATTTCAAATTGTCAAATTTTCGAATATTGATTGACATATCATTATGATTGTTATAATATATATTTAGCTTTGGTTGTGTCTATTATTTGATAGTATGTGTATCGTAACTGCACATACTTTTTTTTCAAATTATGTTTGACAAATAAAAAAAAGATGCTATCATATAAGTACATTAAACAATGTACTCTGGTTCGGCTTTTAATATATTGTTTGCTGTAGATGTATCTGTAACTACATCTACTTTTTTATGCTCAAAAAAAGCGAGGAAACCCTGTAACAAATTTCCCCACTCGACTATGTATGACAACAATTAGTCTTTACTCTTTTTGTATTCTTCAAGTTTTGATTGAAGTTCGTTATTTTTATCTCTTTCTGCTAATAGTTTTTCAATCAAATCTCGAATAAGTTCGGCTTGCGTCATCTCATTTGCCCCTTTCCGTCCTTTAGTAAAAGACTTACCTTTCTGACTTTGAAAAGGTTGCCACTATATTAGCATACTTTTTTCTAAAATACAAGTAACTAAAATGTTTTTAACACTATAATAAATATTCAATTTTTTCCATAATAAAAAAACTCCTCCTATTTAAAATTCATATTTTTAATAATCAAAACATGAACCAATAAATAAGAAAAGTTTATAGGTTTATTTTAAATATATTTATTGCTATAGTGGCAGATTTTTACATAATTTATATATATTTTAGTACCTTTTAGGTTTATAACTATTTTTGTAAGTTTGCTTGAACCGCTTCTTGCAAGGCTTTCATGCTGTTTTGTATTGTTTTATGCTGTTTTTAATTCTAAGCGTAATTTGTCTGCAATCATTGCTATAAATTCTGAATTAGTTGGCTTTCCTTTGCTTGCTGATATTGTGTATCCAAATATGTTTTCTACTGCTTCTTGTTGGCCTCTTCCCCATGCTACTTCTATTGCATGGCGTATTGCTCTTTCTACACGGCTTGGAGTTGTACAATATTTACTTGCTATTTCTGGATATAAACTTTTGTTATTTGATTTATTACATCTATGTCGTTTACTACCATTATTATGGCTTCTCTTAAATATTGATATCCTTTTATGTGTGCTGGTACTCCTACTTCGTGTATAATGTTTGTTACTAGTGCTTCTAAATTTTCTTTTTCTCTTTTTTTCTTCTGGTATTTCTATGTATTGTTTGTTTTCTCTTGCTATGAAACTGTTGCCGTTGTTAGTTGGTACATAATTTTTTATTTGTCTTATTCTTTTTATTAGTACCTCTATGTCAAATGGTTTTACTACATAGTATTCTGCTCCTAGTAAAATTGCTCTTTGTGTTATTTTTATCTTGACCAACAGCTGAAAGCATTATACATGTTGGTCTTTTGGTAGATTTAATTTTCCTATTTTCTCTAATACTCCTATGCCATCTAAGTGTGGCATAATGATATCTATTAATGCTATATCTGGTATTGTGTTTGCTATCATTTCTACTGCCTCTGCGCCATCCTTTGCCATTCCTATAACCTCCATATCTTCTTGCTTTTTCTAAGTATCCTGCAAGAGTTTGGCTAAAATCTTTATTGTCGTCTGCTATTAATACCGTTATTTTCTCTTTCATGCTTACACCCTCCTATTTTCTATAAGTTTTTTACTTCGTTCTTTGGTACTTTTTTGTACTTTTTACTTTGTAAATCTTATATTTGAATTATATATGTTATTTTTGAATTGCAAGCATATTGAATTATTTTCCATTTATTTTATAAAAATGTCATTTTATTATACTTTTTCTATAATTTTTTATTTATTTCATTTAATTCTTCTAAATTTATTTTTTTGTTTCATAATCTTTTATTATTTTATTTTTTACTTTGTTTTCTAATGCTATTTTACAATTTATTTTTTTCATTATATTCTACTTTTTCTATTTTATTTGATTTTTTGGCAATAATAATATTTAAATTTTTCGTATTCACTGTATTCTACTTTTGCTTCCATTTCTGTTCCTAATATCATTTCTATTTTTTGTGCGTTTTCTATGGCTTTTTGGGTTGTTTCTGAATATGCTCTTACTAGTCCTCCTGTTCCTAATAATATTCCTCCAAAATATCTTGTTACTATTACTAATATATTGCATAAGTTATTTTTGTAGTATGTTTAGCATTGGTCCTCCTGCTGTTCCTGATGGTTCTCCATCGTCACTTGATTTTTCTATAATCTTGTTTTCTTCTATTATTCGGTATGCTACACAATTATGTCTTGCGTCATGGTATGTTTTTTATTTTATTGATTTTTTCTTCTGCGTCTTGCTTGTTTTCTACTTTTATTAGATTTGCTATGAATTTTGATTTTTTTCTGTGATTTCTGCTATTACATTTTCTTTTATTGTGATAAAATTTTCCATTTATCCTCCTTTTACTTATAGCTAGATTTTTGTTTTCCGGCTACATATCCAGTTGAATATGCTATTTGCAAATTGAATCCTCCTGTGTAACTGTCTACATCTATTATTTCTCCTGCAAAATATAGTCCTTTTACTTTTTTTGATTCCATTGTTTTTGGATTTATTTCTTTTATTTTTATTCCTCCACTTGTTATTATTGCTTCTTCTATTGGTCTGAATTTCTTTATTTCTAATTCAAATCCTTTTAATACTTCTATTAGTCTTGTTCTTTCTTGTTTTGTTATTGTGTTTACTTGTTTTGTGGATCTATTTTACTCTTTTTATTACTGAATTTATCATTTTTGTGGTAATAGTTTGTTTAGGCTGTTTTTGAATTGTTTATTTTTTTTTTCTTCTTCAAAGTCTCTTAGTATTCTGTCGTTTAATTTTTCTTCTGATAGTGCTGGTTTTAAATCTATTTTAATATTATTTTTCTTTCTTTAAAAAGATTTTCTATATTTTTATATCTTACTAGATGTGCTGAACTACTTAATATTGTAGGTCCAGATACGCCAAAATGTGTAAATAACATTTCACCAAAATCTTCATATATTATGCGTTTTTGGATGTATCTTTTAATTGAATTTTTACATTTTTAATGATAGCCCTTGTAATTTTTTTCTACTTCATATATTTCTAGTGGTACTAATGATGGTTTTATTTTTGTAATTGTGTGTCCTAGCTCTTTTGCCATTTTGTATCCTTCTCCTGTTGAGCCTGTTAGTGGATAGCTTTTTCCTCCTGTTGCTAGTATTACTTTGTCTGCTTCTATTTTTCTTTTGTTTGTTTTTATTCCTATTACCTTTTGTTCTTCTTCTGTTTTTTTGTGTTATTATTTGTTCGACATTTTCATTCAAATATATTTTTACTTTTAATTCTTTTAATCTATTTATAAAACAGTTTAATACGTCTGTTGATTTATCTGTTATTGGGAATATTCTGCTTCCTCTTTCTTCTTTTACTTCTAGTCCTTGTTTTTTAGAAAGTTTATTATATCTTTGTTTGTAAATTGTTGAAAACTGCTATATAAGAACATTCCATTTCCTGGTGTATTTTTTTATGAAGTCTTCCATTTCTAAAGATGATGTTATATTACATCTTCCTTTTCCTGTTATTAGTAGTTTTTTTTCCTAGCATGTTCATTTTTTCTACAATTATTACTTCGTCTTTTGGGCTTCTATTTTCTGCTGCACTTATTGCAGACATCATTCCTGCTGGTCCTCCACCTATTATTACTGTTTTCAACTTTTATCATTCCTTTTTACTTTTTTATTTTTTTTGTTTCCATTCTTTTGTTTTATTTATTGTTTTTCCATTTCTTCTATTGCTTTTAATATTCCATATTTACCATATTCATAAGTTAGCCCTCCTTGCATATATGCTATATATGGTTCTCTAATTGGTCCATCGCAACTTAGTTCTATTGTTGATCCTTCTGTGAATGTTCCTGCTGCCATTATTACTTTGTCTTCATATCCTCCCATTTCTCCTGGTTCTGGGATTACGTTGCTGTCTATTGGTGATCCTTTTTGTATTCCTTGGCAAAATTTTATTAATTTTTCTTTGCTTCCTAAGTGTATTGTTTGTACTATATCTGCTTTTTTTCGTTATATTTTGGTTCTACATTATATCCTAATTCTTCTAATATTTTGTTTGCAAATATTGCTGTTTTTAAACTACTTGATACTACTTGTGGTGCAAAAGAATAGTCCTTTTAGTAAGTTTGTGTTTTGGTTTAGTGATGGTCCTATTTCTTTCCTATTCCTGGTGCTGTTAGTCTTTCTGCGCATAGTTCTACTAATTCTTTTTTTCCTACTATATATGCTCCACTTGTTGCTATTCCTGCTCCTAGATTTTCATTAATGATCCTACTGCTATGTCTGCTCCTACTTCTATTGGTTCTTTTTCTTCTACAAATTCTCCATAGCAGTTGTCTACCATTATTATTACTTCATTATTTACTTCTCTTATTTTCTTTATTATTTTTTCTATTTTGTCTATATTTATGCTTTTTCTTGTTGAATATCCTCTTGATCTTTGTATTTCTATTAATTTTACATCTTTTTGTTTAGTCTTTCTTGTATTGCTTTTTTCGTTAAATTCATTTTTTACTAATTCTATTTGTTCGTATTTTACTCCGTATTGTTTTAATGAACTTTTACTTAGATTTTCTCCTAATCCTATTACTGTTTGTAGTGTGTCATAAGGTGCTCCTGTGATGCTTATCATTGTGTCATTTGGTCTTAATAGTGCTGATAGGGTGATTGCTAGTGCGTGTGTTCCTGATATGAATTGTGCTCTTACTAAGCTGTCTTCTGCTTTAAATATATTTGCATATATTTCTTCTATTTTATTTCTTCCTGGTTCGTCTATTCCGTATCCTGTTGATGTTTGTAAGTGCATTTCTTGTAAATTACATTCTTGAAATGCTTTTATTACTTTTATGCTATTTTTTCGCATATTTTTTCTATTTTCTTAAATTCTGGTTCTATTTCTTTTTCTATTTTTTTGTTATCTCTTCTATTTTTTTCATTTTATTTTCTCCTTATTTTATGTTTATATTTTTTATGATTTTTGAATTAGTTTTGATTTCTTTTTTGTTTTTTATTTTTTATATTTAATATTTTACTATATTTTGTTTTTTTTGCAACATTTATTGATTTCTAAGTATTTGTGTGTTGTATATTTATGTTAATTGTGGTATACTATATTTAATCCCAGTTGGGAAATTTATTATTTATAAGGAGGCTCTTTATATGAGAGAAAAAAGTAACTTTTAATCTTCGGTCTCCTTTTCCAGAGTTAGAGTCTATTTGTTATTTGTTTAACAAAATGATGATTTCTGGTAAAGGAACCATGCAGAATTGAAAATCGGAAAGTCAAAAGATATTGATTACATTACTATTAATGTTTACAGATGCAGGAAATATCCTTCTGTTACCTTAAACAGAGATGTTGATTTAATTGATTTTGAAACAGAAAATTTTGTTTCTTCGGTTGATTTTTCAAAATCTATTCTGTTTTTGAAGCTGACTCTACTGGTCATTTTATTACAGTTTATATCTGTAATTCTTATAATGATTTACCTGATAACAAATGTAGATTGGCAAAGTTTCCTCCTGTCAAATTTAATAATTCTTCTCCTTTGTTGGATGTTAAATTTGAATTAAGGAAACCTTTTGATGAGATTGCGTATTTTGCAAATATTATCAATTCCATGTTAGCTTCTGGTGTTCGTTCGCACATAAGTGTGAGCAGTGATAACCATTTTTCTATTTCATTTCTTTATTGTGATTTGGACAGGCCATCATTGAAGTTAGAAATTGGTTTGATAAAGGGTAGTTTCCCAAAGAAGAATGCTTATATTCTTTCTGAGTATAATATTTTTGTTCTCGGGATATTCCTTTGAATTCGTCATTTAGCGTTTTTCGTTCTAATGATGTGAATTATGGTCAGGTTATTCACATTTATGTGTATAAGCAAAAGACAAAAAGTTACTTGATGAGCTGACAAGGCAGTTTGCTTTGTTTGCTATCTGAACAAAAATTTAAACCGTTGATATTTCAACGGTTTTTATAATAATAAAATTAGTTTTGTGCATAAGGTAGTATTGCTATGTGTCTTGCTCTTTTTACTGCTGTTGTTATGTCTCTTTGATGTTTGCTGCAAGCTCCTGTTGTTCTTCTTGGTAATATTTTTCCTTTATCATTAACAAATTTCTTTAATTGGTCTGCGTTTTTGTAGTCTAATTCGAAATTTTGTCACTGCATAATACACATACCTTTTTTCTTTGTTTTCTGAATCTTGATTATAATCATCATCATAATTTTGTTGTTTCTTCTATTTTGTTTTTGTCTGCCATTTTTATTTCCCCTTTCAGTACTAGAATGGTAAATCATCTGTTGAAGATGTTACTTCAAAGTCTGAGCCCATTGTTCTGGTGCTGTTGTTCCAAAAGTGTTTTCGAATACTCCTGCATCTCCGTTTCCTTCTCTTCTGCTGTCTGCAAAATATGCTTCTTCTGCTACTACTTCTGTTACATAGTGTTTTACACCTTGATCATCATCCCATGTTCTTGTTTGGATTCTTCCAATTATACCAACTTGTTGACCTTTTTAAAGTACTTACTACAAAATTCTCCTAATTTGCTCCATGCTACAATATTTATGAAGTCTGTTTGTCTTTCTTCTCCTTGTCTTACAAATCTTCTGTTTACTGCTAAACTAAAAGATGCAACTAGTGTGTTGTTTGTTTGTGTGTATCTTACTTCTGGGTCTCTTGTTAATCTTCCCATTAATATTACTTTGTTCATTTTCTATCACCTTTCTTTGCTTTAAATAAAGGTCCCTTTTTCTTTATTTAATTGTTTTTGGACTATTATCCTTTTTTTTACTATGATATATTTCATTATATCATCTGTTATTCTGTAGATTCTTTCTAATTCTGCTATAGCTTCTGGTTTTGATTCAAAATTGATTACTTCGTATATTCCTTCTTGTTGTTTTTTGATTTCATAAGCTAATTTTCTTTTTCCCATTTTGTCGATTGATTCTACTTTTCCATTTTCATTGATTAATCCTGTAAATTTATCTTCTAATGCTTTTACTCCTGTTCGTCTAAATTTGATTTACAATGATAACACTTTCGTATTTATTCATTGATTTCACCTCCCTTTGGATTTTAACCCACTTTTGGTTTTGTGAGTAGAGATTCAAAAAATAACACTTTTTTTGAACAGTGCTATTTTATCACGTTTTTTTAGGTTTGTCAATCACTTTTCTTCTAAAATTTCCTATTTTTTCTACTATTTTAGTGCTTTTTGTTTTTGAAATTGTGAATTGTAACCTCTATTTTTAACTAATAATTTTGAGTTTTCGTTTTGTTGCTTTTTTATTTTCCAGTAGTCTTCTAGTCCTCTGTTTACATACCAGTTTTTCTTTTCTTTTAATTCTTTCATTAGTTTTTCTGCTTCTATATATGCCATGTCAAATTGCTCTTTGTCTATGATGTTTTCTTTTAATGCTTCTTCTAATTCATTGCAGTCAACTAATTGTATGTATGTGCCTTCTTTTGGTTGCTGCTGGTTGAAAATATACTACGTCTAAGTATAAGTCATTGTAAAATGGTATTCCGTCTTTTATTTTGTTTTTCTGCTATTATGTCAAAGTAATATTCTAATATTTCTTTTTTGTCATTTACATGTATTCTTACATTGTATTTTTTGTCTAGTGGTGTGTATTCTATGATTGTAAAATCTTTGTCTAATTTTTACTCTTTCTCCGTTTATATATACACTATATGGTTGTTCTACTGCTTTTACCTCTTTTAATGTTATGTATGTGTTTTTTTTCTTCTAATTTTTTATTGTTATGTCCATATCTGTTACTTCTCTTACTTGTTTTTTTCTGACATCTACCCATTTGTTTAATTTTTTCATGTTGTTTTCCTCCCCTTGCTTTTTTATTTTATATGCTTATTTCTTCTGTTTCTTTTTTTTTTTTTGTTTCTGTTTTTTTCTTTTGTTCTTGTTTATTTTTGTTTTTGTTCCTCTGTTTGTTCTTCTTGCTGATAAAATTCTTCTAAAAATCTTTTGTTTACTGGATTTTTCATACTTTTTTATATAAATATTCTATATCTTTTTTGTTATCTTTTCCACTTTTTTCCACTTTTTGGATTATTAATATTATTTTTCTATGTCATCTGTTGCTTTTTTCTAATTCCTCGTTTATTACTAGCCATTTGCATACTTTTTTCCGCATATTTTATTTGTTTTACACTTCTTTGTAATCTGTTTTGGTTTCTGTTTTGCTTTATTCGTTCTTGTGTTGGTGGCATTACATATATTGGGATTATGTTTTTATATATTTGTTTTAATTCTTCTACTCCTTTTGCTCTATGTCTATTATTATGCATTTGTCTGTGTATTTTGATTGTTTAGGTCTATTTGGGGTGTGCCATAAAATTCTCCTTCTACTGTTGAGCATGCTAATATCTTTTCTTTTTTTTTTTTAATTTTTTATATTCTTCTTTTTGTATAAAGTAATGTTGTTCTCCTTGTTTTTTCGCCTTTTCTTAATGGCCTTGTTGTGTATGTTGGGATTTGTATATATTTTTCTGAATCTCTTTTATTAATTTTTTATAATTGTGCTTTTTCCTGCTCCACTTGCTCCAGTAATTGTTACTAAAATATTATTAATTTTTATCACTTTCCTTTCGTATTAATAGTAGATAGTGCCAATATGTTTGTATTTTTCCATCTTTTTCTGGATTATGTCTTGTACTTGTGATAAATATTCTATTTTGAATTTTTAAATAGTTCTGGTATTATTTTTATATCTGCATAAAAAGTGTGGTATTCCGTTTTTCTGGTCCTTCGTCCATTCTTATTGCTGTGTTTTCGTCTTTTTGTGGGTTATTTTTTGTTTTAAATGTTTCTGCATTTTTTTGAACCTAGTGTTAAAAAACATTCTCCATCTTTTCTTAAAATATTATAAATTTGTTCTATTATTATTTTATTCCTTCTGTGTCTGTGTGTGATATTACATTTCTGCATAATATGCAGTCTATACTTTCTTTTTTGTATGGTAATTGTATCATGTCTGATTTTTTTACATTTGCTTTTAGTCCTTCTTTTTCTAACCATTCTTTTGTTGTTTTTATTGCTTCTTCTGATAAATCTATGCTATTTACATTAAATCCTTTTTTGGCAAATTGTATGGTATGTCGTCCTAGTCCACATCCTATGTCTAGGAAGTCTTTTTGTTTTGTTTTTTCCATCTGTTTATTAAATAGTATGATTCTATGCTTGGTTCTTTCCACTTTTTTGTCCTTCTTCATTTAGTTTGCTCCATTCCATGGTTTTGATTCTATCATTTTTCCTCCTTGGCTTTTATTTTTCCTTTGCTTTTCTGATCTTTTTTTTACTCTTTTATTTTTTTGCTTCTTTGTTTTTGGCTCCTTTGCTCACTGAATTACAATTTTACTACATTTCTTTTTGTTTTACAATATTTTTTATTTTTTATTTTGTTTTTTTTTGTATTTTCTGGTGTTTTGTTTTCAGATTTTGTTATAAACTTAGCAAAAATTCGTCTTCTCTTTTAATAATTTGTCTGCTTTGATGTTTTTCTTGCATATATGTCTTAAATATGAAACTTCTTCTTGCCAAAATGTACCGTGTAATTCTATATAATTTTCTCTTATTTCAAATGTATTGGTTTCTTTGCCTATCTTTTTTAATAAGTTTTTGAATTCATTTTCTGTGATTATTTTTGGCTTTCTTTTTGCATACTTTAAAATTTGGACAGTCTGGATTGCAAAATCCTATTTTGTTTGTTCTATACATACTGGATAACTTATACAGTTTGGATTGCAGTAGTGTATTCGTGCACTGTGTCCATTATAGTCTGGTTTTTCCCATATATAGCTTACTCCACATGAGGTCTTTTTGAATACTGGATATTCTTTTTTTGTTTGTTTAAAAATTTCTTTTATTTTATTGTATGTTTCTGGATATAATACTTTGTGGTCTGTGTCATATTTTTCTGGTATTGTTATTCCATTTTTTCGAAAATTTGCTTTAAATGTGTGTTCATGCGTATTCCTGATACTATACTTGCTCTACAATATTTTGTTACTATTTTTGCTATATGTTCAATTGTTTCTTTATCACTGTTTATGCCTTCTATAACTGGTCTGTAGTAATTTATTAGTTTACAGTTTTGTAGTTTTGATAGCTTTTTAGTGTTTCTATTTGCGATTTTTCATTTCTGTTTTCTAGTTTTTCTGATAACCCTGAAAATGTGTATAATATTATAAGGTTTAAGTCGATTTTTTCTATTTGTTTTATTTGTTCTTCTGTTATATATCCTTTTGTTATTATTAGTATTGGATTTGGTACTTCGTTTTTTCCATTTCTTTTAAAATTTTTATTGTGCTGTTAAATATTTCTTTGTTTAGTAGTGGGTCTGTTTGATTGTTTACTGATATTGGTATTTCTGGTGAATATAGCTTTAATGATAATAGTTTTTTACAAGTTCTTTTTCGTCTTCTACTTTTCTTACGTTTTCTCTGTTTCCTAAGGAACTTAAAATACAGTATTTACAATTTATTGTGCATCCATTATATGAAGAAATTGAGATTGAAGATTTTAAATAATTAATCATACAAATTTCCTTTCTTTTAATAAATTGTTTTTTCTTTATAGTTTATTTTGTTATATTCTTTTTGCTTAATCGTTCTTTATTTACCCATTTTGTAATTCCATTATTGGTATTGGCATAAATGAAATTATTATTGTTATTATCCATTGTGTACTGTTTAGTGTATGTAATTCAAAAATGTCTGCAAATGTTGGTATTATTGCTACTATATTTTGTACAAATACTCCTAGTAAGAAACTTCCTATTAGGTATTTGTTTTCCATTATCCCTACTTCTAATATTGATTTGTCACTTTTTATGTTGAAACTGTGTATTAATTCTAACATTCCTATTGTTATAAATGCCATTGTTCTTCCTATTTCTAGGCTATAGTATTTGTTTCCTATGCTAAATGAAATTAGTGTTAACATTCCTATCATTATTCCTTCTATTATTATTTTGCTCCATAGTCCGTCTGAAAAATTCCTTTTCTGCTGTCTATTGGTTTTCTGTTCATTATGTCTTTTTCCTCTGGTTCTAGTCCTAATGCTATGGCTGGTAAAGAGTCTGTTACTAAATTTATCCATAATAGTTGGATTGCTAATAATGGTGATTTCATTCCTAATACTAATCCCATAAATATTGTGACTATTTCTCCTATATTTGTTGCTATTAGAAAATGTATTGCTTTTTTTATGTTGTCATATATATTTCTTCCTTGTTTTACCGCTTCTACTATTGTTACAAAATTGTCATCTGTTAGTATCATGTCTGATGCGTTTTTTGCTACGTCTGTTCCATTTTTGCCCATTGCTATTCCTATGTCTGCATTTTTTAGTGCTGGGCTGTCATTTACTCCGTCTCCTGTCATTGCTACTACTGCTCCTGTTTTTTGCCATGCTTTTACTATTCGTACTTTATGTTCTGGTGTGACTCTTGCAAATACTGAGTATTCTTTTATATTTTTTCTAATTCTTTTTGTGTTATTTTGTCTAATTCTTGTCCTGTTATTGCTTTGTCATTTTTTCCCATTATTTCTAGTTCTTTTGCTATTGCTTTTTGCTGTTTGTATGTGATCTCCTGTTATCATTACTGTTTTTATTCCTGCTTTTTGCATGTTTTTACTGCTTCTTTTACTCCTTCTCTTGCTGGATCTATCATGCCTATTAATCCTAGATATTTTAGGTTTGTTTCTGTATTCTCACTTGTTATTTTATTTGGTAATGTTGTTATTTCTTTGTATCCTACTGCTATTACTCTTAGTGCTTTATTTGCCATTTCTAAATTTTGTTTTCTTATTTCTGCTTTGTTTGTTATTTCACATCTTTCGATTAATATATCTGGTGCTCCTTTTGTGATAACTATATATTTGTTTCCTTTTTTATGTATTGTTGTCATCATTTTTCTTATTGAGTCAAATGGTATTTCTGCTATTCTTTGCATTTGTTCTTCTGTGGTTCTTTTGTTTATTCCTATTTCTAATGCTTTTTCTACTATTGCTTTTTTCTGTTGGTTCTCCTATTACCTTGTGGTTTTGTGTTATTTCACAGTCTGTGCAAAGTGTTGCATATTCTATCATCTTTTTTCGTCTGTTGTTTTTGTTTCTACTACTTTCATTTTATTTTGTGTTAGTGTTCCTGTTTTGTCTGAACAGATTACACTACTGCTTCTAATGTTTCTACTGCTGGTAGTTTTCTTATTATGCTATTCTTTTTGGACATTTTTGTTACTCCTATTGATAGTACTATTGTTACTATTGCTGGTAATCCTTCTGGTATTGCTGCTACTGCTAATCCTACTGATGTCATAAACATTTCTATTGGTTCTATTTTTTTATTATCCCTATTAAGAAAATTAGTATGCATATTGCTAAACATGCTATTCCTAATATTTTTCCTACTTGCCCTAATTTTTTTGGATTGGTGTTTCTGGTGCTTCGTTTTCTATCATCATATTTGCTATTTTTCCTACTGTTGTTCTCATTCCTGTTTCTGTTACTACTGCCTTTGCATGTCCATTTACTACTGTGCTTGCCATAAATGCCATGTTTTTCATGTCTCCTAATTGTTCTTCTTTATTGCATATATAGTTTGCATCTTTTTTCTGATGGTAGGTTTTCTCCTGTTAAACTTGATTCTTCAATTTTTAGGTTGTATGTTTCTAGTAGTCTGCAGTCTGCTGGGACATAGTTTCCTGCTTCTAGTAATATTATGTCTCCTTTTACCAATTCTTCTGCATTTATTTCTTTTATGTTTCCTTCTCTTATTGTTTTGCATTTTTGTGGTGTTAACTGTTTTAGTGCTTCTATTGATTTTTCTGCTTTTTGCTTCTTGTATTACTCCAATTATTGCATTTAATATTACTATTGCTATTATTATGAATGAGTCTATATAGTCATTTTCTCCTTGCATTTTTGAAACTATTGCTGATATTATTGATGCTATTATTAATATTATTATCATAAAGTCGTTAAATTGTTTGATGAATTTTATTAGTATACTTTCTTTTTTTTTGTCTTCTAATTTGTTTTTTCCTTCTTTTTCTTGTTTTTTCTTACTTGTTCTTCTGTTAATCCTTGTTTTTCATTGGTGTTTAACTTTTCTATTGTTTCTTCTTTTTTAATGTTTGCCACATTTTTATCCTCTCCTTTGCTTGTCTTTAGTTTATATTATGCTTGTCTTTTTATTTATGCACAATTTTTTTATTTTTTATATTCTGGTTTTTTGAAACTTTTGTCGAATTTTTCATATTATACACTGGAGGGATTGTAATGCTTATAAATTGCTTTATTTTGGCTATTTCTAGTAGCATTGATTCACTTGGAATTGGTGTTACATATGGTATTAAAGATAAAAAAAATTTCTTTTTCTAGTACTATAATTTTGTTTATAATTTCACTACTGGTTTCTTTTATATCTGTTTTTTTTGGTAAAATATTATTAGATTTTTTACCAGAGTTTATTACTGAATTAATTGGTTGTTTTATTTTGTTTATAATTGGGTTTTTGTTATTGTTAAATCTTTTTTGAAAAAAAATCTGGGAATCAAAATGATTTTGATTTTAATAATTCGAATTTGATTGATCCTAAAGAATCTGTTTTCTTGGTTTTGCTCTTTCTTTAGATAATTTTGGTATTGGTATTAGTTCTAGTCTAATTGGCTCTTCTTATATTTTGTTTTCCTATTTTGATTAGTGTTTTTCAGTTTATGTTTTTGCGTGTTGGTATACTTATTGGTAAAAAAGTTTGTTGTTTTATAGGTTTTTCTGATTTTGCTTGTTCTATGCTTTCTGGTTTTTACTTGTTCTTATTGGCTTATGGCAATTGTTTTCTGTTTTTAAAATTTTGTCTTAAATTATTTGTTTTGCTTTACTTTTATAATTTTTTTGATATTTTAATTATTTAGGTTAAGCCATACCCTATAGATTTATATAATTTATGGTATTTTGTCATTGTTGGTGACATTTTTGTTGCTTGTACTTGATTGAATTTTAACCTATAAAGTTAGAAAATAAATCATGTAATTAATTTTGAAAGGATGTATGTACATGGAAGAAATCACTTCAGCTGAATTATTTAAAGTAATTGGTAAAAATGTAAAATATTATAGAAAATTATATAATTTAAAAGTTGGTAAAATGACTCAAGAAGACTTAGCTGAAATTGTTGATGTTTCTACTGCTTTGATAGGTGGTTTGGAGAGTGACAAAATAAATCAAGGAATTAGCGTTTTTAATTTGTGGAAAATTAGTAATGCTTTGCAAATTTCAATAGATAAATTATTTGATAACTCTGATTCTTCTAATAGGTTTATAGAAAATTAATATATTTATAATTAGGACGCTTTATAACTCTTGTTTTTTCTTAAGCGTTCTTTTTATTGTTTTGTATAAAACTTTTATTTGAAACAAAAACATTTGCATTATTTTGGTTGCAAATGTTTTTTGTTTTCATTTTATGAATACTATTCTTCTCTTAATTTCATTGAAAGTAATTTTGAGATTCCGCTTTCTTCCATTGTTACTCCATATACACTGTCTGCTGCTTCCATTGTTCCTTTTCTGTGTGTTATAACTAAAAATTGTGTGTTTTGTGCGAATTTTTTAAATATTCTGCATAACGATATACGTTAACATCATCTAATGCTGCTTCAATTTCGTCTAATACACAGAATGGTGCTGGATTTATTCTTAAAATAGCAAATAGTAATGCTATTGTTGTTAGTGCTTTTTCTCCTCCTGATAATAATAACATGTTTTGCAATTTTTTCCTGGTGGTTGTGCTGTTATGTCTATTCCACATTCTAAAATGTTTTGTTCATCTTCTAATTTTACTTCTGCTTTTCCTCCACCAAATAATTCTGCAAATACTTCTCCAAAGTTTTTGTTTATTTCTTTAAATTTTTCTTCAAATTGTTCTTTCATAATTGCTGTCATGTCTGTTATTATTTTTCTTAGTTTTGACATTGTGTTTTCTAGGTCTAGTCGTTGTTCACTCATGAAATCATAACGTTCTTTTTGTTTTTGTATTCATTTATTGATTCTACATTTACACTTCCCATTTCTCTCATTTGTGTACGTAGCTTGTTTACTTGTTTTTGTTTCGGAAACATTTTTGGTTTTTCATATTCTTCTATTGAGTTTGGTGTTAATTCATATTCTTCCCATAGTTTATTTATTGTTTCTGTTATTTCTTCTTGTATTTTTGTTTTTCTTACATCTATTTTTACAATTTGTCCTTTTAAGTCTTCTATAATTTTAAATTTTTCTGTTATTTGTTCTTCTTGGGTTGTTAGTTTTTCATTTTTTTCTGCTCTGCTTTTCTTTAGTTCTTCTATTTTACTTCCACTGCTTTTTTACTTCTTCTTTTATTTTTCTATTTGTTCTTGAATTTTTTTATTGCTTCTTTTAAGTTTTGTGTTTTCTTGTTTACTTTGTTCTATTTGTTCTTGTTTATTTTTATTGATTGTTTATTTGCTTCTACTTCTTGTTGTATTCTTTCTTTTATTTCTTCTATAGAACTTTCACTTTCGTCAAATGATGATACTGAAATCTTTAGGTTTGTTATGTCAAAGTTTAAGTCATCTATATATTTTTGATTGTCTTTGTTTAGTTCTGCATATTCTGTTATTATTTTTGATAGTTTTTCGTTTTCTGTATTAATTTCTTCAATTTCTTTTTTGAATTTCTGCTTTTTGTTTGTTGCAAATTCTTTTTGTTCTTCTAATTTTTTTTTGTTCTTCTTTAAGTTTTTTGTAATCTGTTTTCTATTTTTTGAATTTCTTCTTCGAAAGATAGTACTTTTTGTTTACCTGTTGCATACGTAATTTCATTTTCTTGTAATTCTTTTTCTAGTCTTTCTGCTATTTCTAATATTCCTTCTATAGATTCTTCGTATTCTTCTTTTCTTTTTCTATTTTTTCTATATTTTCTTGTGTTTTTTGATTTCTTGCCCTATTTTTTGATTTCATTTTTCTTCCTAAAATATTTACAGTTTTTTCATTACTGCTCCGCCTGTTATTGCTCCTGATGTGTTTATTATGTCTCCTTCTTGTGTAACTATTTTAAAATTTTGTCCATTTTCTTTTGCTATTCTTATTGCTGTGTCCATGTTGTCTACTATTACTGTTCTTCCTAATAAGTTATATATTATTTGTTCATATTTTTTTTGTTATATTTTACTAGTTCTGCTGCTATTCCTATTATTCCTGATTTATTTCCTTTTATATTGTCTATTTTCTTTCCTTTTATAGATGTGATTGGTAAAAATGATGCTCTTCCTATATTGTTTTTTCTTAAGTATTCTACTAATTTTTTTGCGTCTTGTTCTGTTTCTGTTACTATATTTTGTAGTGCCATTCCTAAGCTCATTTCTATGGCTGTTTGTAATTCTTCTGGTACATCTATAAGATTTGCTAATACTCCTTCTATTCCTTTTTTAACTCTGGATTATTTTCGCAATCTTTTAGTAGTGTTTTACACTTTTAGTGTACCCTTCTTTTTCTTTTTCTGTTTCTATTAAAATTTTTGTCTTGATTCTTTCATTCTTAATTCGTTTGACATTGTGTTGATTTTTATTTGATATGTTTTTATTTTTGGTTTACTTCTTCTTTTTGTTTTGCTATGTTTTCTAATTCTTTTATATTTTATTTCTTATTGCTTCTATTTCGTAAAAAGTCTTTTGATACTTCTTCTTTTTTCATCCTTGTATTGTCTAATTCTGAAATGATATTTTGTATTTCATTTTTTAGTTGTTTTTGTCTTTTTCATCGTTTTCAAAGTTTATTTCTTGTTCTTTTATATTTGCTTGTTTTTCATATTTTTTTGTCTGTATTTTCTTCTACTTGTTTTTGTGTTTTCTATTTCTAATGCTTCTTTTGATAGTTTTTCTGTTATTTTGTCTAATTCAGCTTGTTTTTCTTCTAATTCTTTTGTAAATCTTTCTTTATTTTTTCTTAAGTTTTCTCTTTTTTTCATCTTTTGTTTTGTTCTTCTTCTAATTCTTTTAGTCTTGTTGTTTTTCTTCTATTTCTTCTAAAAATCTTTTTTCGTTTTCTTCATTGTTTGATATTTTTTGTTTTTGATACATTTATGTCTGAATTTAGCATTTCTATTTCTTTTTGGCTTTCAAATCCTAGATTAGACATTTGTTCTATTTTATTAGTTATGTCATCTATTTCTTCTTTTAACTGTTCTTTTACTGTTTTTATTCTTTCTAATCTTGTTTCTTCTGTGTCACATTGTTCTTTTGTTATGTTTTCGTCTTCTGTTATTTTTTCAATGTCTTTTTGTTTTGATCTATATTGTATAAAAATAAGCCTACTTCTATGTTTTTTTAAGTTATCTCTTATGTTTAAGTATTTTTTGCTTTTTTCTGATTGGGCTTGTAATGGTTCTAAATTTCCTTCTATTTCTGATAAAATGTCGTTTATTCTTAGTAAATTTAGTTTTGTATGTTCTAATTTTTTCTGTTTCTTGTTTTCTTACTCTATATTTTACGATTCCTGATGCTTCTTCAAATATGTGTCTTCTGTCTTCTGATTTGTTGCTTAATATTTCGTCTATTTTTCCTTGTCCTACAATTGAATATCCATCTTTTCCTATTCCTGTGTCCATAAATAGTTCTTGTAAGTCTTTTAGTCTGCATGGTACTTTGTTTATGAAATATCCTGTTTCTCCGCTTCTGTATATTCTTCTTGTTACTGTTACTTCTGTATATTCAATTGGTAGCCCTCCGTCTGCATTGTCAAATACTAATGATACTTCTGCAAATCCTAATGATTTTCTATTTTGTGTTCCTGCAAATATAATGTCTAATGATTTTGAACATCTTAATGCTTTACTGCTTTGTTCTCCTAATACCCATCTAATTGCATCTGATATGTTGCTTTTTCCTGATCCATTAGGTCCTATTACTGTTGTTATTCCTTGTTTTAGTTCTATTACTGTTTTGTCTGCAAATGATTTGAATCCTTGCATTTCCATTCTTTTTAAATACATGTTTTACCACCTTTTTTTGCATTATTTCATTTGTTAGCATCATATCATAAATAATGCAAATTTTCAACATTTTGTATGTTTTACATTGGCAATTCTTCTGATACTACTTCTGCCATTTTGTATATAAATTTTTGTTGTTTTGGTGTACATTTTTCTAAAATTACTTTAAAGTCTTCATACAAATAGTTGTTTCCATCTTCTTCTATTCCTGTTAAAAATATCCTGCTGAGACATTTAGTATATTGGCTATTTCCATTATCCTTGTTAAATTTACATGACTTCTTCCTGTTTCTATTCTACTATAAAATGCTACAGATGTATTTAATTTTTCTGCCATTTCTTCTTGTGTAAATTTGTGCTTTGCTCTTTCTGCCTTGATTCTTTTTCCTATTATTTTATAATCTATTACCATATCAACCACATCCCTTTCATTTTTAGTTATATTTTTTCTAATATCTATTTGTAAATATAGCATTATTGGTTTGTAGGTGTCAATATTTTTTTAATTTATTTGTAAATATTTATTATTTTAAATCTATAGATTATACCTATTCTCATTTAGGTATATATTCATTTCTTTTTAATATTATGTATTTATTTATTTTAGATTTTTATTTTTTAGTTCTTTTGTGCTATATAAATTGAAGTCTATTATGTTATATCCTAATTCTATATTGTTTTCTTCAAATTTTGTGTATCTGATTTTATTTTTTTGCTTTATGTTCCATTTTGATTTCCTATATACATTATTATTGGTATGACTGTTGGCTTTTCTTTTTTGATGTTTTTGTTTTATTGATTTTATTAATTCCATACTTTCTTCAAATATTGTGTATGGTATATTGTAATTGGGATTTTTTCGATTTTTATTAGAAAATAAATTTCTTTTTCTTTGATTTTAAAATTTGACTTTTAATATTTATTTGATTTTTACTTTTTTCTATGATTTCTAAATTATTTGTGTTTATGTCACATATTGAAATTTTTAAATAGTCATTAATGATTTTTGAAACTTCTTGTTTGTCTTCTATTAGTTTTTCTATTGTGTTTTCTATTTTTTCCTTTATTTTTCTACTTCTGTTTTTCTTTGTTTTTGTATTTTTTTTTTCTATGTTGTTTTTTATTTTTATTCTTTTATTTTGTATTTTTATTAATTTCTTTATTTTATAATTTGATATATAGTCTAAGTAGTCATTATATGTAAATATTTGCATTTATTCTCCTTTCTTCTTTTTTTCTAAAAATTCCAATAAAGCTTATTTTGATCTTAACATAAAATTATATCTTTGGCAATAAATTCGACAAAACCTCCTATTTTTCTACAAAAATGTGTGATATTTTGTAGTATATTGAAAAATTAGGAGATTTTTCGAAATTTAAAATGTTCTGATTTGTGCAAATTTCGTGTGTGAACAAAGACGCGGACTTTAAAATGTTCTAATTAATGCCCGCTTTTGTTCTTTACTGTTCCCATTGACAATTTACTATTTTGTCATAAGGTGCTTTGTTTTGTAATTCTCCTGCTAATGTCATTACTTCTTGTAGTCTGTTAAAACTTTCTTCTTTTAACTCTGGTGTTTTGTTCCATGCGTCTATGTCTTTATAACTTTGTACTGCTGTTTTATTAGTTCTTTTTTCTGTTCCTGGGAAGAAGTCTATTATAACATCTGCTATTTCTTCTGCTGTATGTTCACTGACCCATTTTTCTCCTTCGTATATTGCTTGTGTGAAGTTTTTACTAGTTTGTTATTTTTTCAATATAACTTTTTTAGCAAAGTATGCTGTATATGGTATTTCTCCTGCTTCTTTTCCTACTGATGCTACTATATATCCTTTTCCTTGTATTTCTGTTAGTGATGCTGTTGGTTCAAATAGTGTTACATATTCTGCATCTCCACTTGTGAATGCTCCTGCCATTAAGTCGAATTTTATACTGTCATCTAAATTTAAGTCTTTTTGTGGATTTATACCGTTTTTTCTTTAATACATATTCTAATGTCATGTATGGTACTCCTCCTTTTCTGCCTGGTATTACTGTTTTTCCTTTTAAATCTTGCCAGCTAAAGTTTTCTGTTTTTGTTTTGATATTAAAAATGATCCATCTTTTTTTTTGTCATTTGTGCAAATACTTGGCAATAATCTTCTTTTCCTTCGTTATATACATATATTGATGCTTCTGGTCCTGCAAATCCTATGTCTACTTGGTTTGCTAAGTACTGCTGTCATTACTGTGTCTGCTCCTCCTCCTGTTGTTAAGTCTATGTCTATTCCATATTTTTTTGAAGTATCCGTTGTTTATTGCTACATATTGTGGTGCGTAAAATACTGATCTTGTGACTTCACTTACTTTTTACTTTTTCTAATTCTTTGTTTTCTTTTGTTTCACTTTTATTAGAAATCATTTGTATTATTATTGCTAATAATATGATTACTAATATTGTTATTGCAAATATAAGTGTTCTTTTTTCATATTTGTCTCCTTTCTTTTTGATATATTTTATGTTTACTCTTGTTTTTTGTGTATGAACAAAGACGTGGATTTTAAAATGTTCTAAATAAATTCAAATGTTATTAATGTTCCATTTGTTCTTAATAACTAAAATATAACATTTTTTTCACAGAATTTTCACAAAACTATTGTATTCTATTTGTAGTTTAGATATTATAAATAAAAAAATTGTTATTTAGGAGGTCTTTCAAATGGAAGAAAACAAAAATGAAAATACACCAATAAATGATGTAAAAGAAAAGAAAAATACTAATTTTAAAACTGTTTCTAGTTCAAATATGTATAATACAAAAAAGAACTAAATCTGGTTTTGGTAAAAGTGTAGTTTTACCTTTTTGTAGTGGGGTGATTGGTTGTGTAGTTGTTATTGGAACATGCTTTGGCGTTACTTCTATTCGCTCTAAAATATTAAATAATAGTACTAGTAGTATAATAAATAATACTTCATCATCTTCTTCATCAAGTAATAGTGGTTATGTATCACAAGTTAATTTGTCTAATTATTCTGATACTGCGGTATATGCTGCTAATAAAATTTTGCCTTCAATAGTTGGTATTAAATTGAGTATACTGTAAATAATTCTATGTTGAATGTTTGGTAAATCTAGTTCAAGTACTGCAACAGCTACTGGCTCTGGTATTATTATTAGTGAAGATGGCTATATTTTAACAAATAATCATGTTGTTTCTAGTAGTTCTAGCAGTAGTAATAGTTCTTATTATCAAGTTTCAGAAGCTAGTAAATTAACTGTTACTTTATTTAATGATGATACTGAATATGAAGCTAAAATAGTTGGTAAAGATGAACAAACTGATTTGGCTGTTATTAAAATTGAAAAATCTGGTTTGTCTAAGGCTGAATTTTGCAGATTCTGATTCTATTAAAGTTGGTGAATTTGCTATGGCTGTTGGTAATCCTATAGGTATGCAAAGTAGTGTTACTTGTGGTATTGTTAGTGCTGTAAATAGACAGGTTACAGATTCTGATGGTAAACAATATACTCTTATTCAAACAGATGCTGCTATAAATTCTGGTAATAGTGGTGGTGCTTTAGTTAATAGTGAAGGTAAAGTTATTGGTATTAATACTTTAAAACTTTCTGGAACAGGTATTGAGGGTATGGGTTTTGCTATTCCTATAAATTCTACAACTGATATTACTTCTCAATTAATTCAATATAGTAAAGTTAAGAGACCTTATATTGGTATTACAGGTATTGATTTGAATGAGGAAACTGCTAAGACTTATAATTTAGTTACTGGCGTTTATGTTAAAAGTGTTGAAGATTTTTCAAGTGGTGAAAAGGCTGGCATTAAGGCTGGTGACGTTATTATAGAAGCTGATGGTACAAAAGATTTCCAGTATGGATGATTTGAATAAAATTAAAAATTCTCATAAGATTGGTGATGAGATGAAAATTAAAGTTAATAGAAATGGTCAAGAAAAAGATTTGACTATAACTTTAGGTGAACAACCTTAGTTAAAAATAATCTTTCTACTTAATATTTTAATCTTTTCTGTTTTTTCACTTTGAGTTCACAGAATGGACAAAAAAACACATTGTATAATACATACATAATCAGTTAGAGATACTGATTTAAAATTAAAAACATCCCTTTATTTTCAAAAAGTGAAAAGAAGTTCTTTGAACTTTTTCACTTTTTATATTATTACTATGTCCATTTCACTTGTTGCTGAAGTATTTCCATAGGGATATATTATATAAATTTTATTGTTTTTACAAAGAAATTTTTGTGTTTTCTATTTTGTACATTTCATCTTTACTATTTCTAACATAAATTCCATATCCTAAATTTTTTAGACTTTTTGAGTTTTTTTCTTGTTCTTCTATATAATTTTGAATTGCTTTTTTGAACATCATTTTTGTTATATTTTAATTTTTCTATTATATTTTCTAAAGTTATTTCTTTTTTGTTTTTAAATCATAGTTATATGTATAAACCATTTGTTTTTGTGCATTGTTGCTTTCTTTCAGATTTGAACGTATTATTAAAAAATATAATTTCATTTTCTATATATGCACTATATTCTACGGAATATATTATTTGGTTTCCTTTATTGTTTAATATTTGATTTACTTTTGTTTATATTCTGTTGAAATTTTGTTGTTTAGTTCTTCTATATTTTCGTCTTTTATGTTAAAGTTTGGTATATGTACATTTAGTGTGTAGTTCTCTGATATGTTATCTTCATTTTCATAAACTGTAAATATAATATCTTTGCTTTCGTCCTTTTTTTTCTACATTTTCTATTTTGCCTTCAATTTTATTTGTGAACATGTTTTCAAAATCTGTTCGTAATTTTAGCTGTTCTTCTTCTGATGCTATTTGTAATTTGTTTGTATGGAATACTTTTGTTTGTTATTCCTTCTCCTAATACTTGCATTGTTACTACAATTGTTAGTGCTACTACACATATTATTATGCATATTGTATATATTACTATGTCTCTTTTTTCTTACTTTGTATTCTTTTGGTAGTTGAACATTCATTTAGCTTTCTCCTTGATATTTTATTTTTATTCATTTTAGCATAAAATATCTTTATGAGTCAACTTCTTCTAAATAATATTTGTGAACTTTAGATTATTTTTATAATTGTTTTACATTCCTGTTACTGGTAGTTTTTTTATTATTGTGCTTTTTTTCTTTATTTATGTTTTCTTTTTGTTTTTCTTCTTCTTCATAACTTACTTTTATTTCTTTTTTTCATTTATTGTTATACTTGGTTTGCTTTTTTTTATATTTTCAAATTCTATTATTGCTTTTTCATTCAATTTTATTTCTATTTTGGTTAGTTCTGAATGTTTTATATAACCATATTTTGCTTTTGTTTCTCTTATGTAATATGTTCCTGGTAATATATTATTTAATGTTATTTCTCCGTCTGCATTTGTTTTTAAGTTTGTATATATTGTTTGCTTATTTTTATCTAGGACTTCAAATTCTACATAATTTAGTTTTTTTGTGTGTTTCTTTATCTCTTTTATGATTTTTAAACTTGTTGTATTTTTTAAATATGTGTCTAACATTATTTCTTCAATATTTTCATATACTGCTGATGTTAGTGCATAATTTTCGTTTTGCACTGTTAGCTGTTTTTCCATATAATACTGGTTTTGTTTCTATTTTTGTATTTATTTTAATTTTAAATTCTGTTTCCTGGTTTATATGATTAATTGGTATTAGTATTTTAAATTTTTCTTTTGATGCAAATTCTGCTTTTTCGTTATTATTTATGTCTGTTATTTTATTCCTTCTGGTATTATTGCTTTTATTCTTTCTACTGATGCATTGTATTTTGAATAATTTGCATTTGTATTTATTTCATAAGTTTTTTGAAAGATATTCTTGTTGTATATTGTCTTGTTCAAAATTTTCGTTTATGCTTTTATATTTACTGAACTTGGCTTTTTGTTCTTCTTTTGATTTTTCTGCTGAATCGGTTATTTTCTTTATTGCTTCTATTGTCCTTTTTCCTGCTTCTCCTATTGGTTTATAATCTTCTATTCTATTTTTATATAAGCAAATTTGTATTGCTTTGTTTTGTAGCACTATATGCTTCTTCTTTATTTTTGCATCCCTAATTCCTGGTATGTTTGTATGGGTATCCATTTATAATATATTTCCATAATTTTATCATGTATATTTCCTTCTGAAATTATTGTTTCTGTTAAATTTGCTGATATTCCATATTTTGCTTTTTTCTAAACAGTATGCTGGGTATTTTTTTCCATTTTTTCATGATATATGTAGTCTGTTTTTATTATTTTTCCTCTATATGTGATTAGTTCTCCACATTCTCCTTCTTTTTTATTTCTATTTTTTTTGCATTTACTGCTCCACTTGTTCCAATAAATGTGAATGTGTTCATAACTATTATGCTTAAAATTATTGTTGCTTTTTTATGATTTTTTAAGATGTTCTTTATGTTTTTGTATTTTGTAGTTTTTCTTTGCTCTTCATTTTTCCTTCCTTTCTGTATTTTTTGTGTTTTGAGTTTGTTTTGATGTTTAAGTTGAAAGTAGTTTTGAGTTACTTTCATTGTTGTTGCTTTTTGTTTGTTCTTTTTCTATTCCTTTTATGCATCTTCTATATTCTGGCTCATTTTCTATGCATGTTATTAATGTTATTTCATTTTCTTCTGTTTTTTCCATACAGCTCAGTCTGTGTCTTTTATGATATAGTTTTCTGTTACTTCATATTCTTTTTTGAAATTTTGGTATTTGTATTCTATTTTGTCTCCTTTTTTTAATAACTTTAGGTTTTGAAAATAGTTTACTGGATACCCTCTGTTGTGTGCTGCTAAGCATATATTCCCTTCTTTTTTAGCACTTTCTTCAAATGTCCTATATATGTATTCATTACTTCTGTTGTTGTTCCTTCTGCTATTTCTGCTTCTAAAAATATTCGTGGTATTTTTAAAGTACCATTGTTTTTCTTTAATATTTGTTTCTTTTGTTGTAGCGTTTTCTGTTTTGCTTGTTTTCTTCTTTTGTTTGGTTAGTTGAATTGTTTTTCTTTGTTTTTGTTGTTTTCATTTTTCTTTTGTTGTGTTTTGAGATATATATTGAAATAGTATAACTGTTATT
>VOFB01000551.1_pt1 | contig 64000 bp, 46 predicted proteins | sample 5384141 | NCBI WGS metagenome assembly VOFB01 (sample SAMN12384721, study PRJNA508395) | human gut metagenome | isolation source: healthy gut A | host: Homo sapiens
TGCAATACAATGGCGGTCAACAGAGAGGGGAAGCAGCTGCGAGGCAGAGCAAACCCCAAAAGTTCCAGTTCGGATTGTAGGCTGCAACCGTCATGAAGTCGGACCGCTAGTAATCGCGGATCAGCGCGTGAATACGTTCCCGGGCCTTGCGCACCGCCCGTCAACGCGAGCCAAACACCCGAAGTCCGTGGCCTAACCTGGAAAAGCCGCCGAGTGGCGCGCGGCCGAAGGTTCGGATACCAAAGTGTCGTAATAAGCAGCCGTCTGAACGAAGCTGCTGATCACCTTTCGCGAGACTTCAAAACATGGCATTGTCAACGTCCTGTCAGGTGCTGAAAAACTTTCGTTGTTTAATTTAGAGGGCGCAGGCGATGCAGTTCGCCAGCATAGCTTGGGGATATAGCCGCTGGGAGGAGCGCCCGCCTGCAAGCAGGAGGTCGCCGGAATTCGATCCCGACCATTCACCATTGTCATGGAAGAGCATGATCGAGAATTGTCGACATCATATACTGAATACATAGGTATATGAGGGGAACCGCCTGAACTGAAACATCTAAGTAGGGCGAGGAAGAGAAATCAACTGAGATTCCGTAAGTAGTGGCGAGCGAACGCGGAAGAGGCCAAACCGAGAGTAGTAATACTTTCGGGGTTCGGACAGAAAACGGTATTGTAAAGGTTTAGTGGAATGGAATGGGAAGTCCAACCGAAGAAGGTGAGAGTCCTGTACACGAAAAGCCTGAACAGCCATCTGTATCCAGAGTACCGCCGGACACGTGAAACCCGGTGGGAATATCGGGGGGACCATCCTCCAAGCCTAAATACTACTCGGTGACCGATAGTGAAGAAGTACTGTGAAGGAAAGGTGAAAAGTACCCCTGACGGGGAGTGAAAAAGAACCTGAAACCTTGTGTTTACAAGCACCGAAAGCTCATCAAAGAGCGATCGGGTACCTTTTGTAGAATGGTCCGGCGAGTGAATGTAACCGGCGAGGTTAAGCACTTAAGGTGTGAAGCCGCAGCGAGAGCAAGTCTGAATAGGGCGTATGAAGTCGGTTGTATTCGACCCGAAACCGGGTGACCTACCCATGGTCAGGTTGAAGTAAAGGTAAAACTTTATGGAGGACCGAACCGACTCCCGTTGAAATGGTAGCGGATGAACTGTGGGTAGCGGAGAAATTCCAATCGAACCCGGAGATAGCTGGTTCTCTCCGAAATAGCTTTAGGGCTAGCCTTGAAATAGATTACCGGAGGTAAAGCACTGAATTGGCTAGGGGCCGAGAGGTTACTGAACCTTATCAAACTAAGAATGCCGGATAATCGTTTTTCAGGAGTCAGACAGTGGGAGATAAGTTTCATTGTCAAAAGGGAAACAGCCCAGACCCACAGCTAAGGTCCCCAAGTATAGTTAAGTGGAAAAGGATGTGGAATTGCACAGACAACCAGGATGTTGGCTTAGAAGCAGCCACTCATTAAAAGAGTGCGTAATAGCTCACTGGTCGAGTGACTCTGCGCCGAAAATTCAACGGGGCTAAACTATACACCGAAGCTTGGGATACATCTAATGTATGGTAGGAGAGCGTTCTGTATGGGGAGAAGTCGTAGCGAAAGCGGCGGTGGACTATACAGAAGTGAGAATGCCGGAATAAGTAGCGAGAATTAAGTGAGAATCTTAATGGCCGAAAGTCTAAGGTTTTTGGAGGAAGGTTCGTCCGCTCCAAGTAAGTCGGGAGCTAAGGTCAGGCCGAAAGGCGTAGCCGATGCACATACGGTTGATATTCCGTAACCATCTGTAATTTAAGCAAAGGGACACTTCAAAAGGGTGTGACCCGGGCGTTGGTTGACCCGGGCGTAAGGGACCGAAATTAGAGTAGGGAAGCACACTTAGCTGAAGGCGAGAAAAGCTTTGCGTATAGAAGCAGATGCCCGTACCGCAAACCGACACAGGTGGACAGGAAGAGAATTCTAAGGCCAGCGGGAGAAGGGTAGTTAAGGAACTCGGCAAATTGACTCCGTAACTTCGGAATAAGGAGTGCTCGAAAGAGCCGCAGAGAATAGGCCCAGGCGACTGTTTAGCAAAAACACAGGTCTCTGCCAAATCGAAAGATGAAGTATAGGGGCTGACACCTGCCCGGTGCCGGAAGGTTAAGAGGAGGAGTGAGAGCTCCGAATTGAAGCCCCGGTAAACGGCGGCCGTAACTATAACGGTCCTAAGGTAGCGAAATTCCTTGTCGGGTAAGTTCCGACCCGCACGAATGGTGTAACGATCTGGGCACTGTCTCAACTACCCACCCGGCGAAATTGTAGTACCGGTGAAGATGCCGGTTACCTGCGGCAAGACGGAAAGACCCCATGGAGCTTTACTGTAGCCTGATATTGGGTTTCGGAAATCTATGTACAGGATAGGCGGGAGACTGGGAAACATGAGCGTCAGCTTGTGTGGAGTCGATGTTGGGATACCGCCCTTAGGTTTCTGGAATTCTAACCTGCGGCCGTGAATCCGGTCGGGGGACATTGTCAGGTGGGCAGTTTGACTGGGGCGGTCGCCTCCGAAAAGGTAACGGAGGCGCTCAAAGGTTAGCTCAGCACGGACGGAAACCGTGCCTCTGAGTGTAAACGCAAAAGCTAGCCTAACTGCGAGGGTGACGGCCCGAGCAGTAACGAAAGTTGGAGTTAGTGATCCGGCGGTATGTGAATGGAAATGCCGTCGCTCAACGGATAAAAGCTACCCTGGGGATAACAGGCTGATCTCCCCCAAGAGTCCACATCGACGGGGAGGTTTGGCACCTCGATGTCGGCTCATCACATCCTGGGGCTGTATTCGGTCCCAAGGGTTCGGCTGTTCGCCGATTAAAGTGGTACGCGAGCTGGGTTCAGAACGTCGCGAGACAGTTCGGTCCCTATCTGTCGTGGGCGCAGGATATTTGAGGAGCTCTGTCCTTAGTACGAGAGGACCGGGATGGACGTACCTCTGGTGCACCAGTTGTCATGCCAATGGCACGGCTGGGCAGCTATGTACGGAACGGATAAACGCTGAAAGCATCTAAGCGTGAAGCCGACTCCAAGATTAGATATCCCATCGTATAACGAGTAAGACCCCTTGAAGACTACGAGGTTGATAGGCTGCGTGTGTAAGTGCCGTGAGGCATTCAGCTTGGCAGTACTAATAGGTCGAGGGCTTGACCACAAGATTTCTTTGGTCAGCTGTGTAGTATATACTTTAACCCGATTGGTCATTCCAATATGTATTTAACTAATCTTTCTTCTTTAAAAGTTGGGGTAAGGGATAGAGCCTACAAAAAAATTTGGCTCAATTTCAATAGTTGTGGTAACCCGAAAAAACAGAATATATGATAATTACAAGCGACAGAAATTATGCTGTCGCTTGTTTTTTAATTATATTCAGGTGTAAAAACATTAGTTGACAAAATTAACTTTATGCGTTACTATGAAAATGTAGAAATTGCACAAAGCACAAAAATACAGTTTATAGATAAAGGAGGTAATTAATTATGAAAAAAGCATTTTTATTGTTCCTTATGTTAATAATAGCTTGTTTTATTATCATCGGCTGTAAAGACTCTTCAAATAACACCAATAATTCGAGTAATGCAAATGTTGGAGTGTTAAGAGATTTATCTGTGAATTTGGAAAAGAACTATAGCGTTCCCGATTCTGACAGCAATGTAATTGAACTTGCTTCAACACCTGATGAACTTTATCAAAATGACCTTAAGAAATTAATATCAATATCGGATGATGTGATCCGTGTAACAGTTCAAAATGTGGCTTATACAAGCTATGAAGGCGTTGCTTGGACAAAATTAGATGTCCTGATAACTGATACATTAAAAGGAGATTTAAAAGTCGGAGATGTAATATCAGTATTTAATTTGGGTGGATATATTCCGCTTAGTGAACATATTGAAGGACATAATGATGCGTTTCGATTTAAAAATTTAAGTGCAGAGGAAATTAAAACGACTTTTCTTAAAGAAACAATTGACGGTGAAAAAACGGTTCAAAAGTCTGATGATTTGATACTGTGTTTAGTTCAAACTCCTAAGAATAGTCCGTTGCCGAACGGTGCATATGAAAGAGTTTCTTATACAGGTCAGTTATATGCTGATGGTGAAAATAAATTTGTTCAGATGATTACTGACAGTTCCGAAACAACAGAGAAAACATATTCCTATGACGATATCAAGAAAATGACTGAATAGGAAAAGTTATAAAATAAATAGCGATAATCATAGCGTGTAATGGTAGCACTGCAATAATATTAGGTTTAATGTCAATAGTTCTGACAACACGAAAAATAGAATATATGATAATCACAAGCGACAGGAATTATGCTGTCGCTTGTTTGACTGTTAAAATACAAACCATACTATTTAATTTTGCATTGAATTTAATTGAGAGGTGCTATATAATTAATATCAGAGTAATAAAACATTAAAATTCTGAATTTAAAGGGTGATTATTATGCCGTTGCAGATTGTTCGGAATGATATAACTAAGATGAAATGTGACGCAATTGTTAATGCGGCAAACAATTCGTTGCTTGGCGGAGGCGGTGTTGACGGTGCGATTCACCGTGCGGCGGGAAATGAATTGCTTAATGAATGCAGAAAACTTGGCGGTTGCAGAACGGGTGAGGCGAAAATTACGGGTGCGTACAAACTGCCTTGCAAGTATGTTATTCACACGGTCGGCCCTGTATGGCAAGGCGGAAATTATCATGAGGAAGAACTGCTTTCGTCATGTTATCGTAACTCGTTGCAGCTTGCAAAGGCTTATGAATGCGAATCGGTTGCCTTTCCTTTGATTTCATCGGGGGTTTACGGCTATCCGAAAGAACAGGCATTACAGGTGGCAATCAACGAAATCTGTAAATTTCTTGCAGACAACGATATGCTCGTTTATATTGTTGTGTTTGACAAAGATGGATTCCGTGTCAGCAAAAAGCTTGTTCGTGATATTGCCGAATACATTGACGAACACTATGTTGAAACGCACTATTCCGAAAACCGCAGTCGTGGATTATCCCGTCTTTTAAGACAGCCGGAGACTTATCCAATGCAAACCGCATCTTTGAATTTAGCTGATGTTGTAAATCAGCTTGATGAAAGCTTTTCTCAGATGCTTTTGCGTAAAATTGACGAAAAAGGTCTTACGGATTCTCAGTGTTATAAAAAGGCGAATGTTGACCGCAAGCTGTTTTCTAAAATTAGAAACAATGTCAACTATAAACCTAAGAAAACTACCGCAATTGCCTTTGCCGTTGCACTTGAACTGTCGCTTGATGAAACTAAAGAAATGCTTCAAAAGGCCGGCTATGCACTTTCGCACTCGAATAAATTTGATGTTATCATTGAATATTTTATTCAAAAGGGCGAGTATGATATTTTTACTGTAAACGAGGCTTTATTTGAATTTGACCAAGTTTTGTTGGGTTAGTAAATGTCGCATTTCAGGCGACCATATGTTATCCCGAAAGTTGTATGATTAAGTCAAGATAAAAAACTTAATTACTTTTGGAGGTAACAACTATGAAAAACAACATTACAGAATTGGTATTCATTCTTGACAGAAGCGGTTCAATGTCAGGACTTGAACAGGACACAATCGGCGGATTTAATTCGCTCATTGAAAAGCAACGCAGACAGAACGGCAAGTGCTATGTTTCAACCGTATTGTTTGATCACGAAACCGAGGTTCTTCACGACAGGGTTGAATTGTCTGAAATTTCAAAAATGACTGAAAACGATTATACGGTTCGTGGCTCAACTGCACTAATTGACGCTATCGGCGGTGCAATTCATCACATTGGCAACATTCATAAGTATGCAAGAGAAGAAGATGTTCCCGAACACACCTTGTTTGTGATTATGACCGACGGAATGGAGAACGCAAGCCGTATTTATTCAAGCAATAAGGTCAAGAAAATGATTGAGCGTCAGAAAAATCGCTACGGCTGGGAATTTCTTTTTATCGGAGCTAACATTGATTCCGTTGAAACCGCTAAGCATTTCGGAATCAATTCCGACCGCTCCGTTAATTATCACGCTGACGGTCAGGGTACGGCTGTTGTTTTTGACGCAGTATCGAAAACCGTGTGCAATTTCAGACAAAGCAGACCGCTTTCATCGTCTTGGAGCGATGAGATAGACAAGGACTACGAAAGCAGAAAATAAGAGGCAAATTAGTTTTAATTTCTGCATTTATACCATAAACAAAAGACCTATATTTACTTTAGAATAAGTAAATATAGGTCAAATTTATTGAAGTCACATTGGAAAGAATCAATCTTTTTATACTTGAAATTACTTTTAATGCATTTTGGCATTTTTGTGAGTTCATTTTTTACAAACCAAATTTTATGATTTGGGTCAACTTTGTCTGCAATTTCATTTTTGTTTATACATTCAACATTTTCAAATGCCTCAAACCAGTTTTCTTTGTAGGTGCAAAGGTGGGTGTTGTTCGGATAATAATATGACATAATTCCGAATGCACTGTCGCAGTAAACAAAAGTGTCTGATTCTGACTGTTGAGAACTGAATCTTTCACGAAAATTTGTCATTGACGGATTATATTCAAACAATCCTGTTGCAACAAGACAGCCGATATTTACAACGCAAAGCAGGGTGCATATTACTTTGCTCGGCTTTGGTTTTATATCTTTTACGCCGAAAGCAACGAGAATTGCAAAGATACCGAGAATTACAACGCTGTATCTTGCAATGTAAAACGGGCGTATAAAAACGGTTACGAACAACCCGATTATTTGAATTCCCATAACGCAGACATCTGCGAAAATTATACACAATTTTCGGTTGCTCTTTTTCATAAGAACAAGTGCAGATACTGCTATGCCCGATATGAATACAATTACAGACAACGGTTCAACTCCGCTGAGCCAAAAATTACTTGAGGCTGATTTTGTTTGATTTAAAAGAGGAATTATCCAAAATGAATATCCTGCCACCATAATAAGGTCTGCAATAATAACACGCTTGAACAAATTTCTGTCTTTAATGAGCAGATATATATTTGCAAAAGCAAAGATAATTGCAACTGCAAGAAGTGCGTAGATGTGATTGTATGCAGCCCCAAGTCCTGCTATAGCAAATAAAATGCAGTGATGAAACTTTTTGTTTGCTATAAAAAGCAGGGACTCAATAAAGCATAATGTAACAAAAAATATACTCCATGAGTATGACCTTTGCTGAACGCTGAAATAGAGCATCATTGGCACAGCTCCGACAGTCAGCATATAAATTATTGATGTTTTATTGCCGTAGTGCTTTTTTATGATTGTGCATCCCAAAAACAGCGTTGCAATGTAACCGATTGCCGAAAATATTTTTGTTGCTGTTATTGAGTATCCAAAGATGCAACAAAATGTTTTCAGCGACAAAAAATACAGCGGTGGGTGCATATCGGATTTCAGAATATTGATTATGTCTGAATAATTGTGCTGAATCAGCGACAGCGTGTACGCCTCGTCAAACCATATATTGTCATTAAATATAAGTGTCAGGGAAAACAATGACAAAACGGCAAATATGATATATACCGTATGATTTGCTCTGACTTTTAATTTGTGCATCATAATATCTCCGTTTCTGAGTTTATAGGATAATTTTACCATTACAGGGCTATAAATTCAAGTTTAACGGAAAACGGTCTGTCTGTGATAAGTGTTTTACACACCTGAAAAGCTGAGAACTTTTTTCGACTGATTTTGAATATACTTTCCATTCCTCCTGCTTTTCTTTAAGGTGTTTTGTGCCTTTGCGGGTGAGGTGGTAGTATTTACGCTTTCTGCCGTCAAATTCTTCCCAGTAGCTTTCAAGCAGATTTTCTTCTTCAAGTGCGTGAAGAATGGGGTAGAGAGTACCCTCTTTAAGCTCAAACACGCTCTCGCTCTGTAACTCAAGCTCTTTAATAATTTTGTATCCGTACATATCGTTTTTCTTTAAAACGCTCATAACAAGCATTGCTGTACTGCCTTTGATAAGTTCTTTACTGATTTTCATTTTATTTGCTCCTTTCCGATTAGCTCCGACACTTTGTCAACAAAACGGTTAGCCATACTATCCCTCCTTTCAGAGTTTTCGTTTAATCACAATAATCAGTAACTTTTTCGTCCTCTATGGTCAGGTTCTTAAAGAAAAAGTTTGAGCCGTCATCAGAAGTATCATCGTATCCTTTAAAATAAATTGTAAAGTTTATTTCATATACTGTTTTCTTCTTATCTCGATAATATGTTTTGCATATTCCATTAGCCCATTTTAAAAGTCCCGATTCTTTTATGCTTTCAAAGTCATCTCCCTTGTCAATCTTTTTGATTGCATCTACATCGGACAAAATTTCGGGAGTTTTATCGTATATATCCCTCTCATTAATGAAAGCTCCTACGCTTTCATCGTATGTAATAAATTCATTGCTCAAATTGTATGAAAGGGTTGTGTATCTTCCGTTATTATCCATACCAGAATCAACCGATATTGTGCCGCCTTTGCCGTAAAATTCGGCAGGGGTTTCTGTATCTTCATAGTATCCCTCAAGAGTCAGTTCATCTATAATTTCAGACTTATTCTGTGTTAAATCTGCATTAAGAACATATTCCGACATTCCTTCACGGCTTGCAGAATAACTGTTCCCTGTTGCAAAATCATTGACAGTTCTGTATGCTGTGGCGGTGACTGTTATAATAAGATTTACGGACAAAAATACGCTTGCACATATTTCTATAAGGCGGATAGGTATGTTGTATTTTTTACGATTGTCAACTCTTTCTGCTTCCAATATTTTAATGAAAAGTATGATTGACCATATTATAAATAATAACCCTAAAATATAGGGCAAAACGTTAAAACAGAAAGAATCGGTTTCGGCAGGAACTTCAATGAAGATACATTTTGAATACGCAACAAATCCCTCTGTGACTATTTTTACAAGTGCGTACATTGCAGGCTGGTAAAAATAAAACATATTCGGCGGTGCTGTTGATGTGAGTGCAGCCTCGTTGTAATCGTAAATAATAACGGAGAAAAATTGCAGGATAAAAGAAATCGCCACAAATAACGGAATGATTTTAATGTGCTTTTTTCTTGCCAATATTAACATTACAACATATGTAATCAGAAAAGCGAGCGAAACAAAATCGCATATTATGCTGTGCCTGTATGCTTGGTTATCGTAGCTGTATATAAAAGCGTCACGAAACCATATTGTGCAGAAGAACATCAGTATTATAACACCGCAACAGATAAATGACAGCAGGTCACGAAAGTTATTGTTGTGCAGAGCATTCAACGGTACGGCGGTGTCATCGGGATTGCCCATTTCTTCGGTAGCACGCTTTTCGGCTTCTTCTTTTGAATAGCCAATATCAACATAGTAGTCGATTTTATCAAGCAAGTGCGATTCAAGCTCGGCTGTAATTAGTTTTCGGGAGCGTTCGTCTGCAATTTGCTCGGCTACTTTGTCAAGAAATTTATTCTTCATATTATCCCTCCCATTTCTATAATACCTCGCAGTTCTATATACATAGATTGTCTATGTATATAGAATAATACATTTTAAAGCATAGTCAAGGGGGGAGGTAAAAATTTTGAGTGGAATTTTATAATAAATCAAATTATATAAAAGCCGCAAAGCTATTGTCATACAGTAGCGGCGAACCTTGTTCGCCATTTGTTTTGTGTGTAAACACAAAACAATAAATATCTGTATTGAATTTGTTGTTAAATAATCATTTTGCCCCAAACTTATGCTTGTGACGATTGGCGAACACGGTTCGCCGCTACAAATGAATACATAATTTCCATAATATCAAAACATTTTTGTAAAACATAAAATTTCATCAAGGCGGGTGTCCAATGAACGCCCCTACAGAATTGATACAGAAAAACACGGCTTGTTCATTTTCCGAACAAGCCGTGTTTCATATCAAAATATTTAAATTACTGTTCTTTCAGAACACCGTTGCGGTAGGCGCAGAGGAGCATTGAAAGTCCTTCAATGCGGTTACGGATTGTCTGACCGTCATCGGTTTGTGCAACACGGATTCGGTTTTCCGAGGTGTCAAAAACTTTTGTTGTTGAGAGAATGTCCTTGTTTGATTTGATTGCGTTGTCAATTCCCGCAAAGGGTTCGTGGGTGACAATTCGCATACCGTAGGAATTATACACAAGCGTGTAGCCCGCCGTGCCTGTTTTGTCCTGATATGCTCTGCAAAATCCGCCGTCAATCACAATCAGCTTGCCGTTAGCCTTTATCGGACTTTCGCCCTTTTTGCGGATAACGGGAACATGACCGTTGATTATGTGACCGTGATTTTCCGAAAGACCGAATTCTTTCAAAATCTTCACGCAGGCGTCTTCATCGTGATAGAGCGTGTAGTAATGGTTGCGTGTTTCCGTGTGGGTTTCGGAATCGTCAATAAAGAAACGCTCAAACGAACACATTTTTTCTCTGCCGAAAAGCGGTGAATGTTTTCCGCACCAGAGATACCACATATAGTCGTTGCCCTTTTGCCTTTCGGGAGAATTTTCGGGGGCAGAGTGTCCCTGACGAACAATCTTTTCAAGCTCATCAAGCAATGCTTTTCCCGAAAGCACACAGTTGCCCGTGTCAAATTCCATAAAACTGCCGTCCTTATTCATCGGAATACAGCCGTGGAGCAAAAGATTGTTGTTGCAACACTTGTACATTCCGCCCTTGGCAAACAGAAAATCAATGTGTCTTTTCAGCTTTTCACTTGCCATAAAGGCATTTTTAAGCTGCACCATAACCCGTTTTTCCGTCTTTGTCAGTTCATACGGATAGTCATGGTCAACTGTGGGGAAGAAGGTGTCGGAAATCGGATACTTCTTTTCGCCGACAGTTACGGTCGCATTTTCAAAATCAATCTTGTCAAGCAATCGCCTGTCGCTCATATTAAAGTTAGGATTGCGGCTGACAAGCTGACCTTCAAGCTTAAAGAGAATAACGGCAATCGCCTTGTGCATATCGGCAACAAGCAACGGATCGTTTGAGGTGTAGGGCGAATCCGCAAAAGGACCTTTCGGCATAAAGCGTTCAACATTTCCGCCACCGTAAACATCCTTTGCAAAAAGCGAGAGGTCACGCAGACTTATTCCGTAGCCGACCTCGATTGTGTCAAGATTGCCGTATGAAAATGCGTTGTTAAGCGCAGCGGCAATGCAAGCCATACTGCCCGATGCCGCACCCATCCAAAGAATATCGTGATTGCCCCACTGAATGTCAACACCGTGGTGCATCATAAGGTCGTCAAGCACAATGTCAGGTCTTGCACCTCTGTCGAAAATGTCGCCGACAATGTGGAGCTTGTCAACAATAAGTCTTTTTATCGTGTCACAAAGCGAGAGTATGAAAACATCGGCTTGTCCTGCCTCAATAATTGTGTGCAGAATATTTTCGTGGTAGGTTTCACGGTCTTTTTTGCCTGAATCACCGAACATAAGCTCCTCAATGATGTAGGCATAATGCTTTGGCAGAGTTTTACGAACCTTGCTTCGTGTGTATTTTGAAGAAATGTGTCGGCAGATTGCAAGCAATCTTATGAGTGTTAATCTGTACCATTCTTCAATGTCGGTTATTTCGCTTTTGTAAACACTGAGTTTTTCCTTTGGATAATAAATCAGCGTTGCAAGCTCGGCACGCTGTTCGGATGTGAGAGTATTTGAAAAAAGGTCGTCAATCTTTTCTCTGATTGAACCCGATGCGTTGTTGAGAATATGTCTGAATGCCTCGTGCTCACCGTGAATATCGGAAAGAAAATGTTCCGTACCTTTCGGCAAATCAAGGATTGCGTGAAGATTAATCATCTCTGCCGCCGCCGACTGAATGTTCGGATACTGCTCCGAAAGTGCCTCAAGATAGAGAATATTTTCCTGCATTTGCTTTTCATCGTAATGTTTCATCAAGTCCGCCTCCGAAAAAACTTTTACTGAAATCAGTGTATCACAACGCAAAAATTATATCAATATTATTGCAAAAGATTTTGCGGAATTTTCTGCAAAAACAAAACACCCGATTTCCGTTTTGGTCGAAAATCGGGCATGAAATGTGAGAATGTATGTGTGATTTATGTAAAGGAGCGTACAATGCTCCTGCGGGCGCCCAATGAGCGCCCTTACTGAATTGCGGAAATCGGTAAATTTACATAATTGAGCAGACAAGGTCTGTGTATTCGGACGGATTTTCAAGCGGAAGTCCTGCAATTAGAAGCGCCTGACTGTAGAGAACCTCGGCATACTTCTTTGCTCTGTCAACATCGCTCTTGATAAATTCTTCCATCTTCTTAACGGCAGGGTGTGAAAGGTTAAGCTCAAGCACACGCTGAGCCTTCATATTTGCGTCAGGCTGAACTGAGTTGAAATACTTTTCCATTTCAAATGAAATGCTGCCCTTTGCCGTAAGGCAAACAGGATGTGAAACAAGTTTCTTTGATGCGGTAACCTCTGCAACCTTGTCACCGAGTGTTTCCTTAACAAATGTAAGAAGTGCGTCCTTGTTTTCTTCATCCTCTTTATTTTCTTCGGTTTCAATGCCGAGGTCATCGTTCATTGCCGAACAGAATTTCTTTTCCTTATATGTCATGAGTGACTGTAGAGTAAACTCGTCAATCTCCTCTGTGCAGTAAAGAATTTCGTAACCCTTTGAGCGGATAAGCTCTGTCTGCGGAAGTGTGTCGATTGCAGCGGCATTTTCGCCTGTTGCAAAGTAGATGAACTTCTGATCTTCTTTCATTCTGTCAACATATTCCGAAAGCGTAACAAGCTTTTTCTCGCTTGAAGAATAGAACATAATAAGGTCCTGAAGCTCTTCCTTGTGCATACCGTAGTCCGAAACAACACCGTATTTAAGCTGTCTGCCGAATGCGTTGAAGAACTTTTCGTAATTCTCACGGTCATTCTGAAGCATTGAAGTAAGCTCGTTTTTAATCTTCTTTTCAATGTTCTGAGCAATTGTAATGAGGTGACGGTCATGCTGGAGCATTTCTATTGAAATGTTGAGCGAAAGGTCTGCACTGTCAACAATACCCTTTACAAAACGGAAGTGCTCTGGCAAAAGCTCTTCGCAGTTATCCATAATAAGTACACCGCTTGAATAAAGCTGAAGTCCCTTTTTGTATTCCTTTGTGTAGTAGTCATAAGGAGCAACAGACGGAATAAAGAGCAATGCCTTGTAGGTTACAACACCCTCAACAGAAGTTACGATAGTTTTAAGTGGCTTGTCCATAGCCATAAATTTTTCGCTGTAGAACTTGTCGTATTCTTCCTGAGTAACATCTTTCTTTCTTCTCTGCCAAAGAGGAATCATGCTGTTGAGTGTTACGGTTTCCGTGTAATCCTCATATTCGGGCTTGTCGCTGTCCTTGGTTTCTTCCTTAACTCTGCTCTTTGTCATATCCATAACAATCGGGTAGCGGATGTAGTCGGAATACTTCTTGACAAGTCCCTGTATTCTGTACTGCTCAAGGAATTCGTCATAGTTTTCATCGTCTGTGTTATCCTTGATTTCAAGAATAATCTCTGTGCCGGCATTTTCCTTTTCAATCTCGCTGATTGTGTAGCCGTCTGCACCGCTTGACTGCCAGCAATATGCCGTATCCTCGCCGTACTTCTTTGTGTTTACGGTAATCTTCTTTGCAACCATAAATGCCGAGTAGAAACCAACACCGAACTGACCGATAATGTCAATGTCGTCCTGCTTTTCTTCCATGCTCTGCTTGAATTTGAGGGAGCCTGAGGATGCGATTGTGCCGAGGTTGTTTTCAAGGTCATCCTTGTTCATGCCGATACCGTTATCCGTGATTGTAAGAGTACGGCTTTCTTTGTCGGGCTTTAAAACGATTTTGAAATCGCCTCTGTCAAGACCGACCTTGTCATCGGTAAGAGAAATGAAGCAAAGCTTGTCGATAGCGTCGCTTGCATTTGAAATAATCTCACGAAGAAAAATTTCTTTGTGAGTATAAATTGAGTTAATCATAAGGTCAAGAAGTCTTTTTGACTCTGATTTAAACTGTTTCTTTGCCATAAAAATCTTCCTTTTCATAATAATACATAAATTAAGAAGCCTTGTTCAAAACCGCAATCTGCATAGCTTTTCACACAAGCCTCTCATTAAATTATAATTATACTACAAAAGGTCAACTGTTTCAATATATAAAAAGTCCGAATGTGTCATATAGGACGAATTTTGGTTAAATTTGTCATTGCAATGGCGGCGTTTTCGTTTTATAATCTACTTAATAACTGCATTGAAAAAGAAAGGAGAATTAAATGGCATATTCAGACGGTACAAACAGCGGATTTTCAAGAAGAAATCACTATGTGGGACAGCCTGCCGTAAAAGTCGGAAGTTCAAATTTTGACTACTACAGAAAGCCTGAAAAAAGTCATGGCTTTGCAAAGAGAGTCGCATTTTTTGCGTACTTTCCGCTTTTGATTCTATGGCTTGAAACCGACCTTAAAATTGCGTCGGGGTTTGATGTGCTCGGCGGTTTTGCTTTCACATTCCTGTTCACAATCGTGCTTTCGGCGGTACTTGTTTTGTTGTGTTCTTTTTCAAAACGCAGAGGGGTAAACAGAGGGATTGCAACCGTACTCACGGCTGTGCTGACGATATGGTACGGTGTGCAGATGATATACTATAATGTTTTTGGCACAATGGTTGTTGTAAGCAGCGTTACAAACGGCGGTGCAGGGCAGGCATTCAATTCAATTGATATGATTATGACTGCGATAACAAGCAGAATTGTGTTTGTTGTTTTACTTTTTGTTCCTCTTGCTTTCTTTATAATTTTCGGCGGAAAGCTGTTTGACTTTTCAAAAGTAAAGTTAAAGGGTAAGCTGATTGTGCTTTTGATTGCGGTGGCTTTTCAGATTGGAACTGTCCTTGCGGTAGGCATTGACCGTGATTCTTCCGACACAAAGAGCAACTACAATCTTTATTACGGTGAATTGCAACAGGTTGCCGTGTGTGAACGCTACGGACTTTACACAATGCAAAGGCTTGACATCAGCCGCCTTATGTTCGGTTACAAAGCGAATATACGCACAAACAGCAAGCCGAAAAATAAAGAATCAACTGCCGATGAAATTACAAAAACAGAGCAGAAAGCTCAGATTATGAGTGCTGATTTTTCAAAGCTTACAAAGAATACAAATAATGATGAGTTAAAGTCGCTTTATGAATATTTTGACAGCGAAGAACCGAGCTATACCAACGAATACACGGGTATGTTCAAGGACTACAACATAATTTTCATTACAGCCGAAAGCTTTTCGCAGTATGCAATTGACAAGGATTTGACTCCGACGCTCTGGAAAATGTATAACGAGGGATTTCAATTTGAAAATTACTATTCGCCTGCGTGGGGTGTAAGCACAACTGACGGTGAATATGCAAATCTTACGGGCTTGATTCCAAAATCCGGGTGTGGAGCTTTTCAAAGTCAGCCGAAAATAATGTAAGTTTCCCGTTCACTCTCGGTGAGCAGAGCAGAAAACTTGGTTACAAAACAGTTAACGCTTACCACAATCACACCTATGATTACTACGACAGGGACAAGTACCTTACAAATATCGGCTATGACTACTCTGCAATCGGAAAAGGTCTTGACCTCGGTGAAAATGTGTGGCCGAATTCCGACCTCAAGATGATGCAGAAAACGGTTGACGATTACATAAATTCCGACAGCTTCAGCGTTTATTATATGACGGTCAGCGGTCACGGCGGATATTCATACAACACCATGAGCGAACGCAACGCAGACCTTGTAAAAGACCTGAAATACAGCGATGAGGTCAAGGGCTATCTTGCCGCAAACATTGAGCTTGACAAGGCAATGGAATATCTTCTTGCAAGACTTGAAAAAGCAGGCAAGCTTGACAACACCCTTATTTGCCTTACGGACGACCATTATCCGTATTCGCTTGATGAATTTGACGGTGTGTCCGAACTTGCGGGGCACAAGGTTGACACAACCTTTGAACAGTACAAAAATGCATGGCTGTTGTGGAGCGGTTCAATGAAAAAGCCCGTCAAGGTTGACACATACTGTTCAAGCCTTGATATTCTGCCCACGCTTTCAAATATGCTCGGTCTTGAATATGACAGCAGAATGTTGGCAGGTACGGATGTTTTCGGAAACAAAGAACCGTTCGTTGTGTTTGCCGACAGAAGCTGGATTTCCCAGAACGGAAAATACAATGCGTCAACAGGCGAATACACCGCTTTCAAGGGCGCAAAGGGCAAGGATGATATTGACGAACTCAATAACAGATGCAACAACCTCTTTACCGTTTCAAGAATGATTCTCGACAACAATGTTTATGCCGAGGCTTTCGGTGATACCCATGTTACGGGAAAGTAGTTTAATGCTCAAATTTGCATTGACTGCAAGGCGAAAATAAAGTAAAATAGAACATGACAAATCCATACGGCGACAGTCAGTTTTGACTGCTGCCGTATTCTGTATATGAAATAAATAACCCAAAACAAAAATTGAGATGATTTTTTGAAAATATATAAAACTGCCTTAGTTTGTTTAATGACCTGTGCGGTTGCATTTTTCGGCTGTTCGTGTTCATTGCTTGAGGATGATAACAACGAATCGAGTGTACCTGTAACTACTTCCGAAAAAGCAGTACAAGTGTAAAAACAACATCTAAACCTAAACCGACAGAGCCGTGTGTGTATAATGAGCCAAAAACAGATTATGCCTATAGCACACTTACTGATGATTATGTGAAAAAGCTGTACAATCAAATAAGTGATAATATTGATTCCGAATATGAACCGTCATTTTACGCTGAAGGGAATCTTAGTGAATATCAAATAACACAGGCTGTGGAAGCGTATAAAAATGACCACCCTGAAGTGTTCTGGCTTAAAAGTTACTATGAATACGAAAATTTTGATTATGAAACAGGAATTTGGCTTACATATACTATGAGCGGTGATAAACTTGTTACTGCAAAAAAAAAGTTTAATACAGCTGTTGATACTATTTCCCAAAGTGTCCCTTATGGCACTGAATGTGAAAGAGAAGAATATATACATAATTATATAATTAATAATTGTGATTATGATGAGGAAGCGGCTGAAAACGATGATGTTCAGGACAATGAAAACGATGCCTACGGTGCGTTGGTTGACGGTAAGGCAGTATGTGAGGGTTACTCAAAGGCATTTCAGATTTTGTGTAATAAGGCTGATATTGATTGCATACAACTTATGGGAATCGTTGACTCAGACAATCATGTATGGAATTGCGTGAAGATTGGCGGAGATTGGTATCAGATTGATGTTACTTGGGACGATGTTGATGATTTTATTTATGATTCACATGAGTACTTTAATCTTACCGACAGTCTTATGTATGAGGAGCACACGCTGTCTCCAAAATACTCGGAGATTGATGCAGAATCTTTTTTGAATTTGGAATCTTGGTGTAACTTCTATGTTCCGAAATGTACTGCTGAGAAATACAATTATCACAACTATTGTTATAATTATAAATATCCTACAGTATCTAATCTTGATGATTCCGATAATGTCAGCACAGCAATTGCAAAAGCGGCAAAGAACGGAGAAGAGCATTTCGTAGTTATAGTAGATGAAAATGTAAATTACGATGATGTGTATGATGAGGTGCGGAATGGATATATGTATGATTGGCTTACAAAGGCTAACCAAATTAACTCTGATTCACCAAAGTTGAATGATACTTGCAATATGCTTTATGATGAAAAGTCTAATTTGATAACATTTCAACTTGAATATATTAATTAAATGCTACATGATTGATTATAACATTGACTGCAAGGCGAAAATAAAGTAAAATAGAACATGACAAATCTATACGGCGACAGTCAGTTTTGACTGCTGCCGTATTCCGTATACGGAATAAATAGTTTAAAATAAAATTGAGATGATTCTTTGAAAATATATAAAACTGCCTTAGTTTGTTTAATGACCTGTGCGGTTGTATTTTTCGGCTGTTCGTGTTCGTTGATGGATGATTCCGAAAGCAGTGAACCAAAGAGAAGCTCTATCATAGAAAAATCCGTTACAACTCCGAGTGCACAAGATGTTGAAAACGACAAGGATTATGCAGATGTAAAAACCGATTATGCCTACGAGACGCTTACCGATGATTATGTAAAAGAACTGTATATGAGAATTGCAAAGAGCGTTGACACAGTGTATGCACCGAACATTACAACAACAGGCTCGCTTTCCGATTATCAGATTACACAGGCTGTTGAGGCATACAAAAACGACCACCCCGAAACTTTCTGGCTCAAGGGGTCAAGTCTTTTTGTTCCGTATGGTGACACAACAAGCGTAAAGCTTGATTATACTGTTCAAAATGATAAGCTTATAGCCGCCAAGAAAAAATTCAATATTGCCGTTACTTCTGCTTTGAAAAAACTGCCCTCCGGCAATGATTTTGAAAGAGAAGAATACATTAACAACTATATAATTGACAATTGCAGGTATGACGATGCAGCGGCTGAAAACAATGATGTTCAGGGCAATGAAAACGATGCCTACGGTGCGTTGGTTGACGGCAAAGCCGTGTGTGAGGGTTACGCAAGAGCCTTTCAGCTTTTGTGCAACAAGGCGAATATTGACTGCGTATTACTTTCGGGAACAGCCGATTCAGACAATCACGCATGGAACGGTGTAAAAATCGGCGGCGATTGGTACCAAATTGATGTTACATGGAATGATACCGACGGCGAAAATAATTATGCGGAAAACGATTATTTTAACCTAACCGATGACCTTATGTTCAAGGATCATAAGCTGTCATATAAGTATTCCGAGCTTAATTCACAAACTTATTTGAGCGTTGCTACATGGTGTAATTTTTATGTTCCAAAGTGTACGGCTGAAAAGTACAACTATTTTAACTATAAGTACCCGACTGTTTCAGATCCTGATAATGCCGATGATGTAAGCCAAGCTATTGCAAATGCTGCAAAAAACGGAGATGAATATTTCAGCATTGTTGTTGATAAGAATACCGATTTCGATTATATGTATGACAGGATTATGAATGACGGTTATCTTTATAACTGGGTTTCAGAGGCTAATGAGATTAACGGTTATTCACCAAGGCTTGCGGAAAGCTGTTATGTTTATCGCAAGGATGAGTTAGGTGTGCTGACTGTTGAACTTGAATATGTTGATTAACGGCGATGTGATGAGATGCTCACTTTTGTCCGCAATGCAGGGACACTCTGCTTAAAAATTGATTTTATTAAATAAAGCTAACCAAAGGAATGATATTATGAAAAAGTATGATGTTCAGAAGTTTGAACTTTTGTCAAACGAACAGATTGCAGACGGCATTTTTGATATGAGGGTAAAAAATGACGAGCTTGCTCCGCTTGCAAAGTGCGGACAGTTTGCCCATGTTTATGTGCCTTCAAAAACTCTGCGCAGACCTATTTCGGTTTGTGACAGCGAAAACGGTGTTCTCCGCCTTGTTTATCAGGTAAAGGGTGAGGGAACAAAAATTATGTCCGAGATGAAAAAAGGCGAAAGTGTTGACATTCTCGCTCCTCTCGGCAACGGCTTTAAAATTGAAAAGGGCAAGCGTTACTGCCTTATCGGCGGCGGTATAGGCGTTCCTCCGATGCTCTACACAGCAAAGCAGTGTGAAAATCCGCTTGTTATCACAGGCTTCAGAAACAAAGACCTTATCATTTTACAGGATGATTTCAAGAAAGCCGGTGCAGAGCTTGTGCTGACAACAGATGACGGAAGTGCGGGAATCCACGGCTTTGTAACAGATGTTCTCAAAGAAAAAATCTCAGAGGTTGACGAGGTTTGTGCATGCGGTCCTACCCCGATGCTCAAGGCTATTGCCGATGTTTGCAAAGAGGCAGGAAAGCCGTGTCAGATTTCTCTTGAGGAGAGAATGGCCTGCGGAATGGGTGCATGCCTTGTGTGCGCAGTAAAGGTAAGAAAAAACGGTGAAGAAATTATGCAGCATGTCTGCAAAAACGGCCCCGTATTTAATGCTGAGGAGGTAGTTTTCAATGGCTGATTTATCTGTAAAAGTTTGTGGAGTGGAATTTAACAATCCTCTCATTGCCGCATCGGGAACATTCGGTTTCGGTATGGAATATTCAGAGCTTTATCCCCTTGAAAAGCTCGGCGGTATTTCATGCAAGGGTATCACACTTACCCGCCGTGACGGCAACCCTGTTCCGAGAGTAGCCGAAACTCCTTCCGGCATTTTGAATGCAGTAGGACTTCAAAACCCCGGTGTTGATGTTTTTATCAATGAGGATTTGCCGTGGCTCAAAAAGCAGAATACGGTTATCATTGCAAACATTGCCGGCAACACTCCCGAAGATTATTGTGCAATGGCTGAAAAACTCAGCGAAACCGATGTCGATATGATTGAGCTCAACATCTCATGCCCTAATGTCAAGAGCGGCGGAGTGCAGTTCGGAACAAGCTGTGAATCCGTAGGTGCAATTACTGCGGCTGTCAAAAAGTATTGCAAAAAACCGCTTATCGTAAAGCTCAGCCCAAATGTTACCGACATTGCATCAATCGCACAGTCGGCAGAGGCAAACGGTGCAGACGCAATTTCAATGATTAACACGCTCACAGGTATGCGTATCGACATCAACTCACGCAGACCGATTATCCGCAACAACACAGGCGGAATGAGCGGCCCTGCAATTTTCCCTGTTGCAGTAAGAATGGTTTGGCAGGTTGCAAACGCAGTTAAAATTCCGATTATCGGTATGGGCGGTATCTCAAGCTGGCAGGATGCAATCGAGATGATGATGGCAGGCGCAACCGCACTTCAAATCGGTACTGTCCTTTTTACGGATCCGTATGCGCCTATTAAGATTGCCGACGGAATGAACGAATGGCTCGACAAAAACGGAATCAAGAGCGTTTCGGAAATCACAGGCACAGTTAAGCCTTGGTAATTTTGCGGAATAAAAAATAATTTAAAGTCCATAATAACCCTATCGGAGGGATATTATGGACTTTTTGCGTGCATTAATCACGGCGCCCGTTTCAATTACAGTATTGTTCCTGCTGTCAAAGTTCATCGGCAACAAGCAGATGTCAAGCCTTAATCTTTTTGACTACATCAACGGAATCACAATCGGTTCAATCGCAGCGGAGATGGCAACAGCCGAAATGTCAGACTTTTGGGCGTGTCTTGCGGCACTCATTGTTTATGTAATAATTGTTATGCTTTGTTCGTGGCTTTCGCAAAAATCAACAATGTTACGAAGATTTTTAACAGGCAAGTCTATTGTGATTTTCGACAGAGGAAAGTTGTACAAAAAGAATTTTTCGGTTGCAAAAATTGATATAAACGAATTTCTTACTCGAATGCGTGAAAAGGGATATTTCAGTCTTGATGATGTCGAAACGGTTTTTCTTGAACAGAACGGCGATTTGTCGGTTCTGCCAAAGGACAAAAAGCGCCCTGCAACTCCGGATGATTTAAAAATCATTGTTCACCAAACCAGACCCGAGTCCGTGGTTATTACGGACGGAAAAATTCTCGAGAAAAATCTTGCCGAATCGGGCTTTAATCTTGAATGGCTCAAAAAACAGCTTGACAACAACCGCAAACGGCTCAAAGATGTTTTTCTCGGTGTGTGTGATGATACGGGAAACCTCAAGATTTACCAAGACGGAAAGTCTGAAAGCAAGAATGATATTTTTGACTGATAAAGCGTAAAAGAATAAAATTTGCACCTTTACAGGCTCGTAAAGGTGCTTTTTTAATGCGCAAAAATAAAATAATACAAAAACAAATTTCACCATTGCAATAATCAAAATTAATGTTATACTAAAATCGTAAGTGCGTGTCGGCAAGATTTTGCAGAACACTTTGAAAAAATCGGAAAATTTTAATAAAGAAGGAAGTGCTTTAATGATTAAAAAGTTTACATCGGGCAACCCGATTGATACGCAGGCTGTTGTTGAAAAATTTAACGCTCTGCCTATTGCGGAATTTCCGCTCGGCGGCAAGTTTGAAAACGGAAATTTTGTTTTTGAATTTGATATGGCAGACAGCGACATCGTCTACGGTCTCGGCGAAGCTCCGAGAGGAATCAACAAGCGTGGTTGGGTGTATAACAGCTTTTGCAGTGATGACCCGTTCCACACCGAAACAAAGTCATCCCTCTATGCCGCTCACAATTTCCTTATGCTCAGCGGTTCAAAAACTTTTGGTATTTTTATCGACTTCCCGTCAAAAATCCGTTGGGACATCGGCTACACAACCACAAACAAAACCGTTATCACAATTGACGGCACGGATTTTGATATCTATTACATTGACGGCACAAAGCCGCTTGAAATCGTAAAAGAGTTCAGAAAATCAATCGGCACAAGCTATGTTCCGCCGTTTTGGGCATTTGGCTATCAGCAGAGCCGTTGGAGTTATCACAACGCCGAAGTTGTTGATGCTGTTGTTGACGGTTACAACAAGGCAGGAATTCCGCTTGACTGCGTATATCTCGACATCGACTATATGGAGCGTTACAAGGACTTTACTGTTGATGATGAAAAATTTCCGAATTTCAAGGACTATGTTTCAAAGAAAAGGGAAGAAGGAATCCACCTCATTCCGATTATTGACGCAGGCGTTAAAAAAGAGAACGGCTACGATATCTATGAAGAGGGCAGAAAGAACGGATACTTCTGCAAAAACGAGGACGGCACGGATTTTGAGGGCGGTGTATGGCCCGGTATCGTTGGTTTTCCCGATTTTCTCCGTCCGGATGTAAGAAAGTGGTTCGGCTCAAAATATAAAATTCTCACAGATATGGGAATTGACGGCTTCTGGAACGATATGAACGAGCCTGCAATTTTCTATTCGGTAAAAAGGACTTAACAAAGCACTTGATAAGGCGGCTTCTCTCAAAGGGCAGAACCTTGACCTCTCAAAATTCTTTGAGCTCAAGGACACATTCGCAGGTCTTTCAAACAGTCCCGAGGATTATTCAAGCATTTACCATACAGTTGACGGCAAACAGGTTTGCCATGATCAGGTTCACAACATTTACGGTGCTAATATGACAAAGGCCGCCGGCGAATATTTTGCGGAGGAGTTCGGTAAAGAAAAAATTCTTATGTTCTCCCGTGCGTCATATGTAGGCGCTCACCGTTCAAGCGGTATCTGGTTCGGCGATAACCACTCTTGGTGGTCGCACATTCTTCTTGACCTCAAAATGCTCCCGTCGGCAAATATGTGCGGCTTTCTGTACTGCGGTGCAGATCTCGGAGGCTTTAACGAAAACGCAACCCGTGACCTTGTTCTTCGTTTCCTTGCACTCGGTGTGTTTACTCCGCTTATGCGTAACCATGCCGCTCTCGGCACAAGAAATCAGGAGTGCTACAGCTTTGAAAACAGCGATGATTTCAAGGATATTGTTGAGGTTCGTTACAGACTTATTCCGTACCTTTACAGAACATTTAAAAAGGCAAGCGAAGAAAATGATATGATTTTCAGACCGCTCTCATTTGATTATCCCGATGATAAAATTGCCCGTGAATGTGAAACACAGCTTATGCTCGGTGACGAGTGCATGATTTGCCCTGTATATGAGCAGAATGTTGGCGGAAGATATGTTTATCTCCCAGAAAACATGACTTTTTGTAAAAACTCAGCGGTACAATCGTTACAACAGAAAAAAAATGAGCAAGGGTACTCATTATATTGAGGTTGCCCTCAATGAAGTTCCGCTCTTTATCAAAGACGGCAGGCAGATTGAACTCTGCAAGCCCGCAATGAGAACTTCACAGCTCGACACAACAGACACAGTTATGATTCCTTAATATACCGTAATGATAAAAACACGGCAGTTGATAAAAACTGCCGTGTTTTTGTATGTGTTAAATCAATTTTAATCGTTTGAATCTTTTCTTTCGCTTTTGAAAAGCTTGCAGATTTCATAGTAAATCGGAATTGTTAAAAATGCAATCCAACCAAATGACCAACCGCCGCAGATGTCGAGAAATCCGAAAAACATATACACAATAACGACAAGCAAGGGATAAGCAAAATGACTCGGCTTGCGTTTGTAGATTGCGTCAACAAGTGTGTAGTAGAGAGGAATTGTCAGAAAGCATACCCAGCTGAGTACCCAACCGAGCAATACTCCGCTGAATCCCCAAACGAGGAATCCGATAACGGCAATCAACCAAAACGGAAAGTGTTTCCAAAAGCGGTGCGACTTTGAATGTTTATGCTCTTCAATGCTTTCATCATACATAACATTTCCGCTTTCGTCTGTATAGACTTTTGTTTTGCCGTTTTCCTCAACATGGATTCCGTTCCAGCCGACATCAACCTTTGTCCCGTCTTTATCTTTAACATGGATTCCGTCCCTGAAATTAAGGTGAACAGAATCACCGTCCTTTGAGTCAACATGGATTCCGTGTTTGAACGAAATCTTGTCTGATTTTTTGTATGTTGTGTCGCTGTCGTGATTATTTTCGGCATTATTTTCGGGTTCTTCCGACTGTGTTTCGCTTTCGGTTTCTTTTTCGCCTTTAAGCAATTCATCAAGCGAAACACCGTAGATATCGGCAAGAAGAATAAGATTATCCGTGTCGGGCGATGCCTCTGCACGCTCCCATTTTGACACAGCCTGACGGCTTACACCTATTCTTGAGGCAAGCTCCTCCTGGCTTAGATTCATCTTTTTTCTGTACTGCAAAAGTCTGTTGGCAGTTTCAATGTTCATAAAATTTCCTCCTCAAATATTGCTTTAGGGTTTTACCTTGTGAGAAAATTATATCGGTTGCCTGCCCCCAAAAACAATACATTTCGGGTTCCATTGTCGCAACTCTCGGTTGCAACCCGTAGTTGCGACAATAAAAATCAATAGAAACGCAAAATATCCCAATATCAGAGGTCAAGTCCTGTTGTAGTCTTTAAAAATTCACCAAGCTTGTCGCAGATGATTTTTACACCGCCCTCGCTGTCACTTTCAACATTGAGAGGCATAATCGGATCGTGTACCGAAAGTCTGAGCAAGAACCAGCCGTCACCGTTATCCCTGTCAAACGAAACTCTGATGCCCTCACGGTTATCATCGGCAACACACCAGCCGTCCTGCTCCTCGGCATACTTTGTAAGGTCGGCAATAATTTTTTCACCGCAGGCTCTGAAATCTTTTTCAAGAATTTTGTATCTGATTTCTGTGCTTTCAAGCGGTTCTTTGAGTGAGGCGGTAAGCTCGTCAAGCTCCTTGCCCTCTTTTCTCATCTGAGCGGCCTTGATAATAATTTTTGTGCAGAGATATGCACCGTCATCAAGAAAGTAGTTTTCACGCATTGCGGCATGACCAGATGTTTCGATTGCAAGAGGACAGTTGATGCCCTGAGCGTTGAGCTCAAGAGCCTTGTCGATAACATTCTTATAGCCTCTGCGATAGCGGTAATGCTTTCCGCCGAGGTCATTTTCAATAAATTGTTTAAGACCGCTTGATGTGATTGAGTCTGTAACAATCATACCGCCGTCATTACCCTCAAGAGCAATTGCCGCCGCAACGGCTACAAGTCTGTTTCGGTTGATTTCGTTGCCCTTGCTGTCAACAGCACCGCCACGGTCAACATCCGTATCAAAGATTACGCCGAGGTCTGCGCCAGATTCCCTGACAGCCTCACAGATTGAATCCATTGCCTCTTTAGCCTCGGGATTCGGCACATGATTCGGGAACATTCCGTCAGGTTCAAGATAACGGCTGCCTGTTGTGTCTGCTCCGAGAACGGAAAGTACCTTGTCGGCATAAAATCCGCCTGCACCGTTGCCTGCGTCAACAACAATCTTAAAGCCCTTGAGCGGATGCTCGTAATCTTCTGCATTAACTTCCTTTTTAATCTTCTCGCAAAGTCCCTTTGCGTAGTCGCTCATATAGTCAACATCCGTAATATTTCCGCTGTTGCTTTCTTCGGGATGTTCACCGTTTTGTGCGTAGAGGAGAATTTCCTCAATGTCACTGCCCTCAAGACCGCCCTCACGGGTGAAAAATTTAAGACCGTTTCTGTTGAACGGGTGGTGACTTGCGGTAATCTGAAGAGCACCGTCACATCCGAGGTCAACGGTTGTCATAAACATTGACGGAGTTGACGCAAGCTGACAGCAGAGAACTTCTGCACCGCAACGCTTAAAACGCTCGGTTGTGATTTTCATTATATGCGGTCCCGAAATACGGCTATCACGACCGACAGAGATTTTGAGCTCGCTCGGTTTTTTTGAAACTTTTTTAGAAAGCCAAAGCACAAAGCCGTCTGCCATATCGGCAACAACATCGTCGGTAAGGTTTACACTTTGTCCCTCAACACCCTCGCTTGCAACTCCTCGTATGTCTGTTCCGCTTTTGAACTGTTTGTAAAAATCGTTAAGCATTTCATGATTCCTTTCTTATTTGTATGATTGCTTTTATTGAAAATTTAATTCGGAGCAATACTGAATCCTTTTTGATATCAGCCTTCATAACATAGATTATAACTTAAAATGAGCAAAATCTCAATATGCCTATTAAATTAAGTTTGTAAAAAACAGCAGTTATATAATGCTGAAAAAGAAACAAGTTGTTGAATTTACACAATCAAATGTTATGCTTGTGTTAAAACTATATTTCTATAAAAGCAAATACAAAGCACATTGTACAAAAACACAACAATTTATTGTGCATAACTGACACCTAAAAGTATTTGTGAACAAAAATTAATCGCTAAAATTGTTGACTTTTCCGAATGTTTGACTATAATAATAATTGTCAAGTAAATAGTCCGCTTGACTATCGGCTGATTTCCAATTAGCCTTACTCGAGTAAAATTGAATTATCACATAGTCGATAAATTGATCATGATTTTGCCAAATGGTAAATGGCGCACGAAAACAAAACTTTATATTTTTAAAGAATTGAATGGAGGAAATTTTATGACACCAATTCTTAGCTTACACAATGTTGATGTAACCGAATTCCTCGCCGTGCTCGATACCTGCGAGGGCAATGTATATCTCGTTACAAGCGAAGGCGACAGACTCAATCTTCGCAGCAAGCTTTGCCAGCTTGTCGGTCTTACAAGACTTATCGAAGGCGGCAAGATTGCAGAAGCAAGTATTATTTGCGAAAACAAAAATGACGAGTGCAAGCTTTTCAGACTTAATATGTTCGGCGACATAGGTAATGCCAAAATAGGTTAATTCTGAAAACACTGACTTAAATATCTACGGTTTTCACGTTAATTTCAAAACTTCTAAACCCAAGGACAGCTGCGAGCAATCGCAGCTGTTTTTGGCTTTTACCTTTTAAATGTAAAATATCAATAAAGTGTTGATTTTGCCGATGTTTTGGGTTATACTAAACTTAATTTATTTTATGAGGCGTTAAACGCATTCGGAAAGGAATACGCTATGGCAGATACAAAAAACGAGATCATGAACGAAGAAGATCAGGGTATGCTCATCACTCTTGAGGATGAAAACGGTCAGGAAGTTGAATTTGAATTTCTTGATGTAATCGAGTTTGAGGGTACAGAGTACATTGTTCTCATCGAAAATGACGAAGATGCAGACGAGGTTGTTATTCTTCAGATTAATCAGATTGACGAAGAAACAGAGGAGTATGTCAGCATTGACGATGAAGATACTCTTAACAAGGTATTTGAGCTTTTCAAAAAGAAATATGAGGGCGACATTAACTTTGAATAATTCGTTTCAAATTGAGCTTCCGAGAGGAGGCTCTTTTCTTTTGTGTGAATATAACATTCTCTGCGGGAAAAAATACCGTTGAGGTGTTGTGTATGACAGAAAAAACCGGACTTGAAAAAACCGTTGTGTTTAATTTGAAATCGGCAAATGAATCTGATGTCAATAATATCGTCAATGAAAAAGGTCATGAGAGCCGTTCGTTTTATTACAAACTCGGCTTACTCTATTTTCTCAATATTGTTGACTGGATTTGTACAGAGGCGCTCATCGGCAGCGGACATTTTGTTGAGGCAAACCCCGTTATGCAGCCTGTGCTTGAAAACTTTTGGCTGACATTGTTAATCAAGGGAATTTTGCCGCTTGTGCTTATTCTTGGTTGTGCATTGATTTATAAGCTTGCCGAAATCGGCAGGAGCAAAACGGCTGAAATGCTTTTAACGGTAGGAATTGTGTCTTATGCCCTTGTAAACCTATGGCATATTTTCAATTTTGTATTGCTCTTTTGTCGATTTTAATGTACAATAGTGGGTAGCGAATTTGAAAGGGAGTGTATGTTTTGCCGGCATTATCAGTAAGAAATCTTACAATGACTTTTATCGAAAGAAACCTTTTTACCGATGTTTCGTTTGATGTTGAAGAAAGAGATAAGGTGGGCTTTATCGGAGCTAACGGAGTCGGTAAAACAACTCTCTTTAAGATACTTAACGGCGAAATCAGCCCTGTTTCGGGAACTGTTACCTTTTCAAAAAATGTCCGTCCGGGATATATGGAACAGCATGCCTGCAACAATCCGAGGGCAGATGTGTATCACGAGCTGCTTTCCGTATTCGATCATCTTTCGGATATGGAAACCGAAATTTCCGCACTTGCACATCAGATTGACAACAAGTCGGGAAATCTTGACGAGCTTGTTGAAAGGCAGACCATGCTTATTGAACAGTTTGAAAGAGCAGGCGGTCTGACCTATAAAAGCAGAACCCGTTCCGCACTTTTGGGACTCGGATTTTCCGAAAATGACTTTACAATGCCTGTCGGCAATTTAAGCGGCGGTCAGCGTTCAAAGCTCTGCCTTGCAAAGCTGTTGCTGTCGCAGAGCAATATGCTGCTCCTTGACGAGCCGACAAACCACCTTGACATTGACGCAATCGCATGGCTTGAAGGCTTTTTGAGAGATTTCAAGGGCGCAATGATTATCATCAGCCATGACCGTTATTTTCTTGATAATGTAACCAACAAGACGATTGAACTTGAACACAACCGTGCTATGGTTTATAAGGGCTCATATTCGGAATTTGTCAAGAAAAAGGAATCGGTGAACGAGTCGCTTAAAAATAAATATGAACACGATTTAAAGGAGATAAAGCGTATTGAGGGCATTGTTGAACAGCAAAAACGCTGGGGACAGGCTCACAACTTTATCACAGCCGCAAGTAAGCAGAAAGAGGCCGACAGAATTAAAGACGGGCTTGTTGCCCCCGAAAGCGAGCTTGAAACAATGCGTATGCATTTTGAGCCGAGATGTGAAAGCGGCAACGATGTTTTAATCTGTAAAAACCTTGCCAAGTCGTTTGACGACAAACAGCTTTTCAAAAATGTTGATATACATATCAGAAAAGGCGAGAGAGTGTTCATCATCGGCGGCAACGGTTGCGGTAAAACAACGCTGTTCAGAATTTTAACGGGGAAAACTCCTATGAACAGCGGTGAATATGACTACGGCGCAAATGTTGAAATCGGTTATTTTGATCAGATGCAGCAGAATCTTGACCTGTCAAAAACCGCACTTGATGAGGTGTGGGACACCTTCCCGAATATGACGCAGACCGAAGTCAGAAGTGCGCTTGCGTCATTCCTGTTCAAAGGTGACGAAGTGTTTAAACCGCTTTCAAAAATGAGCGGCGGCGAGAGGGCGAGAGTTTCTCTCTTGAAACTAATGCTAAAGGGCAGTAACTTTTTGCTTCTCGATGAGCCGACAAACCACCTTGACGCATCGTCACGGGAAGAACTTGAAAAAACTTTGCTTGACTACAGCGGTACAATGCTGATTGTCAGCCATGACCGTTATTTTATAAATAAAATTGCCGACAGAATTTTACTCCTTACAAATAACGGAGTAAAGGAATATCTCGGTAATTACGATTATTATCTTGAACGCACAACAGCCGAAAAATCGGGTGCTGTTCTGACTGAGAATAAGAAAGATAAAAAAGAAAAAACGCAGAATGATTACTTTTTGCAAAAGCAAAAGCAGAGTGAAGAACGCAAAAGACAGACTAAGCTCAAAAAGGCAGAGGCTGAAATTGAGCGACTTGACGAAGAAATCGCCAAAACACAGGAGCTTCTCTCAAGTGAGGAGGTTGCCGCAGATTACGAAAAACTTATGGAGTTTTCAAAACTGCTCGAGGATTTGCAAAAACAGCAGGAGGAGCAGTACGAAATCTGGGAAGAACTCGAAAGTATGGCAGAATGATCGCCTTACAGTCGGGAGGAGCGACAAATTTCCCTTGCTTAAAGTAAAAAATTGTTGTATAATAACCGCATAATATAAGCTAAAGACTGTTGCACAGCAGTTTTTGCAGTTGATTTTCAGATGAAAGATTATGCGAATTAAAAATGAAAAACGGCAGGCAAAATACCCTGCCGCATACATCTGCCCGTGGCGCAATTGGATAACGCAACGGATTCCGATTCCGGAGAATGGGGGTTCAAATCCCTTCGGGCAGGCCAAAAAAAGGACACCCTACGGGGTGTCTTTTTTTGGTCTGTTTAGAATCCGAAGGGATTTGAAGCCGACCGTAAAGAAAATGCCCCTGTGGGGCATTTTTAGGGAGGAGCGTTTATGGAGGCATAGCTGTGCACAGGACGCAACAAGCGAGGCTGAAAGTTTAGGTCTGTACAAAGTACTTCGGGCAGAAGTAGTGATAAGATGAAAGTGTGACACCCTACGGGGGCGTGCTTTTTTCAGCTAAATTCACGCAAGCGTGAGCTAAATTTATTTAATTTAGCTGTAAACCGAAAGGTTTGCGATTTAGCAACAGAGCGACAAAAAATTCATAGGATATTTTGTTGAAAAATACAATGAAAAATTTTTTTGCAAAAACCCTTGACGAATAGGATTGAGGATGATATAATAGTCAAGCTGACTCATTCGAGGACATCTTCAAAAAATGAAAATGCTTCAAAAAATTTAAAAAATTTTGAAAAAAGTGTTGACAAATGATGAAGAATGTGATATATTATATAAGCACTCGAAATTAAAGAGTGAATGCAAGAGCGAAAGCTAAATTCGCTGGTGTAGCTCAGTTGGTAGAGCAGCTGATTTGTAATCAGCAGGTCGGGGGTTCAAGTCCGTCCACCAGCTCCATTGAAGCCTACTGTTTAGGCAGTAGGCTTTGATTTTTGAAAAACTTGATAGGGGAGAATTCCCGAGTGGCCAAAGGGGGCAGACTGTAAATCTGTTGCGTTATGCTTCGGTGGTTCGAATCCACCTTCTCCCACCAAGCTTAAAAAACGCCTTAAACATTGAAGTTTAGGGCGTTTTTCTTTTGCGTTCAGCAGAGATAAAAAAACCCCTCTGAAAATCTGTTTGTCTAACAGTTGTCTAACATAACGCTAACTAAGCAGGCTCATTGTCAATAGTTGGAGTAATCTGAAAAAAACGAAATATATGAAAATACTCAATACCGTGATGTTCAAATATAGCTTTCATAGAAAAATCCTCCTGTAATTTGATTGTACTATCATTTTACAGAAGGATTTCTATTTTTACCAATGTGCCGATTTCAAATGAAAACCAGTTAATTCAAATGTTCCTTGTACCAGCTAATTACAGCTTCTCTATCAGACTCAAAGAACTGCGTAGAAATATAAATATCCTTACCATTAAAGTGCAATTCTTTAGCTCTATACCTCTTGTGAGATGAATTTCCCATATTATCTGTCACATTGTCCGCAAATGCAGGATAATCTGTTGCTTTAAACAATGTTTTGGTGTATTCTTTTGTTTTCAATTTCTCGATTTCGGCTGTTGTAATTTTTGACTTGCTAATGAGGTCTTCAACTAAGTTGTAGAACAATTTTGCAACCGGAAGCATTCCCTCTGACCAAGTATTTTCGTCATCAATATCAAATGGTGCCTTTGAAAGTGAGAAGCTGAAATCATCTATATCCAAATTCATTTTCGACAACAAATCCTTAATAAATGAGATGATATTATTTGATGATAAGTTTGTTTCAAAGAAGATACCACTGTTATCAACTTGTTTAGCTTTGCGAAGTTTTCTTTTATCGTTGCTGATATATGTTCTGTCTGCATTTGGAATAGAGTAATCGCTTGCTGCTAAATCACTTAACATTTCAGTATCTAAGTCATATACAAGGCTGATGAATTTTGTCAATAAGTCCGCCCAACTCGCAACCTTTGTATATTCGCCAACAAACGAAAATCCTTCCGGTTTCGTATTAGAAAAGTTTATACCGCTATTAACGCCAAAACTCAATTCATTCGTTTCGCTAATATCCGAATGCATTTCAACATAATTAAACTTATCAATCAAGATATTAGAAAGTACTTTTGCTCTGTTTAGAATAGAAGACTCATCCCATCTTTCCGCCGATAAAACTTCTTTGTTTAGTACATTTGCCTTCGAATTTTCACAAATAATGTTTTTTCTTATCAGTAAATGATTTTTGTTCCTAATTCACTATTATGTCCTGTGATGGTCAAATTTCCAAGCGTATGTAAGTATATCTCATAAACTCTGTTATAATCATCACCAACTTCTTTTTTCCATACAATAGCGTTTTCTTTCTGTGGTAAAATGTGCTCTATCGTAAGATTAGTAATATCAATATGCTCCTTGGTAGAATTCTCAATAACAGAAAGCACAAACTTACAAATAGGCTTTTTATATAGAGATTTATGGATAAGTGCTTCTTCAAATTCACTGTCTGTTGGCATACGATTGTTTGCTCTTAAATCGTTAAGGAATATTACAAATTTTTCGTAATAATTATCGTAACTTCCATCAAAAAATCTGTCATACATCGACTTCATAAACTTTGATAAGTTTTTGTTAATTTCACAAGCCGTAATTCTAACAAGATATGTCAACAAATAATCTAATACTTTGCAAAGAGTTGCTTCATCGATATTACCGTCTTCATAATCGTTAAATACTCTAAAAAGAAACGGAAGTACAGTTGTTTGTTTAATGGTATAAAACGCTCTCAGATAATCCGAGATTTCTTTGCTATAGAACTGTGTTTCGCCAATAAAAGCACCGTAGTATTTTGATGTTCGTTTCAAATTCTTCAGTACATCCTCGTGACTCAAGTTGTTTTCTTCGCAATGTTCTTTAAATAAACGATATGCATTTTTGTCGTTAACAGACTTGCTAATTTGCGAGTTTAAAAAATTGATAACGAAATCTCCTAAGTTACGGTAGCCTACGTTCTTTTTCGATTACAGACCAATAATTCTCGTAAAGTTCATCTTGGTTTAAATCATCCATAAGCAGATAATTTCTAATTAAATCTGCTAAACTTAACTCCAATCCGGTTGAATTGATTGACTCAAAAATTTTCTGTGGCTCATCACCTTGAGATTTATCAAGAACGATTTCTACCATCTCAAGCTTTTTGATACCGTTAAGTATATCATTCAATTCTAAACCTGATGTTACGGTTTCTTCAATCAAATTTTTGAAGGTAATATAGTTCTTATAGATATTTGAGTTCCTGTCCATCTCGTCAGTTTTATCTTTGATTAAAAGCAGCAACTGTTCATTATCAGATTTCACTGGTTTTAATTTTAGTTTATATTTTTCATCGCAATTTCTATTGAACATTACTTCTTCTATTTCAGCTTCTATTCTAACTGATACGCCTTTTGCCGCATCATAAAGGGCTTTTAGAAGAATATACATTGTAGTAAGACGCTGTTGCCCGTCTATAATCAAAACTTCATTTAATGTACTGCCATCAAGACCGACTATATACACAATAGTTCCGTAAAATGTTTATGGTCTCGTTTGTTCGCATTCATAATATCCTGATAGAGTTTTTCACATTGTATATTATTCCAATCATAATTACGCTGATAAACAGGCACTTTAAATACTCTTTTGTTTTTTTCAATTATGTCTGAAAACAACCATGCTTTATAAGGTTGCATAATTTAATCTCCTTTATCTTTATCGGCATTATATTTTTAAGCCTAACTACTCCTACTATAATCTGTTAAATCATCTTAAAATGTTTAAATGCTTCTTCAATCATTTCTGCTTTTTCCGCCGGACACTGTGATTGTTTTGTATTTGCCGATTTTGGTTTATTGTAATTTTCTCTTTCTATGATGCCGTATTTCTCTTTTACCTGAGCGATATAGAGATTGGACACCTTTTGTATCGTATTTATCTAAGACGTACTGTTTGATTTCTTCGTAAGTTGCTTTCGCCTCCGAAGCAGTTAAATCCAGTTCATCCATATCAACGGTAATGTCGATATATGTGTCCGGAGTTTTTTTAACCAACTTAACAACCGTCTCAATATGTGCTGTGTGGGGAACATATCTACGGGTTGGATTTTTTGGGCTTTGTAGGGGCTGTTTTGGGTTAGGTAGGCTAAATCTCTTGCCAATGTTTCGGGGTTGCAGGAAACATAGACAACCTTTTTAGGAGACATTTTTATTAGTGAGTCAAGAAATTTTCGGTCACTTCCGGCTCTTGGCGGATCCATGAACACAACATCGGGCTTTTCGTCCTCGTCTGCAGCTTCTCTCATAAACTCGCCCGCATCGGCTTTGTAGAAACGGATATTTTTCAGATTATTTGCTCTTGCGTTTACGATTGCATCCCCTCACGGCATCGCCGTTAAGTTCTGCACCGATAACATTGCCTGCGCCGTTTTTGGCGGCAATTATGCCGATTGTGCCGATTCCGCAGTAGGTGTCAAGCACGGTTTCGTTGCCTTTGAGATTTGCAAATTCAATTGCTTTGCCGTACAAAACTTCGGTTTGAACGGGGTTAATTTGGTAAAAGCTTTTCGGCGAAATTCTGAACCTGCAACCGCAGAGAATATCCTCAATATAACCCTTACCGTACAGCACTTTCTGATTGTCACCGAGTACAAGGTTGGTGCGGTAGGGGTTTATATTTTGCACAATGGTTGTGATTTCGGAAAACTGTTTCAGAATCGCTTTTACAAAATTGTTTTTTGACGGAAAAACAGGTGTACCTGTCACAAGCACAAGCATAATCTGATTTGTCGCAAAGCCTCTTTTCACAAGAATGTGACGGAGAAAACCTTTGCCTGTGTCCTCGTTATAGGTTGTCATTCTGAAAGAGGGGAGGAGCTTGCGTACTGCAACGATGATTTTGTCGGCAATAACATCCTCTGTCTGACAGCTGTCAATTCCGACAACATGATGACTGCCCGACTGATACACACCCGAAATGATTTTGCCCTTTTTGTCCGTATAAAAAGCCGCCTGAACCTTGTTGCGGTAGTGGTAGGGAGTTTTCATTCCGATAATTTTTTCAACGTTGCAAAAGCGTTTGAGAAGTTTTTCTACTTTCCTCTGCTTGAATTCAAGCTGTTCGGGATATGACAGATTTTGCAGTTGACAACCGCCGCATTTTTTGTAAACGGGACAGCTTTGTTTATTGGTTTCAGGTCTGTTACTCATAATATTTCCTCACATTTTATTGCATTGTATATATCCTTTATTTTATCATCAATCATATTGATATGCAACAGAAACAAACCCTAAATGACAAAGAAAAACGCAGGAGGGAAATCCGCTCCTGCGCTTTCTGATTATTAACCGGTATATCGAAAAATTGAGGATTATCAGGTTATTTGTAATCAATTAAAGATTTGTGTATCCCATAAGGCTTTCGTCAACCTCTTTGGCAACATCTCTGCCCTCACGAATCGCCCAGACAACAAGTGACTGTCCTCTGTGCATATCGCCTGTAACAAATACATTTTCAACATTTGTCTTGTGTGAGCCTTCTGCCGTTGCAACATTGGTTCTTGCGTTTGTTTCAACACCGAATGCCTTGGTTACATAGTTTTCACTGCCGAGGAATCCTGCCGCAATGAGTACGAGTTCAACATCAACCTTGTATTCTGAGCCTTCAACCTCTTTCATCATAAGTCTGCCTGTTTTAGCATCCTTTTCTGGTTTGAGCTTAACAAGCTCCGCACCTACAAGATTACCGTTCTTGTCAGCAATGAACTGCTTAACGGTTGTCTGATAAACTCGTGGATCGTGACCGTAAACTTCAATAGCCTCTTCCTGACCGTAGTCTGTTTTGCAGACTCTCGGCCATTGCGGCCATGGGTTATCGGCACTTCTTGTGTCGGGAAGTTTAGGCATCATTTCAAGCTGAAGAACGGACTTTGCACCGTGTCTGATGCTTGTGCCGACGCAGTCGTTACCTGTGTCGCCGCCGCCGATTACCATTACATTCTTGCCTTTTGCGCTGATGAATGTACCCTCTCTGAGGTTGCAGTCAAGAAGTGACTTTGTTGTTGATTTGAGGAAGTCAACGGCAAAGTGAATGCCGTTAGCCTCTCTGCCGGGAACTTTGATATCTCTCGGATTTGATGCACCGCAAGCAAGGATTACACGGTCAAAGTCCTTGAGGATTTCGCTTGCTTTGATGTCTTTACCGACATTTGAGCAGGTTTCAAAGGTTACTCCTTCTTCTTCCATAATGTTAATCTTGCGTTCGATAACATCTTTTTCAAGCTTCATATTCGGAATGCCGTACATAAGCAGACCGCCTACTCTGTCATTGCGTTCAAATACCGTTACAGAGTGACCACGCTGATTGAGCTGGTCGGCAGCGGCAAGTCCCGATGGACCCGAACCGATGATTGCAATTTTCTTGCCTGTTCTTACCTTTGGAATTCTTGCGTCTGCAAGACCTTCTTCATAGGCATTTTCAATGATTCCGTATTCGTTGGCTCTTACGCTGACAGCGTCACCGTTTGCACCGCAGGTGCATGCCTTTTCACAGAGAGCAGGACATACACGGGATGTGAATTCGGGGAAGTTGTTTGTAACTTTAAGACGGTTGTAAGCCTGTTCCCAGTTGCCCTTGTAGATGAGGTCATTCCATTCGGGAATGAGGTTGTTAAGCGGACAGCCTGAGAATGCAGAACCAATCCGCATTCCTGCCTGACAGAAAGGCACGCCGCAGTCCATGCATCTTGCACCCTGTTTTTGCTGATCCTCTTTGCTGAGGGGATCGTGAAATTCGTCAAAATTTTTGATTCTTTCTTTTACGGAGTATGCCGGGCTTATAGTGCATCCTCACGCTTATATTCCATAAATCCTGTTGGCTTTCCCATAAATATCCCCTCCTTATTTATTATTCACAATTTCGTAGAAAGCTTCAATTTGTGCCTGCTCGTTTGTAAGACCTTTTTCTTCATAAGCGGCAATTGCAGCCATCATTCTCTTGTAGTCGTGCGGAATAATCTTCTTGAATTTTGGAAGATACTCGTCAAAGTTATCAAGGATTTTCTTGCCTCTCTGTGAACCTGTTGCTGCAACATGTTCTTCAATAAGCGTCTTGAGTTCGATTATATCGTACTTTTCTGTTACCTCAGAGAAGAGAACCATTTCTTTGTTGAGCTTTGTGTAAAGATCTCTTTCTTCATCAAGAACATAGGCAACACCGCCGGACATACCTGCGGCAAAGTTTTTGCCTGTCTTGCCGATAACTACCACACAGCCGCCTGTCATATACTCACAGCCGTGGTCGCCAACGCCCTCGACAACTGCCACTGCGCCTGAGTTTCTTACGCAGAAACGCTCGCCTGCAACACCGTCGATGAACGCCTTACCGCTTGTTGCGCCGTAAAGTGCAACGTTACCGATGATGATGTTGTTACCTGCGTCAAATGTTGAGTTCTTCGGGGGATAAACCACCAGCTTACCGCCTGAAAGTCCCTTGCCGAAGTAGTCGTTTGAGTCGCCCACAAGTTCAAGTGTGAGTCCTTTTGGAATGAATGCGCCAAAGCTCTGACCGCCCGAACCGTTGCAGACTACTGTAAATGTATCGTCATCAAGGTTGTTGTAATGCTTTCTTGTAACCTCAGAACCGAAGATTGTACCGAATGAACGGTCAGTGTTCTTAACATTGACTTCAACCTTTTTCTTTGTGCCTTTTGCAAGAACCTTTGCAAATTCTTTGCAGAGGATTCTCTCGTCAAGTGTTGATTCAAGCTTGAAATCGTAAAGGCTCTTTTTGTTGTATTCAACCTTTTCCGAAACAAAGTTTGTATCAAGAATGTTAGAAAGGTCAACTTCGGCAGCCTGTCCTGTGATGCCGTCTTTTCTCTTGATGAGGTCAATTCTTCCGACAAGCTCATCAACGGTTTTTACACCGAGCTTTGACATATATTCACGAAGTTCGCTTGCTACAAACTTCATAAAGTTTATTACATATTCGGGCTTGCCGCAGAATCTTTTTCTGAGCTCGGGGTTCTGTGTGGCAACACCGAACGGGCAGGTATCAAGGTTACATACTCTCATCATTGCACAACCGAGAGTTACAAGCGGAGCAGTTGCAAAACCAAATTCCTCTGCACCGAGCATTGCTGCAATTGCAACATCACGGCCGTTCATAAGCTTACCGTCGGTTTCAATAACAACCTTGTTACGAAGGTCGTTCATAATGAGCGTCTGATGAGCCTCAGCAAGACCGAGTTCCCACGGCAGACCTGCGTTGTAGATTGAGTTTCTCGGAGCAGCGCCTGTACCGCCGTCATAACCTGAAATAAGGATTACGCCTGCACCTGCTTTTGCAACGCCTGCGGCAACCGTACCTACACCGCATTCCGAAACGAGCTTAACAGAGATTCTTGCATCTTTGTTAGAATTTTTGAGGTCGTAGATAAGCTGTGCAAGGTCCTCGATTGAGTAAATGTCGTGGTGCGGTGGGGGAGAGATGAGCGATACACCCGGTGTTGAATGACGGGTTTTTGCAATCCAGGGATAAACCTTTTTGCCCGGAAGATGTCCGCCTTCGCCGGGCTTTGCACCCTGAGCCATTTTAATCTGGATTTCTTTGGCAGATGTGAGGTATCTTGAAGTAACACCGAAACGACCTGACGCAACCTGCTTGATTGCAGAACATCTGTCAACCTTCTGTCCTTTTGTGAGAAGTCGTTCAAGGCTTTCGCCGCCCTCACCGGAGTTTGACTTGCCGTGAAGCTGATTCATTGCAATCGCAAGTGTTTCGTGAGCCTCCTGTGAGATTGAACCGTAGGACATAGCGCCTGTCTTGAAACGCTTTACGATTGAATCAACGCTTTCAACCTCATCAAGCGGAACAGGAGTTTCCGCAAAGTTGAAGTCGAAAAGGCCTCTGATATTTACAGGATCCATTTCTTCGGAAATCATATGAGAATACTTTTTGTAAAGCTCATAGTCGCCTGTCCTTGTTGCCTGCTGGAGCATATATATAGTCTGCGGATTGTAGAGGTGTTCCTCTTTGCCGCTTCTGAACTTGTGTGAACCACGGGATTCAAGCTCATCGCTTACACCGAGGTCAAGCGGATCAAATGCCGCTGTGTGAAGTTTGTCAACATTCTTTTCGATATCCTTGATTGTGATACCGCCGATTCTGCTGACTGTGCCTGTGAAGTATTCGTCAATAACATCCTTGCCGATACCGATAGCCTCAAATATCTGTGAGCCTTGATATGACTGGATTGTTGAGATACCCATTTTTGACGCAATCTTTACGATGCCGTGGAGAACTGCGCTGTTGTAATCGTCAACTGCTGCGTAGTAATCCTTATCGAGAAGGTCGTCACCGATAAGCTCGTGAATAGTTTCCTGAGCAAGATACGGGTTGATTGCACATGCACCGTAGCCGAGAAGTGTTGCAAAATGATGAACTTCTCTCGGCTCACCGCTTTCAAGTATCATTGCAAGTGAGGTTCTCTTCTTTGTTGCAACAAGGTGCTGATGAAGAGCGGATACTGCAAGAAGTGACGGAATTGCAAGATGGTTTTCGTCAACTCCTCTGTCGGAGAGGATAAGAATATTTGCACCGTCATTGTAAGCCTTGTCAGCTTCAATGAAAAAAGTCGCTTAACAGCCTTTGAAAGTCTTGTGTTCTTGTAGTAGAGAATCGGGATAACCGCAACCTTAAAGCCCGGAATGTGCATATTCTTGATTTTGAGAATATCGGTTGATGTAAGAATCGGGTTGTGAATCTTCATAACCTTGCAGTTTTCGGGACGCTCCTCAAGGATGTTGCCGTCCTCACCGATATAAATTGTTGTTGATGTTACAACTTCCTCACGGATTGCGTCAATCGGCGGGTTTGTAACCTGTGCAAAGAGCTGTTTGAAGTAGTTGAAAAGCGGCTGCGGTTCTTTTGAAAGAACTGCAAGCGGACTGTCTGTACCCATTGCGGCAATTGACTCTGTGCCGTTCTTTGCCATAGGAAGAATTGATGTCATAACATCTTCGTAGGTATATCCGAAAGCCTTCTGGAGTTTTTGCCTTTCTTTATATGAATGCTCCTCAACCTTCATATTAGGAATTTTGAGGTCTTTAAGACAAACAAGATTACTGTCGAGCCATTCGCCGTAAGGCTGTTTTGACGCATAATATTCTTTGAGTTCATCGTCATCAATGAGTCTGCCCTGAACCGTATCGACAAGGAGCATTTTGCCCGGGCGAAGTCTTTCCTTTGTAACAATCTTTGCGGGATCAATAGGAAGTGCGCCGACTTCCGATGAAAGAATGAGGTTGCCGTCATCCGTGATGTAATATCTTGACGGACGCAGACCGTTACGGTCAAGAACTGCACCCATAATGTCACCGTCAGAGAAAAGGATTGACGCAGGACCGTCCCACGGCTCCATCATTGTTGCATAATACTGATAGAAGTCCTTTTTTTTCTGGCTCATTGTGCCGTTATTATCCCACGGCTCCGGAATTGTAATCATAACGGCAAGAGGAAGCTCCATGCCGCTCATTACGAGAAATTCAAGTGTGTTATCAAGCATTGCAGAGTCTGAACCCTCTGTGTTTACAACAGGAATAACCTTGTCAAGGTCGCCTTTGAGATGCTCCGAACGCATTGTTTCCTCACGGGCAAGCATCTTGTCAGCGTTGCCTCTGATTGTGTTGATTTCACCGTTGTGGACGATCATTCTGTTAGGATGAGCTCTCTGCCAGCTTGGATTTGTGTTGGTTGAAAAACGGGAGTGAACCATAGCGATTGCAGACTCGTAATCCTCGTCCTGAAGATCAAGGAAGAAGTTACGGAGATCGCCGACAAGGAACATACCTTTATATACAATAGTTCTGCTTGAAAGCGAAACTACATATGTGTCTTCATTACTCTGTTCAAAAACTCTTCTTGCAACATAGAGCTTTCTGTCGAACGGAAGACCTCTTTTTACACCGTGAGGTCTTTTGATAAAGCACTGCATGATTGCAGGCATACATTCAACAGCTCTGTGACCGAGGACCTCGGGCTTTGAAGGAACATTTCTCCAACCGAGAACTGTAAGACCTTCTTTTTCTGCAATGATTTCAAACATCTTCTTTGCCTGATTTCTTGCAAGCTCATTCTGAGGGAAGAAGAACATACCTACAGCGTAATCTCTTTCGGAACCGAGCTTAATGCCGATTTCAGCAGCTGCCTTCTTAAAAAATTTGTGTGAAATCTGGAGAAGAATACCTACGCCGTCACCTGTTTTGCCTTCGGCATCCTTACCTGCTCTGTGTTCGAGAGTTTCAACAATTGTCAGAGCGTTTGCCACGGTGTCGTGTGACTTGATACCCTTAATATTAACAACAGCTCCGATACCGCAGTTATCATGTTCAAACTTCGGAGAATACAGAGTCTTGTTGTTCTCTCTGACTGTCTGTTCCATTAATGATCACCCTTTCCTGTTAATCACAAAAATTATTCAGCGGACTTTTTATATACATATATATGTAAAAGGAAGTTTGCTTTCGTAAACTTATCGGTTCAAAGTGGCAATTAATGTTCTGCCGGTTAATAATCAATCATATATATGTAATTGTAAAATGCCCAATCTCTTCTCAGCGGTAAAACCGCTATGCTCAGCCTGTGCTATATCCTGCAAAGGTGAATGTGCAGGTCGGCTGATGTTCTGAAATGCCCTGTCATCGTTGATCAAGAAAAATCAGCACTTAGATTATATAACTATACATTGTGCTTTGTCAAGGGAAAATAGAGGAAAATTGCAACTTTTAAGGGCAAAACTTTCATTTTACTGTGATTGTTGTAGAAAATATGCAACTCTTATTGGTGTTTCAGCTTAATTTTGCAGGAAATTTAATAAAACTTGCAATTTCAAAACTTTTTTCAAAAAATGTATTGACAAATTCGCAAAAGTGGAATATACTAACAACATCAAAGACAGCAAGGGCGCTGTGAGCTGAGGCTTACAGTGTCCTTTTCTGTTTTTATAAAGCAAAAATCAGACCATTAAAATTTATTTTCAAAATGGATAGGAGAGAATTAAAATGGCAAAAGTTCCCGAAATTTTTGGCAGCATGGTATTTAATGACCAGAAGATGCAGGAAAGACTTCCAAAGTCAACTTACAAGGCTTTGAAAAAGACAATCCAGAACGGTGAACCGCTTGACCTCAGCGTTGCAAATGTTGTTGCGGCTGCTATGAAGGACTGGGCAGTTGAAATGGGCTGTACCCACTACACACACTGGTTCCAGCCGATGACAGGTATCACAGCCGAAAAGCATGACAGCTTTATCGCGCCGAACGGTGAAGGTCAGGTTATCATGGAGTTCTCAGGTAAAGAGCTTGTAAAGGGCGAGCCTGATGCTTCTTCTTTCCCAAGCGGCGGTATTCGTGCCACATTCGAGGCAAGAGGCTATACAACATGGGATCCGACATCATATGCATTCGTTAAGGACGGAACACTTTACATTCCTACAGCATTCTGTTCTTATACAGGCGAGGTTCTCGATAAGAAAACTCCTCTTCTTCGTTCAATGGAGAGAATTAATACAGAGGCTGTAAAGATTCTTCATCTTCTCGGCAAAGAAAATGTTACAAGAGTTACAACAACAGTAGGTCCGGAGCAGGAATACTTCCTTATTGATAAGGACGCTTACGATCAGAGAGAGGACCTTATTTATACAGGCAGAACACTTTTCGGTGCAAAAGCTCCTAAAGGACAGGAACTTGACGACCATTACTTCGGTGCAATCAAGACAAGAGTTGCTGCTTATATGAAAGACCTTGACGAGGAACTCTGGAAACTCGGTATCCTTGCAAAGACAAAGCATAACGAAGTTGCTCCTTCACAGCACGAGCTTGCTCCTATCTTCACAACAACAAACATTGCAACCGACCACAACGAGCTTACAATGGAAGTTATGAAGAAGGTTGCCGAAAGACACGGTCTTGTTTGTCTTCTTCACGAAAAGCCGTTTGCAGGTGTTAACGGTTCGGGTAAGCACAACAACTGGTCAATTTCAACCAACACAGGCGAAAACCTTCTTGAGCCCGGCAAGACTCCTGAAAACAACCTTCAGTTCCAGCTTTTCCTTGCAGCAGTTGTAAAGGCTGTTCACGAGTATCAGGATCTTCTCAGAATCACGGTTGCATCGGCAGGTAACGACCACCGTCTCGGCGCTAACGAAGCACCGCCTGCAATCATTTCAATGTATCTCGGTGATGACCTTGGCGAACTCGTTGATTCAATCATCAATGACAGAGAATATGTAAGCAAGGGTAAGCAGAAGATGAGAACAGGCGTTGATGTTCTTCCTGACTTTATGAAGGACACATCAGACCGTAACCGTACATCACCTTTTGCATTCACAGGTAACAAGTTTGAATTCAGAGCACTTGGTTCTTCACTTAACATTGCCTGCCCTAACTATATGCTCAACACTATGGTAGCCGAAGAACTTTCAGAGTTCTACGATGAGCTTAAAGATGCGGATGATATGGACGCAGCTATCAAGGCTCTTGTTAAGAAAGTATTCATAGAGCATCAGAACATTATCTTCAACGGCAACAACTACGCTCCCGAGTGGGTTGAAGAGGCTGAAAGAAGAGGACTTCTTAACCTCAAGTCACTTCCTGACGCAATGGAACACTTCCTTGACAAGAAGAATGTTGACCTCTTTGTTAAGAATAAGATTTGTTCGGCAGACGAAATCCGTGCAAGATATGAAATTGAGCTTGAAAGCTATTCTAAGCAGATTAACATTGAGGCTCTCACAATGATTGATATGGCTAAGAAGAACATTCTTCCTGCCGTTACATCATATGTAAGAGATCTTACGGATACAGCACTTGCCAAAAAGGCACTTTCAGACGCTATTCCTACAAGTGTTGAGGAAGACCTTATTACAAGCCTTTCAAACAAACTTGTATGTTTCTCAAAGAAAACTGCAGAGCTTGAAGAGGCTGTTATTAAGGCAAGCGACTACAGCGATGACAACCTCAAGTATGCTAAGTACTACAGAGAAACAGTATTTGCACTTATGCAGGAACTCAGAGCTGTTGGTGACGCAATGGAAACAGAAACGGCTTCGGAATACTGGCCTTATCCTTCATACGGCGAACTTCTTTTCGGTGTGTGATTGATAGAACCTCTATTTATACTAAATAACATTATTTATATTGTATAACAGGTAACACAACGGCGTGTGATTGACAGAACTAAACTGTCAACTCCACGCCGTTTTTGTTATTTTGATAAAAGGAGAGATTTATATGGCAGAACTAATTTACGGAGGCACAGGCGTCTGGTTTATGATCGGCGCATTACTAGTGTTCTTTATGCAGTGCGGATTTGCAATGGTTGAAACCGGTTTTACAAGAGCTAAAAACGCAGGTAACATCATTATGAAAAACCTGATGGACTTTTGTATCGGTACGGTTGTATTCAGCTTGTTAGGCTTCGGACTTATGATGTCTGAGGACTATGTTGCAGGATTCATCGGTGTTCCCAACCTCAATATGTTCACAGACTGGATGAACTTTGATTGGAACTCATTCGTATTCCAGCTTGTATTCTGTGCTACAGCAGCTACTATCGTTTCAGGTGCTATGGCAGAGCGTACAAAATTCTCGGCATACTGTGTTTACAGCGCAATTATTTCACTCGTTGTTTACCCGATTGAAGCAGGTTGGGTTTGGAACGGTCAGGGTTGGCTTGCACAGCTCGGCTGTATCGACTTTGCAGGTTCAATCGTAATTCATATGGTCGGCGGTATCTCGGCTCTTGTCGGCGCAATCATTCTCGGACCCCGTATCGGTAAATACGGCAAGAACGGCAAGGTAAACGCTATCCCCGGTCACAGCATCACACTCGGTGCTCTCGGTGTATTCATTCTTTGGTTTGCATGGTACGGTTTTAACGGTGCCGCTGCTGAAGACGGCGCTCGTCTCGGTCAGATTCTTCTTACAACAACAATTGCTCCGGCAGTTGCAACAGTAACAACCATGCTCTTTACATGGATCAAGAACGGCAAGCCTGATGTTTCAATGTGTCTTAACGCATCACTCGCAGGTCTTGTAGCAATCACAGCAGGTTGTGCAGATGTTGACGCAATCGGCGCAGCAGTTATCGGTATCGTTTCAGGTATCCTCATCGTAGTAGCAGTTGAATTTGTTGATATCAAGCTTAAAATAGATGATCCTGTCGGCGCATTTTCGGTACACGGCGTAAACGGTATGTGGGGCGGCCTTGCAGTAGGTCTTTTCGCAACAGGTAACGGTCAGAACGGCATCACAGGCCTTTTCTACGGCGGTGGCTTTGCTCAGCTTGGTAAGCAGGCTCTCGGTATTGTTACAATCGTAGCTTGGACAGTTGTTTGCATGATTATCGTATTCTCAATCATCAAAAAGACAGTAGGTCTTCGTGTTACAAAGGACGAAGAAATGAAGGGCCTCGATATCTGCGAGCACGGCCTTATCAGCGCGTATGCAGACTTTATGCCAATCGGTGTCGGTACAGCTTCACTTGATGAAACATTTGATGTTGACAGCAATGTTCCTGTAACTCAGGCAGTTCCCGTTCAGCTTGCCGGCAAGTATGATATGGCTACCGACGGCACAAAGATTACTAAGATTGACATTCTTCTCAAGCAGTCAAAGCTTGAAGCTCTTAAAGAAGAAATGGATAAGCTCGGCATCACAGGTATGACAGTATCTCAGGTACTCGGTTGCGGTGCTCAGAAGGGTAAAGCAGAGTATTACCGTGGTGTTGCTATTGAAAGTAACCTCCTTCCTAAGATGAAGGTTGAAATCGTAGTTTGCAAGGTTCCTGTAAAGGCAGTTGTTGATGCGGCTGTTAAGGCACTTTACACAGGTCACATCGGTGACGGCAAAATCTTTATCTATGATGTTGAAGATGTTGTTAAGGTTAGAACAGGCGAAACAGGCTACGATGCTATGCAGGATATTGAATAATCCCCAATAGCTTAATTAACCTATCCTTTTTAATTCACATAAACCGAGACACCCCGAACGGCAATAGCTGTTCGGGGCGTTTTGGCTCTATACTATATATAGTGTCAAAATCAAAGTTTACAATATGAAGGATATTTGAATTATACAGTTTGAAACCATAAATAATAATGAAAAGACAATTTGTCGTAAAGCCCGAAAAATGTTGAAAAGTGTAAAACAAATTTGCAATGAAAATGTTTTTACAAAATTGTAAAAAATATTGTCATAATTCCTTTAAGTAAATAACAATAGGGGTTAATCTTGTAAAATAATAAGATGAATGAAACAATATGCGGTGGTGAGGTTCTTGAAAAATGCTTTGTTGATTTCACACTCTGAACAGAGTGCCGTTTCTTTGTCACAATTGCTCGGAAGCGAAGGCTATACGGAGATTTCCGTCTGCCAAACCTCACAGGAGGCTAAGGAGCTTGCAAATGGTGAGGTTTTTGACCTCATCTGCGTCAATGCACCGCTTGAAAAGGAAAACGGCATTGAGCTTTCAAAGTACTTTGCCGGAACAACCCGTTCAAGTGTTGTGATTATCGTTCCGCAGCGAAATGCGGATTATGTGAACGACGCACTTACGGAGCACGGTGTTCTTGTTATTGCAAAGCCCGTAAACAAGCACCTGTTTCACCACTTTTTGCAGTTTACGGAATGTTTTAAGATGCGTATGTTCCGTGTGATTGAGGAAAATGAAAAGCTCAAGCATATGGTTGCGGATATGAAGATAATAAACAGAGCAAAGTTCCTGCTTATTACCTGCCTTAATATGTCCGAAGATCAGGCGCATCGCTATCTTGAAAAACAGGCTATGGATCTCAGAACAAGCAAGCTTGAGGTTGCAAAGCAGGTTATCAGAACATATGAGAACTGACTGCGATTTTTTAGTTTATTGAAAGGAATGTGTTTTTATGAGCCGTGCGGCATACTTAATCCTTGAAAACGGAACAGTTTTTGAGGGCAAGGCGTTTGGTGCCGAAAAAGAAACTACGGGAGAACTTGTTTTTACTACAGCAATGACAGGTTATCTTGAAACACTCACCGACCCCAGCTATTACGGTCAGGTGGTTATTCAGACATTCCCTTTAATCGGCAACTATGGTGTTATCCCTGCCGATTTTGAGAGTGACTCTCCGTCACTGAAAGGTTATATTGTACGAGAATGGTGCCAAGTTCCTTCAAACTTCCGTTGTGAGGGTGATCTTGACACCTTTTTAAAAGAGTCGGGAATTCCCGGCATTTACGGAATTGACACCCGTGCGCTCACAAGAATTGTGCGTGAATACGGTGTTCTGAACTGCAAAATCTCCTATTCTCCCGATGTAACAAAGGAAGAACTTGACGAGATTAAGAACTATGTTATTACAGAGGCTGTTGAAAGCACTACTATAAAAGAAAAAGAGCATTTTGACGCTGAAAACGGCGACCTCAATGTTGTGCTTATGGATTTTGGCGCAAAGCATAACATCGGCAGAGAGCTTGTTAAGAGAGGTTGTAACCTTACAGTCGTTCCCGCCCACACAACAGCGGAGGAAATTAAGGCTATGAATCCCGACGGCGTAATGCTTTCAAACGGACCGGGAGATCCTTCGGACAACACAGAGATTATTGCAGAACTCAAAAAGCTTTGCGACTTCGGGATTCCGACCTTCGGTATCTGTCTCGGTCATCAGCTCCTTGCACTTTCACAGGGTGCAAAAACAGAAAAGCTCAAGTACGGTCACAGAGGTGCAAACCAGCCTGCAAAAGAGGTTGAAACAGGCAGAGTTTACATCACATCACAGAACCACGGCTACGCTGTTGTAAGCGACAGTATGCCCGAAAACGGCAAAGTAAGCTTTGTAAACGGTAATGATAACACCTGCGAGGGCGTAAACTACACAAATATGCCTGCTTTCTCGGTTCAGTTCCATCCGGAAGCTTGCGGCGGTCCTCATGATACAGCATTTTTGTTTGACCGCTTTATTGAATTGATGAAGAACAACAGAAAATAAGAGTCCGAAATTCGGATTACTATTCAGCATAAGAACAGATACAATAATTACTTGAACGAGGAATGATTATATGCCACTCAAAAAGAATATCAAACGAGTTATGGTAATCGGTTCGGGCCCTATCGTAATCGGACAGGCTGCCGAATTTGACTATGCAGGCACACAGGCTTGCCGTGCGCTTAAAGAAGAAGGACTTGAGGTTATTCTCGTAAACTCAAACCCTGCTACAATTATGACTGATAACGCAATGGCTGATAAAATCTACATTGAGCCGTTGACGCTTGAAACAGTTAAGAGAATCATCAAAAAGGAACGCCCTGACAGCCTTCTTTCAACTCTCGGCGGTCAGACGGGTCTTACCCTTTCAATGCAGCTTGCAAAAGAGGGCTTCCTTGATAAATACAATGTTCAGCTTCTCGGTGCAAACCCCGAAACAATTGACAAGGCAGAGGACAGACAGCTTTTTAAGGACACAATGATTGAAATAGGTCAGCCTGTTATTCCTTCGCTTGTTGTTACAGATGTTGAATCAGCTGTTAAGTTTGCCGATGAAATCGGTTATCCTGTAATTATCCGTCCTGCATTCACACTCGGCGGTACAGGCGGCGGTATTGTCGATAACGAGGAAGAGCTTCGTGAAATCACATCAAACGGTCTTGAACTTTCTCCTATCACACAGGTGCTTGTTGAAAAATGTATCTCAGGTTGGAAAGAAATCGAGTTTGAGGTTATGCGTGACAGCGACGGAAATGTTATTACTGTCTGCTCAATGGAAAACTTCGATCCTGTAGGCGTTCACACAGGCGACTCAATCGTTATCGCTCCTACGGTAACACTTGCCGACAAGGAATATCAGATGCTCAGAAGTGCGGCTCTCAACATTATCTCTGCACTTAAGGTAGAGGGCGGTTGTAACTGCCAGTTCGCACTCAACCCCGAAACATTTGAATATGCGGTTATCGAGGTTAATCCCCGTGTATCCCGTTCATCGGCACTTGCTTCAAAGGCAACAGGTTATCCTATTGCAAAGGTTGCCGCTAAAATTGCTATCGGTTACACACTTAATGAAATCAAGAATGCCGTTACAGGTACAACATACGCTTGCTTTGAGCCGGCGCTTGACTATGTTGTTGTAAAATTCCCGAAATGGCCTTTCGATAAATTTGTATATGCAAAGAGAACACTCGGTACTCAGATGAAGGCAACAGGCGAGGTTATGGCTATTGCTCCGACATTTGAGCAGGCTATTATGAAAGCCGTAAGAGGTGCCGAGATTTCTCACGATACTCTCAATGACAAGGAATTTGCAGAGCTTTCAAACGCATCGGTTTATGACAGACTCAGCGTTTGCGATGACAGAAGAATCTTCTGCGTATATGAGGCTCTCAAGAGAGGCATTACAGTAGAACAGATTCACAACATCACTCTCATTGACGAGTGGTTCCTTGAAAAGCTCAAAAATCTTATTGCCGTTGAAAACGAACTCAAGAACGGCGAGCTTACGGAGGATCTCTATGTTCGTGCCAAGAACAAGGGATTCCTTGACAGAACAATTGAAAAAATCACAGGCAGGAAGGTTGAAAATCCGCTTGTTCCTGTTTATAAAATGGTTGATACCTGCGCCGCAGAATTTGAGGCTGAAACTCCTTACTTCTATTCAACATTTGATAAGGAAAATGAAGCTGAGGAATTCATCAGAGAGCAGAAGAGCGATAAGAAAACAATTATCGTATTTGGTTCGGGTCCTATCAGAATCGGTCAGGGTATCGAATTTGACTATGCATCTGTTCACTGCGTATGGGCACTCAAAAAAGCAGGCTACGATGTTGTTATCGTAAACAACAACCCTGAAACAGTATCAACAGACTTTGACACAGCCGACAGACTTTATTTTGAACCACTCACGACCGAAGATGTTATGGGCATAATAAAGACAGAGAATCCGTTCGGTGTAGTTGTTGCATTCGGCGGACAGACAGCAATTAAGCTTACAAAGTTCCTCAGCGACAACGGTGTAAATATTCTCGGCACATCATACGATGCCATTGATATGGCAGAGGACAGAGAGCGTTTTGACGAGCTTCTTGAAAAGTATCACATCAAGCGTCCCCGTGGCGTAACGGTTATGACAACAGACGAGGCTCTCGATGTTGCAGACAAAATCGGTTATCCTGTTCTTCTCCGTCCGTCATATGTTCTCGGCGGTCAGAATATGATTATTGCATTCAACGAAGATGATGTCAAAGAGTATATGGCAATCATTCTTGCACAGAATATTGAAAATCCGATTCTTATTGATAAGTACCTTCAGGGTACAGAGCTTGAAGTTGATGCCATTTGTGACGGTGAAGACATTCTTATTCCGGGTATTATGGAGCATATCGAGCGTGCCGGTGTTCATTCGGGCGACTCAATTGCGGTTTATCCGGCATGGAATCTCTCAGACAGAATGACTCAGATTATTATTGAAAGCTCAAAGAACCTTGCAATCGAACTCCGTACAAAGGGACTTGTAAACATTCAGTACCTTATCTATAAAGACGAACTTTATGTTATCGAGGTAAATCCCCGTTCTTCAAGAACAATCCCTTACATCAGTAAGGTAACAGGCGTTCCTATGGTTGACCTTGCAACAAGAGCGATGCTCGGTGAAAAGCTCAAAGATATGGGCTACGGCACAGGCCTTTATAGAAAGAGTCCTTACATTGCGGTTAAGGTTCCCGTATTCAGCTTTGAAAAGCTTATCAATGTTGATAACCACCTCGGCCCCGAGATGAAGTCAACAGGTGAAGTTCTCGGTGTTGCAGGCACACTTGAGGAGGCTCTCTATAAGGGACTCATCGGTGCAGGCTACAAGATGAAGAAAAAGGGCGGTGTGTTCATCACAGTCCGTAATTCGGATAAGGCTGAAATCGGTGAAATCGCAAAGAAATACTACGACCTCGGATTCAGAATCTACGCAACAGAGGGTACAGCGGATGTACTCAAGAAGTACGGTATCGACGCCGTAAGCGTAAAGAAAATTCACGAGTCCAAGACAAACAATACTCTTACACTCATTGAATCGGGCAAGATTCAGTATGTTATTTCAACATCTGCAAAGGGCAGAATTCCTTCAAGAGATTCTGTTAAAATTCGTCGTAAGACTGTTGAAAGAAATATTCCGTGTCTTACATCTCTTGACACGGCAAACGCACTTGCAGATTGCCTCAAGAGCCACTATTCACAGCACAGCACGGAGCTTATCGACATTAACCACATGAGAGAGGAAAAGCTTATGTTAAAATTCACTAAGATGCAGGGTATAGGCAATGACTATATCTATTGCAGCACTTTTGATCAGGAAATCAGCAACCCCGAGGCGCTTGCCGTAAGACTTTCCGACAGACATTTCGGTATCGGCGGCGACGGTATTATTCTTGTTTGCCCTTCAAAGGTTGCAGATGCAAAGATGAAAATGTACAACCTTGACGGTTCAGAGGGTAAGATGTGCGGTAACGGTATCCGTTGCGTAGGTAAGTTCCTCTATGACCACGGTATGGTTGATATCAACGAAAAAGACGAAATCACAATTGAAACACTCAGCGGTATCAAGAAACTCAAGGCTTATACTTCAGGCGGAAAGGTTAACCGTCTCAGAGTTGATATGGGCAAGGTTATTCTTGAACCGAAGGAAATTCCTGTTGTTCTTGACGGTGATAAGGTTGTTGACAGACCTGTTGAAATTGCAGGCAAGAACTATAACATCACCTGCGTATCAATGGGCAACCCACACTGCGTGGTATTCATGGACGATATTGATAATCTTGATATTGAAACCGTAGGACCGGAGTTTGAAAACGATAAGCTCTTCCCTGAAAGAGTGAATACAGAATTTGTAACAGTTCTCGATGACCATACAATCAAGATGAGAGTGTGGGAGCGTGGCTCAGGCGAAACATGGGCTTGCGGTACAGGCGCTTGTGCCGTTGCGGTTGCCGCTTGTGAAAACGGTTTCTGCAAAAAGGGCGAAGACATCAAGATTAAGCTCAAGGGCGGCGATCTTATTATCAACTATACTGATGAAACGGTATATATGACAGGTAATGCGGAAAAAGTATTTGAAGGCGAAGTTGAGGTGTAATCGTGGAGATAACCGAACATAAGAAAAATAAAAAATATATATTTGTAACAGGCGGTGTCGTATCCGGTCTTGGCAAGGGTATCACAGCCGCATCTCTCGGCAGACTTTTAAAGGCAAGAGGGCTCAAGATTGTTGCTCAAAAGCTTGACCCGTATATCAATGTTGATCCGGGTACAATGAGCCCGTATCAGCACGGCGAGGTATATGTAACGGAGGACGGTGCAGAAACCGACCTCGACCTCGGCCATTATGAGCGTTTTATTGATGAGGACCTTAACAAGTATTCAAACCTCACAACAGGTAAGGTTTACTCAAATGTTCTTGAAAAGGAGCGTCACGGCGACTACCTCGGTAAGACAGTTCAGGTAATTCCTCACATCACAAATGAAATTAAGTCTTTTATCTACAATGTAGGTGAAAAGACCAATGCCGATGTTGTAATTACGGAAATCGGCGGTACGGTGGGCGATATCGAAAGCCAGCCGTTCCTTGAGGCTATCCGTCAGGTATCTCTTGAAGTCGGCAGAGAGAACAGCATCTTTATTCATGTAACTCTCGTTCCCTATATCAAGGGCAGTGAGGAACACAAATCAAAGCCGACACAGCATTCTGTAAAAGAGCTTCGTTCACTCGGTATCAATCCCGATATCATCGTTCTTCGTTGTGACGAACCTCTTGAGGAGAGCATTTTCAACAAGATTGCACTTTTCTGCAATGTAAAGCCGGATTGTGTAATCGAAAATATTACTCTCCCAACGCTTTATCAGGCACCTCTTATGCTTGAAAAGAGCAATTTCTCAAATGTTGTATGTCGTGAGCTTAATATTGTAACAGACAAAAAGCCCGACCTTTCCGAGTGGGAAGAAATGCTTAGCCGTATCAACAACCGCACAAAGAAATGCACGATTGCTCTTTGCGGTAAGTATGTTGCTCTTCATGACGCATATCTTTCTGTTGCAGAGGCACTTCGTCACGGTGGCTATGAAAATTCCGCCGATGTTGAAATCAAGTGGGTTGACTGCGAACTTCTCACAAAGTACAAGGTTGACGAGCTTCTCGGTGATGTTGACGGTATCCTCGTTCCGGGCGGCTTCGGTAACAGAGGTATCGAAGGTAAGATTATGGCTGCAAAATATGCCCGTGAGCATGATATTCCGTATCTCGGAATCTGCCTCGGTATGCAGACTGCAGTAATCGAATACGCAAGAGATGTTCTCGGCTATGCTGACGCCAACAGCGGTGAGTTTACACCAGAGGGTAAGCATAATGTTATTGACCTTATGCCTGAACAGGAGGGCATTGAGGATATGGGCGGCACAATGCGTCTTGGTGCATATCCGTGTGTTATCAAGCCCGATTCGCTTATGGCTAAGGCTTACGGTCAGCATGAAATTTCAGAGCGTCACCGTCATCGTTATGAGTTCAATAACGATTTCAGAGAGGAAATCGAAAATGCAGGCATGAAGATTACAGGTACTTCACCTAACGGACTTCTTGTTGAGGCTGTTGAAGTTCCCGACAACCGTTTCTTCGTTGCTGTTCAGTATCATCCCGAATTCAAGTCACGCCCGAACCGTGCTCATCCGCTTTTCAGAGAATTTATTAAAGCATCACTTGAAAAGTAATTGATTTTTCCACTTAACTTTCAGATTTAAAGGACTGATTTTAATGAAGATTAACAGAAATTTTGACAATCTCGTTCCTAACTATCTTTTGCAGATGTTGCAAAAAAGACAAATGCATATATTGCGGCTCATCCCGATAAAAAGGTTATCAAGCTTGGTATCGGTGATGTAACCCTTCCGCTTGCTCCTGTTGTTGAGGCAATGAAAAAAGGGCGCAGAGGATCTTGCTCACAAGGAAACCTTCAAGGGTTATCCCGATTATGAGGGTTATGAGTTTCTCAGACAGGCTATTTCAGATTATTACAAGAGCTTTGGTGTTGCAGTAGGCGCTGACGAAATCTTTGTATCAGACGGTGCAAAGTCGGACTGCGGTAACATAGGCGACATCTTCTCAAAGGATAATGTTGTTCTTGTAACCGATCCTGTTTACCCCGTATATGTTGACTCAAACATTATGGCAGGCAGAGAAATCGTTTATGCTACATCAAATGAGGCAAACGGCTTTGCCGCTCTCCCTGATGAAAATGTAAAGGCAGACATCATCTACCTTTGCTCACCTAACAACCCGACAGGCTCTGCATACAATGCCGAACAGCTCAAGGCATGGGTTGACTATGCTCTTAAAAACGATGCAATAATTCTCTACGATTCAGCGTATGAGGCATTCATCACAGAGGATCTTCCTCGTTCAATTTTTGCAATCGAAGGTGCAAGAAAGTGCGCAATTGAAATGTGCTCACTTTCAAAGACAGCAGGCTTCACAGGCACAAGATGCGGTTACACGGTAATTCCTAAGGAGCTTGAGCGTGACGGTCACAATATCTATGCAACATGGTACCGCCGTCAGGCAACAAAGTTCAACGGTGTTTCATGGCCTGTTCAGTGTGCTGCTGCCGCTGTATTCAGCGAAGAAGGTCAGAAGCAGATCAAGGAGAACATTTCTTACTATCAGGAAAATGCAAGAATTATCGCATCTGCTCTTGATGAACTCGGCATCTACTACACAGGCGGTAAGAACTCACCTTACATCTGGCTCAAGTGTCCGAACAATATGGGCAGTTGGGAATTCTTTGACCTCCTCCTCAACGAGGCAAATGTTGTAGGTACTCCGGGTGAGGGCTTTGGCGAAAACGGTGCCGGCTACTTCCGTCTTACATCATTCGGTGACAGAGAAAACACGATTGAGGCTGTTGAGAGAATCAAAAAGGTTCTCACAAACCTCTCAAAGTAATTTGATTGAATTCAGATTATTATATTGAATAAAACACACAGCGGATAACCCGAATTTTAAGGTTATCCGCTGTTCTTATACGGCGAGCCGCCCCTACGCAAAAAAAGGACATTCCATTTGGAATGTCCTTTTGATATCATATTAAAATCAGAACTTAATCTTTTCAGCAATATAATCGTTGAGCTTGTCAATTGCAACTCTTTCCTGCTGCATTGTGTCACGGTCACGAACCGTTACACAACCGTCGTCAACAGACTCAAAGTCATATGTGATACAGAACGGAGTACCGATTTCGTCCTGTCTTCTGTAACGCTTGCCGATTGAACCGGCATCGTCATAATCAGTCATAAAGTCGGCTGAAAGCTGTTCATAAACCTTGCCGGCCTGCTCGTTGAGCTTCTTTGAAAGCGGAAGAACGCAAGCTTTGTACGGAGCAAGCGTCGGATGAAGTCTTAACACAACTCGTGTATCCTTTTCGTCAATAACTTCTTCATCGTAAGCCTCAACAACAAGAGCAAGGAAAAGACGCTCAACACCGAGTGACGGCTCAATAACATACGGAATGTACTTCTCGTTTGTTGTCGGATCAAAATACTCAAGTGTCTTACCGCTTGTTTTGCTGTGCTGTGTAAGGTCATAGTCTGTTCTGTCGGCAACGCCCCAAAGCTCGCCCCAACCGAACGGGAAGAGATATTCAAAGTCTGTTGTGGCTTTTGAATAGAAACAAAGCTCCTCTTTTGCATGGTCACGAAGACGGAGATTTTCTTCCTTAATATTGAGAGAATAGAGCCAGTCACGGCAGAAACCTCTCCAGTATTCAAACCATTCAAGGTCAGTGCCCGGCTTGCAGAAGAATTCAAGCTCCATCTGCTCAAACTCACGAACACGGAAAATAAAGTTACCGGGTGTGATTTCGTTTCTGAAAGATTTACCGATTTGTGCAACACCGAAAGGAACTTTCTTACGGCTTGTTCTCTGAATGTTAGAGAAGTTCACGAAAATGCCCTGAGCAGTTTCGGGACGAAGATAAATTTCATTCTTGCTGTCCTCTGTAACACCCTGGAATGTTTTGAACATAAGGTTGAACTGACGAATGTCGGTAAAGTTGTGCTTGCCGCAGTTAGGACACGGAATCTCTTTTTCCTTGATGTAATTCATCATTTCTTCATTTGTCCAGCCTGCAACATTTGTACCGTCAAAATCTTCAATAAGGTTGTCGGCACGGTGACGGGTTTTACATTCCTTACAATCCATAAGCGGATCAGAGAAACCGCCGAGATGACCCGATGCAACCCATGTCTGCGGGTTCATAAGAATTGCAGAGTCAAGACCTACATTATATTTGTTCTGCTGAACAAACTTTTTGAGCCATGCGTTTTTGATATTGTTTTTAAGTGCAACACCGAGCGGACCGTAATCCCATGTGTTTGCAAGACCGCCGTAAATTTCGGAGCCTGGGTAAACAAAGCCTCTGTTTTTACACAGGGCAACGATTTTATCCATGGTTTTTTTGCTGTTTTCCATAACTTAACCTCTCTTAACAGATAGATAGATAAAAATAACCATTAAAATAATACAATTATTTGCAACTGTTGTCAAGTAAAAACACCAAATGTTAGCGCATAACAATAGGTTTAAAACAAGAATTAGAAAAAAATTTACAAACTTGCCAAAAACCACTTGTAAATGTGAGCATTTTGATATATAATGTAATTACTCGAAATTTGAGTAACAAAAAAGGAGGAATTAGCGATGAAAAAATCATCCAAGGTTCTCAGTTTGGTGCTTGCAGTTCTTATGGCTGTATCCTGTTTTTCAGGCTTGACCATATTCTCTGCATCAGCTGAAGAAACCGACACAAAAATCTATTTTGACGCATCTAATCTCCCTGCAGAGTGGGGAACAACAAAGACAGTATACTGTCACCTTTACGCTGTAGCAGGCGATGATTTACCTGAAACATCTTGGCAGGGTAAGGCAGAGAAATGTAAGAAGGATCCTGCTACAGGTCTTTACTACTTCGATACTGCAAAATTGAAGTCAGCTGACGGCACAAATCACGGCGGTCTTAAAGACAACGCTGACTATGCTGTAATTTTCTCAACAATTGATACTAAATCACAGAGTCACCAGACCTGTAATGTAACACTCGGCAAGCCTTGTCTCGGCGACACAATTTACCTCACAGGCGGTACAGTTGAGAATACCGAAGATTCATCAAAGCGTGACTTTGCTGCAACATGGAAGAATAACAGCGATAACTACGGTCCGAAGGCTGCAATCACATCACTCGGTCATGTAACTGAGGGCAGATTCCCGGTTTACTTTTCAAGAGCAGAAATGGTTGCACAGGCTATTTTCAACTGGGCTGTTAAGAATCCTAAAAACTACACTCCCGAAACTGTAGCTGACATTTGTGCACAGGTTGAGGCTGAGCCAATGGATGTTTACAACGCTTATGCTGAAATGTATGCAACAGAGCTTGCTGATCCCGTAGCTTATCCCGACTGTGCTCCGCTTACAACAGTAGCTACACTTCTCGGTGTTGATCCTTCAGGTACAACAGCTCCTGCAACAGAAGAACCTACAACTGTTGAGCCTACAACTGTTGAGCCCACAACTGTTGAACCCACAACTGTTGAGCCTACAACTGTTGAACCCACAACAGAACCCACTACAGAACCTGCAACAGAGCCTGCTGACGCAACACAGTATGTTGTAGCAGGTGTTGAGTCACTCACAGGTTATGAATGGCAGGGTTCTCCTGCACTCGCTCCCGAAAATGTAATGACAAAGAGCGGCGATGTTTATACAAAGACATTTACAGCTGTTCCGGTGGGCAAAAGCTATCAGCTCAAGGTCGTTGCAAACACAGGCGACGAGCAGAAGTGGATCGGTCTTGATGGTACAGACAACAATGTAACTTTCGATGTAGAAAGTGCTTGTGATGTAACTGTAACTTTCAATCCTGCTACAAACGAGATTGCTGTAACAGGTGACGGTGTTAAAATGGTTACAGACCTTGAAATCAACAGCATTACAGTTGTTGGTAACGGTGAAAACAGCTGGCTTAACGGTGTAGCATGGGGCGTTGACGCTGAAGTTAACCACATGACTCAGATTGCTGACAAGGTTTATCAGATTACATACACAGGTGTTGAATCTGCTGATGCTGCATACCAGTTCAAGTTTGCAGTTAACGACGATTGGGCTGCTAACTGGGGTCTTCCTGAGCAGAGCGCAGCTACTATAGGCAAAGATTTTGACCTTACATTCAATGGTGAAAATATGCTCCTTAACACAGTTTCTGCCGGTTATCCGGAAGATTCACTCGTTGATGTAACAATCACACTTGATCTTACTAAGTTTGATTATCCGTCACGCTCAGGTGCTAAGGCTAATATTAAGATTGACGGTAACCGTGTTCCGCTTCTCGGCGATGCTGACGGTGACTACTCAATTACAGTTGTAGATGCTACAACAATTCAGAAGATTGCTATCAACCTTATGAGTATTGCTGCTGATGATGCAAACGCATTCAAGGCATGTGATGCTAACGAGGATGGCAGAATCTCAATCAAGGATGCTACTCTCGTTCAGAAGTACATCGTTGGCGGTTACGAAACAGGCAATGTCGGTTCACCGATTTCTGTTGAATAATTAATCGCTGTTGATTAAATTCATAATTGCAATTTACCCCACAGGGTTTTCCTGTGGGGTTATTTTTTGCCGTAAAACAAGGAAATTTTGCCGATAAAGGTGCAAAGTGCAGTAATATGTGGTATAATCATAGTGCAGATGTTCCGCTTTACTCATACGTTGGGTTCGTTCTGAATTTAAGCAGAGTTATATTTTCTTAGACTCTGAGGAGCTGATGCTCTGCGTTAATTAAAAATGTTCAAAAAGAAAAGAGGCGAAGGATGTATGTATATTCATGATATTTCGAGAGATACTCTTACAACCGAAACATATCCGGGTGATCCCGAAACTGTTGTGACTCCGCTGAGAAGTATTGATGAAGATGACGAGTGCAATCTTTCGCAGATTTCTATGTGCGTTCATGCAGGCACGCATATTGACGCTCCTCTCCACTTTTGCCCTGACGGTAAAGGGATAACCGATTTAAGGCTCAACACTTTCTACGGAAAATGCACCGTAATAACGGTCAAGGGTGTGCTGACGGGCGAAGATATGGACAAGCTGTTGCCGTATTGCCGAAAACGCATACTCTTTCGTGGAAACGGCAAAACATACCTTTCACATTCTGCCGCAATTGTGCTTGCACAAAGCAGGGTGGTGCTTGTCGGTACGGATGCCGAGTCAATCGCACCTCCGTTTGATGAAGTTAAAACACATCTTGAACTTGGCAGAGCGGATATTGCCGTTCTCGAAAATCTCAATCTTTCGGGAGTGGCTGACGGCGAATATGATTTGTGTGCGTTTCCGATAAAGCTCGGCGGAGTTGAGGCGGCACCATGCAGAGCAATACTCTTTGAACAGGAAAAAGGATTAAACTAAGGTGATATTTATGGTAAAAATGGTAGTATTTGATCTTGACGGCACGCTTATGAATTCGCTTACCGATCTTGCTATAAGTGTGAACTACGGTCTGAAGCTTAACGGTCTTGAAGAAAAGCCGGTTGAAAATTATAAAACATATGTCGGAAACGGCAGAGAAATGCTCATCAGAAGGGCAATGGGAGATGCGTGGACTGACCACGAGCTTTTTGAAAAGGTCAAGGCTGATTACGACAGACACTATGCCGTTCATTGCAACGACCACACCGCCGCATATGACGGTTGTGCCGAAATGCTTGAAAAGCTTGCAGAAAATGGTGTAAAAACAGGTGTGCTTTCAAACAAGCCGGATGAATTTGTTGATAAAATGCTAAAAAAAGCATTCCCAAATCACAAGTTTACTCAGGCATGGGGGCAGAAACCACAGTACAAGACAAAGCCCGAGCCTGATGCTCTGCTTGCACTCCTCGATATGAGCGGTGTAACTCCCGAAGAATGTTTCTATGTCGGTGACAGCGATGTCGATGTCTTTACGGCAAACAATGCGGGTGTAAAAATGGCTGGTGTTTCATGGGGATTCAGGGGGAAAAACGAGCTTATGAACGCAGGTGCGCCGTTTGTTGCAGACACAGCCGAAGAACTTTTTGACTACATTTGCAAATTTATATAATAGTATGAACAAGATAAACTATCAAAAAGAACTCGACAGGGTGATTGAAAAAATAACGGAGGAGGGAAAAGTCCCTAAGCTGCTTTTGCATGTGTGTTGCGCCCCGTGTTCGTCATACTGCCTTGAGTATCTTTCAAAATATTTTGATATCACGGTTTATTTTTACAATCCGAATATTTCGATTGTGGATGAGTATAATTACCGCCTGAGCGAAGAAAAGCGTCTTGTGTCGCATATGCCGTTTGAACATGCTGTAAAAAAAAGGTGGTCGAGGGCGAATATTTGCCCAAGGATTACTTTGAGTATGTCAAAGGCCTTGAAAATGAACCCGAGGGCGGAAAGCGGTGTGAAAAATGTTTCAGACTGCGACTTGAATCCTCTGCACGCTACGCAAAGGAACACGGCTTTGATTATTTCACAACCACGCTTACAATCAGTCCGCTGAAAAATGCGCAGTTGCTCAATTCAATCGGTGCGGAGCTTGCCGAGAAGTACGGCATTCCGTGGCTGTACAGCGACTTCAAAAAGCGTGAAGGCTACAAGCGTTCAATCATCCTTTCTAAAGAATATGACCTCTACCGCCAAAACTACTGCGGCTGCGTCTTTTCAAAAAGGGATAGTATGCAGAGAAAAACTAATTAATATACCAAAAGACAAATCCCCGTCAGAATTTCTGACGGGGATTAATCGTGTTTGCAAATTATTTAACTGAGATTAACGCATATTAACTTGGTTGTTTTACACAACCGATTTGAGGTATTCGACAATTTCCTGCTGTGTACTCATTTCAAGCACCTTTGCAGTAACTTTGTCTGCCTCTTCTTTTGTCCATGTGGAAATTATTTTTCTCACATTGAGAACTGACGGAGCGGAAACGCTGAATTCTGTGAGTCCGAATGAAATAAGCAACGGAATCATCAGCTTGTTTGCGGCAGCCTCACCGCACATTCCGACTGAAATGCCGTTCTGAACACCGCACTCAATTGTGCGTTTAATCATTCTGAGAACGCTTGGCTGAAGGGGGAGTAGAGGTAAGACACATCGTTGTTGCCTCTGTCACAAGCCATTGTGTAGCCTGTAAGGTCATTTGTGCCGATGCTGAAGAAGTCTGCCTCTTTTGCAAGCATATCTGCGATAACTGCCGCAGACGCTGTTTCAACCATAACACCAACCTGAATGTTTTCGTTGAAATTTATGCCCATATTGCGTAAATCGGCTTTGCATTCTGCAACAAGCTTTTTGCCCTCACGAAGTTCATCCATAGTTGTGATGAGCGGGAACATAATCTTGATGTCACCGAATGCACTTGCACGCAAAATGGCTTTAATCTGTGATTTGAAAAGTTCACGGTTTTTAAGGCAATATCTGATTGCACGGAATCCCATGAACGGATTTTCTTCTTTTTCAAGTCCAAGGTACGGAATGTCCTTGTCACCGCCGATATCAAGTGTTCTGATAATCAGCGACTTGCCCTTTAAGATAAGAGCAGCCTTTTTGTAGGCCTCAAACTGTTCGTCCTCTGTCGGAATTGAAGTTCTGTCCATGAACAGAAACTCTGTTCTAAAAAAAGTCCGACACCCTCGCCGTCTGCATCAACTGCCTTGACAGCGTCTTCGGGTTTTCCTATGTTGCAGAAAAGTTCATAAGCTTCTCCGCTTGCGGATTTTGTTTCTCGTCCCCTGTAATTTTCAAGCTCTTTGCGTTCTGCAAGAAAAGCGTCACGCTTTTTGGAGTATTCTGCAACTGTGTTATCATCCGGATTAACAATTACAGCACCCTCACTGCCGTCAACTACAACTGTGTCGCCGTTTTTCAGGCTTGATGTGACACCCTCAACACTGAGTACGGCGGGAATCTCAAGCGCTCTTGCAAGAATTGCAGAGTGAGAAGTTGTTCCGCCTGTTTCAGTAATAATGCCTGCTATGTTTTCTTTTACAATACCTGCCGTAACAGAAGGAGTAAGCTCCCTTGCAACAAGCACAGTGCCTTTTGGCGCATCGCTTACTTTAATTTCGTTTACTCCGAGAAGAATGCCGAGAACACCGCTCTTGATATCTCTGACATCAGCCGCACGCTGTTTTGTAAGCTCATCGTCAGCTGCCGAGAACATTGCAATAAACATATCGCACATATGCTCAAGAGCAGATTCCGCACATTGACCGTCTGCAATCAGCTTTTCAATTTCACCGCTGAGATACGGATCTTTGATAATCTGAATGTGACCTGCAAGAATTTCTGCCTCTTTTTCACCGGCTGAACTGCGAAGATTTTCTGCCTGTTTTTCAGTATTGTAGCAAAAAGCATCTACTGCTGCCTTAAAACGCTGTGACTCTGCCTCAGTATCTGTTACTGTTCGTGGAGTGTATTCAAGCGAATGTTCTTCAATAAGCATTACCTTACCGATTCCGATACCCTCGGATGCGGCTGTTCCGTGTAGCATAATCTTCACCTCTTGTAACTGGTCTGTCGGGGCCATTATTCGCCAAGACCGCTCTCAATGAGCTGTACTGCCTCTGCAAGTGCCTCGTTTTCGTCAGCACCGTCGCAAACAACTTCAATTTCACTGCCGCACTTGATGCAAGCCGCAATAATGTTGAGGAGGCTCTTTGCGTTGTACTGATTGCCGTTGAATTTGATTGTTACATCACAGCTGTATTTGCCCATAGCTGTTGCAAAAACCGATGCCGGACGCATATGGAATCCCTGCGCATTTGTGAGTACGAGTTCTTTTGATACCATAATAAAATCTCCTTTATAAAATAAATTTGTGCTTTGAAGTTTTGAATCTAATGTCGTGAAAGTTCTTTGAGTTTTGAGGGGTGGCACCGGCTTTTACACCGGTGCCGAGGAACAAAACATTTCAAAAAACGGGTAATAGCAAATTAATTATTTTTTAATCGGTCTTTTGAGAAGTGCAAGCATAAACATTGAAACTACTGCACCGATTGCAAGAGCAAGGAGGTAGAAATACCATGTACCCTGCATTGTTGCGAATACGAAGATACCGCCGTGAGGAGCCATAAGCTTACAGCCAAAGAGAGCTGAAAGTGCGCCTGCTACTGCAGAACCAACGATACATGAAGGGATAACCTGAAGCGGATGACCTGCTGCGTAAGGAATTGCACCTTCTGAGATGAATGAAAGTCCCATTATATAGTTTACGGGAGCATTCTTTCTTTCTTCATCTGTCCAACGATTCTTGAAGAATGTGTTTGAAAGAGCGACTGCGATTGGAGGAACCATACCGCCGATCATAACTGCTGCCATAATGATGTATGCCTGATCGTCTGCGTTTGCAAGGTTAAGTGTTGCGAATGCATAAGCTGCCTTGTTGAAAGGACCGCCCATGTCGATAGACATCATACCTGCGAGGAGCGCACAGAGCGGAACCATCATTGCAGGGTTAGAGGCAATAGCGTTAAGGCCGTTTGACATACCTGAGTTAATCATACCCATGAATGGGTTGACTGCGCACATTACAACGAGAATACCGCCGAGTCCGAGAAGCGGATAGATGAGAACGGGCTTGATACCCTCAAGAGCCTTAGGCATCTTA
>VOFB01003496.1_pt1 | contig 63954 bp, 74 predicted proteins | sample 5384141 | NCBI WGS metagenome assembly VOFB01 (sample SAMN12384721, study PRJNA508395) | human gut metagenome | isolation source: healthy gut A | host: Homo sapiens
TGCACAAGCTACACTGTGAATATGAATCCGGTCGCCCGATTTCACCACTTTGACAGCTTCTTCAAATGATACTGTTTTTATACCTTGAACCATAATGTTGTTATATTAGATTAAAATCTTTCACTCACAAACGATGCGAAGGTAGGCAATAAAAGTAAAAAGTAAAAGGTAAAAGGTAAAAAGTGGGAGTAAATTGTGTGTAGAATTTGTTGCGTAATAAAATTATAGGGGAGAATACCGGACAAAACTGCTGTAATGGTTTGCGGATCGGATATATATAATCAATAGTATGGTGAAAAGGACAACTCTATCTGTAAAGTATAGAATCGTCCTTTTTTAGTTTACTTGTATTTTTCGATCAGGTTTTTAACGACTTCGGGGGTTAATTTATGATTTTCGAGCAGAGGAAAACCTTCCCAGCGGACAATACCTTTCGGATCGATGATGATGACATGGGGAATACCTTTGATTTCCAGGATTTTGTCCATTGTTTTTTAGTATCTACTCCGTAATAATATTCGATAACGGGTTCTTTCATCGCTTTAATCTTTTCTACCGGTTCGTCCGAAATGCCGATAACGACGACATCTTTCGAAAATTCTTTGGCAATCTCGTTGAGCTCGGGAATTGCTTTCCGGCAGGGGGCCACACCAGGTAGCCCAAAAGTCGATGATGACGAATTTTCCCTCAGTATCGGGTTTTTTTAGAAATCCAGGTTTCTACGGTTAGTTCCGGTGCCTTTTCGTTCAGAAAAGATTTTGCCCACAACTGTTTGCCGTTGTTGCTTTCCTGTGCAAATCAATACCGCTGAATAATAGCATGGTCAGTAAAATAATTGTGTTTTTCATTGTTTATCAGAATTTTTAGTATTCAAGTCTATCCTTTGTTTTTTTCAGTTATAACGGTTACAGCCCTTTCTCTCAACTTCTATCTCCCCCACTTTTTAACCTCTCTCTTTTATCTCCTCGAATAACCTTTAGCCTATAGCTTTTTTAGCCTACAGCCTTTAGCCTATAGCTTTTAGCCTTTACCTTTTCATCGCCCTCTCCATATCTTTCTTGGCATCTTTCAGTTTCAGGCTTTCCCGTTTGTCGAATTCCTTTTGCCTTTAGCCAGGGCGATCCGAGTTTGGCGTATCCTTTTTCGTTGAGGAAAACTTTCACCGGTACGATGGTCAGGCCGGATTCTTTCACTTTACGTTGCAGTTTGATCAGCTCTTTGTGAGTGAGCAGTAGTTTTCGTTCCCGTTTTTCTTCGTGATTGTAATAAGTCCCTAGTTTGTATTCGGCGATATGCATCCCTTTTACCCACAACTCTCCCCGGTTAAAAAAGCAGTAGGAATCTACCAGACTGGCTTTCCCGGCCCGGATAGATTTAATTTCGGTACCGGTAAGTACGATGCCGGCATTATATTCTTCGAGAAATTCGTAGTCGAAGGAGGCTCGTTTGTTTCGTATATTGACTTCGTTAGGCATAAACTGAAAAATTAAATATTGAAAGCAGAAATTCCAAAGATGATCATCAAAAGTTGATTGATAATGACTGGAATACAAATAATCGCCAGTGAACTGATGACGAGAATATTGGTTTTCTGGCCCGGATGCAATCGGGGGATTTGGCCAAGTCCTTTGTAAAGCGTCCGTATAAAAGTAAAACTGAGCAACGTAAAAGTTGGCCTAGAAAAATATTTCCCAGAGCATTTCCAATACTATGAAAAATAATGAAAATCACTCCACTGTATACGGTCAGATTTAAGGCCAGGTTCGTATCGAAAGAGAGTTTCCGGCACAAATATTCCCGTGTAATCAGATAGGCGAACCAGTTACCGATGAGCATTGCTATCAGATTAATGATTGTCAGACCGGTAGCTTGCCAAAATTATAATTGATCAAATTGATCAACAGAACCATTATCGAGATAACCATAGTAATGGGAATCAGATAATTCCGATACAATTCCTTTCGGAATTAGTTTCGTTCAGGGCTTCCGGCCATACAGTCTCCGGAACCATCAGCAATTGTTCGGTGCGTCGGTATAGATATTTGAAATTAATATTTTTCATGCCAGACAAAAATATCTAATTTTTCCTGAAAAACAACAGGAATTTTTTGAAGATACTTTGTCCGGGAAAGACAAAGCTAGGGAAAGGTGAAAGCCTACAAAGCCCATTCTTCTGATAAGGATGGAAAGAATGGGCTTTGCATTACTTTTGTAACCGGTCTATTAGAAGTGTGCGGACTACCTCATACCCTTTATGTGGATTGAACTCTTCATCTGGCCGAAGCAACTGCTTGGTATCTCCCAAAAACTCATCATCTTGCATTTTATCTTCCATGTTGATAATAAATTCTTTGTAAGTAGGAACGTGATCTACCACAAATTCCATATACTTTTGGTAACAAGCCAATACGTGAGCTATGTTGACATCTGATAGGGTCAATGCTTTATACAAGTCATATAAATCACGTCCCTTTCGTCTTTGGTACAAAGCACGCAACTTAGTCCCCACCAATTCATCCAGCTGATAGGTCAAGACATGACACTCTCCATTATACCATTTGTTTGAAACTGAGAATGGAACTTCCTGCATTGGTAGCACATTGAAATGTTCCTTGCAATTGATTTCCACCTTGAGGTGTATCGGAACAACCGGTATAATTTCTGATTCAAGTCTAAAAATTAAAAGTGTTATTATGTTTCTTTTGCTTGACTTTGGGCTCGCCGAGAAAAGAAAGTGCTTCTCTGATGCGGTCGTATGTTTCTTTTATCGGTTCCGCTTTAACTTGTACAAGGTCGATATCCTCGCGCTATATCTGGGCTGGGGTGACAGGAACAGCTTATGCAGGGCAGTTCCACCACGAAATGCAAGATGTGATGCAAGGTATGGGTCCTTATAAATTTCTGTCAAGGCTCTGCATATCAACAAATCCTGTTCAACCTGTTCGGTTTCTGTCCATGGAACCTGTTCGCCCCATTCTCTGATTGCAAATTCGGGAATCATTCGTCTATTTCTATTTCTTGGTTAATAATCACTTTCCATTTTTTATCAACTTCACAATATCCTGTCGGTTTGTTTACCTTAAACGGAACTTTTCTAAATTTTAATCCTGCGGCCTCCATTTTGGAATATAAAGTTTCCGCCAAATCCTCTCGCTCACGCTATGTTCCATGATATATCCCAACCGCTGAAAGACCGGTGTAGATGATGCTTTGAAGAAGGAGTCATTCAGGCTGTCCAGATTCACGACATCTACCAATTCGTTCAAAACAGTGCAGACACGGTTCAGACCACCCACGCTCTTTTCGTTTTCTATCAAGTCAATAGCTGTCAGTTCAGGAGAAGATACGTTGATATATCCAGTTTGGGTTTGTGTTTTCTTATGAACTCCGTTTGAATTTCTTTTTAGAGAAGAATAATATGGATGTGCCATTTTTAGAAGTACTCCTCATATAAGGTAGTTCAACCGCTACCGAAAAGTTTGAGCCCTTTGATGGGAGGCCCCATAAAAAGCTGCGGCATTTAATAAGGCTACATAATATTTCTTGTCAAGATAAGCCATAAGCTGATCCATGTAGAAGACCGGAGGGATAATCCCTTTCAGCGAATACTCTATAGGCATGATGACATAGAAATTTCTCCAGGGCGAAATGATTTTCGCTTTAGTGACCAAACAGGACAGATAGGTTTTCATATAATCCTTGCCCAATGAAGGGAATTGCTTTTCAATATCTTCCTTGGTGAAGGTGTAGTAACCCCTCATTTCCCTGTTTTCAATCCATTCTGACAGGTTTTCTATATCCTTTTTCATATCACACGATGCAATGATTCTGCAAAAGTAATCATTTCCTGATTACTTACGCAAAATGATTGCAATTATCTTGGGCTAAATGTGCATTTTCCATATTCCTCTATAAAAATCCATCATAGCCGCGCTTCCCTTGTCAAGTCCCATTGAAAAGGTAACTCGGAGGGACGATACCTTCCACGTTCGAGCCTGCGGTTTTCGCGCAAAAAATTCCCTGCGGTAATTTTTCACCCGAAAAAACGTTCCGGTATCGCCGTCCGAGTTGTGGAGACGGCCGGGACTTAGCAAGCGAAGCGACCTACGGCGCATAGGACAAGATAAAAACAATCTGACAGCGGTATTTTGCCGGACTTGATGTTCCAATGGATTACGCCGTCAACACATCTCCCATATAAAATCTTCTTCCTGTCTTATAGAGCGGCACAAGGAAGCGGGGACTAAAGACAGCTCGCTCGCAACTCTGCATAATACGGTTTTCTCCTTGTCGGTTTCGTGGCGTTCCTGCCGTTTTTTCTTGCCCTGGGGCTTGCCATTCGTGTGTGCCCGCCCTTTTCCGCCTTTTTAATCCGGTGCTTTTCCTTGCTTTTTCCTCTGACTTTCCCGTTTTTCCGCCTCCCGCTTTTCCTCCCGCGGTGAAACAGGATGACAAACGATGAAACATATAGTACAACGTATTGTAAATCAATCATATATCAGAAATCATCCTATATATTTGCACTGACAATCATAGTTATCAACCCTAAAAAAACAAAGTTATGGCAAAGAAAAATGGAAGGGACGATCCCCTAAACCGCAAGTCGCCGAGAACGAACAGATGAGCGACATCATCCTTATCCTCGACAAGATGGAACTGATTTTACAGGCAGTGTCCCAAATTGACAAGGACGGCAGGTACAAGACGGTTCCGGCAGACAAGGAGCATACAAACTCCTTTCTGAAAATCGACCGCTACGCCAGTATGTTCGAGAATTTCCTGAAGAACTTCTGGAGCCAGCTCAAGGACCCGACACGCTTCGGCATCCTTACCATCAAGGAAGACACGCTGGATAACCCGGAAGTGAGGCAGGCAGTCGAAGACATCGCGGCAGGGAAAGCAGACCAAGGCAGTGGAGGAATTTCTCAAGAAATACGAGATTGTCCCCCCGCGACAAGGAAAACCAAAGTATCAACCCCAAGAATCAAGAAGAAATGTCAAAAGAAAATGAAACACAGCGGCAGGCCGCCCAAGGCGACGGCACGCAGCAACAACAGCCCCAGTACCGCTACAACGAGTCCATGATCAACTGGGAACAGCTGAAGAACTTCGGGCTCTCCCGTGAGGAACTCCAGGAACGGGGACTACTTGACCAGATGCTCAAGGGTTACAAGACCAACCAGGTCGTGCCCATCAGCATGAACTTCGGCTCCGCCGTACTACGCACCGACGCGAGGCTCTCGTTCCAGCAGTCCCGCTCCGGGGACATCGTGCTGGGCATCCACGGTATCCGGCAGAAACCCGACCTCGACCGTCCCTACTTCGGACACATCTTCTCTGACGAGGACAAGAAGAACCTGCTTGAGACGGGCAACATGGGGCGTGTCGTGGAACTGAAAAACCGCAACGGCGAGTATGTCCCCTCTTTCGTCAGCATCGACAAGCTGACCAACGAGGTGGTGGCGATGAAAGCCGAGAATGTCTTCATACCACGTGAAATCAGCGGGGTGAAACTGACCGAACAGGAACAGAACGACCTGCGTGAAGGAAAGAAAATATTCATCGAAGGAATGACGGCCAGATCGGGCAATCCGTTCGATGCCCACATCCAGGTCAATGCCGAGCGCAGGGGCGTGGAGTTCATCTTCGAGAACGACAAGCTCTTCAACCGGCAGTATCTGGGAGGCGTGGAACTGACCAAGAAGCAGGTGGAAGGCCTCAACGCGGGCAAGGCCATCTTCGTGGAGGGCATGAAGCGCAAGGACGGGGAACTGTTCTCCTCGTATGTCAAGCTGGACGAGGCCACGGGCAGACCTTCCTACACACGCTACAATCCCGATTCCCCGGAGGGAGCGCGTGAAATTTACATCCCGAATGAAATAGGCGGCGTGAAAATCACTGCCGAGGAGCAGAAAGAGCTGCGCGAAGGACGCCGATAATCTTGACGGGCTTATAATACATTCTGATCAAGGATGGCAATATCAACACTTCGGATACAGACAGCGTCTTGAGGATTACAATATAATCCAAAGTATGTCCCGAAAAGGCAATTGTCTTGACAATGCCATGGCTGAAAACTTCTTCGGCATAATGAAATCCGAATTGCTTTATGCCGAGAAATTTGAGTCGCCGGAAGCCTTTATAAAGGCTTTGAATGAATATATTGATTATTACAACAATAAAAAGAATCAAATCCGGTTAAATGGAAAGAGTCCGGTACAATACCGAACTCTTTCTATAACTGGATAATGTCTAACCTGTCCAACTTTTAGGGTGCACTTCACTTTTTTGGACAGCCCCATAAATAGTTGTTAAATAGTTGATTTATAGATAGCCTTTCTTTTTTGCTTTCTTCATTAATGGCTTTACGAAGCGTATCTAAAAATTCGGTTATTTTTGATGGTTTACGACTAACGACACTTTCATGCTTCTTATGCACATCGCCCAATTTAATATTGAAAAAGGTATTCAAAGGCTCTTCCGATTTCTGTAAGTGGTGCTTCTGTACCACTGCGCGTTACCACTCTTTTAGATAGGAACAATCCACTAACTATCTCCATAATCTCAATAAGATAGGTTTCGTCTGTAAGGTAGAGCGGCGAGAGTGGAAGTTTATTCTTCCGGTTTTGGAATTGAACCGGATATTTAATTTGCATATTGAGTATGCGGATTTCCGTATTTACAAGTCCTATCGCTTCATCAATAAGCAATGACAAGGCGTTTTTCCCCCTGCTCAAATTGTACTCGATACGACTTGAGCCTGTTTAGTCCAAAAGAGAAGTAACGTAATAATACAGCGTAGTCCTGTTCCTTTATAGCAATACTTACTAAGTGATTGGCAAGTTCTTGCAATGCGGCCGTAAAATCATTTACGGCAAACTCTTTCTGTGAGTGTTCCGATAATAGTCGGAAAAATCTCAAATCTGATAAGTCTTTCATAATTAATACATTTACATATTGATAAATTGCGTTGCTTTGCTGAGGATTGCGTTGATACAATTCTCCCGTAGCCAGCGGTTTGAATGAGTTTTTTCATACCGGTTATATTTTGTTGTATTTATAATTTACGGTTATTTTTCCACCAATCGTCCACCTCTTTGCTCGGTTGTAGGTTTCCCACATACGAGCGTATTCTCCTTTAAGAGCAAGTAGCTGCTCATGTGTTCCCTGCTCGGCTATCACACCCTTATCTACATACAGAATTCGGTCGGCATTGGTGATTGTAGACAATCGGTGAGCGATGACCAATACCGTCTTTCCTTTGATGAGATGAGAGAATGCTGCCAGAATCTTACCTTCGTTTTCGGGGTCGGCAAAAGCTGTTGCTTCGTCCAGCAAGATAATAGGGGAGTCTTTTAATATGGCGCGAGCCAAGGCTATGCGTTGTGCTTCACCACCAGAGAGGTAGATGCCTCCTTCGCCTACCAATGTCTGATAACCATTGGGCAAGGATTCTATAAACTCATGGCATTGAGCGGCACAGGCAGCCCGTGCCACTTCCTCAAAGGTTGCAGTCTTGTTACCCATACGGATATTCTCCTCGATGGTATCGAAGAAGAGCATATTATCCTGAAAGACAAAAGCGACGTTGTCCATCAACACCGAAGTGGGAATCTCTTTGACTGGCACTCCTCCTATTAAGATTTCTCCGCTTTGAACGTCCCAAAAGCGGGCGGCAAGCATAGCAACGGTACTTTTACCGGCTCCCGAAGGACCGACTAATGCAGTTATCATACCGGGATGGGAGATGAAAGATATCGCTTTGAGTATCGGCGTGGTGTCGTAGGCAAAAGAGACGTTGCGAAATTCCACTGAAGCGTCTTTTGGGGTGTCGGGGAATGTCAGGCTCTTCGATTTCGTCCATATAGAGAATGTCATCAATCTTCTGTACACCCATGTTGTTCTGATTCAGAAAGCTGCCTATCCACAAGAGTTTAAGCACGGGAAAGAAAACAGCCACGCCGAAAAACAGGAACATGAGTAGCACCGGCACGAAAGTGGCATACGAGGCACTCCCCACAAAGCAGCCACACTGCCACGGGAATGATGAAGAGCAGTGCCGAAGAGAGTATGGTAAGGAAACCTACATATGTGGGTTGGTATTGTACGTTTACCTCGTTGGCAAATTTGCGGTACTCCTTGATGTCGTCATTGAGTTTGCGATAGGCATTAGTCGATTCGGTGAAGGTCTTCACCTCCTGAATACCGCGAATATATTCCACAATACTAGCATTAATTCTGCCTAAGGTCTCCACATACCGTTTGGAAACCTCCCGGATTTTTTTTGCCGGTGTACATTCTTCCCATCACATAGAATGCCATCGCCAGCACAGCCAATACTACGATAGCCAACCGCCAGTCTACGGCAAACATATAGCTGACGAGAATCAGCGGAAAAAGTAGGGCAGTTACGATGTCAGGGATATGGTGGGCAATAAACAGTTCGATGCGCTCCACGTCGTCGCTCATTATTTTCTTCAGTTCTCCCGAAGCCCGGCGGGAAAAGAACCCCAAGGGCAAACGAACCATTTTTTGTACTAGCTGCATTCGTATTTCATACAGAATGTTGAAAGCGGCAATGTGCGAGAGCATGAGGGAAGCAAACGTGAGCACTCCGAAAGCGAAGAAAGCTCCCAAGGCGATATAGCTCCACAGCCAGATGTATGCCTTGTCAATTAATGAGGGATCAAGCGCATGCTCTGCCAACTCGATGAGAATATTGTACACCGCTATGATCGGCACAAACTGCACGATGGCGGTGATAACTGCCAACAACATCGCCCCGATGAGCAGCCGACGTTTAGTGCCGGCTATTTCTATCAACCGTGCCAGCCCGGTCTTGCGTTTATTTGTATCCATAGCCTTACTGTTTATTCGATTGTTTGAACTTCCATCCTTTTACCCGTTGTTGTTCCTCCCAAAGATTGCGATACAGTCCTTCCTCTGCCAAAAGAGCTTGATGCTTGCCTTGCTGCACCACCCGTCCTTGGTCTATCACTACAATATTATTGGCACCTATCACCGTGCCCAAGCGATGAGCGATGATGACTACAGTCTTTTCTTTCACCAAGTCGTTGATAGCATCTTGGATGTGAACCTCGTTTTCGGGATCGAGCGAAGCGGTTGCCTCGTCAAGCAACACGATGGGCGCATCTTTCAAAATGGCACGGGCAATAGAGATACGCTGTTTCTCTCCACCGGATAGTGTGCTACCTCCTTCACCCACCATCGTTTCGTAGCCATCAGGCATAGCGGTGATGAAGTTGTGGCATTGCGCCTTGCGTGCGGCAACTTCTATCTCTTCGCGGGTAGCTGTCTCACGTCCCACGCGGATGTTGTTATAAATGGTATCGTTGAAGAGATACACATCCTGAAAGACGATGGAAACTTGTTGCATCAGTGTATGCACGGTGTAGTCTTTGATGTTTCGTCCGCCAAATAGGATTTCCCCTCGCTTACATCCCAGAAACGGGCAATGAGTCGTGTCAATGTCGTTTTGCCCGAACCCGATGGTCCCACAAAAGCGGTCAGTTCCTTTTCGGGAATGGTAAGCGATACATCCCGAAGTACGGGAATATCGGCATTATAGCTGAAGCTGACGTGACGGAACTCTATCTCTGAGTTGACAACATCTTCTATTATACCCTCCGGAAGTACGGGCGTTTTGCAAAAGAGCATCAATGCGTTCGGCTCCCAGCTTCATGTAGTTGATGAGGGCGATAAAGGTCAAGGCGTTGATGAGTGGGGCATAGATAGCCGATCCTGCCAGCAGGAACATGATGTAAACGGGCATGGAGACTTTGGCATTTAACAACATCGAGAAGCCAAGTAGCATAATAAGAACCAGGCCGCCATTGAGCAGAGTGGAAGCCAGCGTGATGCTGGGTGCGGGAGCCGCTTCCAAACGGATGCTCTCCCGCTTTAGATCACGGAAAGCTCGTTCCAAGCGTTCAAACTTATTGCCGCTCAGGTTGAAAGCCTTAATCAGGCGGATACCTTGTATATACTCGATCATGCGCGAAGCGGCATTGGTCTTTATTTTTTGATGCCTCTTGCCCAAGGTTGCCACAAAGTGATTGGTGAGCCACATCATGGGGTATGCCAATGGAATGACAGCTGCTGCCGCCAAAGCTAATTGCCAGTTGAAGAATGAGAGCGAAACCAAAGCGACGATGGGCATCGCCAGCCCGCCAAAGAACTGACCGATAAGGTGAGTAGTGAGCATCTCCACGTTGTTATAGTCGCTGACAATGTATGCCCCGATGTCGCCGGGATCACGACTATTGAAGAAACTCATCGGCAGTTGGCGCAGGTGATTGACCACTTCCAAACGACCATCGCAACAAATGTCGTAGCCGTCTTTATAGGCTACAAGGTATGCCTTTTGCTAATGAGCCAAAGGCAAACGAGAGAAATTAGGAGCATTAGGCACGCCCAACCTATGTTCACGAGGTTGAGCGGTGTGCCGGGATTTTGCAGAGGTTTGAATACCTCCCACACCACGAGCAGCATTGCCCCATACGGTGCGCCACGAAAAAAGTACTCCGCAACCGTCCAGCCTATCAGCGGACGCAAGCGACGGGGCTGCCCCATCGTGGCGGAATTGAGTATTTGAGAGAGATTGTTCATAAGGTTGCTATTTGAGTAAGAAGTATCTGGGAGTTCTCGCTTTGTACCGCGCATAGTCTTCCCCATAAGTGGTCATGCAGTATCGCTCTTCACCCAAGATAACGCCATGCGTGACGAGGATCAAAGGAATTGTGGCAGGCAGCAACCACAACGATGCCGAGGCAATGCAAACCGCCAATGCTCCCACTTCATAGAAGAAGTACATCGGATTGCGCGACAGGCGGTAAACGCCTCGTACGACAGTTTCTCCTTTAGGCGTAGAGGCATAAGCATGAAAGGCTGCCATAAATCCGACAAGTGCAAAGGCAAACAAGACGCACCCCACCGTGAATAGCGGTGTACCTATGCGGAGAGGGACAAAGAGCGACACCAAAAGCAATGTTCCCTGAAACACAAAGCTTAAAGTGGCGTACCGCTTGTCCTTAGAGGTATACCAAGATGTATCTACGGCACGTTTGCCACCTTCTCGGTAAAGAATCATATACAAAAGTTGTATCAGCACCAATGCAAACGAAGGTATCCATGCATTGAGCCAACCGAAGTGAAATTGAATGAAATCGTTTATTGGCATACGAAATTTTATTTATTGTGTGTGATATTGAAACCCTTGAATAGCCATTTCTGAATGGAGAAACAAGATTAATAAATGTTTGGGCTAAAAAATGAGAGCAAAGGAAAGGCCGATAATTCAACTCTCACCTTTGCCTCTTCTGAGTGATTGATTATTACTTAGTTTTCAAACCAATGGAAATATGCAGGAGCTCCATCTACCTTTACTACGGCATCCGAGCTTGTTTCGCCGGTTGCAGGATTATGCGTATAAAAGCCCACATCATTTCTGCCATTAATAGCAAACACGATAAGATTCTTGTATTTCTCCACTGCTCCTCCAAAGCTTGACGTCATCGGTATCGGAAGTTTTTTTACCGTTTTATTGTAAATATCCATCTCTACACTGATGAGCGATTTATCCGTGAACCAGTTGGGAGATGTTGGGTTTGCCCAATAAGAAGGAATATCCATCGTGGCATACATTTTTCCGTTGCCGGCGTATTGTGATTGAAGCAGCCAAACGGTTTTGCCCGATTCGCCTTCGATTGTTTGATCGTTCAACACCCAATTATAGGTAGGGTCAAATTCGGTTTCGCCTTTCTTGATGCGCAAGATACCGGTCTTGTACTTAGGATTCATGCCGTATGCGCCCGTGCACATCAGATACATATCGCCTTTTTCATCGATAAAGGTTTGTTGCCCATAGGTATAAGCCCCGATACCGATACCACTCGCCTTTTCATAGATGACACGCTCCACCTTGTCCGTTTGAGTGTTGATTACCGCGAGTTCTATCTGAGGTTCGGTAGCCGGTTGGAATGTCATGTCTGTCTGATTCAGTGTTACATACAAACGTCCATTATGCACAAACGGAGATCCAAACATCGGTACGGCCAATCCCGGTGCAGCGTAAGAGGACAGATCAATCTCACCAGTTAGTTCCATCGTTTGAGGGTTGAATATAAATAACTTGCCGATAAGTGATATCAGATAGGCTTTTGTTGCATTAACAAAAGAGATGTGTCTTGGAACAGAATTAAGGGGAATAGGCATGGTTGCCGTTTTGGTGAGTTTAGTTCCCGAACGCCCCCATTTTGTTACTACATTTTCATCACCTTGTGCTCGAACGCAGGAAAAGTGTACACATCATTACCGTTGCACACTGGCATCATTCCGTAACCGACTTGCACGGCATTTTTGTTTGTCAGTTTCTTGGGAGACACTCCATCTGCTAACTGCATCCAACCTGACCCGGTCTGTCCACCGGGATTCATAAGCATGGTGTAAACAAGTATATCGCCAACTTTTACTTCCGGATCGGTCGTGATTGGTTTCGTTTCCGGGTCTTTGCTACAAGCTGAAAACAGCATAGTGATACTCATTAGGAGGAGTAATACTCCGTTGATTCTCTTTTCATTTTACTTTTTATTTTATTGTTGAATAATATATTGAATTGTGATTAGCTTTATTTCAGCACGTACCTGATACGTGCGGTAAAGGCTCTGCCGGGAAGCGGGTAATTAAACTCGCTGAACAGGCGGGCATTCGTAAGGTTGGATGCTTTTGCCGAGAAGGTAAGCCCACCGTTCATGATGGAGTATTCTAATCCCAAGTCGAGCTTGAAAGAGCGCGGAATGCGTTTCTCTTGATATTGACTTACTTCGAAATCGAAGAAATACTCTTCTACGAATGAAGCATCGGTAAATAGTCTTACATTCTGACCTTTCCCTCCGAAGAGATTCTCTTTGTGAAACTCTACCCCCGCATTTGCTAAGAAATAGGGAATATTAGGCATACGCAATCCCTTCGACGGATTGAGAACGTTACTCGTTGGTTCGTACTTACGTGTATCGCGAAGGTCTTGAAACGTGGCATTTACATATCCGTAAAGCCAGCGTGTAACATCTGCTTTGACTTCTGCCTCTACACCGAAGGTACGCATCTCACCGAAATTAGTGTATCTGCCCTGCACGAAGTTGCGCGTATAGCGTATCATATCTTGCAGGTAAGAGAAGAATCCGTTTACCTCCACCTGCAACAATCCGGAACCAATCTTTTTATCGTACATCAATCCGATGTTAGCGTTAGTTCCTCTTTCGGGTTTCAAGTCGCCCGAAGGAGCAATAAGGAAGCCGTCGCCAATGAGTTCGGCATCTGTCGGTAGTCGTACATCATAGCTTACGGAGGCTTTCCCCAACAACTCTTTGGTGAAGCGGTAGCGCAAGGCTTCACTTACACCCCAATCGTGCTGCTGCATATCCACTTCTTTGGGTACGGAATTCCAAACATCTCCTATTTTCGTATTCATGGAATAGTAATAATACTTACCCGTCAGCGAGTTGAGGAATTTGTCATTGGGGGATTTATAGTCGTAACCCAAGCCTAATACCCAGCTCGTCATGTGTGAGTCGAAGTTTATCTGTCGCCCCACCGCTTTATCCAACAACGGATCGGAGGGCTTCCCCAATGCCCATTTGAATAATGAGTTGAGGTTGATGGAGTGCCGGTCATTGATGATGTAATTGAGATTGGTCTTATTTCCCACGGTATGCTTACGCATTTTCATGTCAGAGGGTAAAACTCCTATTTCTCCTCCGTAAGCCGAAACAGGCGGATAAGGATTCATATCCCAGTCGTAGCGAAGCCTAGCTGTATCCACAAAGTTGTATTGAGAATAGGCATAGCCCGTGCCGCTACTGAAGTCAAGTCCATTGAGTAGGAAATTGTCTTTCTGTAAATCAATGGCGAAGTTGTAAGCTCCGGCACTACTTTCGGCAGAGCGTATGTTCTCTACCACGCCTTGTATCTGCTTGCTGTTTCGGATAAATTCAAGTTCAAACTCCATCTGATCGAACCACCATTTACGGGCTTTCATCGATATCCCTCCCCCCGATTGGTTGAATTTGTCATGGTCGCGTTTTATGAACTTACCTTTGTTCTGAGGCAATTCCATACGATAGTCATTATCAGAATGGGTGTATAACAACGCTGCCCCCAACTCTATTCCTTGTTTGACCAGATTCCGCTTGAAGACGCTACTTGCTTTATGTGTATTGAAGCTACCGAACGAATACGAAGCATCCAAGTAACGAGGTGGATACTCTTTAATCACGATATTTACAGCACCCCCACGGCAGATCCACCGAACTTGGCTGGAACCACACCTTTATATATTTCAATGCGGTCAATCATGTCGATGGGTATATCGTTGATGTCGATGAAATCGGAATTATCGTTCATCGGTACTTCGTCTATAAAGAATCCAATACGCTTGCCTTCCAAGCCGCGAACAGAGATACGCGAGGCACTGCCTACTGCTCCCTGCGAACGAATGGTTACGCCTACGGTCTTAGTCAGAATATCTTCTACGCTATTTACTGTACCTTGTAACTGGCTCATACTGTAAACCGTTACCGGCATGGCTTGCTCCCGAATCTTGCGGGCTTCACTTTTGCCCATCACCACCACTTCGTCCAGCGATTTTGCTTCGGCTTTCAGGCGGATAATAGTTTTCTTTACATTCTCTTTACTTACGGTTACTTTTTGGACTGCTGTTTGATAGCCCATAAACTTCACGGTGAATGTATAAGTACCGAAAGGAATGTCTGAAAAAGAGAACTCGCCATATTTGTTGGTTACATCGCCCTTTTTCAGCTCTTCGATGAAGATGGTTGCGCCGGGCAGTGGATCTTCGTCAGTGTTGTCGATGACCACGCCCGCAATCCGCCCCCCACCTGTTTGGGCGGATACACTGATGCTCATGAGCATCAGTATCAATAGAGAAAATAGTACTTTCTGTTTCATTGTTTATTTATATGATTGTTGGTTTCTCCTTAAATGCTGGGATCGGGAGCTTCCGGCGTGGAAACGACTATAGGAGTTGTACCTGAAGAGTTTCCTTCGGTTACTTTTTGTGTAAGTACCTCAACATCCTTAAACTCTATTCTGGCGATCGCCTCTTTGGGGTTGAGTGTCGTTTTGTCAGCAATGAGTTTGGGCACTTCACGTTCTTTCAACATACCCGTAGAACGTAGCACGGGATACCATTTGGCAGCTTCCTTCGGCTTGGAAAGATTTTTGCGGGCTGCTTTGTTATAAAGTATAAGCATAAATCGATATTGTTTTGTGCCCTTTCGGGCAGTTATTAGTAGTAATTTTCAATATTTGAACTGTATATCTTCTCGTTCCATTTCTCCTTTGAGGTATGTGAGAAGAGTCTCCATATCGTCTCCTACTGTAAAGGCAATGCTCTCAATAGTAGTGCAATGCCCCAACGTACAAGTTGATACAGGATTGATTAAAGAAACATAACGACTGTCTCGTTTCACCAGTCGATGAATCAACTGCGGATAGGTAGTCAGAACCCGATGTATCGGGGTATATTTATTGATGCTCATCTGTCTATTGGTTTCATCATCGGTTGTTTTGTCGCTTGCACGCATATTCGTTGCGATTGGCTCTCCGGCGAGATGTCGTAGGTCACATTTATAAATCCCGCTTGTTCCAGCATTCTTTGTATTTCTATGGGTGAGTAAATGCGCAGGTCGATATTCCTCACCCACTTTTCATTGCCTTCCTCGCTGCATGCCTCGTTGCAGATGTAGAACCTTCCTTCGGGTTTCAATACACGCAATACTTCCTTGAAGTTTTCCACTATATCATTCCAAAAGTAGATAGTTTCGAAAGCGGTTACAATATCGAAGCGGTTATCGTCAAAAGGAATGTTTGAAACATTCGCCTCTACTATAGATGCTCGTCCCTGACTGATAGCCGCCTTGTTCTTGCGACTCGCAATGTCCACGCACGTGGGTGAATAATCCATGCCGCAAACTAATCCATGAGTTCGTTTGATGAAATTAGCTACGTTTTGCCCACCGCCACAACCGATATCGAGCACCGTTTCGCCACCGGAAAGTTTTTACGAAGTTGTCAATGCACCAAAGAGAAATCCGGTTATGCCCTTGGTTCATCATTTTCACAATGCACCTGCCCATAAAGCTATTCTTGGGTTTGCGGAAGTTTTGAAAGATGTTTTTATTATGCTCATAATTATTCTTTGTTTTTAAGTCTTTTCTTACTAATATGATATGTCTATTATTTGCTGTGCGCGATACCTAAAAAATATACGCCCGTGAGTATGCTCTTTGTGAGCATCGTGCTCATGACAGTGGTAAGTGTGAGATGTATGCATATCTTTTTCTGTTTTTTATTTATTGTTTCTATATTACTTCTTCTTGCTAACCCAGCATCAGCAGGCTTAGTGCCATAACCGCCATGCCTGCTACCAAACCATAGATAGTATGATGGTGCTTACCGTATTCTTCGGCAGCGGGTAGTAACTCATCAAGCGAGATAAATACCATGATACCGGCAATCATCCCGAAGATGATGCCGAACACATTGTCGTCGAGGAACGGAGCCAGCACGAGATAGCCGATGACGGCTCCTACCGGCTCGGCCAATCCAGACAAAAAGAGAACCAAAAGGCTTTCTTGCGGTTGCCTGTAGCGTAAAAAACAGGAACGGATACCGAAATACCCTCCGGTATGTTGTGTATGGCAATGGCGATGGCAATGGGTATGGCAATGTTCACATCCTTTAGGGCAGCAAGAAACGTAACCATACCTTCCGGGAAATTGTGTATTGCCAGCACCAAGGCTGTTACCATGCCAACACGTAGCAATTTGGGCTTCACGTCTAATTGTATTTTCGCTTTTTTCACTCATTTCTTCCACCCGGTGCATTTCATGCGGATTCTCGTAGCGAGGAATTAGCTTGTCGATGAGCAATATCAACACGATACCCCCGAAGAAAGAGAGCGTGGCATAAAACGTTCCTTCTGATTTGCCGTGCATCTCCACAAGTGTTTGCACAGAAGAGGTAAACAGTTCGACAAACGATACATAAATCATGACTCCCGCCGAAAAGCCCAGCGATAGAGAAAGAAACGACGTGTTGGTGCGTTTGGCGAAAAAAGCAATGGCACTGCCTATGCCGGTGGATATACCGGCAAACAGTGTCAGAAGAAATGGAACAAATACTTGTTGTGACATGGCTATGACAGATTGGGAGTTAGTACTTCAAAAAGAGAACGAAAAATCTATTTTGTTCAAAAACAAAGCGAGTCGCTCTTTGCAGGCGACTCGCTTGATACGATGAATTATTATTATTAAAAATGGGATGTTTCATACATCTGTTACTAAGTTAAGTCTGGAAAATCAGTCTCTGGACGTTCAATATCGATGCATTCTTTTTTAATTCTAATAGTCTCTTTGTTCAAAGCCTCTCTGGGCAGAGCGGATTTTCTGCTTTGTGTTACCCACGATTCCTCGCAGAGGAAAAGTCCGTTTACTCCTTGCACAAGCGTTATTTCGCCGTTACAGATGATGTTGGTGATACTCATATATTGATTGTTTTTAGTTGTTCTACCGAAGTGGTGCGGTATTTAGCCTCCTGCACCAAGCGAAATCCTGCTTGACAAGACCTGCCGCATCTGCCCATGCAAGCAACGGGTGTCGGGTCGAACAGAAGATGGCTAAAGTGCTTCTTTTCCGAATCGAATACGAAAGAAACCGATTGTCCACAATTGTACAACCGCTTCCACAAGGGTTGCATTGTAGGCAGGAGGATGTGTGGATGTTTCTATTTGTTTTCATCTTTCTATTTTTACATTCATGAGCTTCTTCCATCCTCCCGTGCTAAAGCGAATATACTCACCAATAAAACACTCTATCTCTTCGCAGGAAAGTTCCTTATGTTGCACCACCTCTTTCATCATATTAATCCACCAAGAGCAGGTGAAGTGCATGAAGAATAGAGAAATATCGGTATGCAGATCAGGGTAGAGCTTTTCATACCTTCCATATATTCTATACCCATTACTGTACTTCTTTTAATCCATTGTTCCCAATAATCATTGAAACGAGAGTCTTGGATAGATGAAAAAAGTAACTTAAATTCTTCACGATACCGTCTTACGATGTTCATTACCTCCTTCATGGATGAGCGATGATATTCTTCGGAGGTAAAGACATCCAAAGAAAAGGCCTCCGGGCGATTATGATCTTCCAGCATACTGTTCATCGCCTCCAAAAGCGGATGCAACACGTCAGCCAACAAATCGTCCTTACAAGGATAATAATTGTAGATGTTGCTCAGACCGATACCCGACAATTTGGATATTTCACGCATAGACACAGCCTTAAAGCCCTTCTTGAAAAAGGCTCTCCTTGCTGTTTCCAACAATAATTTATGTGTATATTCTTTTGTTGTTTGCATAGGTCAGAACGTAGTTCCTGTTATTAGAATACAAAGTACGTTGTATTTCAAAAATAAAACAATCCATACAAATGGGTATTTTCTATAAAACAATCCCTATTTGTAGGGATACAAAAAAGGGTATGTAACTATCAGCAGAGCCACTTCACGCCAAACCATAGTCATAAGTACGTGTATTGCCTCTACTGTATCCTCTTGTTATTCTTATTCTGACCTCTTTCCATGGCTATTGTTAATACGCAGGTTATAAATCATGTGTAAAAACTACTTTAATCTTTTCATGATTCCCATTTTAGTAATGATTAATCGAATATGCTAAAAATGTATCATATAAAACTTCTCTTTTCTGTCATTCTACCTTTTATCTATTTAGCTTGTCGCCATTAATTAACTCGGATTCATTTTGATAGTTGTGCCGCAAGAGTATTATGACTAATAAATTATTCATGTGTCATTTTGCCATAAACAGTCTTTTTATACCACTTTCGGACAGTTTTGAAAACGGCTCTTGATTCTTCTTTCATTTGCCGATGAAAATAGAATCAACACGTTTTATTAACCATTAAAAATTAAATGTATGGAAGTAGTAACCATCGAAAAAAGAACATTTTCGTATGTCTGCGAGAGGTTCACGGAGTTTGCCAAACGGATAGAAAGTTTGTGCAGCACTCATACCCAGAAAGTCGAAAACTGGCTGGATAGTCAGGAAGTGTGCCTGTTGTTAGGCGTGAGCAAGCGAACGCTGCAGTATTACCGAAGTAGTGGGCGACTGGCTTATTCTCAAATAGGGAGCAAGATTTATTATAAGTCTTCCGATATTGAAAGAATTATTGCGGACAGTGAAACGCAAAATCAATCACCCAAACACCCCACGTCTTATGAAAAGAATTAAAGAAAGATTATCCGTTTTTCAACCTATTTTCTATTGTTGGTACATGGGAAGCATTAATTTGAATCCTACGGTTATCATCTATCGGAGCGACAAAGAGTATCTTCTTTCTATTATATATGTATCGGAAACTACTAAACAGGCTTCACCCGCTACTTATGAGATACAGCAAGATGGGAGCCAGTATTTTATTACCACTGCATCCAAACGGCTCTATATAGATTATGATCCGGCAAAAGACGTACTTAACATTTCATCGTTGGGTCACTATCTACGTAACTAACTAGCTATCTAGCCATCTTGAAATCAATATTTCAATAAAACAATCTTTCAATCATGGAACTAATAAATAAAGATACCCCGCAAGTCAAAGAGTTCATTTCTTCGCTCGATTCAATGCTGGGTGGTATTGAATCAATTGTCAAGCACTATAAACCCCACCTGAATGGGGAATGCTTTCTTTCTAACCATGAGGTTTCTAAAAAACTAAATGTCAGCTTGCGAACCCTGCAAGAATGGAGAGATACAGGTCTAATCCCCTTTATCCAGATAAAAGGTAAAATCATCTACCGTCAGAGTGACATTGATAAACTACTTCAAAAACACTACTTTGAAAGTTGGAAAGAGTAACCTGTCAAGCCTAAACCATTGTTTTTCGGAATTTAATTTGAATCATTGACTTTTTCAGTGAAGTATTTAGTCTGTGCAAGTCTTTGGATAAAAATACGCTCGAATGAAATGGAGAGGAAGATTTTTATTCAAACCGAAGGCTCGGACTTGAACAGGCTAAATACGGAACTTACCTTTGTCAATGTTTCATATTGAGTTTTGGAAAACTTACTTTAATAGAAAAAGGATTGAGAAAATGAATGTCATTCTTCCCAATCCTTTTTCTATATTGGCTACTATCTTTATTATATAGCCAATTCTGACAAACAGCTATTTACTTTTTGCATATCCTTGAAAATATTCTGATCTAATACCCTTGCATAGTGTTTTGTTACGCTTGTATCTGCATGACCTAACATCTTAGCAACATTCTCCATACTCACGCCATTTGCAAGGCAAATGCTTGTGGCATAGCTATGACGGGCGGTATGTGTGCTAAGATTTTTATGAATTCCGCACACATCGGCAATCTCCTTCAAATAACTGTTCATGCGTTGATTACACAATACAGGTAAAAGTTTTCCGGTACACTCTGCCACATCCTTATATTTATCAAGTATAGAAGCTGCTACAGGCAGCACAGGAATGTTGCACATGATTTTTGTCTTTTGGCGGTTCTTTCTTATCCAAAGCTCCCCTTTGTTGTCTTTTACCAAGTGTTCGGGTGATAAATCTTTCACATCGCTGAACGCCAATCCAGTAAAAATGCAAAAGATAAAAACGTCACGTACCTGTTCTACTCGCTTAATCGTGAATTCTTTTGCAAGAATAATTTTAATCTCGTCCATCGTCAGGAACTCAGGATCGGTTTCTTCCAGTTTGAAGCGATAGTAAGCAAACGGATCTTTCTTTATCCAGTCGTTTTCCAAAGCAATACGGATAATCTTCTTCAAGTTCTTCAATCGGGTGATAGCTGAATTCTGCGCACAACCTTTTTCAATTTTCAAAAAAGCATCGAACTTAGAAATAAAGTTGGCTTCCAAGTTGTTTAGGGCAATATCAGATAATTGATATTCTTTCTTTATGAATTCCTCTAAATATCGGGTAGTGGTTTCATACCGTTGAACGGTCTTACTAACGAAGTCCTTACCGATTAGCTTACGGCTTTGTTCGTTATGCTCTCTGAATACTTGCAATAGCGTTTTACTATCTTCATCCACCCCATAATATAGCTTTCTCATAAGATCGACTGTAATAGTCTTACCTGTGGATTCCAGTTCTCTATAAATTTGGTGTATGCGAGAGCGTGTGATTTCCAAGTAGTGGTTCAGTTCCACCGACATACGATCTTTTCCTTTGGAGTTTTCTTTTGCCTGATTCCATAGATTTACAGGACAGCTTCTTTTTACTAAAACATCTACCATACAGCCGTTTACAGTAATTCTCATGCACACGGGTGCTTCTCCATTCTTTAATAATCTGGCTTTCTTGATAAAGAATAGCACATTGAAGGTTTTTCTAGCCATTTTTACATCGTTTTTAGAGTTACAAAACTATGTATTCTCTTCCAAAGTACGACCATGCAAAATGCTATGAATCAGTGAGAAAGAAGCTAAATCGTGGGACTTTTTTCAGCCTGATTTATGTACCACGATTTGCACACCAACAATATGCTTGAAACGGCTATTTTCTGCTATCTGCCAGAAAAAAAGAAATCCATGCTAATGTCTGATAATCAAGGATTTGATTGATTTTTCTTTTGTTTTCAGTGATCCGCCTGGGATTCGTATCTTCAAATCCAGATTAAATTCAGGTTAAATTCACATTAAATCCATATTAAAAGTTAGATAAATTGGTTTTAATATAGGTTTAAATTGATTTTATAGTAGCTGATATATGGAGGAACCTTAGGGAAAGCATAGCCTTCGAAAGGCTTAGCCGTTCTCTGATTAAAAATCGGGGTACGGTGTTGCCAAATACTATAATCCGCAAAACGAATTGTGCACAATTCGTTTTGCGGATTATATGGGTACTTCGTCGTTCATATACTTGTCCTGCTTGGGAATGCGTTATTTTTAATAAAAAAGTGGGGTAAAGTGGTTTAAAGTGGGAAATATTTCCTAACTTTACATCACAAATCCACCTCTTGTTTTCGGGAGCTGTGTATGTTTGTAATAAGTTGTTATAGAATTAATTGGTAATACGATGGCTTCATTTATCGGAGATTATACCTGTAAAGCTGATAGCAAATGTCGGGTTGTGGTGCCTGCCTCTTTCCGGAGAGTGATGGTGGCTTCGCAACAGACGTTTTTTGTTTTGCGGAAAAATGTCTTCGGGAAGTGCATCGATATGTATCCTTTGCAGGAATGGGAAAATATGATTGCAGGGGTACGTGCCCGTCTGAATTTGTTCGATCCTAAACATGCGGCTTTTTTTTAGGGAGTTTTGTCGGGGAACGCAGGAGGTAGAGATGGATACCAATGGCCGGATTTTACTACCCCGGAAGATGCTGGATGAGATCGGAATCGATAAGGAAATGGTGTTGGCTGCGCAGGATTCGATGATACAGGTGTGGGATGCCAGGGTGTATGAGGAGGTGGCGATTAGTGGAGAAGAGTTAGGGATGATGGCGGAAGAAATTTTTAAAAACTAATATACGATAGATATGTCCGAATATCATGTACCGGTTTTGCTGAAAGAGTCTGTCGATGGATTGGATATCCGGCAGGGAGGTGTGTATCTGGATCTGACCTTCGGGGGGGAGGACATTCCGGGGAGATATTGAAACGATTGGATGCAGAGGGATGTTTGCTGGGGTTCGATCAGGATGAGGATGCTTTGGCTAATGTGCCGGAAGATGATCGTTTTATTTTTGTGAATCATAATTTCAGATATTTGCGTAATTTTATGCGCTATTATGGGTATGAAGAAGCGGATGGCATTCTGGCGGATTTGGGGGTATCTTCTCATGAATTCGATGAAGCCGGCCGGGGATTTTCGTTCCGGTTCGAAGCGGAATTGGATATGAGGATGAACCAACGGAGTAAGCTGACAGCCGCTACCGTGCTGAATACCTACGATGCAGAACAGTTGACCGCTATTTTCAGGAATTACGGGGAGGTGGAGAATGCCCGGAGGTTGGTGGATTTGATCGTGAAAGCCCGGGCAAATCAGGAAATAAAAACTTCCGAGGCGTTTTATCAGATTATTTTGCCTTGTATTCCGAAGTTGAAAGAAAAAAATATCTGGCAAAAGTCTATCAGGCTTTACGGATAGAAGTGAACGGGGAGCTGGAAGCTTTGGAGGAGATGATGCAACAGGCGATGGAGGTATTGAAGCCGGGGGGCAGATTGGTGATTATTACCTATCATTCTCTGGAAGATCGGATTGTGAAAAATTTTTTGAAGGCCGGGAATGCGGAAGGTAAATTGAAAAGGATCTGGTGTTCGGTCATGTACACCATAACTTTGAATTGGTCAACCGGAAAGTGATCGTTCCCTCGGAAGAGGAAATCGTGCGTAATCCGCGGGCCAGGAGTGCAAAGCTTCGGATTGCGAGAAAGAAGGATTAAGAGACAATAAGGAAAGAGATGGGAGTTTTTAGTAGAAAAAGGTAACGGAAGATGTGCCGGTGGAGGAGAAGAGGCAAGAGGAGGCCAAAACGGCGTCCTCGGTGAAAAGTGTATTGAGGGAAGTCTGCTCGCAGAAAAACTGCGGCAGAATATCCGGTTTGTGCTTTTTGCTACTTTTTTAGGGATTTGGTATATATCCAATGGATATTCTACTGAAAAGCTGCATCGGGAGAGGGTTCTTCTGGAAAAGGAAGTAACCGATCTGCGTTTCGAGTCGATTTCTGCAGCAGCGGATTTGATGTTGATGCGCAAGCAATCGGAGATTATCAAACGGATAAAAAATGAAGGATTAGCATTGGAGGAGAGTAAAGAACCTCCGGTAAAATTGTATCGGTGATCGAAATGGCAATAAAGGATGACATAACGTGGAGAACCATAATTGTTTATGTGTTTATCGTACTGTTCGGTTGTCTGATTCTGGCTAAAGCTTGTGCAGTGATGACTGTGGAAGGGGAAAAGTGGCGGAAGATGGCGTCGGCAAATGTGCCGGTGCAGCCTGTCAAAATAGAACCCAACCGGGGAGATATCTGGGCAGCCGACGGTCGGATTCTGGCGACCTCGGTTCCTTTTTATGAACTCCGTTTCGATCCTATTGCAGTGAATAAGAAAGTGTTCGATGCTGAAGTGGATAGTCTGGCTTTGTGTTTATCCCGGTTCTTTAAGGATGGAAGTAAGGCTTTTTATAAAGATAAGCTGGTGGGTGCCCGCAATCGGAAACCTCGTCCCGACCGTTATTTGCTGATCAATAAACGTAAAGTGAATCATAAGGAGTTGAAACAAATCCGTCAATTCCCGATTTTCCGTCTGGGAAAGAATAAAGGTGGTTTTCAGGCTATAGTCAATGACGAAAGATTACAGCCCCATGTGAATTTAGCCGGTCGGACGATCGGTTATCTGAACGAATCGGAAACCGGGGAGAGGGAAGGCCGGGTTGGGTTGGAAGCGACTTTTGAAAACCAGTTGAAGGGCGAATGCGGACAAGGGATAAAGCGGATGATGTCGGGTACCTGGATGATCATTACCCGTAAAGAACCTGTAGATGGACACGATGTCGTGACCACGATAGATGTGGATTATCAGGATATCGTGCAGCATGCCCTGAAAAAACAGATGGAGAAAAGCGAGGCGACACACGGTACGGCTATCCTGATGGAAGTGAAAACCGGGGATATCAAAGCAATCGCCAATCTGGCCAGAAAGGACGGGGTATATATCGAAAACCAGAATTTTGCTATCAGTGGTGCCGGTGAACCGGGATCTGTAATCAAAGCAGCGACTATGATCGCCTTGCTGGAGGACGGGTGTGTCACTCCTTACGATACGATCGACCTGGGTACTTCAGGGAGATATAAATTTTATGACCGTTATCTGACCGAATCGCATGATGGTTTAGGGAAAGTGACGGTAAAACAGATAATGGAAAAATCGTCGAACGGTATTGCGAAATTGGTGTATGATCATTATAAAGACCGGCCGGAGAAATTTGTAAACCGCTGGTATGCTATGGGGTTGGATAAGAAAACCGGTATTTGTCTGCCGGGAGAGATAGAGCCTTATATCAAATATCCCAAAGATAAAAGCTGGAGCGGTATCAGTTTGCCCTGGATGAGTATCGGGTATGAATTAAAAGTTACTCCTCTGCAGATTCTGGCTTTTTATAATGCCATAGCCAACGACGGTCAGCGGATGCGTCCGCGCCTGGTAAAAGAGATCCGGAACCGGGGAGAGGTAGTGGAATCCTTCGAGCCGGAGGAAGTCGGGGGAAGGATTTGTAGCCGGAAGACGTTGAACGAGGTAAAAGATATGTTGGAAGGAGTCGTCGAAAACGGTACGGCCCGGAATATTTATACGCCTAAATACCGGATCGCCGGTAAAACGGGTACAGCCCGTTTGGCAAGCGGGTCGAGCGGATATGGAGGTGGACGTTACCGGGCGAGCTTCGTGGGATATTTCCCTGCCGAACGGCCTTTGTATTCCTGTATTGTCGTGATCGATAATCCGACGAACGGTTATTATGCCACGACTGTATCGGCTCCGGTTTTCCGGGAAATTGCCGATAAGGTTTACTCTATGGCATACGTACAATACGGTAAACCCGAATATGAAGCGGATAAAACTTTGCCGGTATGTAAAAATGGCCTGAAAGAAGATTTTAGAACTATTTTCGATGAATTGGATATGGATATAGACGGAGTGAGGGATGCGGATGGTGCCGATTGGGTGGTCACGGCCAGCAACGAAGGGGAAAATATCGTGATCAAACCCCGGCGGATTTCCTATTCATCGGTGCCGAATGTGAAGGGGATGGGTTTGAGGGATGCACTGTACGTATTGGAAAATTCCGGTTTGAAAGTCGATTTTTCCGGTGCCGGAATGGTACAGCGGCAATCGCTCCAACCCGGGGCGGAAGTTCCCAAAGGGTCTTATATCCGGATTGAACTAAGATAAGAGATTAAATAACGCGGCCAGGGCTGCACAAAGAGATGAAGAAATTAAAGGAATTATTAAACGGAGTAAATGTCGGAAAAGTATATGGGGATACCGACCGGGAGATCGGACATATCCATTTCGATTCACGCAAAATCGAACCGGGAGATGTATTTATCGCTCAGAGAGGAGTCAATGCGGACGGACATGCTTTTATCGACAAAGCGTTGACCCGCGGGGCTGTTGCGGTAGTGTGTGAACAATTGCCGGAAAACAGACCGGAAGAGGTAACTTATATATGGACTGCAGATACCTCCGAGGCTTTGGGAGTAATGGCCGGGAATTACTGGGATAATCCTTCCCGGGAACTGAAACTGGTCGGGGTGACGGGGACAAACGGAAAGACGACGACGGCAACCTTGTTGTACGAACTGGTTCGATTGGCCGGAGAAAAGGCCGGACTGTTGTCGACGGTATGTAACTATATCGGGGAGGAAAAGATTCCGGCGACACATACAACTCCGGATGCGCTGTCTATCCAGGAATTATTACGGCGGATGGTAGATGCCGGATGCCGGTATTGTTTTATGGAAGCCAGTTCGCATGCGATCCATCAGAAAAGGATTGCCGGTCTGGATTTCGACGGGGCTATTTTTTCCAATATTACACACGATCATCTGGATTATCATAAAACATTCAAGGCTTATATCGAAGCGAAGAAAGCTTTTTTCGACCGTTTACCGGCCCATGCTTTTGCTTTGACCAATGCTGATGATAAAAATGGCCTGGTGATGTTGCAGAATACCAGAGCACACCGATATACCTATTCTTGCCGGACGATGGCTGATTTTACAGCTAAAGTGCTCGAGAAACATTTGGACGGAACCTTGCTCCGACTTGACGGGGGAAGAAGTGTGGACCAAGTTTACCGGTGATTTCAACGCTTACAATCTGTTAGCAGTATATGCTGCTGCCCGTTTGTTGGGGTTCCCGAAAGAGAACGTGTTGGCATATGTGAGTTTGCTGGTGCCGGTGTCCGGACGTTTCGAAACTTTGATTTCGACCGAAGGAGTGATGGCGGTGGTCGATTATGCCCATACTCCGGATGCTGTAGAGAATGTATTGTCGACGATTTGCGGATTGAAGGGCAGAGATAATCAGGTGATTACCGTTGTGGGAGCCGGAGGCGACCGCGATAAGACCAAACGTCCGGAGATGGCTGATGCAGCTTGCCGTTATAGTGATCATGTCATCCTCACTTCCGATAATCCGCGGAGTGAAGATCCCGAACAGATCATCCGTGATATGCTGACCGGAGTGAAAGAAGGATTTCAGTACCGGGTAGAAGCCATTACCGACCGGAAAGAGGCTATCCGGAAAGCGATTGGTATGGCTTCAAAAGGAGACATCATATTGGTTGCCGGTAAAGGACATGAAAATTATCAGGAAGTGAAAGGAGTAAAACACCACTTCGACGATAAGGAAGTTATCCGGGAGATTTTTGATCTCTCTAATCGCTAATTCCTAACTTTTAAACGTAATGTTGTATCATTTATTTCAATATTTAGAGAGTTTTGATTTTCCGGGAGCCGGGGTGTTTCAATACATCACTTTTCGCTCGGCCTGTGCTATTATTTTGTCCTTGATCATTGCCACCGTGGTGGGGAAAAGAGTGATCCGGATGCTGCAGAGACAGCAGATCGGGGAGGAAATCCGTGATTTGGGTTTGCAGGGCCAGATGGAGAAGAAAGGAACGCCGACGATGGGGGGGATCATTATTTTACTGGCTATCCTGATTCCGGTACTTTTGTTCGCCCGTTTGGATAATGTCTATATCCAACTGATGATTATTTCGACAATATGGTTGGGATTGATCGGTTTCGCCGATGACTATATCAAAGTATTCCGGAAGCATAAGGAAGGGTTGAAAGGCCGTTTCAAAGTGATCGGACAAGTAGGGCTCGGATTGATTGTCGGACTGACCCTCTATATGAATGATGAGGTCGTCATCCGGGAGAGGGCTGCGGTGAGTGAAATCGGTGTGGTGACCAGTACGGTGGATGAAGGATTTTCTGCCGAGGGTACCCAGCAGGTCCGTACGAAAGATATCAAATCGACAAAAACAACTATTCCTTTTTTTAAAGATAACGAGTTCGATTATGCCTGGTTTACTTCTTTTGCGGGAAAATATGCCGACGAGCTGGGGTGGCTGTTGTTTGTTTTGGTTACTATTTTTATCATTACAGCTGTGTCGAATGGGGCGAATCTGACCGATGGTCTGGATGGTCTGGCTACCGGAACGTCGGCGATTATCGGAGCGACGCTGGGAATCCTGGCCTATGTGTCGGGGAATATGGTCTATGCCGATTATCTGAATATCATGTACATTCCGCATTCCGGAGAATTGGTGGTATTCGGTTCTGCCTTTATCGGAGCGACGATCGGGTTTTTGTGGTATAACTCTTATCCGGCCCAGGTGTTTATGGGGGATACCGGAAGTCTGGCATTGGGAGGGATCATTGCCGTTTTCGCTATTATCATTCATAAAGAATTATTGATACCGGCTTTGTGCGGGATTTTCCTGATGGAGAATCTGTCTGTCGTGATGCAGGTCAGTTATTTTAAATATACGAAAAGGAAATTCGGAGAAGGAAGAAGGATTTTTTTGATGGCACCTCTACATCATCATTTCCAAAAGAAAGGTATACCCGAACCTAAGATTGTTACCCGCTTTTGGATTATAGGTATTATTCTGGCGGTGGTGACGATTGTGACGCTGAAGATAAGGTAGAAAGTAAAAGGCTGAAAGGCTAAAAGGCTAAAAGCGATAAGCTATAAGCTGAAGGCTGGAAGTTATGGGATAGAAGGAGGGAAAGAAAGGGAGGAAAATAAATATAAAAATTGAAGTTTATGAAATTGGTGGTTTTAGGAGGGGAGAAAGTGGGGTCGGTGCAGCCTTGTTGGGCCGTCATTTAGGATATGAAGTATTTTTGTCGGATAAGGGAAAATTGGCTGAATCTTATCGGGACGAATTGATTACACACCGGATTGCGTTTGAAGAAGGGCAGCACTCGATGGATCGGATTTTTGCTGCTGAATTGGTGGTAAAGAGTCCTGGGATTCCCGATACGGTGCCGATGGTCGTAGCTCTGCGCGAAAGGGGGATCGAGGTGATTTCGGAAATCGAATTTGCCGGCAGGCATACGGAGGCGAAAATGGTGTGTATTACCGGGAGCAATGGGAAAACGACGACTACCTTGCTGACTTGTCATATTTTGACTACAGCGGGGATCGATGCCGGATTAGCCGGAAATGTGGGGCGTAGTCTGGCTGCACAGGTGGCAGAGGATGCACATCCGCTGTATGTCGTCGAGCTTTCGAGTTTTCAACTCGACGGGATGTTTGATTTCCGGGCGGATATTGCCGTTCTGACGAATATAACCCCGGATCATTTGGATCGGTACGACCATAAATTCGAAAATTATATCGATTCGAAGTTCCGGATACTGAATAATATGCGTCCTCAGGATTTGTTTATTTACGGTTTGGATAGCGAGGCGGTAGGGCATAGACTCCGGCAGGTGAGAGTTGTACCCCGGATGGCCGGATTTATTTATGCTGACCGGAGTATATGGGAGAAAAATACATGTCGAAGCGGTGCCTGGATGGAAGGAGAAGAGGTGGTCGTGCAGTTGGAAAACCGGCAGTTCCGGATCGCCAAACAGGAGATCAGTATTCAGGGGAGACACAATGTCTATAATGCGATGGCTGCGATTCTGGCTTGTATGCAGGTCGGTGTTTCGGACGAAAAAATCGCTGAAGGATTGCGGACCTTCCCGCAGGTGGAACATCGGCTCGAAACCGTACGGGTTGTGGAGGGGGTGACTTATATCAACGACTCGAAAGCCACCAATGTCGATTCTGCTTGGTATGCGTTGGATAGTATGACTACTCCGGTGATTTGGATTGCCGGAGGTACGGATAAAGGAAATGATTACAGTGTCTTGTTCGATCTGGTACGTCAAAAAGTCAAAGTGTTGATTTGTATGGGCGTGGATAACCGGAAATTGATCGATAATTTTTCCGGAATTTGTCAGGTAGTCGATACACATAGTTTGAAAGATGCGCTGGCAGCTGCCCGGCAGTATGCGGTGGAAGGAGATACGGTTCTGCTTTCTCCCTGTTGTGCCAGCTTCGATCTGTTTAAAAATTACGAAAACCGCGGCGAACTTTTTAAAGCTGCCGTAAAAAGAGCTGTAGGAAATTGTGAACTGAAATCTGGATTCGATTGAAATGAACGACTGGAAAGAAAAAAATAGCATTTAAGGGAGATAAGATTCTCTGGTATATCGTTATCATGCTGATGATCGCTTCTGTCATGGTGGTGTATTCCTCTACAGGACGTCTGGCTTATAACGAGAAGGCGGGGGAATACGTTTTTCTATCTGATCAAGCAATTATTTTGATCGGAGGCTGTTTTGGAGTGATGTTTATCGTACAGTCGATTCATTACCGGTATTTTTATAAATATGCCGGAGTGTTGTTGTTCGTATCTATGATTTTATTGGTTTGTGCAGCCTTTGGGGTACGAATATCAACGGAGCCGGGCGATGGATCCGTTTGCCTTTGATCGGTCTTACTTTTCAGCCTTCCGAGCTGGCGAAAATCGCTATCATGATGTTTACAGCTCGGATTTTGTCCGAGGCTCAGACCGACACGCATTGTGACGATAGTGTTTTACAGAAGTTTCTGCTTTTGTGGGACCGGTGATTTTGTTGATTTTTATGGATAATTTCTCTACCTCGGCTTTGATCGGGGCAGTATGTTTTATCCTGTTTATGATAGCCCGGATGCGCTGGCGGTTGTTGGCGATGACCTTGGGAACCGCTTTGGCGGCGATTGCTTTGGTGTTGATTCTGGGAATTTATATACCTCAGGTGCAAAAATGGGGACGGATCGGTACGATGGTTAACCGTATTACAGATTTTGCCAAAGGCGGAGGATGGAGACGGTTATTCCTATCAGTCGGTACAGGCTCGTATTGCGGTGGCTAAGGGGGGATTGATGGGGAGCGGACCCGGTAACAGTACGCAGCGTAATTTTTGCCTCACCCTTATTCCGATTTTATTTATGCTATTGTGATTGAAGAATACGGATTGGGAGGCGGTGCTTTCATCATGTTGCTGTATGCGGTGATTTTGTTCCGGGTAGGAGTGATCGGGCGAAAGAGCATGAGGAAGGAAGTGTTGAATGATCGGGGTATGCCGGATATTTTTCCGGCTTTGCTGGTTGTCGGTTTAGGGTTGACGATCGTTTTACAGGCAATGATCAATATGGGAGTCTGTGTGGGGTTATTACCGGTGACCGGACAGACCTTGCCTTTGGTGAGTATGGGAGGTACGTCGCTTTTGTTTACCAGTGCAGCTTTCGGTGTGATTCTCAGTATTGCCCATACCTTTTCACCGGAGGGTGAAAAGGAAGAGAGCGAACGGCTGAAGATGAAAAGTGAAAAACAGGGGCGGAAGAACAGACGGGAAGAATACGAACCCGAGGAAGTGCTGGTCGATGAAGTGGAAGATGGGGAATTGCCGGAGATGCAACCCCGGACCGTAACGCCTCCGACAGGAAGACGGCGGGGGAGAAAACCGGCAGAGTACGACGAAGATCGGGATTTCGATATTCTCGGTGAGGAAGGAATCGGAGAGATCAGGGACGAGCTGGAAAGTGAAGGCCGGGAAGTATTGAATGAGCTGAAGCGAAGGGGAAGATAAATTGGAAGTTTATAAATTTAAGTTATATACGGATTTTTGATTTGAAGATAGATTAATACTTTTGTGATATGAAAAGAGTGATTGTTAGCGGAGGAGGTACCGGAGGACATATCTTTCCGGCGTTGTCGATTGCGAATGCATTGAAGCGGTTGCAACCGGATATCGAGATTTTGTTTGTCGGGGCCGAGGGAAGATGGAGATGGAAAAAGTGCCTGAAGCGGGTTATCGCATCGAAGGATTACCGGTGAGGGACTAAAACGTAAACTGACTCTGGAAAATGTGAAAGTATTGTATAATCTTTGGAAGAGTCTGCGTAAAGCCAGAAAGATTATCCGGGAGTTTAAACCCGATGCTGTGGTGGGAGTCGGTGGATATGCCAGTGGGCCGATCGGACGGGTAGCTGCAGAAGCAGGTATTCCTTTGATTTTGCAGGAACAGAATTCCTATGCAGGGGTGACGAATAAACTACTGGCGAAAAAAAGCTTGTAAGATTTGTGTGGCTTATGAAGGGATGGAGCGTTTTTTTTGAAAAAAAGAAAATTATCTTTACCGGTAACCCGGTGCGGAAAGATCTGTTACAGGCCCGGGAAATCAGGGCTGAAGGAATAGAATTCTATGGACTGGATGCCTCGAAGAAGACGATATTGGTGACCGGAGGAAGCTTGGGTGCCGGCACATTGAATAAAGCGGTGATGCGTTGTTTAAAGGATATAGGGCAGTGGCAAGAGGTACAGGTATTGTGGCAGTGTGGTAGTTATTATTATGAGGATCTGAAAAACAGCTGGACGGTAAATTACCGGAAAATGTAAAATTACTGGCTTTCCTGAAGCGGATGGATTTGGCTTATGCTGCTGCGGATATTGTCGTTGCCCGTGCCGGAGCAGGGACAATATCCGAACTTTGCTTATTGGAAAAAGCGGCGGTATTGATTCCTTCGCCTAATGTGGCAGAAGATCATCAGACAAAGAATGCTATGGCGCTGGTCGATAAAGGGGCTGCTGTCATGATCAGGGATACGGAAGCTGAAGAACGGTTGGAACAGGTGCTCACCGGTTTGCTATCGGATGAAAAACAACGGAAAGAGCTGGAAAAGCATATAGCGAAATTGGCTATCCGGGATTCGGATGAGCAGATTGCGAGAGAAATATTGAAGGTGATCGGCTAAGTGTTTGAAAATAGTATGGTTGAGTTAGAACAGACGATAAAAAACGTTTATTTCCTGGGTATCGGAGGAATAGGTATGAGTGCTTTGGCCCGTTATTTTAAGGCTAAAGGGTACAAAGTGGCCGGTTATGACCGGACTCTTTCGGCATTGACTCAAAAAATGCAGGCTGAAGAAGAAATCCGGATTAATTATATCGATGAAGAGGAAGAGATTCCGGCTGAATTCCGGGATAAAACGACGACGTTGGTGGTATATACTCCGGCGATACCCGGGGATAACCGGCAACGGGCTTATTTCGTAGGGGCGGGTTTCGATTTGCATAAACGGGCGGAGGTCCTGGGTATGATTTCCCGGAAAGGAAAGGCGATCTGTGTAGCCGGTACACATGGGAAAACGACGGTATCTACGCTGACTGCCTTTTTGTTAAAAAATTCAACCGTAGGATGTAATGCTTTTTTGGGCGGAATAGCGGCGAATTTTGGAACTAATCTATTGCTGGATCGTAATTCTTCGTATATCGTTATCGAAGCAGATGAATTCGACCGTTCGTTTTTACATCTGAGTCCGGAAATAGCGGTAATCACGGCAATGGATGAAGATCATTTGGATATCTATGAGAATAAAGCCAATCTGTTGGAGGCTTTCGAAGCATTTGCCGGACAAGTGAACCCACAGGGCGGGAGACTGTTTCTGAAAAAAGGATTGCAGTTGAAGCAGACGCAGGTAACCGGTTATTACGGCGTAGAGGTGAAAGCCGATTGTTATGCCGATGGGTTGAGGATCGAACAGGGACGTTATGTATTCGATTATCATGGGCGTGGGGTAGATATCGAAGGATTGATACTGGGAATACCGGGGCGGTTGAATGTTGAAAATGCAACGGCAGCCATCACGTTGGCTTTGGAAGCCGGAGTACAGCCTGAGGAAATCCGCAGGGCACTGCCTGACTTTAAGGGAGTAGCCCGGCGTTTTAATATACAAGTGTATACTGAAAAGACCATTTATATCGACGATTACGCTCATCATCCGCGGGAGATCGAGGCTACGCTGCGTTCTGTCCGGGAAATGTGGCCCGATCGGCCGGTGACGGTGGTTTTTCAGCCTCATTTATATACCCGGACCCGGGATTTTCAGGAGGATTTCGCCCGGAGCCTGAGTTTGGCCGACCGGGTGGTTTTACTGGAGATTTATCCGGCCAGGGAACGACCTATTCCGGGAATTACTGCGGAAGTGATCCGGAAAAGGCTTACTGTTCCGGGGAATATTGTGACAAAAGAGGAACTGTTACAACAGATTATACCTGATTTTCAGGGAGGTATACTGGTGACGATGGGAGCAGGGGATATCGATCGGTTGGTGGGAGAGATTGGGGAGAAGGTAAAAAGGTAGAAAGTAAAAAGTTAAAGGCTATATGCTATAAGCTATAAAGGCGGGAAGAATGAAAAAACATTGCCTTACATATTATCTGTCAGTTTGTTTGTATACCTGATAATTGTGTTTACCTTTGCATCGGCAAAATTGAGGGAGGTAAAATGTGAGGGTTTGCAGGTTGTCGTTGACGGTACCGAAGAAAATGCGTTTATCGACGAGACGGAAGTGTTGGGGATTATTAAACGCGGATATGGTGATATCGAGGGATGCAATATAGTCAGTGTCGATAAAGACAGTTTGGAGCATATTCTGGTCAGAAATTCGGTGATTAAGTCGGCTCAGGTTTACTACACTTTGGACGGTTATTTTCATGTAGAAATCACACAACGAAAGCCTGTACTGAGAATTATGTCAGGTGAAGGTTATTATGTGGATGAAGATGGTAAAATCATGCCGTTGTCCCGGAAATATACGTCGCGCGTAGTCGTGGCTACCGGAAATATATCCAGAAAGTTTGCTTGTAATGGTTTATACCCTTTTATAATGACTTTACGGAATGATGAGTTCTGGGATGCTTTGGTGGAACAGATCGTCGTCGAAAAAGGAAATGAAGTTGTACTGATCCCGAAAGTCGGGAATTTCAGGATTGTATTAGGGACTTTGGACGATATGAACGGGAAATTGGAAAATTTACGTCTTTTCCTTCGGGAAGGTATAGTTTTAAAGGGATGGAACGTATATAAAGAAATAAATCTGAAGTTTAAGAATCAGATAGTATGTGTTAAAAGATAATATAGCAGATTATGGGTTGGACTGCATCTTTGGATATGGGATCTGAAAAATGGTTATGGCGCTGGCTTCGGGAGAAGGGAGCGTTTGCCATTTGAAAGGAATAAAGATTATGGCCTCACAAGGCATCGAACATGGCGTAATCAAGGATAAGGAGAAGGTGAGAATGTGTATTCGTAGCCTGATGTCGGAGCTGATGAAAGACCGGGAAATCGAGGTGATGAATGTGGCCTTGTCGGGAGCTGTTTTGCGGATCGTCGAACGAAGAATAGTCGTACCTATACAAAAGAAAGTCGTTGAACAAAGTGATTTATTCCGGGCAGAACAACGTTGCATAGACGCTTATGGCGGAGGACAGGATGAAGTGGTGGATATCCTGCCGGTAGGTTATGCGATCGACCGCGGGGAAATGATCGCCGATCCGCTGGGTAGAAGCGGACGGAATCTGGAGGTGACCTATCAGGTATATCTGGCCGATTATGATTATTTGGCCGATATTCAGGGGCTGTTCGAGGGAAGCGGGATTCAGGAGATAGAGTTTTATCCGGCGGTTCGTGCTTATGCTGAAGCACTGGATGTAGAACGGGCTGAACGTGACTTTGCTTTGGTGGATCTGGGAGCGATGGGAGTGAACGTCGTCCTTTTCCGTGATGGAATGTTGGAATATGAAGCGCATTTGCCGATCGGGGTACGGACGATAGATACCGATACGATGGCTGCTTTTGCCTTGAGTTTCGGACAAGCCCGTAAGTTGAAACACGAATACGGACAGGCCTTAAGGTCGATCTGTAAAAATAAAAATTGCCGATACCGGATACCCGCTTAACGTTGGAAAGCCGGGATTTGGCTACGGTTATACAAAGTCGGTGCGAAGAATTGCTGGAGGGTGTGATTTTCCAGTTGCAGCAATGGGGATTCGATGATGTCGAAGATCCGGTATTGTTGACAGGAGGAGGCAGTCGGTTGCAGGATGTAGATGAATTGTTGCGGCGGATGTCCGGACATCCTGTAGAAAGTGCTGCGGCACGTCGGATTCAGGCCCCCGGGAAGAAGTGTTGCGGACACCTGAGTATCTGGTGGCTCTGGGACTGTTGCTTTGTGCCCGGCAAGAACCGAAGGAGACCCCTAATGGTATCGGAGAAAAGATTGTCAGAAGAATCGGTAAGATCTTCGGTATTTAGGCTCCGGAATGTTTAACTTTTATTTTTCAAGTTATGGAAATTGAAGACGACCTGATTTCATTGAAATTACCTGATGCAACTCAAGAAGAATCGATCATTAAGGTGATCGGTGTCGGCGGAGGTGGAAGTAATGCCGTAAACCATATGTTCCGGCAGGGAATTCATGGGGTTGAATTTGTCGTTTGTAATACGGATATACAAGCTTTGCGCCAGAGCCGGGTAAAAAACCGGATCCAGTTGGGGAAGGAGCTGACAGAAGGACGCGGGGCTGGTTGCCAGCCCGAAAGAGGACGTCTGTCCGCTATCGAGAGTATGGATTTTATCAAAACGATTCTCGAACATAATACCCGGATGGTGTTTATTACTGCCGGAATGGGGGAGGGACGGGTACCGGAGCCGCTCCTGAAATTGCCCGGCAGGCGAAGGAATTGGGTATTCTGACCATCGGTATCGTGACCGTGCCTTTCAGCTTCGAAGGCAAACGCAAGATCGAACAGGCGATGACCGGTATCGATGAACTGGAAGAGTATGTAGATGCTTTGCTGATTATTGCCAATGAACGGTTGCGGGAGATATACGGAGACCTGAAGTTGTCCGATGCTTTTGCTATGGCCGATAACGTCCTGACGATTGCGGCGAAGAGTATTGCCGAAATCATTACCGTAAAAGGATATGTCAATGTCGATTTTGCCGATGTCGAGAGCGTGATGCGGGATAGCGGGGTGGCTTTGATGGGAGCGGCTGAAGCGGAAGGAGAAGGCCGGGCGATGGAAGCCTTGACGAATGCTTTGATATCGCCTTTGTTGAACAGTAACGATATTCGGGGAGCTTCTAATATTCTGTTGAATATGCTTTACGGCGAAAAGGAAGTCACGATGGATGAAATCAGTCTGATCACCGATTCGTTGCGGGAGAAAGTAGGAAGAAATGTGAATGTGATTTGGGGGACCGGTAAAGACGAGACCTTGGGGGATAAACTGCGGGTAGCGGTGATCGCTACCGGATTTAACAATAACCGGGGAAGAGCTACTGCTGCAACAGAGCAGAAAATAGAAACGGCAACTACGACATCGGCTAAAAAGCCCTATTTTAAGGTGGAGCCCTTGCCCGACGATCTGGAGATGAAGGTTATGAATCCGGCCGAACTGGAGGAAGAAGCCCGTTTGCGCCGTCAGAAACAGGAAGAAGAACGGGCGAGAAAACAGAAACGGGAATCTAACCGACGGGTAGACCGTTTTGAGCGGAGCCAGCGGGGAGTCAATGAAGTGCCCGATACGAACGGATGGCTCAAACGAAAGATCGGTACGCTTTTTAGTGATGAAGAATAAACAAATAAACGAATAATACCATGGTCGACGGATTTATAAATTTTAATCTGAACGAGAAAACGCCTACCATTATCAAGGTGATCGGTGTCGGTGGCGGAGGTGGAAATGCTGTGGAATATATGTACGAGAAAGGGATCTGTGATGTCGATTTTGTCATTTGTAATACAGATTATCAGGCGCTCCGCAACAGTCCGATTCCTTGTAAAATTCAGTTGGGGAAAGAGTTGACCGCAGGACATGGAGCAGGTAATAATCCTGCCATGGGAGAGAAGTCGGCTCAGGAGAGTCTGGCCGATATAGAAGCTATTCTGAAGAAGGATACCCGGATGGCCTTTATCACGGCTGCTATGGGAGGAGGTACCGGTACGGGGGCTGCCCCGGTGATTGCCAGGTTGTCTAAGGACATGGGGATTCTGACGGTTGGGATCGTTTCGGTGCCGGCGCGTTTCGAAGGTCCGAAACGTTTGGATCAGGCCCGTGACGGATTGCGTCGCTTAAAAGATCATGTGGATTGTCTGATCGTTATCGATAATGAAAAAATCAAATCGATCTATGGATCGCAAACTATATCGCAAGCTTTTGCAAAAGCCAACGATGTACTGAATATCGCTGCTAAAGGTATTGCTGAGATTATTACCCTTCCGGGATATATCAATGTCGATTTTGCCGATGTCAGGACGGTGATGACGGATAGTGGGGTGGCTATTATGGGAGCTGCCCAGGCTAGCGGTGAGGACCGGGCGATCCGGGCAATCACAGAGGCTTTGGAAAGTCCGCTGCTGAATAATAACGATATTTTAGGAGCGAAAGATATTTTACTGAATATTACTTCCGGAACAGATGAGATTACCATGGACGAAATGTCTCAGATTACTTCCCATATTATTCGTAAAGTGGGAAATAATGCCGCTGTGATCTGGGGTGTGGGTACCGATCCCGATTTGGGGATGCCGTCTCTGTGACGATCATTGCTACCGGTTTCCCTACCGGAGATATCGAGTTGTTCGGAGAAGAGAATACTTGTGCCGGATATGCTAAACAACCGGAATGCCTGAAAGAGGAAGAAGTACGGGTGAAACCCGGATTGACCGAAGAACAGGTGAGGGAATTAGAGACGGTACCTGCATTCGAACGGAGGGACTTGAGGGTGAGTTGAGGCTAAAAGCTAAAGGCTAGAAAGCTAAAGGCTAAAAGCTAAAGACAGGAGAGGCACAAAAAGTAAAAGGAAAAAGATAAAAAGTAAAAGGGGGAAAGAGAGGGGGAGGAAGAGAGAAATGGGGAAGAGGAGAAAGTGCAACAATGGAGTTGCCAAGTAACGCAGCAAGATGCTGCATTAAAAAAAAAAGAATGGAAAATTTAAAGAATTAGGTTTAGAAGGAGAAATTCTAAAAGGAATTGAAGATTTAGGGTTCGAGGTTCCTAGTCCTGTACAGGAAAAAGTAATTCCGTGATTTTAGGGAAGAAAATGATTTGGTGGCCTTGGCTCAGACCGGGACCGGTAAAACAGCGGCTTTCGGTTTGCCCTTATTGCAGAAGCTGGACACTTCATTGAATGCAATTCAGGTGCTGATTCTGAGTCCTACCCGCGAGTTGTGTATGCAGATCGGTAAGGACTTGCAGAATTATGCGAAATACCGGAGTGATATCCGGGTGGCATGTGTATATGGGGGGGCGGATATCCGCAAACAAATCAGGGAATTGGATAGGGGTGTACACGTATTGGTGGCTACTCCGGGCCGTCTCTGTGATTTAATCAAGCGGGAAGCGGTGAAAATCGAACGGGTTCGGGCAGTCGTACTCGATGAAGCCGACGAGATGTTGAATATGGGTTTTAAGGAGGATCTGAATTTTATTTTGGATGAAACTCCTGCAGAAAGAAATACCTATCTGTTTTCAGCGACTATGCCTCGTGAGGTGGAACGTATCGCTAAGAATTATCTCCGTAATCCTCAGGAAATTTCTACCGGAAAGAAAAATCAGGGTGCAGATACAGTGACGCACGAATATTATCAGGTGCTGGCCAGGGATTGTTATGAGACTCTTCATCGGGTGATCGACTGCGCTCCGGATATGTATGCGATTATTTTCACCCGGACGAAAATGGATGCCCGGGAAATTGCCCGGAAGTTACAGAAAGACGGGATCGATTGTGATGCCCTGCACGGTGACTTGAGTCAGGCACAACGGGATGATGTGATGGACCGTTTCCGGGCTAAACGGCTGAAAGTGCTGGTGGCTACCGATGTGGCTGCCCGGGGATTGGATGTGGACAATCTGACTCATGTAATCAATTATAATTTGCCCGAAGATGTGGAAAGTTACACCCATCGTAGCGGTCGCACCGGCCGGGCCGGACGTGAGGGGATTTCGGTGGCTATTATCAATTCGAAAGAAAAAGGAAAATTGCGCCGGATCGAGAATATCCTGAAGAAAAATTCCAGTATAAGGAAGTGCCCGGAGGTGAAGAAGTGTGTCGGGCTCAGCTGTCGTATTATGCCGACAAGATCCTGATGACAGAACCGAAAGAGACTCTGGATAAATACCGGCACGAGTTGTTCGAGAAATTCGAAGAGTTGTCTAAAGAAGAGTTGATCCAGAAGATGATGTCCTATGAATTCGGAAAATTACTGAAAAAATATGCTTCGGTTGCCGATTTGAATCTTTCGGATGAAGAGCGGCACGATGGAGGACGGAGAGAAAAACGGCGTGGAGAACGGAAAAATGAAGAGAGTGTGACTTTACGACTTTCTCTGTGAATGTCGGTAAAGAGGACGGGTTCACTCCACGTGATCTGATGACTATTATCAATGAGAATGCCCCGCGGAAAGGATTGGAAATCGGGAGTATCCGCATTTTCGATAATAATACGAAATTTGAAGTCGATGTGCGTGGAATCAACGGGTTTATGTCTTGTTTCCGGAATGTCAGTTTCAACGGTCTGCCCTTTACGCTTTCCGAGGTAAAGGATCGTTATAACCGTTCGGACCGGGGCGGAGAACGCCGGAGTTCTACTGCCAACAATAAATGGCGTTCGGCAAACCGCCGGAGTGACGGAAGTAGCCGTGGACGCTTCGGAGAAAAGAAAAAAGGTATCGAAAGCGGAGGTCGTTCCCGCAAGAAAAGATAAGACGATAAACGACGGATGAAATAGAACAAAAGATAAAACAGATGAAACGGTGATAACGGTTGAGTCTGTTTTATTTTTATAATGAAGCTGTTTTTCAATGGAAGTATTACTATATTTTTTGACAGGAGCCGGAATAGGTGGTTTACTGACTTATCTTTCGACCCGTATCGGGAGAAAAGGAATGGAGGTCAATCTTCGGATATTGCAGGAAAAAGCGAAAGCATGGGAAGAGAAGGAACAGCGATGGCAGGAAGAAAAAATGGCCTGGATCCGCGATAATGAACGGTTGAAGGAGAATTTGCGGCAGACGGAAGAAAAATGGAGGGGGCAAAAAGAGGAGATTTTGCAAATAGCGGCTTTACAGAAAGAACAGTTTCAAAATCTGGCAAACGATATCCTGGAGGATAAATCCCGGCGTTTTACGGAAGCGAACCGGGAAAATATAGAGCGTATACTGAGCCCTTTGAATAAAGATATTCAGGAGTTCCGTAAAAAAGTGGAAGAAAGCTATTCGAAAGAAACGGTCGAGCGGACCGTACTGGAACGAAAGATCGCAGAATTGGTGCAGCTGAATAATCGGATCCGGGAGGATGCCGTCAATTTAACCAATGCTTTGAAAGGAAATACGAAAACTCAGGGTGATTGGGGAGAAATGATTCTCGAACGAATTCTTGAAAATTCGGGATTGACGAAAGGAAGGGAGTATTTCATTCAGGAAACGTTGAAAGATGAAAGCGATAGGGTGATCCGGACGGAGAACGGGAACACGATGCGGCCGGATGTGATTGTGGTGTATCCTGATAACCGGAAGGTGATTATCGATTCTAAAGTTTCGTTGACCGCCTACGTCGATTATTGCAATGCAGAGACCGAAACGGAACGGGAAGTTGCCTTGAAGGCCCATTTGTTGTCGGTAAGGAAACATATAGACGAATTGTCTGCCAGGAATTATTGCGATTGGTGTGACGGTGCCCTGGATTTTGTGATGTTGTTTATTCCCAACGAATCTTCTTATGTGTTGGCTATGCAGTCGGAACCTACCCTTTGGCATGAAGCTTATCGGAAAAGGGTATTGTTGTTGAGTCCTTCCAATCTGATCGTATCTTTGAAACTCACTGCCGATTTATGGAGCCGGGAATACCAAAACCGCCATGCTCAGGAAATCGCTGAACGGGGAGCTAAGCTTTACGATAAATGTGTGGCTTTTCTGGAAAGCCTGACCGCTATCGGCGACAACATCCAACGTACAGAAGAGAGCTATCATCAGGCTCTAAGCCGCCTGAAAGAAGGAAACGGCAACCTGATCTCTCAAACTTTGAAATTGAAAGAGCTGGGGGTGAAATCCCGCAAAGGTGACAAAGAAATCCCCGAAGCTTTCCGCTGATTTTTAATAAATCGCCCGGCCTGCCGTATGCTTCCTTATGCGATTGCTCCGTGTTTCCGGTTTGGTCAGGGACCGGGATAATTATTGGGGATTTATTTGTAGTCGAGATTTTTTTGAGGATGAAAGTCAATTATTGTTTGTGTTATTGAAATAAAATGTATCTTTGTAATAATTCCTATAAAGAGATAATCAAGTAGTTTGAATGTTAAAAACGAACGATTAAATTTGTAATGGAAAATAGCTGGGGAGGTTAATGAATAAATTTTGAAAAGACTGATTAGGTGAGGATTATAAAATAACAAAAAAAGAAAACAGATTTAAAACACCAACCGTTTTAATCGTTCGTTTTTTGGGGGTAAACATATTGCCGGCAATATTTGTACGATCAGTTCAAATTTTCAATATGTTCTGTGTTTTATAATCTTATCTGTTATTCCCGACGATAGTTTTCTTTTCAGTTTATTTCTTCTTCCGGCTGAACGGGCTCCTTTTCTTGCTTGGACGGTAAAGAGTCTCCCGGTGGCGTCGCCGTGGGTTGCTACACGCGTAGGGTAACAGACCGGGCGTGAACCGGTATCCAATCCGGTGGGGAAACCCCCGAAGGCAACGCCGCTACGATGGTTCGGGAGCGGGAGTTCGATTCTCCCCGTAGTGACAAAATGTGAAACAAAATGCAGCAGCTCAAAAATAGCTGTAAATTATCTCCTGCAAATTGCAGGAAAAAATAAAAAGGCAAAAATTTCTTCCTGCAATTTGCAGCAAGATAATTACAGTGATAATTTTTCTCCTGCAATTTGCAGCATAAAAACAACCGGATTGACGGCTTGCTGCAAAATGTTTTAAAAAGATCTTTTTGATTTTCAGGAAACGTCATAGCCGGACTAAGTTTTTTGGTATGATTTCAGGTCTGGCTGACAGATATTCGAGAAAAAGGATGGAGGGGTAATGTCTAATTTTAAACATTAAAACCTATGATCACTTCAACTAATTTGAATGCGTTACGTAATCTGGAACATTTTCAGGTTATGTCGAATGTTCTCTCCTATTTGAAGGAAGAGAATTTGGAAGAGTTGAAATTGTCTGCCTTTGCAGAAAGTTTTGAGAAGCAGCTGAAAGTATACGATGAGGTGCTGGTGTTGGAGCGTGGTAATGTACTTTCGTTGAAATTGACCGATGCCGATAAAAAACGTGACGACGCTTACCGGGCATTGGCCGGTATCGTGAAAGCTTATACTGTATTTCCGGAAGAAGAGAAAGCCGATGCTGCCCTGAAATTACTTCATGTGATCGGGAAATATGGAAAAGGGATCGACCGTTTGCCTTATTTGCAGGAATCGGGTGTTTTGGCGAATTTGCTTCAGGACCTCGAACTTGCTGAAAATAAAGCCTTGCTGTCCCTGTTACATCTGGATGAATGGCTGATGAAATTAAAAGAGGCCTGTACGGAATTTGACAGCTTGTTCCTTAACCGGGAATCCGATAATTCCACGAAATTGTCGGGTCAGGTAAAGACTGTCCGTCAGGGTATACAGGAATTATTTCAAAATCTGGCCAATCTGATCCAGGCCTACGAAATTGTTTATGGAGCTGATGCTTATACAGCCCTTTCGGCGAAGATCAATGAGGCGGTGGATTATGCCCGCACTCAGGCTGCCCGCCGTGGTTTGAAGGGCAAGGGAGAGGAGAAAACGGTAACAGAATAGTCATGGAACTGCTTTTGGTGCGCAAATATCTGAAAGCAGCGTATACGATCGGGTGCCTGTGGGTTGGGGGCACCCGTTTTTGTGATACGCTGGAGGACCGGGTGCGCGACCTGTCGCATGAGCCGAAGATTCCTGGCGAGACGGCTATTCCTTCCGGTTGCTACGAAGTAAGCTCCTATGCTCTCTATGTTGTGGAGTCGCTTGAAGTCATTGTAGCCACGGTCGAAGATATAGAACGAACTTTCTTCGTAGGGAATCATATCCATCGCATTCATGTCGTGCACTCTGGCTTCAGTTATGTGAAAGAATGTAGGAATCGAAGTCTCAATGTCACAGAAAGAATACTATAAAAAAATATATTGCAAAACATTCAGAAAAGTTGATACCAAAATTGAAATAGCCATGAAACAGTTTAAATTTATTACAATTATAATTGTAATAGGAATCATATCAAGTAGTTGTGTTGCTCTCTTGGGCGAGAAGACAAACTGTTTATATTGATTCTCAACCACAAGGGGCAAAAGTGTATGCCGAAGGTAATTATATCGGTATAACCCCATGTGCTTTCAGGACTAAAAGAGTGAAAAAAGAATTTACCTTTGAAAAGGAAGGTTATGAAAGTAAAACCATTCAAGCAAATACCAAAAATAACAATGCTATCTGGTGGAATACGCTTTTTACGGGTTTTATAGGTGTACTTGTAGATATACCTTACGCTCTAAAATACGCCCAAACTAATTACACCACAAGCTTAAGCATACTACCACCTCCATCTCCAATTATCGAATCAAAATCAGCAAATTCAACCACACCCAAAGAACGACAAGCGAATCCTTCTATTCTAGCTCAAATTCCAATTAGCTCTTCACCAAAGGAATTAAAAGCCACCCAAATATTCAAAAAATATAATTCAGCAGTATTTATGATTTTCACTAAAGATGCGACAAATGAATATCAAGGTTCTGGATTCTTTATCAGTGAAGATGGATTAGCAATTAGCAATTATCATGTTTTCAAAGGAACTCACATAGGAGCAGAGATTATTGAATTATATAATGGGAAACAATACAAGGTAAAAGAAGTTTTAGCTTATAGTGAAAGATATGATTATATACTATTCCGGATAGAAGGAAAATTCAATTATATACCAATAACTCAAAGAGAATATGAGGTTGGAGAAAAAGTCTATGCAATAGGAAGTCCAAAAGGAATGGAAAACACATTCAGCTCTGGTGAAATTTCTCAAATTAGAGGGAATGCAATAATTCAAATTAGTGTTCCGATTGATCATGGAAGTAGTGGAGGAGCTTTAATTAATAGTTATGGTGAGGTCATTGGAATAACTTCTGGGGAGATGATGGTTCTGGTGCAAACTTAAACTATGCTATGGATATTAGAATTATCTTTAATACCAAATTTAAAAACGAAGATTATTAGTCATGAATAATCTTGAACGAAAATTCACCATTTACAATTTCATCAAAAAAAGTGAGATAGATGTAGAAGATTTGCTGATTGGTTTAAATCAACAAGAAGCAGAAAAATTTAAAGCATTAATTGATAATTCTTTATTTAAAGAATCAATATACATAGTTGCATACGTTTTGTTGGAATAGCAATGATTGATTTGGCAAATATTTTCAATCATCTTGAAGGTTGGAGTAAACAAGAAGTTTATAGATACTGTAAATAACAAAATAGGTAAAAATCAATATCATATATAGAAAACAAGGAATATGAAAAAGCAGCTGAAATGTTACAGTACGCTCTAAATTCAAATCCTTCTGATGCTTTCGCTTGTCTAACATTGGGCAAAATGTGTCATGATATAGGTAAGCATGAAAATGTTGCTCTATTCCTAGAACAAGCAATTAAATGTGATTCTATTTAACGTGAGTTCGATATAAGCGAATAAATATTTTATTGAAAATTAGGGACATAGCGATAAAAGTATTAAATTTATAGTGCTGAATTATAACATTTAAACGATTACCACTATGTTTCCAGAGTCTAAAGTTACAGAAAATCTCTGGATTTCGGCTTGTGCCCTATTAGCTGAGTTTTGTCTAGAATAAAGTTAGCACCGATATGAATATTGATGACCTTGCAATTAAAAGTGCAAACACCCAAGGAGGCGGTTTGGTTCCTTCCAGCACCGGGCTTACCCCCGATGCCCTCCCCGAAGTTCAAAAACCAGTTTTGGTAGAGAACTCAAACACAGGGGGCCACCAAAAACGCTCTTTTCGGGAACTGGTAACGACCACTCTTCTGTATCTAAAACAGAGGATTCTCATTGGTACGCTCTACGTACTACTTACGGAAGAGAAAAGAAAGCATACGACTATATTATAAGTAAAGGTGGAACTGCTTTCTATCCTACATTTTCTATCGTCAGACTTGTAGATGGCAAACGTAAAACAGTAGAAGAGTCACGTCTTCCCAATATTTTCTTTGCTTATGGCACAGAAGAAGAAATCAAGTCTTTTGTTTACGATAACATAAACCTTCCTTATCTCCGTTTTTACTATCGGCACTTCCATATCAGCAAAAAAGTCGAGAAAGAGCCACTGATTGTCTCCAACAATCAGATAGAGAGTCTTCGCATTATCTGTAAAGCAGATGCGGATGACATCATTGTATCTATTGATGAGGTGCAAAAATTCCAAAAGGGTCAAGCAGTTCGTATAGTTGAAGGGAAATTCAAGGGGGTAACAGGCATTGTGGCTCGTTATCAAGAGCAACAGCGAGTCGGAATTGTTATTGATGGTTTGCTAACTATGGTTACAGCATACATTCCAAATGCGTTTATTGAAGTTGTAAAAAGTAAAAGATTTAAATCACTAATATGAAGAAGAAAAAATAGTTGTGATGCGCAGTTATATTGTTAGCCTAAGTTGCTTATACTTAATGATATGCTCTAGTTGTGGAAATCCGCGCAGTGGTGAGTCAAAAAAATGAAGATAACACCAAAGAGATAGAAATAGTAAAAAAAGAGCCTATAACATATAATTTCTATGTTGAGAACTCAGGTAGTGTAAAGGGTTTTTTAAAGGAAATACAAATGATGCTGGTAATATCCTTAAAGAGTTTTACGATAGAATAGAAGAAAATAAAGGAGATGACGATACTATCTCGCTAAACTACATTAATAATGAAATTAGTTCACAAAAAATCACCATAAATAAATGGCTCAACCAAATTTATGTGAACTGTAATTCACGTTTTTCTGATATTGATAAAGTTCTTGAGCAAATCTTATTGACCACTAATGATAATACCATAAATATTTTACTTTCCGACTATTGTTTTGAAAGTAGGTTTGGAAATTTGGATAAAGCAAAATCAGAAATAACCAAGATCTTCACCAAAGGAATAAACAAATATAACGATTTATCTATTGCTATATATAAGTATGAAGCATCATTTGACGGATTTCATTTTCCCGGCAGAATAAGATTCAAGGGTATACGTCCACTTTATTTATGGATTTTTGGTCCCAGTAGAAAAGTTAAAGATGTGACGAACTTGCCAATAACATTAGAGAATGAAGCGAAAATGTTTTTGCAACCGATGGAAGTGTGCACAACAATGGTTGTTACTAACAATGCCCGAATGACAGACAAGGGAAAAGATATAATCGTTAAACACTGGAAAGAAGATCGATATGAAAATAATCTATACAAGGTGGATATAAAGGTAGATTTATCAAAGGTTATAATTTCTGATTCGGAAATAAAAGATATAACAAAATATACAATAGCCCCCAATGAATACTATATTGATAATATAAAATCGGAAAGTAAGGGACAATATATCTATACGATTGCAACAAACCAACGACCTTTTGCTTGTGATTTAGTTATTGGTTATACAACAAAGTTACCAGATTGGGTTATTACATCAAATTTTGAGAACAACTCACTACCTAAAGATAGTACAACTTATGGCATAAAATCATTAATTGAAGGAGTAAACAATGCCTATCGAAATAAATACAATAACATTTTTATAATTAATTTGAATTTAAAATAGTATGGAAGATTTATTTAACTCGATTTACTACTACACAAATGGTTTCTATAGTATAGAGCTTGATTCGTATCTCTATGAAACCATACCAGGTTATTTGCACATAGGTGCTTTTATGCTTATTTGCTCTTTTGTAGTGTGTGCTATATTCTACTATGTTTTAGCTCCAGTTCGCAAGCAAACTATGTGGTGGTTTGTATATTCTGGTATAAATGCTATTATCAATTTTGTATTTGCATTATGGTACACGATGACACCATTAATCAACAATGAAGTTGCCCCATCGGAAGAATGGTTATATTTAGATTGTACCATGCTTAGTTTCACTAATGTGATTTGGTCATTTATCTTCTTTGTTGTTGCATCACTGATCATAAAATGGGGTAGCACAGCAAAATATGTACCTTTTCAAAAATTCTAACATCTTAATGTATGAGTAAGCTCTATGTATTTGCAATTGGTGGGTCGGGGTCGCGTGTTTTAAGATCACTTACAATGCTTCTTTCTTCAGGCGTACATACCAATTACGAAATTGTCCCAATGATTGTCGACCCAGATCAATCAAATGGTGATTTGGTTCGCACTGTTGATGTTATGCGTTCTTATGAGAATATTCATAATGCTCTTAGCTTTAACAATAATGAGAAAAATGAATTCTTCAAAAATCCAATAAGTGCTCTCAATGATGATGGCAATTATCTACTTCCACTAGTTGGAACTTCAGGAATATCATTTGAGAATTATCTGAGTCTTGGCACTATGTCTTTAGAAAATCAGGCTATTATGAGAATGTTGTTTTCTAATGCAAACTTGGCTTCAGATATGAATGTCGGTTTTAAGGGTAATCCTAATATTGGTAGTATTGTACTTAACCAGTTTACCGACTCAAAAGACTACAATACTTTCGCTACTAATTTTGTTAATGGCGACAAGGTGTTTATTATCAGTTCGATATTTGGAGGAACAGGTGCAAGTGGCTTCCCTCTTTTGCTGAAGAATATGAGAACAAATTCCAATACCGCATTAGCAAACGCACCAATTGGAGCTGTTTCTCTTCTTCCATATTTTAATCTTAAAACAGACAAAAAGAGTTCAATACAAGCAGACTCTTTCATTACAAAAGCTAAAGCGGCTTTAAACTATTATGAGAAAAATGTTACCGGCAACAACACTTTAGATGATATGTATTATTTAGGTGATGATTTCTCAGCTGCAGGTTACGATAATTGTGATGGAGGTGGTAACCAACAAAATAATGCTCATTTGGTAGAAATGCTTGCGGCTCTTTCTATTATTGATTTCGCTGGAAAACAATCTCAACAGAATGCAGTGAAAATACTAATTTTCATGAGTTTGGTCTTGAAAGTGATTCACAAAGTGTTATGTTTGCTGACTTTGGAATTGAAACAAATAACATAATATGTAAGCCATTATCTATGATGGCGATTTTGAATTCATATCTGAACAATCGTGATGCCTCACATCGTTCTTCACAGAAATGGGCAAAAAGATAAGAGCTCTATCTTGGGTGATTCTTTTGGAGATCTTCCAATTTCAGTGCATACAACAAATATAAGCAATGCTTTGAAGAATGGCTCAGTGAGATGAAAGAAAATCATATTTCTTTTGAACCATTTAGATTGGATAAATCTTCAGTTGATGCTTTAGATATTATTGTAGGTATTACTCCTCACTATGGCTTTTTATCAAAGAAAGGCTGTGACTATATCGACAAGAAGCTAAGTGATAACATTGGTAAAATTTCCGCTAATCTCAATCCACTACAATCTTTTCTTGAGCTATTCTATATTACTCTCAAGGAAATATGTGAAAACAAACTTAAATTGTAATTATGGGACACATTTTCAGATTAAAAAGAGCTGGTGCTGTTGCTACAAAGACTACTATTGTTGATTGGAGTAATTCAACTGCAACAACATATAATCATGGGTATGTTGATGGAATCTCTGATGGAACAACTACGCAAAACGAAATAACATCTATCCCTTCGCCTTTTGCGAGAATAGAATTGGTGAAAGAAGCCTTTGGTAAAATTATTCCGGGCACATTAAATCAAATGTCTGTTGACGATGTAAAATCGCTCCTATCAGGCAATACAATTTATCATAAAATGGTATCTGACACCTTAGATGTAGCACAAATATTTTTTTTCATATCCAACCATGCAAGATAAGGTTGACATTGTTGTTTGGAATATGAATCAAGAATTGCAGAAGTTATTGTTGTCACCTAATCCGAATCACCAAGTTGCTGGTAGATCATTAGACATGTTCCTCAAGCAAGATGCCTTAGGAAATGACCCATACAATTTTGGGAAAATGAAGAATATGTATATTCTTAAATATAAGGGATTAGGACAGAAACAGATGCACATCATTGGGGCTACTTCACCTGCAACCCTATTTTTCTCTACAGCTAATAACGAGTCTGCTATATCAAAGGAGCTATGTTTCGGTACTGATTATGCATTTGATTCAAACTATTCATCTCTTGACCAAAGAGATCCAAAATTCTTGAAATATATGTTTGCATTTAGATACTCAAATGCGAACTTTAATAATGATTATCCTGAGGTTGCCAAATATATGGATGCTGTTTACTTCGTTCTTGATAATAGCCTCAAAAACGAAATTAATAGCATTCAAAATCAGTGTATTTCAATAATTCCTGGTACAAAAAACTTCGTAGATAAGACTTATGAAGTTCTTAGTGTAAATATTAATACTACAACATCTTTTGATGTCGAAATCAATGGAGTTTCATTCCATTGCAAAAAGAGATGTTGTCACAGGAAACTCTGATTTTGAATTACAAGCTCTGAAATCGATAGAAACATTACCGTTAGTTCTTCCTGTTGTCAGAGGAAACGCTTATGAAAACATGGAGTACTATGGTTCTAAGTTTGGTAGAAGTTTTGATGTACCATATTATGATGCTTTGCCTCTTGCGCAACGGCGTCTGCCTGGCATTAATATCCAGCATCCTTATTTAACTATCAGCGACTTCCTTGAAGATAAAATTGTAAAACTCCCTTCTGCTATTAATAAAGCAGACTATTTTGATGGCAACTATCAGAGTTCAAATGGCAATGTTGAAGGTTATTTATTGCCAATAAAGGATACTTTCTTTGATTACTTTACATCTGATTATTTAATTGGCTTGGCCCCATCAGGCAAAAAAAGGCTTTTTGAAATTAAGCAAGTAGCTTCCGGTGTTGAAGTATCACTCCGTGTACCTATTAAGGCTGGAGAAGTAGAATATAAGCGAATATATACTCTTGATGTTAAAGCTGATGAACAGAACAATAAGGGTGCAATTGTTATTCCTGATGAGGATTTAGCAGTAGGTGTATTCCCGCCTGTAAAATTTGCTCTGGAGGCTGATGCTCATTATAGAATCGTTATTCTTTCCGATCATTCTGTTAATAAAGATTGCACATGTGCTTGTTATACTAATGTTGCTGGTAAGTTTGTACCAGATTATGTTACTAGGAATGTGGATATCCAGGAAGAGTTAAGCTCTAAAGTATACTTGTTAGATGGTAAATCTTTTGACTTTGCAAGAGTTTCTTTAGTTTCAGAATCTGGAAAAGAAAGAGTGGGTAGTGGATTATTAATACCCAAGTTTAAACAACGTGCCGGTGCTGCCTCGTTGACATTTGCCATTGACTTAGGGACATCGAACACTCATATAGAGTACTCTTCAGGTGATGACCAACTACCTAAGCCATTTGAATTTAATAGCGACCAGCCACAGTTCAGTCTGCTTTTCTCAACAGATAGTGCAGTGGTTATGGATCATATCAGAGGTGAGTTTATTCCTGAATCTATAGGCGTGAACGCTAATTGTCATTTTCCCATGCGCACTGTCCTTTGCATTGATAAAGTAAATTCCGGACGTAATGGCACTGGAATTGGTGCATATGAGCCATTTGGCAATGCATCTCCTGCATTTATGTATAATCAAAAAATAGTAGGTACAAAGTACAATGAGTACGTTCCTAACTTAAAGTGGAGTCAAGCTAGTCCTACTAATGAGCAAAGAATAAAATGTTATATTGAATCTTTGTTTATGATGATACGTACAAAAGTAGTTCAAGAAGGAGCTAGTATACAGCAAACACAAATCAAATGGTTTTATCCAATAAGTATGTCTGCTTTTAAGAAAGGATTATTTGAGCGTGTGTGGACTGCTGCATATAAGAAGTACTTTAATCCAACAGGAGTTCCTACTTCTATAACAGAATCTGTTGCTCCATATTCATTTTTCCAAAAAACTAGATCTGACGTAACTAATATCGTTACAATTGATATAGGCGGCGGTACAACAGACATTGTTGTTGCGGATACAAATGGTGTAAAGTGTATATCATCCATGAGATTTGCTGCTGATGCAATCTTTGGTAATAGCTTAGTTAGCGTTCGAAATGGAGAACTAAACGGTATTATCAGACAATGTAAAGATGATTTCATTTCAAAACTTGAAGGTGAAGAGGAATTACAGAAAATGCTCATCAAAAGACTGCTAATAACTATGGTAATTCTTCAGAGGTTGCATCTTTCTTGTTTTCTCTTGCTGATAACGAAAAGATCAAAGCAAAGTCTATGAGTGATGCAGTTGATTTTAATGCGTATTTAATGCGTAATGGAAGCCAAAAGATAGTATTCTTCATCTTCTATACTTCTATTATTTATCACTTGGCTTATCTCATGAAAGCAAAGGGATTAGAAGTTCCCCGCGAATATAGCGTTTAGCGGTAATGGCTCGAAAGTAATATCTGTTCTAAGTCCTAATAAATCTTCTCTTGATAAACTAACAAGGCACATTTTTAAGGTGGTGTATGATTCTGATATTGATAAGGATATTAAGCTGATACTAAATTCTGAGAACCCGAAGGAAGTTACTTGTAAGGGTGGTTTGTTCTTGAGCCACGAACCAACTAATATAGAATCCGCGAAGAGTATTCTTTTAGGAGTTTCAAGGAACTTACTGTGTGAATCAGAAACATATGCTGATGCACAGACAATGTATGCTGATGTTGTTAAAGACGTAAGAGCCTATTTTAACTTTATTGCTTTGAAACTAGCACGTATTCAGGGCTTTTCGTTAAGTAACGAGTTTGGTATTGATAAGCAACATCTTGATTTAGCTGCAAAGTGTTTCAATGAGAACCTGTCTACATATGTAGAGAAAGGTGTTCGTTTGAAATTGGATACTAGTGATGTCAGTCTTGATGATAAGTTAGAAGAGACTCTATTCTTCTATCCGATAATTGGTGTAATTAATGATTTAAGTAATAGAATTTGTGAAAATGAATAATTCAAAGAGGAGAAGCGGCTTGTTTTGTTTCATCTGCTTGCATACAGCTTTAACAATACTCTTTTTGCCCAAGATAGTATCAAGGTTAAGCAAGATTCTATCTTTGAGGAATTGACTTCAAAGGTGAATTGTCTAGAAACATCAACAAGAGATCTAAGTAATAGCTTGAATGAATCCATACATCATAATCTAATTAGTGGCTTTCCAGACATATATTTGATTTTGATACTTTGTGGCATCGCCATTTTATTTAGTCTATATGCAATCTATAAAGCACACACTAATTATGCATATAGTCATTCTGATATGGATTGCGACAATAGTTTTTCATTCAAAATAAAAGATGAAATTGTACAGTTAAAGAATCGTATACACGTCCTTGAAAGTCAATTGAGTAATTCACGAAAAGTACAATCAAACTCTACAACAGGAGGTGTTAAAAAGAATACTTTTTTCGTGAACAGGGTACTAATTCTATGTTACCCAACACAGTGAAGCCAAAAGATAATAATGACAAAGTTGCCAATAGGCAAGCAGAAACTCGTGAATATATTTGGCTTAAAGCTGTTGATGGAGGAAAGTTGTCAATAGCTCAATCTGCTGATGTTGCCATGTATAGAGCGTGGAAAAGTAATGACATTTATGCTTTTGAATTTTGTTGTGCAAAGACAGGTAAAGCTATTAATAACCGAACTAGCGTTATTGATCCTTTCTGTGAAATTCAAACAAACGGAATTGATCCAGATCAAGCAAAGAGTGTAAATGTGAAGAAGCCTGGGAGCTTGTCTAGTGACTTTCAAGTTCTCACAAAAGTTATAATTCAGTATTGTTAAGTTATGTTTGAAGTCAATATAAAAGTAGAGCCGCAGAATTCTTCTGACATGCAGCGAGCATTAGAATTCATTCTCGATCAGCCTTGTATGAGTAAGTTCAAAGAGATATATGATAATAAATCGTCCTATCTTACAGGAAATTTGGCTGGTAATAGTAGAAACAATCAAGAACTCATCGATAAAATTAAGGAGCTTGAAAAAAAATTTCTCGTCTTAAGAAGATGCTGGAAAGCTATTCTGTTAGTTTCGGCTCTGATGATCATTCCGAGAAAATCTATTTTGAAGTATCAGAAAATGGTACACTAGAAGAGAGCATGATTTCGTCTGATTCTCTATATTGGGCAAGCAAAAGTGGCAGTATTTACAAATTTACAATTAATACTGACGATGGTCCTATGATTAAAGCCATATCAGATGTTAATCGATATCTCATTCCGTATTGTGACATCCAAAATCAAATAGAAGGTGCCAATACAATCCTGATTCTTTCTATTGGAGAAGCAAAACTGATAGGGGGATCATTTCAAGTAGAAAAGAAAGCGGTTATTTCATTAATTAAGCAATAAACTATGTCTGTTCAATATTATATAGTAGCGATTGCCGTAGCATTTATCGTTGTCCTTCAAGTAACTGCATTCTTTAAGAACCTGTCAATTATTGGTAAACTTAGAGCATTGTTCCCTAATACAAATACATTGTCATTACATAAAGAAAGTAACACAATAGAATGCTCTCTTAATCATACAGAATTTGAAGGGACTTTGCATGATATTAATGGGTATCTAAATGAAAATAAGAATACGTCTGCAGATTATCAGATAATCAAGGAGATAGTTGAAAGAGATTCTCAAAAAATAGAGGAAGATGTTGATACAATGTTATCGACCCCCCTTTATCTTGGTCTTATGGCTACAATTTTAGGTGCCGCAATTGGAGTTGTATCTTTTGCTTGGACAGACCTTGGAACTTTATTGACAGGTACTAATATTCAGGTCGAAGGAATTAAGACTCTTCTGACTGATATTGGTATTGCTATGATTGCAAGCTTTCTTGGTGTCATGTTTACAGCTATTTCTACCTCAAAGTACAAGGAGGCACGAGGTGAGATGCTTAAGATGAAGAACAAATTTCTGTCTTGGATTCAGACAAAAGTTATGCCTAATATGTCAGATGACCTTACCGGTGTACTTACAAAATGGCAAATGACTTAAATAAATTCAATAGTACTTTTGCTGAAAATACCAAAGAATTAAAGGAAACCTTATCTCAAGTAACAGACAATTATGACAATCAAGTGAAATTACTTGATGCTATTGATAAAATTAAGATTGCTAAGATTGCTAAAGCGAATGTAGAAGTATACGATAAGTTGCAAGGATGTACAGAAGAGTTGGAACGCCTTTTTGAACATCTTGGAAATTCAGAAGAATATATAGCTCAGGTCGTTAAATTGAATTCACGCTTGGGTGATATTGAGGATAGGACTCGTCTTTCTGAAGAATTAGGTAATTATTTCAAGAGCGAGATTGAATATGTTCAAGACAGACAAGCAATGATGAGACAACAAATGTCTGGTTTGGACTCTGTTGTCCAAGAAGCTTTAGAGAATTTAGGAACAAGTCTAGCAGGAAGTATCTCTAATTTGACTGATGTCTTCCAAAAGCAGAATCAACAAGTTCAAGCATTGATTGAAGAACAACAAGAGAGCCTTTCAAAAGCACTTGAAGATCAACGTGTAGCTATTAATAATAAGATAGCAGAAATTAATGACCCATTTGGTGGACTAAAGGATACATTCAAAGAGGTAGGAGAACAATCTCGTCAAGGCATTGAGAGCATATCAAGTACTTTTGAAACTCAGAACACAGCAATCAAAGAAATGTTAGCTGCGCAAAAGGAATTGCTCGAAAATGAGATCTCAACTCAACGCGAATCATTAAAGTTACAATTCGCAAATGTGCCAAGTCAAATGAACGAGTTGGCTAAAGTAATGGAGAAACTGAATCAAACAATACTCACTCAGCAACAAAAGATTGAGGAGCAAGGTGTTGCGATTCAATCTCTAGTAAGTTCTATTGGTACACCATTGGATTCTAAAGGAAATGCTAAGCGTAATTGGATGAATGTAGCCATTGCTGTTGGCGTTTGTGGTTCGTTTATTATGCTTCTTGCTATGCTTTTCGTTCAAATGTTTGATATTAAAATCTAACATATATGGCAAAAAGGAAATAAGAAATCTTTTTTGTTTTGGACAAGCTATTCAGATTTGATGACTAGCTTGTTCTTTACATTACTTGTGCTCTTTTGTTGTAGCGATTATTGCAATGGGACGAGCACTCAAAAAAAGCAAATGATTTACAAATTGCGACTCAAGCAGAAATCGATAAGATTCATAATATCGAAAATAGTATACAAAACATTGATAGTAAATGGTTTGAGTATAATGAACTGCATAAGAAACATGTGCTAAAGATTGATGTCTCGTTTCCAATAGGCCAATCTGAAATTACTCATATTCCACTAGAAAAAAAGAGAAGAACTATATAGCGCAGGTCTGGCTATAGATCAATTCCTAAAGCATGCAGAAGAAGAGTATGGTGAGTCTGTAAAGTATTTGTTAATTATTGAAGGTCAAGCCTCCAATGATGGATTTACTGGAAATTTTGATTTGAGCTACCAAAGAGCTTTGTCTTTGTATCGCTATTTTCAAATTAACCGCCATTTGGATTTAAAGCGACAAAATTGTGAAGTTTTAGTCTGTGGTAGTGGTACAGAAGGTGCTCTTAGGGCATATCCTGATAATGCTTCTAATACTAAAAATCAAAGATTTCTAATACATATTTTACCCAAACCGGGTGTTATTAACTAGTATGAAAAAATATCCATATTACTATTTTTTTGCTGTTGCACCACCCTCATCGGCTGTCGTAAATCTTCAAGAAATCAAAGAGAACGGTATTGTTCTACCGAAATAGTAACAGAAAGTAATAGAGAAAATTCTCCTATAAAAGAAGTTAGAGAAAGGCGAGCGTCATCAAGTCAAAAAAAGGAATAGCAAACGTTCTAATCAAAAGTTTGAAGGTTCTCAAGTTTTCGATAGATACGGTAATGCTGTATTTATGATTTTTACGAGTGATGGTAGTAATGGGTATCAAGGTTCAGGTTTCTTTGTTAGTAACGATGGACTTGCCGTTAGTAACTATCACGTATTTAAAGGGACTACCATTGGTAGGGAGCAAATAAAGTTGGCTGGCAGTAATAAATCGTATTCTGTAGCAAAAGTCCTTCATAAAAGTGAAAAGAGGATTTTATCGTATTTATGGTAAACTGTCAAAATACTAATTACATTCCGATAGCAAAGTCTAAACCTAGAATTGGAGATAAGGTATATGCTATCGGTAGTCCACGAGGATTGGAAAACACTTTCTCTTCAGGAGAAGTTTCACAATGGCGTGCGGATAATTTAATGCAGATAAGCGCACTTATTGATCACGGGAGTAGTGGCGGTGCACTAATCAATGAGTATGGAGAAGTTGTTGGCATCACTTCCGGTTCTTTTGCTGATGGCTCTCAAGCTAATTTAAATTATGCTTGGAGCATAGATGTTGTTAAACCATATATAAAAAATAAATCCACATGAAGCCGATATTGAAACTTATAATCGCCATTATGCTGATTCTTTGCTTAGCAGATATGCCATATGGCTTCTATGAACTAGTGAGATTTGCAGCGGCAGGTGCATTTGTTTATCTATCATATGACTATTTTAAAAACAAAAGAGATGGACTTGGGTTCTTATTTGCTGGATTAGCTCTTTTGTTTCAGCCATTTTTCAAAGTTGCACTCGGAAGGGTCCTTTGGAATATCATTGACATAGTAGTAGCTGTAGCTTTAATATTCCTTATCGTGAGAGCCTTTAAGAAAGAACAATAAAGCGGATGGAAGTTGAAACCATTAAATATATTAAGTAGGCATTCAGTTTCAGTTACCTTTCAGAATCAATATATTTGCAAAAACAAACCCGATAGCTTGACGAATCAAGGGCTACCGAGAGTAAACATTGTAAAGATATGTTTTTTTCCAAAAATGCACAAATCTTTTCGAGAAAAAATCAATAGGTACAGACATGCAAAGCGGGTTTGTGCGACATTGGCACTTCTTGCTACTCCCTAAAAACAGTTACGGTTACTCCTACTATGCCATCACTCAGATAGTGTTCACTCAGCTAATACGAGGGGCTGCGATTCTTCCTCTGCCAAAGGTTGTGGGAAAACGTAGTCGGTCGTTCGCTGATTAATAGAGGGTAATGCCCGGGACGTGTTGTCCGGGGCTGTAGAGCCATTCTCAACAGTTCTATCAATAGACAGGTCTGTTGACGAGGCTGTAGAACTCCCGGAAGAACTTCCTTCAATGTCGGGCATAGAATGGTCGGTTCTATTAGTGGTCGATTCATTGGTGTCTGTCGGTTGCGATGCTGCATCATAACCAACTACGGTTTCTTCCCCTGATGGTATCAGTAATTCGCCATTATCAGAATAGACTGGTGGCTGTAAATCTAAAATAGGGAAAGAAATAGGTGAACCGCAAGGCTCGGTAGGTACAGTTTCGTACGATTGGCGAGACTGTAAATTAAAGTGTGTCAAGTGAATAAATAATTAATTTTACAGACACATTTTATTTATGAGCAACACATTTGACTTTTAGGCCTTCAAGGCCAATGCAATTGATCAATTGAAATCTGGCGTTCCTCTTTCTGGAAAAGAGGGAGTATTGGCGCCTTTGTTAGAGAACCTGTTGAACAGTGCCCTTGAGGGCGAGATGGACAGTCATCTGGAGAATGGAGAACGTGATTTCGGCAACCGCCGTAATGGTCATATAAGCAAGCAGGTGCAGACTTCCATGGGCGAGGTTACCATAAGCACTCCCCGCGACCGAGACGGAACCTTTGACCCGCAAGTTGTCAGAAAGTGAGAAAAGATACTGGCAGACTCGCTGGCAGACAGGATAATAGGTCTTTATGCCATAGGCACCAGTACTCGTGAGATCAGCGACATATTGGAAGAACAGTTCGGCAACCGCATATCCGCAGAGACCATCAGCAGCATAACCGACCGTGTTCTCCCTGAGATACAGAGCAGGAAGAGCCGCCCTCTTGATCCGGTGTATCCCATCGTTTGGCTGGATGCCGTTCATTACAAGGTCATGGACGAGAAGAATCGTCCGGTGACCCGTGCCATCTACAATGTGCTTGCCCTGTCATCCGATGGCAGAAAGGAGTTGCTGGGCATGTACATATCCAAAAGCGAGGGCGCAAACTTCTGGCTGAGTATCCTGACCGATCTCCAAAGCCGTGGCGTCCGGGACATACTCATCGCCTGCGTGGACGGCCTTAAAGGTTTTCCCGATGCCATAGCGAGCGTCTTTCCGGACACGACCGTGCAATTGTGCATAGTGCATCAGATACGCAATTCAATCAAGTATGTCGCCTGCAAGAATCAGAAGGCCTTCATGAAAGACCTCAAGCTGGTCTATCAGGCAGTCAACAAAGAGGCGGCAGAAAACGCCCTGAAAGCTCTGGAAGACAAGTGGGGCGAGGACTATCCAATTGTCATCAAGAGCTGGAGGGACAATTGGGAACACCTCAGCGCATACTTCAATATACAGAACATATCCGCAGGATAATCTATACGACGAACACCGTGGAGGGTATCACAGGCAACTTCGTAAAGTGACGAAAAACAAAGGGGTGTTCACTTCCGATACGTCACTGGAGAAACTTGTCTATCTGGCGTTTACAAGAATCAGAAAAAGTGGACTCAGCCAGCACAGAACTGGGGGCAGACGGCACAACAGTTGGCTATTCTCTTCCCCGACAGGTTCAGAATTTTTGGCTTAACTTGAAGATTCACAATATTAGAGGTGAGCACTATTTCTATGTTTATAATGTTGAAAATATTTTCAATTGTACTTTATTTTAGACTTATAATAGGAATTATATAGGGTATCCAGTTTAACGTTCTAGTTTTTGCATTAAAAATGAGTTGCTCGTTTACTAATAATATGGGTATTCAATAATAATGAAGATTATAATGCGTTCTCAGAGTGTTATAGTAAATAAATTGTTAAATTTGTAATAAACAAGAAAACGTAAAAACGGACATCCTAGAAATTATATTATTTTTGTATATAAAGAGTTATCAATAGGTAAAGTAACGCAGACCATAGCAATTGGGACGGTTGCCAAATCATTACCCAAAAACAAGATAATTCTTTTTAACTCGTTTAATCTCAAATAGCTATATTCCTTATACAGATTTACTATAACAATTTTGAGAACGACAGCTTTGACTGGTTTTCCTTCAATGAAGCCATTATCAGGGAACACCTTAAAGGTGGTTGTAAGGCGATAGTCGTTGATCCGTCTTTCATTCCAAAATTAGGCAGCAAAACGCCGTGGATTGGTTATTTCCGGTCCGGTTGTGCCGGTGAATACAGGCGTGGACTGGAAATAACCGGTATCGGAGGCATAGATGTTGACAACCATGAATGTATGACTTTGGGCTCTGTGCAGACACCTGACAACACAACGCTGGAAAGTCTGGAGAAGAATCTTGTAGACTGATGCCGTGCTGTTTTATCCTACTTTGGAAAGCAGGACCGGAAAACGTGGAAGGCCCAAATTGTATAACGGAAAGCGGACAAATGGCAGCTGTATTTCTCTACGGATGAAACACAGAACGCACAGGACATTCTAGACTTTTACAGGACACGTTTTCTGCTTGAATTCTGCTTTCGTGATGCCAGGCAACATGCCGGAATGACGAACTGTTAGTCAACCGACTTCAGGAAACCGGCATTTCACTTCAATGCATCACTTGTTGCGATAAACCTTGCCAAGGCTACCTGTAAGAAGATGGGAATAAAATATTCCATATCATCATGCAAGTCAGTCATACACAATACTTACATGCTTGAACGATTTATTTGCGTGTCTGGGATTGAACCTAACACGCAATTAATTGACAAACTTTTCAAAGAACTCATCTTATTTACGGCCAAAGCCGCTTAGGCTTGGCGAATTTTTGACGAACTATTGGGATATGAAAAAACTATCAGCATTTTTAAGAACAATTATTAGAACATTTAGTGGTTGAATACGGATTTTTATACACTTAGAAAGCTATTTCATACATTGTCAAGAATATGATTTTGTCATGTGGATAAACCTATATACATTTGCTTAGAAAAACAATCGAATGAAGAAACAATTGGTCATATCAACCTCTATTGATTTGGTTTGTATAGCACCAGAAAGAATCGTTTATATATCATCGGATGGTAACTATTCTACGCTTGTACAAACCGACAATGAGGCGCGTATGCTTTCCTATCAATTGGGGCAAATTGAAAAAGATGATCTCGTCTCAACTCGGTAACGAAGGAAATATCTTCATTCGTATTGGAAAAAGTCTGATCATTAACCGCTCCTACATCTACTACCTCAACATTCCTAAACAGAAATTGATTCTTTCAGATGTGGCATCATTCAATCATACCGTTACTGCATCCAAGGAGGCACTGAAGCAGTTGAAGGAGCTATTGGAAAAGGAGGTAAAATAATGATGAAAGAGCTTAAGGAAATTCGTGATGATCAAATTCGCATTATCGGCGAAGGAGGAAGTAAGAATTCTTTGCCGCGTAATGTATGGATTATCCTCCTTTTCTATTCTAGGTATTGCCGTAATCGGTGTAATCATTCTGCTATGCTCGGACCATAAGGAAGAAGAGGTTATTGAATTAAAACAACCTGAACCAGCCTTGTTTGAGCCTGTAAGATTGCCTAAGCCTGTTAAACCTCAATGGATAGGAAAAGAAGTCGATTCATTGGCAACTGGATTTACAGAGATTCGTGATACTCTAATTAATGATATTCCTATAAGAATATACATTCCTCACAACGCGGAAATGTCTCTGCATATTGGGCGAATAGATAAGACAGATACAAGTATTGTATATGTAGCACAAGCAGCAGATGTGAGAGCAGATAATGGCGGAATTGTCGGACTTTTGTGTTGAATGGTGAACCCATAGCTTGGGGATTGTCGAAGAAAGGATTTTGTGCATCAATTAATGGTAAGGTGACTGTTGGAGTCGCCGATAACACATGCCTCTTTGAAGAGGCGACCGTCAGCGGTGGATATTTCTTTAGACAGTATCCCCTCGTAAAAGACGGTCAGGTAATTGATAACGAGCCAAAGGGAAAGTCTATCAGAAGAGCAATCTGTGACAGACAGGGCGAGATATTCATGGTAGAGACGGGTACAACTGAGTCATTCCATGATTTTGCGCAAGCATTAGCCGATTTGGGGAGTAAATCAAGCTGTATATTTAGTCGGATCTTCTGCATACGGGTGGGCCGTTGATGAATATGATACAACCCACGAATTTGGAGAGGACAGTTATTACACAGGACGTAGAAGAATGCCCAAGAACACAAGTTATATTGTTTGGAGAAGGAAATAAATTATAAATGTCAGACGATTTCTTTACCAGAATTATTGATTGTATGTGGAAAACTTGCAAATGGTTTGTTTTGCAGCTGTTCTTATATTTTCTGACGCCATATTTATGGAACTATGAATATGGAGTGGAAACATTATCACTAATTCTTTTATATACCTTATTCTATGTAGCATATTTTGAGTTTATACCTAAAGAAAGGCTATTTAATTGCTTGCTATTCCCATATATATTATATTCAACGACAGCCTTACTATTATACAATTTTGCCGATAATTGGAATGCTCCTATATGGACTTGTCTCTTTTTACCATTACATGGGCTTATATGTTTTATTTGTTTCAAGCTGTTAAAAAGATATTCCAAAAGGACTATAAAAACTAGATTCAGAAGTATCGTAATATGCTCACTGTTTTTAACATTCTTATTCATCTTGAAATCTTTCAGTGTTTTATGGATGTGTCGTGAACACGACTCAATAGAACAAGAAAGAAATGACATTATAGAAAGAAGGGATTATCTGCTTGACAAATTAATTACATCACCACAAAATGTATTGGATGAAATGCCTGCCGGAATAGGAACACAGTTTCAGGGCGAATGGGCATTGTATTCCTGTTCTATGTTATCAGCTGCATTAGTAAACATTTCTCATTTGTATCCCGAAACGAGAGAGAAGAGAATATATTGTACATCGATAGTCTGATAAATATTGTGATGTCTCCGGAAATTCGTTATTACGATACAATGAGATGGGATGAAGATCCACTGGAAACTTTAGATGGGAACAGCAGCCATGTGTCATACATAAGCCATTTGGCATGGATGATTTGTGGGTATAAAGATATTGGTGGTGACAATAAATACGATGAATTACTTTCAAGCCTTTGCAAAACGATGAATCGCAGAATTCTTAAAAGTAAAAGGTTTGAACTTACCTACATATCTGATGAATCCATCTATGTACCAGATATGCTTGTTGCGATTGTTGCATTGAATCAGTATGCAGATATGCATAAAAGGTAAATATCGTTCTACCGTAAAGAAGTGGATTAAGAGAGCGCAAAAGGATTGGATAGATAATGGTACAGGTCTGTTGGTTTCATTCCTTGATGAAAATGGTAATTTATACAAAGATGTACCAATCAAAGGGTCGTATTCTGCTTTGAATTGCTATTATCTGACATTTATAGATGAAACATTCTTACCAACAATACAAAAAAATTGAAATCGCTTTTTGGAAAGATGGATTTATATCAGGTTTAAAAGAGTATTGGGATAGGTCCTGTCCTATAGGTATTGATATTGATGCCGGACCTATTCTATTTGAGTTGAGTCCATCTGGCACAGCATTCTTTGCTGGTAGTTCGGCTTTCTTTAATGATGCTGAGATTAGAA